>Ga0194121_10011115_pt1 | contig 10786 bp, 13 predicted proteins | sample TA2MahCa50mmetaG_FD_148609 | JGI IMG/M metagenome (GOLD analysis project Ga0194121, IMG submission 148609) | Freshwater microbial communities from Lake Tanganyika, Tanzania - TA2015020 Mahale Deep Cast 50m | ecosystem: Environmental > Aquatic > Freshwater > Lake | place: Tanzania: Lake...
GCGAGCTGGTCGGAACCCACGCCTCTTCCAGCGCCAGCCGCTGGGAGGCCCTCGAGCCAATCCGGCAGGGGGTGGCGAAGCACTTTGGTGCGGTGAAGGAAAACGTTGCGGCCGGTCTGATCCTTCGCCACGACAACGGTTCTAACTACCTCGCCGATGACTTCCAGGACGAGATCGAATTCCTCGGGATCGAAAGTTCGCCCGCCTTCGTGCGCCAGCCAGAGGGCAACGGCGTGGCGGAGAGGATCATCAAGACGCTGAAGGAGCAACTGCTATGGGTCCGGTACTTCCCGACCGTTGAGGCACTTCGCAAGGGGCTCGCCGAGTTCGCCGATCTCTATAACGCCTCGTGGCTGCGGGAGCGCCATGGGCACAAGACGCCCAATCAGATCAGGGCCGAACAGAAGGCCCTTGCATCCGAAGCCGCCACGGAGTTCAAATTGGCAGCGTAACCGGCGCAGCGAACTGTCTCACAACCGTGCCCCGGTACAAGCTTCTTCTTGAGCGCGCCGGCAATCACACCTCGCGCTGTATGCGGCTGCCATTTGAACGCCTCAACGATCTCAGTGTCAACGCCCGGCTCGCCCAATCGATGACCGCCACCAGGTACAGGAACCCGCGGCCGATCGGCACATATGTGATGTCCGCCGCCCACACCTGGTTCGGCCGCTCGATCGCCATCCCACGCAGCAGGTAGGGATAGATCTTGTGGCCCGGCGCCGGTTTGGAGGTGTTCGGCCGCGCCTCCAACTAAGAAAACCCCATGGGTGGTCCCGCGGATGGGGTCCACTTCACCCGACGCGCTGCGCCCGCGGCCCGCGGCGGGTACGCATGGGCTGCGTCGCCCCTGATCGACACTGATCACGCCCGCAGGCGCTGCGACCGACGCTCCTGCCCGCCCCAATACGCCAGGCAAGACCCGCCAAGACCGCGGATCCGGCATTCCTCTGCAAGCCGCCGGAAAACGCCCTGCCGTCACGGCGTTTGACATAAAAGGCCGGATGGCATTTGTTGTTTCTGAAAGGCAGTCCCAGAGGAGGGTCGTTTGATCCATCGTCTCACCACCGCGTCGGCGCTCGCGCTGTCGCTCGCATTGCCCGCCGCGGCGCAGGAAGTCGTCGTCGGCATCTTCGGCGGCTCGTTCGCTGAGAACTCGCGCGCCTGTCACGCCGCCGCCTTCGAGAAGGCCAACAACGCGCGCGTGCGACACGTGCTCGGCAGCTCCGTCGACAACGTCGCCAAGCTGCGCGCGACGAAGGGCAACCCCGATCTCGACGTCGCCTTCATCGACCTCGCGATCGCGGTGCAGGCGAAGAACGAGGGGCTGCTCGACCAGCTCAACCCGGCGAACATCAGGAACATAGCCGATCTCTACGCCTCGGCCGTCGACGGCGACCGTCGCTTCGTCGGCATGATGTACGGGGCCACGGCGATCGCCTACAACCCGAAGCTAGTGAAGACGCCGCCGACGTCGTGGCTCGACCTGTGGGACCCGCAATACAAGGGCAAGCTGGCGCTCGGCGACATCTCGGGCACGTCAGGCCTGCATTTCCTGATTGCCACAGCGCGCGCCAAGGGCGGCTCGCTCGAGAACGCCGATCCCGGCTTCAAGGCGATCGCCGACCTCAAGGCCTCGACGGTGATGTGGTACAGCCAGGCCGATCAGGTCGTCCCGCTCTTCGAGCGCGGCGAGATTGCGGTCGCGGTCTGGTACCCCGATCGCGTCGGCGCGGCGGCGGCGAAGGGTGTGCCGGTCGCCAGCGCCTTCCCCAAGGAGGGCGCGATCGGCATCCTGCCGACGGTCGCCGTGCCCGTGGGGGCCAAAAACAAAGCGCTCGCCGAGAAGTACATCGACGCGCTGCTCTCGCCCGAGGGCCAGCTCTGCTTCGCGCAGCGGCAATACGCCGGGCCCGTCAACAAGAAGGTCCAGCTCGACGCCGAACTGGCCAAGCATCTCCCCTACGGCGACAGCGTCGAGAAGATGTATTTCCCGGATCCGGACGCGACCGCGAAGCTGCGTCCGGGCTGGGTCGAGCGCTGGCAGCGGGAGGTCGTGCGCTGAGCCACGCTTGTCGTCGCTTCGTCTCGAAGGACTGATCAAGCGCTACGGCCCGGTGACGGCCGTCGACGCCGTTGACCTGGCGGTCGAGGAGGGCAGCTTCGTCGCCCTCCTCGGCCCATCGGGCTGCGGCAAGACGACGATCCTCAGGATGGTCGCGGGTCTGATCGAACCCGATGGCGGGCGCATCCTCATCGGCGGCGCCGACGTCACCCGCGAGCCGGTCCACCGCCGCAACATCGGGCTCGTCTTCCAGAGCTACGCGCTCTTTCCGCACATGAGCGTGTTCGAGAACGTCGCCTTCGGGCTGCGCCGGCGCGGGCAGCGCGACGTCGAGACGCGCGTGCGCACGGCGCTCGCCCGCGTGCGGCTCGAGAGCCTCGCGGACCGCCGGCCGCGCGAACTCTCGGGCGGCCAGCAGCAGCGCGTGGCGCTCGCCCGGGCGATCGTCATCGAGCCGCTGCTGCTGCTGCTCGACGAGCCGCTGTCCAATCTCGACGCCGCGCTGCGCGACGAGATGCGCGTCGAGCTGCGCCGGCTGCAGCAGGAGCTGCGCATCACCACCGTCTTCGTCACCCACGACCAGGAGGAGGCGCTGACGATGGCCGACCGGATCGCGGTGATGAGCCGCGGCCGCGTCGCGCAATACGACACGCCGCAGCGCGTCTACGGCGCGCCGGCCGACACCTTCGTCGCCGGCTTCATCGGGCGCGCGAATTTCGTGGCGTCCGGCCTTGCGGTGCGGCCCGAAGCCCTGCGGGTCGCCGAGGTAGCCGGTCCCGGCGAGGACTCGCTGCCCGCCGAGGTGATGCTGGCGGCCTTCGCGGGGGCCGCCGTGCACTACACGCTGCGGCTCGCCGACGGCGCCGAGCTGCGCGCGCATGCGGCGCCCGACGCGCCGCTGCATCCGGTCGGTGCCCGCGTGCAGGCGGTGTGGAGCCGCGGCGACGTCATCCGCGTCGGGAGCGGAGCCGGATGACGCGCGGGTTCGGTCTCCTGTCGCCGGCGCTTCTGCTGCTGACCGCGATCTTCCTGGCGCCGCTGCTGTTCATGCTGCCGATGAGCTTCCGACCCTATCTCCCGGGGCAGGGGATCGGCCAGGGTTTCACCTGGGCGCAGTACGCCAAGGCGCTGGGCGACGACCTCTATCTTGAGGTCGGCGCACGCACGCTGGGCCTTGGCCTGCTGGTGACGATGGCGTGCCTCGCCATCGGCTATCCGCTCGCCTTCTTCCTGGCACGCACGCGTTCGCGCTGGCGCAGCTGGCTTCTGTTGCTGGTGATTTTTCCGCTGCTGCTGAATCTCGTCGTGCGCACCTTCGGCTGGATCGCGCTGCTCGCCAATCGCGGGTTGATCAACGACACGCTGATCGCGCTCGGCGTGATCGATGCGCCGATCCGGCTGCTGTTCAACTTCACCGGCGTGTTCATCGGGCTGACGCACATCTACCTGCCCTTCATGGTGCTGGTGCTGATGGCGGCGATCGAGAACCTGCCGCGCGACGTCGAGGACGCCGCGCGCACGCTCGGCGCCGGCTGGTGGGCCACCTTCTCCCGGGTGACGCTGCCGCTCAGCCTCCCCGGCATCCTCTCGGGCTCGATCCTTGTCTTCGTGCTGTGCGTGAGCGCGCTGGTCACGCCGCGCCTGCTTGGCGGGCCGACCTACAAGGTGATGTCGACGATGATCTACGAGCAGTTCCTGCAGCTGCTGAACTGGCCGCTGGGAGCGGCGCTGTCCTTCGTCCTGATGGCCGTGTCGGTCGCGATGATCGCCGCCTCCTCGGCCCTCGCGCGCCGCGCCGGTGCCGGCCCGTGAAACAGAGGTTGAACACGGAGGACGCGGAGATGACGCGGAGGGCGCGGAGACCACGTCTCGCGCGCAGAGCGCGCACTTCATGCCGACGGGGTCGAGTGCTGCGCTTGCGCGCAGCGCTGCGTATCCGCGCCCTCCGCGTCATCTCCGCGTCCTCCACGTTCCCATGCTTTTTCCTCGCCATCGTTCCCGAGGCAGCCCGATGAGCGCGGCCGTGGCACGCAGGGTGGCGCTGGGGGCGTGGGTGGCGCTGGTGCTGGCGTTCCTGATGCTGCCGGTGGTGGTTGTGGTGCTCGCAGCGTTCACCACGACCTCGTACCTCACGATCCCGCCCAAGGGCCTGACGCTGCGCTGGTTCGCGCAGGTCCTGAACGATCCCGACTACGTCGACGCGCTGTGGTTCAGCCTGAAGCTGGCGGCGGTCACGACGGTCGGGTCGCTGGCGATCGGCACCGCGGCGGCCTACGCGCTCGCACGGCACAAGCTACCGGGCGCCGCCGCGATCTCGGCGCTGCTGATGGCGCCGCTCGCCTTTCCGGGGATCGTCATCGGCGTGGCGCTGCTGCAGTACTACGCGCTGGTCGGCCTGCGCGGCAGCTTCCTCGGCCTGCTGCTCGCGCATCTCATCATCACGATCCCGTACACGGTGCGCAGCGTCCTCGCCTCGATCGCGGGCACCGACGCGGATCTGGAGAACGCCGCCTGCACGCTGGGGGCCAGCCGCCTCTCGGCCTTCCGGCACGTCACGCTGCCGCTGATCCGCCCGGGCCTCGTCGCGGGCGGGCTGTTCGCCTTCATCACCTCGTTCGACAACGTCCCGGTGACGATCTTCCTGCTCGGCGTGCGCGACACGACCCTGCCGGTGAAGATCTTCACCGCGATCGAGTACGGCGTCGATCCGTCGATCGCCGCGCTGTCGACGATGCTGATCGCGGCGACCGCGATCTGCCTGGTGGCGGCGGAGCGCTGGATCGGGTTTCATCGTTTCGTCTGACAGGAGAGCACCGACCATGCCGATCGCACCGCTGGGCTTCCCGATCATGATGACTTTCGATCTCGACGCGGAGACGCTGTGGACCGCGCGCGATCCCAAGAACGCCGAGCGCCCGATCACGCTGAGCCAGGGCAGCTACGGCTGGAAGGTCGGCATGGGCCGCATCCTCGACCTGCTCGACCGCTACGACATCAAGGCCACGTTCTTCGTGCCCGGCGTCGTGATCCAGCAGCGCCAGGCGCTGATCGAGGAGACGCTCAGGCGCGGCCACGAGATCGGCCATCACTCCTGGTCGCATGCCTGGATCGTCAATCTCACGCCCGAGCAGGAGCGCGAGGAGATGGACAAGGGCATGGAGATCATCAGGCGCGTCACCGGCCAGGCGCCGCGCGGCTATCGCTCCCCCGCCGGCGAGTTCAGCCCGCTGACGCTCAAGCTGCTGCAGGAATACGGCTTCAGCTACTCCTCAAATTATTTCGACGACGACTCGCCCTATCTGCACGTGATCGACGGCAAGCGCACCGACCTCGTCGAGTTCCCCTTCGCCTGGGTGCTCGACGATGCACCGTTCTTCCTCTACTCGATCACGCTGCCGGGGCGGACGATGCATCCGCCGTCCTCGGTGCTCGAGGGCTGGATCGACGAATTCGACACGCTCTATCGCGAGGACAGGCAGTACGTCCTGGCGATGCATCCGCAGATCATCGGGCGTCCCTCGCGCATCACCATGCTCGAGAAGCTCATCAAGCACATGATGGTGCATCCCAAGGTGTGGTTCGCGCGCTGCGACCACGTCGCCGAGGCGGTGCGCCCCAGCCTCCGGGCGGCGGCGTCCGGGAGGGCGGCGTGAGCGCGCGTCTCGCCGGGCGGCGGATCGCCATCACCGGTGCCGCCTCCGGCATCGGACTCGAGACCGCCCGGGTCTGCGCGCGCCACGGCGCCCGCGTGGCGCTGCTCGATGTAAATGCCGCGGCCGCCGACGAAGCGGCGCGATCGACCCCGGGCGCGATCGCGATCGCCGCGGACGTGACGCAGGAATCCTCGGTCGACGCCGCCTTCGCCGAGGCCGTGCGGATCCTCGGCTGGCTCGACGGGCTCGTGGTCTCGGCCGGCATCGACCTGATGTCTCCGATCGGCGAGATGAGCCTCGCGCAGTGGCAGCGCCTCATGGACGTCAACCTGACCGGCGCCTTCCTCGCCTGTCGCGCGGCCCTGCCGGCGCTCAAGGCCTCGAAGCAGGGCAGTGCGGTGCTGATCTCCTCGGGGGCGGGCCTGCGACCGCTCGCGCGGCGCACGGCCTATTGCGCGTCGAAGGCCGGGCTCGTGATGCTCGCCAAGTCGCTGTCGATCGAGGCGGCGCCCGAGGTGCGCGTCAACGCGGTCTGCCCCGGCGCCGTCGACACGCCCTTGTTCCGCTGGAGCGTCGGCCAGGGCGAGGTGACCCAGTCTATGGAGTCGGTCAAGCAGCGCTACGTGCTCGAGCGCATCGCCGAACCGGTCGAGATCGCCAACGCGATCCTGTTCCTGCTCAGCGCCGAAAGTTCCTACATCACAGGCTCCGCGCTCGCCGTCGACGCCGGCAGGTCGTTCCATTGAGCGCCGCGCGCATCGCCGTCGTCACCGGGGCGGCCCACGGCATCGGCCAGGCCGCGGCGCTGCGCCTCGCCGAGGACGGCTTCGATCTCGCGCTGGTCGACATGGACGCCGTCGGCCTCGACGTCACGCGCGCGGGCGTGCACGGCAAGGGGCGCAAGGCCTGGGTCTGGGCGGTCGACTGCACCGACGGGACGGCGCTCGCCGGCGCCTTCGACGAGATCGCCCGGCACGGTCCGGTGCACGTCCTGTTCAACAATGTCGGCCAGAGCGCGCGCGAGCGCGCTAGCGAGTTCTGGCGCTCCGAGCCCGAGGTCTGGCGCTTCGTGCTCGAGGTCTCCTTGATGACGACGATGCGCGCGAGCCGCCTCGTCGTGCCGGGGATGCGCGAGCGCCGCGCCGGGCGCATCGTCAACATGTCCTCGGACGCCGCCTTCGTCGGCGATGCCGGACTCGCCGACTATGCCGCGGCGAAGATGGGCGTGATCGGGTTCACTCGCGCGCTCGCGCGCGAACTCGCGCCGTTCCAGGTGAGCGTCAACGCGGTGGCGCCGGGCGCGATCCGCACCCGCGCGCATCACCGGCTCCCGCCCGAGACGATCGACCGGATCCGCGCCGCGGTGCCTATGGGTTACGTCGCCGAGCCAGCCGACGTCGCGCATGCCGTGTCGTTCCTCGCTTCCGACGGTGCGCGCTATGTCACCGGCCAGACGTTGCTCGTCGACGGCGGCCGCTGGATGACGTGAGCGCGAGAGCGCACCCCGCGGCGCAACGCGTCTCGCGCTTGACGAGGCTAGCGTCGCGTCGAACGATGACCGCCACGGGACGTCGGTCCTCTGCCTTCGCGCGATCAGCCCCGGGCGGTCCCGACGGATCGCGCTGCCGCATTCGGAGCGACGCGCCTCCGGCAACGCCGGGGGCGTTCGGAGGCGGGGCGTGTGCCCGGTCGGGGGCATGAAGATGCAAGTCCTGGAACTCAAGCTGCCGCCGCCCGTGGTGCTGCCGCTGTTCGTGCTGGCGGTCTCCGGACTCGGCCGCTGGCTGCCGTCCGGCAACCTGCCATTCGCCGGGAGCGGCGCGCTGGCGCGCGCTGCCGTGTGATGGCGGTGTCGGGCTTGCGCTTGTCGGCATCGTCGCCTTCAGGCGCGCCGGGACCACGGTCGATCCGCGTGCGCCGGGCAGGGCGACGGCGCTGGTCGATGGCGGCGTGTACCGCTGGACCCGCAACCCAATGTATCTCGGGATGGCGCTGGCGCTACTCGGGGTGGCGCTGTGGTGGACGAGCCTCCCGGGCATCGCGTTGGTCGGCGGGTTCTGCGCCTATCTTACGCGCTTCCAGATCATGCCCGAGGAACGCGCGCTGCACGGCACCTTTGGCGAGCCGTACCTACTCTACCGGAGGCGCGTGCGGCGCTGGATCTGAGGTCCGGCGCGACCGGGTCCCTTCGCGCCCGCATACCCGGAAAGTGGGGTCCGGAAAGTGGGGTCAGCATGGAAATCCGACGTACCCGTCGCGATGATCCAGATGGCGTCCTTTGCCGCCGTCGCGGCGCCGGTCAGAAGGCGAGCGGCGGGCGGTGCCGGGTCCAGGGGTGCTGCGCCTCGAGGCGGCCTGCGATGTCGAGCAGACGTTCGTCGTGGTCCCAGGGGCCGACGAGCTGGAAGCCGAGCGGCAGGCCCGCAGGGCTGAAGCCGCAGGGGATCGAGATCGCGGGGTGGCCGGTGAGGTTGAACGGCCAGGTGTACGGGTAGAGATCGCGACGCATCGTGCCGACGATGCGGCCGTCGATCTCGATCTCACCCATCGGATCCTGGTCGAGCGGCAGCGCGTCGCGCGCGGTGAGCGGCGTGCAGATCACGTCGTAGCGCTGGAATAGCGTCTCGACGTCGTGGAACAGCGTCGTGCGCAGCTGCTGCGCCCGGGCGAGGTCGACGGCGCTGTGCCGCGCGCCGAGTTCGATCAGCGCGCTCAACGACGGCGCCACGGGCTGGCCGGATCTGCGGATCATCTCGTCGAGCCGCGTGCGCAGGCTGGTCTGCCAGACGGTCTGGAAGACCTCGACATGGCTGGCGAAGTCGATGGTGAACTCCTCGACCGCGGCGCCCATGGAGTCGAGGGTCCGCACCCTCTCGCGGCAGGCGTGCTCGACATCGGGCGCCACGACCGGATTGCCCATCTTGAGCGCGAAGCCCACGCGCAGGCCGGCGAGCGTCCCGGCCGCGAGCGGCGGCACCGGTCGGGGCGGGCGCACCGAGTAGGGATCGCGCGCGTGCTGGCCGCAGGTGAGCGCGAACATCAGCGCGCAATCCGCGACGTCGCGGGTCATCGGGCCGATATAGGAATGGTTGGCGAAGAGGTCGGCGGCGTGGACGTTCGGGATGCGGCCCAGCGTCTGCTTGAACCCGACGATGCCGTTGACCGCGGCGGGAATGCGGATCGAGCCGCCGCCATCGGTGCCCAGCGCAATCGGGCCGAGCCCGGCGGCTACGGCTACGCCCGCGCCGCCACTCGAGCCGCCGCTGGTGCACGTGGGTTTCCAAGCATTCGGCGTCGCGCCGAAGAGCGGCGAGTCGGTCATCGCCTTGTGGCCCCATTCCGGGGTCGTCGTCTTGCCTAGTAGCACCGCGCCGGCCGCGCGCATCCGCGCCACCGGAAACGCGTCCTCCTTAGGCACGAAATCCTTCATGACGAGCGATCCCATCGTCGTGCGCAGGCCCGCCGTGTAGGTCAGGTCCTTGACCGTGTAGGGCACGCCGTCGAGCAGGGAGAGCGGCTCCCCTCGGGCGTGACGCGCCTCCGCGGCGCGGGCCGCGGCCCGCGCGCCTTCGTGATCGATGGTGATGAAGGCATTGAGTGAGGGTTGGCTCACCTCGATGCGCGCGAGCAGGGCGTCGGCGAGTTCGACGGGCGAGAGCGCGCGCTTGCGCAACAGCGTCGCGAGCGTGGTGGCGGGGAGGAAGGCGAGATCCATGCTCATCGATACCGTTCCGCTCTGGTGGATGGCGCAGAATAGAGGCGACGCCGGAGGTTCGTCGACTCGGCCGCCTAATCTTGCGGTCGGCTGACGGGACACGGGGAGGGCAAGCGAGATGAGACATGCGAAGATCTGTTCGCCGCAGCCGGGTCGAAGCGCGGGCAAGCCGCTCCTCGTCGAGATCGCCGGTGCGGCCGTTACCGTCCGCCCTGTTCTTTTTCATGGAATAGGGACCCCGCTACGGGGCTGATATGCATTGAATCGGGACCCCTTGGCGATGGGTCCAAACTGCCCTCCTGGGTACTGGGGGGCTTTGACCGGAATGTTGGTTGCGGAAACGATCGCCAAGATACGCCGGGCGTATTTTTCGCAGGGCAAGCCGATCAAGGAGATTTGCCGCGAGCTGCGGGTGTCGCGCAAGGTCGTGCGGAAAGTCATCCGGTCGAACGCCACCGAGTTCCGGTATGAGCGCGCGCATCAGCCGTTGCCCCGGATCGGTCCCTGGCGGGATCGTCTGGAGGGCTTGCTGGCGGAGAACGAGAACCGGCCGGCGCGGGAACGGCTGACGCTCATCCGGCTTTACGAAGAACTTCGCGGTCTTGGCTATGACGGCAGCTATGCCGCCATCCGCCGCTATGCGATCACCTGGCGCCAAGAGCGCGCGGGTGCCACGGCAAACGCCTTTGTGCCGCTGAGCTTCGCCCCGGGCGAGGCCTACCAGTTCGACTGGAGCCATGAGATCGTCGTGATCGGCGGCGTCACGACGGTCGTGAAGGTCGCGCACATGCGGCTCTGCCACAGCCGGATGTTCTTCGTACGCGCCTATCCGCGCGAGACCCAAGAAATGGTGTTCGACGCCCAAGAGCGGGCCTTCGCCTTTTTCAAGGGTGAATCGCCCCGGGTTTGCCGGAGGCTGTTTCGTTTGAGTCACGCTGCCAGTTTTTGCTCGTCGAGCATAGCGTAGAAGCGCGCCTCGGCTTCGGCCGGCGGGATGTTGCCGATAGGCTCGAGGAGCCGCCGGGTGTTGAACCAGTCCACCCATTCCAGAGTGGCGAACTCGACGGCCTCGAAGCTGCGCCAGGGGCCGCGCCGATGGATCACCTCGGCCTTGTAGAGGCCGTTGATCGTCTCGGCGAGAGCGTTGTCGTAGCTGTCGCCGACGCTGCCGACGGAGGGCTCGATGCCGGCTTCGGCCAGGCGCTCGGTGTAGCGAATGCTGACGTATTGGGCGGATTCAAGCGGTCGTCGCAATGGGGCATTCATTGGCCGAATGTAGCAACGCGTCAAGCGCCTCGGCGGGCGTTCGCCAGTCGAGTGTTTTGCGCGGCCTCGTATTGAGAGCGGTCGCCACCG
>Ga0194121_10011118_pt1 | contig 10786 bp, 11 predicted proteins | sample TA2MahCa50mmetaG_FD_148609 | JGI IMG/M metagenome (GOLD analysis project Ga0194121, IMG submission 148609) | Freshwater microbial communities from Lake Tanganyika, Tanzania - TA2015020 Mahale Deep Cast 50m | ecosystem: Environmental > Aquatic > Freshwater > Lake | place: Tanzania: Lake...
TCGATGGCGCGATCGCGCTCGCAACGTTCGTCGCGGCGGCCGACCGCGTCGGCCTGGGGACCTGCCCGATCAGCACGCTGCGCAACAACGCCGGCAAGGTCTCGGATCTGTTGGGCCTACCCGACCATGTCTTCCCGGTGGCGGGACTTGGTGTCGGCTGGCCGTCCTTTGGCGGCGTCATGAGCCCCCGGCTAGGGCTTGAGGTCACGCTGCACCGCGACCGCTACGACGAGTCGGGACTCGAGGAGAAGGTTGCGGCGTACGATCGACGGCGCCGTGCCGTCCAGCCCTATGCAAGTCAACGCCATGTCGAGAAGTTCGGCGAAGATCCCGAGTACGGTTGGTCGGAGGACAAGGTCCGGCAATATTCGGTGCCGGATCGGGCCGATTTCGGTGCATTCGTGCGCGGCAAGGGCTTCAAGCTCGACTGATCGTGCGTTTGCGCAGGTCGTCCAGCACGCAGAGGCGCAGCGCGCTCGACAGGTTGCCGGCGCCGCCGCGGCCGCGGTCGATTTCGGCCACCAGAGCGTTGAGCGACTGGCCGCGTCGCCGGGCGATGGCCAGAAGTTCGTCCCAGAACGCGTCCTCCAGGGAGATCGACGTGCGGTGACCGTCGACGGTGACCGAGCGTTTTCGCATTGCTCGACTGTGACAGCGGCGAGACGCCGCCTCAACCTGCCTTGCTGCCGCCGCAGCACCTCAGTATAAGCGCGACCCAACAACCCCCTCGGCAGTCGAATGGACATCCGCAACGTCGCGATCATCGCGCACGTCGATCATGGCAAGACCACGCTGGTCGATTGCCTGCTGAAGCAGAGCGGCACTTTCCGCAACAACCAGCAGGTTGCCGAACGCGCCATGGATTCCAACGATCTGGAGCGCGAGCGCGGCATCACCATCCTGGCCAAGGCGACTTCCGTTGTGTGGAAGGACACGCGCGTCAATATCGTCGACACGCCGGGCCATGCCGATTTCGGCGGCGAAGTGGAGCGCATCCTGTCGATGGTCGACGGCGTGGTGCTGCTGGTCGACGCTGCGGAAGGCCCGCTGCCGCAGACCAAATTCGTGCTGGGCAAGGCGCTGCGGCTCGGTCTGCGGCCGATCGTGTTGATCAACAAGGTCGACCGGCCCGACGCCCGCGCCCATCAGGTTCATGACGAGGTGTTCGACCTGTTCGCTGCCCTCGAGGCGTCCGACCAGCAACTCGACTTCCCGACCCTGTTCGCCTCGGCCAAGCAGGGTTGGGCGGCCACCGCGCTGGAGGCCGAGCACAGGGACATGGCGCCGCTGTTCGACCTCATTCTGCGCCATGTGCCGCCGCCCAAGATCGATGCCGACCCGGCGTTTCGCATGCTTGTGACGACGCTGGAATCGGATGCCTTCCTCGGCCGCATCCTGACCGGCCGCATTCAGTCCGGCTCGGTCAAGCCCAACACCGTCCTGAAGGCGTTGAACGCCAAGGGCGAAGAGATCGAGCAGACCCGCGTCACCAAGCTGCTGGCTTTTCGCGGCCTGGAGCGCCAGCCGATCGAACAGGCCGAGGCCGGCGACATCGTCGCGGTCGCGGGCTTCAAGACCGCGACCGTGGCCGACACGCTGGGCGACCTTTCCGTCGCGGCCGCACTGCCGGCTCAGCCGGTCGATCCGCCGACGCTCGCCATGACCTTCTCGGTCAACGACTCGCCGCTCGCCGGTCGCGACGGCGACAAGGTGACGACACGCATGATCCGCGCCCGACTGATGCGCGAGGCCGAAGGCAACGTGGCGATCCGCGTGCGCGACACCGACAATACCGATTCGTACGAGGTCGCCGGCCGCGGCGAGCTGCAGCTCGGCGTGCTGATCGAGACCATGCGGCGCGAGGGCTTCGAGCTCGCGGTCGGCCGCCCGCGCGTGCTGTTCCAGGCCGATCCGACCACCGGCCAGCGGCTGGAGCCGATCGAGGAGGTCGTGGTCGACGTCGACGATGCCTATACCGGTGTCGTGGTCGAGCAGATCTCCATCCGCAAGGGCGAGCTGCAGGACATGCGGCCGTCCGGCGCCGGCAAGACGCGACTGGTGTTCCACGCGCCATCGCGCGGCCTGATCGGCTATCACGGAGAGTTCCTGACCGACACGCGTGGCACCGGCGTCATGAACCGCCTGTTCCACTCCTACGGGCCATTCCGCGGGCCGGTCCCTGGCCGCCGCAACGGCGCGCTGATCGCCAATGCCGAGGGTGAGGCGGTGGCCTATGCGCTGTGGAACCTCGAAGAGCGGGGGCCGATGTTCATCGATCCCGGCACCGCGGTCTATCGCGGCATGCTGATCGGCGAGCACAGTCGCGGCAACGACCTCGACGTCAACGTCTTGAAGGGCAAGCAGCTCACCAACATCCGCGCCGCTGGCAAGGACGAGGCGGTGCGGCTCACGCCACCGCGCCGCATGTCGCTCGAGCAGGCGATCGCCTATATCGACGACGACGAGCTGGTCGAAGTCACGCCCAGGTCGATTCGCCTGCGCAAGCGCTTCCTCGATCCGGAGGACCGCAAGCGCGCCAGGAAACAGGCGGCGGCTGCCGCTGCAGAGTAGGGAAGGACATTGAAGATCAACGATACGTTCGCCGATCGGCTCGACGCCGCGGCCAAGGCCAAGCAGGCTCTGCTCGAACGGGCGCGGGCCAAGGATCCGACCAAAGACCCCGAATTCGCCGCCCGCCAGGAAGCGCGATTGGCGGCTGAGCGGGCGCGCGAGGAGCGCGAGGCCGACCGGCGACGCGCCCGCCGCGAGGCGCAGGAGCGGGCGGAGGCGGAGCGCAAGGCCCGCAAGGAGGCGCAGATCGCCGCCGAGGCCGAGCGCAAGAGGCGCGAGCAGGCCGAGAGGCTGGCGGCTCGGAAGCGCGAGCAGGCGGATATCCTAGCGGCGCAGAAGGCGGCGCTGGTGGCTCGCTTCGGCACGCGCAGCAAGAGGTAGCTACAGGCTTCCGCCGGTCAGCGAGGCGCGCTGGCTGATCTCGATGTGATTGCCGTCGGGATCGCAGACGAAGGCGAAGTGCACCGTGTCGCCCAGGCGGCGCGGCTCGCCGCCCGAGGTGCCGCCGCGCGCCAGGACGCCAGCGTACTCGGCGAAGCAATCCCACACCTGCACCGTCAGATAGCGGTAGCCCGGACCACGCCATTCGCCGCTGCGTTCGACCTTGCCGCGCTCGGCGATCACGATCAGCGAATCGCCGCAACGGTAGCGGCCTTCGCCGGTGCGCTCGAACCGCATGGCCTCGGTCCAGAAGCGGTCGTGTTCGGCAGGCTCGTTGACCCTGAGCAGGATGGCGATCCCTTGCACACCGTTCTGGCCCTTGGGCACCAGTGTGACGCGATTGCCGTCGGGATCGCGCAGCGCTCGAGAAGCGGCCAAGCCGTCGCGCGCGATCTCGAGACCGACGATGCCGGACGGCGGCAGGTCGGGCAGGGGATGGCGCGAATGGTTCATCTTCAAGATCGAGCCGTTCATGTGATGGCGGTGCTGCTGCATGCCGCCGCCCAGCTTGCCCATGTGGTCGTAGGGCAGGCCGACCGTGCACTGCCAGAAGGCGAGCTGCTCGTCGCGTTTGGTCGAGAACAGGCCGATGTCGAGATGCTGTTTGGCGAGTTTCATGCCGTCACTGTAGCGCAAGACGGTGGATGGCTTGGACGTAGCTTGCAATGGCACCTTAGGAAGTATCCAAAACCCCTTGAATCAATGAATAGAATCTCTTCTACGGTGAATCGCACCGCATGAAACGATTCATACAAACACCGTCACGACTCCGATCCGGCGCGATTGCTAGAACGGCGGTGGGTGAAGGGGACGGACGCTGGGGAGCGGCCGTCACGACAATGTGGGAAGGAACACGATGCTACGGGCCATCATCGGCACGGTCGCCGTGCTTGCGGGATTTGGCGTCCTCGAACGTTCGGTCGACGCCAGCACCGGCCACGCCGGTTCATGTACGCCAACTCAAGCCTATGCCTTGCTCCAGCGCGGTGAGACCGTGCCGGTGCGCACTGAGCCGACGCCTCAGGCGACGGTGATCGGCACCTTGGCTGGACGCCGCGGGGCGGCGGGCGACCTGGGGCGCAGCGACGTCACGGTGACCGGCAGCCAGAGCGGCTGGGCTCGCGTCGCGCTCAGCACGGCGGCAGGCTACAGCGCCGCCGGCGAGGCCGGTCAGCCTTACGGCTGGGTTCCCGCCGATGTGCTGACGGTCGATGCGCGGGTCGACGGCATCATCACTGTCTACAACCGCCCCGGCCTGCTCGGCAGCGCCATCGCCACCATCGAAGGCGACGACATGAAGTTTCGCGTGCTCGGCTGCCGCGGCGGCTGGCTGCAGGTGATCAATGCCCGCCACGGCAACGTCTGGATCGACAAGTGGTGCGCGCGCGAGGATGGCTGCCGCAGCTAGTTTGGAACGGTTTGGAAGGGCGGCGGGTCGTCATCTGGGGATTTGGCGACACGCCGCGGGACAGCACACTCGACCCGGCAGGGCAACCTGCCGGGTTTTTTTTAGATCTTCAGTTCGCTGAAGAAGTCGTTGCCCTTGTCGTCGGTGACGATGAAGGCCGGGAAGTTCTCGACCTGGATTCGCCAAATCGCTTCCATGCCGAGCTCGGGATACTCCAGCACCTCGACCTTCGTGATGCAGTTCTTGGCCAGGATCGCCGCCGGACCACCGATCGAGCCGAGATAGAAGCCCTTGTGCTTCTTGCAGGCGTCGACCACCGGCTTGCTGCGGTTGCCCTTGGCCAGCATCACCATCGAGCCGCCGTTGGCCTGAAACAGGTCGACATAGGAATCCATGCGGCCGGCCGTGGTCGGGCCGAACGAGCCCGACGGCATGCCCTGCGGCGTCTTGGCAGGGCCGGCGTAGTAGACCGGGAACTGCTTGAAATAGTCCGGCAGACCCTCGCCGCGGTCGAGCCGCTCCTTGAGCTTGGCGTGAGCCGAATCGCGCGCCACGATCAGCGTGCCGGTGAGGTTCACCCGTGTCTTCACCGGATGCTTGGTGAGCACCGACAGCGTGTGGGCCATGCCCTTGTTCAGGTCGACCGAGACCAAGTCGCCCGACAGTTGCTGCGGCTCGACATCGGGCAGGTACTGCGCCGGGTTGGTTTCGAGCTGCTCGAGGAAGATGCCGTCCTTGGTGATCTTGCCGAGCGCCTGACGGTCGGCCGAGCAGCTCACCCCGAGCCCGATCGGCACGGAGGCGCCATGGCGGGCGATGCGGATCACGCGCACGTCATGGCAGAAGTACTTGCCGCCGAATTGCGCGCCGATGCCCATTTGCCGCGTCAGCTCCAGCACCTTCTTTTCCATCTCACGGTCGCGGATCGCCACGCCTTTGTCGTTGCCCTCGCTCGGCAGATCGTCGAGGTAGCGCGTCGAGGCAAGCTTCACGGTCTTGAGGTTCATCTCGGCCGAGGTGCCGCCGATCGCGATGGCGAGGTGATATGGCGGACAGGCTGCGGTGCCCAGCGTGCGGATCTGGGTATCGAGGAATTTCAGCAATGCCGTTTCGTTCAGGACCGCCGGCGTCTGCTGATAGAGGTAGCTCTTGTTGGCCGAGCCGCCGCCCTTGGCGACGAACAGGAATTTGTAGGCATCGCCGTCGGTCGCATAGATGTCGATCTGCGCCGGCAGGTTGGTGCCCGTTTGCACTTCCTTGAACATCGAGAGCGGTGAGACCTGCGAATAGCGCAGGTTGGTCTCGGTGTAAGTCTTGAACACGCCCTTGGCGATCGCCGTCTCGTCGCCGCCGCCGGTCCATACCGCCTGGCCCTTCTTGCCCATGACGATGGCGGTGCCGGTGTCCTGGCACATCGGCAGCACGCCACCGGCCGCGATGTTGGCGTTCTTCAGCAACTCCAACGCCACGTAGCGGTCGTTGGACGATGCCTCGGGATCGTCGAGGATGGTGCGCAACTGGCCGAGATGGCCGGGCCGCAACAGATGCGAAATGTCGTGGAAGGCCTGCGCCGTCAGCAGCGTCAACGCTTCGGGCTCGACCGTGAGCACGTCGCTGCCATTGAACTTGGTCGTGCCGACATGGTCGGACGTGAGCTTTCGGTAGGCCGTGGTGTCTTCGCCGTGCGGGAACATCTCCTGGAACTGGAACTCGGGCATGGCGATCTCCTGGCGCGGCAAAGCGGGCGCATCCGTGCCGCAACCGGGCCGAGACGTCCAGTTACTTCTTGCGGAAGCTGTCGAGCTTGACGACCTTGGAGGCACCGTCCTCCGGCTTGGCGTCGGCCGGGGCCGCGGCGGTGTCCGGTTTGGCCTCGGCGCCGGCAGGGGCGGCGATCGGCGGCCGCTTCTCCGCCGGCGGCAGGGCCGTCGGCGCCGCCGCGGCAGCCGGCGTCTCGGCCCGTCCGTCGCCCGTCGCCTTGTCCTTGCGGTCGAACTGCAAGCCGAACCGCACCGAGGGGTCGACGAAGGCCGACAGCGCGGCGAACGGCACGCGGATGCGTTCCTGTTGCTTGTTGAAGCTCACCGTCACTTCGAAGTGGTTGCTGCCGATCACCAAGTCCCAGTACTGGTGCTGCAGCACGATCGTCATCTCCTCCGGATACTTGGCGCGCAAATAGTCGGGCAGCACGACGCCCGGATCGGTGCTGCGGAAGGAGATGTAGAAATGGTGCGATCCCGGAAGACCCTTTTCGGCGACTTGCGTCAGCACGCGGCGGACCACGCCGCGCAGCGCGTCGTCGACGAGAGCGTCGTAGTGGAAGCGATCGTTCATGGTCCGTCGGAAACTTTGCAAAGCATCGACCCGCGTACCATCAGAGTCAATCGCGGGAAACAGCGAATGCGCCGGAGAAAGTGGGAGGGCTTCTGTTGCCCGGTGCCCTCCCGAACCGCGCTTACGTCCGCTGTTTAGGCGGCAGCAGCGAGTGCAACGTCGTTATCGTTGGCACTTGTGAATGGCCCGTCACGGCGGAACCATACCGGGCAAAAACCGCGCCTTTACCACGCTCGTCGATCCTGGTTCGCCCCCATCGACGCCGCACCCCGAGGATGCGGCGGAGAATGGTGGAGGCGCCGGGTACTGCCCCCGGGTCCGATACGCTTATTCCACGCGGCGTTTATCGCCATAGTCGGTTTCCCGACGACGCCAATATAAGCATCCCGAGCAGCCTTTTGAAGACGGCGGCTGTCGCCGGGACCGCGCCCATTTTCGTATTGGTTCGTTCTGAATAGTTGTACAGATATTTGTGCCGGAGTCGGCAATGGACGTAGTGTCATATAGCCGCGCGCGCCAGGATCTTGCGCGCTTGATGGACAGAGCTAGCGACGATCGATCGCCCCTTATCGTGACGCGACGGGGCGGCAAGGCAGTCGTCGTTCTTTCCCTGGCGGAGTATCGGGGCATGGAGGAGATGCTCCATCTGATGCGCAGCCCGACCAATGCCCGTCGCCTTCTGCGGTCGATTCGAGCGGCCGAACGCGGTGACGTGACGCCGCGCACGTTGATCGAGTCGAAGTCGGTGAAGGGCCGTCGCCAAGCCAAGAAGTGAAAATCGCTTTCACCGCACAAGGTTGGGCGGACTATCTGCACTGGCAGGAGGCCGACTCGACCGTTGCTCGCCGTGTCAAGCTGTTGATCGAGGAAACCCCGAGGATGCCGTTCACCGGCATCGGCAAGCCGGAATCATTGCGCGGTGCGTACGCAGGATGGTGGTCGCGGCGAGTGAGCGGCGAGCATCGGCTGGTCCATCGCGCATCTGGCCAAGGAGCGGACAGGCAACTCGAAATCGCCCAGTGCCGCTATCATTACTGAGTATCAACGGGCTTGTGGGCAAGAGCGGTTGGCACGGGCGTGCTTGCCGCTAAAGTGCGGCCAAAGAAGACAGGACCCAGCCATGCCCCTCTCCATCGATCAGCAGGCCGAGATCGACCAGGCCCGCGGCAGCGCGCAGTCGACCTTGAGGCCGAGCGTGCCGGCGCTGGAGGAGGTCTTGTTCCGGGCGCTGCCGGTGCTCGACCACGGCTTTGTCCGCGTCGTCGACTACATGGGCGACGATGCCGCCGTGGTACAAGCCGCGCGCGTCAGCTACGGCCGCGGCACCAAGAAGGTCAGCGAAGACCGCGGGCTGATCAACTACCTGATCCGGCATCGCCACACCACGCCGTTCGAGATGTGCGAGATCAAGTATCACGTGAAGCTGCCGATCTTCGTGGCGCGGCAGTGGATCCGCCATCGCACCGCCAATGTGAACGAATATTCGGCGCGCTACTCGATCCTCGACAACGAATACTATGTTCCCCGTCCCGAGCATCTGGCGGCCCAGAGCAAGTCCAACCGGCAGGGGCGCGACCAGGTCCTGTCGGGCAAGGAAGCCGAGCGCGTGTTCGACCTGCTCAAGAAGGACGCCGAGCTGGTCTACGAGCACTACATGGAGATGCTGAACGAGGGCGAGGCGGGCGAGCCGCTCGATCCGGAGCGTTCCGGCCTGGCGCGTGAGCTTGCGCGCATGAACCTGTCGCTCGCCTTCTATACGCAGTGGTACTGGAAGACCAATCTGCACAATCTGATGCATTTCCTGTCGCTGCGCGCCGATGCCCACGCGCAGTACGAGATCCGTGCCTACGCCGATGTCATGCTCGACTCGCTGCGCCGCTGGTGTCCGATCACCTACGATGCCTTCATCGAGTACCGCATGGCCGGCGCTCACCTCTCCAAGACCGGGCTGGCCGTCGTCAAACGCCTGATCGCGGGCGAGAAGGTCGACCAGAAATCGAGCGGCCTGAATCCGCGCGAGTGGCGCGAACTCGCCGCGGTACTGGGCCTTGGCTAGGGACAATCCCGGGCGCCTGCGCCTGGTGCGAGAGCGCTCGCGCGATCATGCCGCCATCGAGGAGATGAACGAGGCGGCGTTCGGCCCGGACCGCCTGCACAAGACGGTCTATCGCCTGCGCGAAGGGGCGAAGCCGATCAAGGAATTGTGCTTCGTCGCCATCGACCAGAAGGGCCGCATGGTGGCCTCGATCCGCAATTGGCCGATCTTGATCAACGAACGCTGGCCGGCGGTCTTGCTGGGACCGCTCGCCATCTCGCCCGAGCTGCGCGGGCTGGGCTACGGCAAGGCGCTGATGTGGCACGCCATGGCGCAGTCGCGCATGCTCGGCCACAGCCGCATCATCCTGGTGGGAGACCCCGAATACTACAACCAGTTCGGCTTTCGCCGCGACCTCGCGCTCAACATCCAACTTCCGGGCTGGGTCGAAGAGCGTCGTTTCCTGGCGCTCGAGCTGGTCGCCGGTGCGATGATCGGCGTGCACGGCATGATCGGCAAGTGGCAGCCGGGCAAGACGGCGAGGCGCAAGAAGCGCAGTTAGAAGCTTACGGAGATCAACGAACGACGATTCTCGGTGCCGCCCGCGGGCCGCGCTGGTTGGCCGAGAGCTGCTTCCACACCCGGCCGGCAATGTTCTTGTAGATCTGGGCGTACGGACTGTCCGGCTGAGCCACCACGATGGGATGGCCCGAATCCGAGGTTGTGCGGATGTCGAGATGCAGCGGCACCTCGCCCAGGAAGGGAACGCCGAGCTTGTCGGCCTCGGCGCGCGCCCCGCCATGACCGAAGATCTCGGCGCGCTCGCCGCAGTGCGGGCAGAGGTAGAAGCTCATGTTCTCGACGAAGCCGAGCACGGGGACCGCGACCTTGCGGAACATGTTGAGGCCCTTGCGTGCGTCGACCAGGGCGATGTCCTGCGGCGTCGAGACGATCACCGCGCCGGCCAGCGCCACGCGTTGCGCGAGCGTGAGCTGGGCATCGCCCGTGCCGGGTGGCATGTCGACCACCAGAACGTCGAGCTCGCCCCATTGCACGTCGCGCAGCATCTGCTCCAGGGCGCTCGACACCATGGGGCCCCGCCAGATCATCGGCGTGTCCTCGTTGACGATGTAGCCGATCGACATGGTCTTGAGGCCATAGCGCTCGATCGGCTTCAGGGCCTTGCCGTCGACCGATTCCGGCTTGTCCTTGACGTCGAGCATGCGCGGCATCGACGGGCCGTAGATGTCGGCGTCGAGCAGCCCGGTGGCGACACCGTTGGCCGCCAGCCCCAGTGCCAGGTTCACCGCCGTGGTCGATTTGCCGACACCGCCCTTGCCCGAGGCTACGGCGATGATGTGTTTGACGCCTGCCACGTCGATGCGGCCGCCGCCGCCGGTGGTTTTGGCGGCCGGTCCCGCTGGCCCAGGGCCGTGGCTATGGCCGCCCGCCCGTGGCGCAGGCGCTGGGCGCTCGGAGGTCATCACCGCCGTTGCCGAAAGCACCCCCGGCATGGCGCGTACGGCTTGCTCGCAAGCCTGGCGCAGCGATTCGAGGGCCGGCCCTCGCGCCGGATCGACATCGAGGGTGACCGCGACATGACCGCCGCGAACAGCCACGCCGCCCACCATGCCCTGCTCGACGACATTCTTGGCCGTTTCCGGATCGACGACGGCCTCGAGCGCCCTGCGAACGGCTGATTCGGTTATTTCCGTCATGTTTTCGTGTTTCCGTGAGCCGGCAATTCCGTGAGCCGGCAATATTGTGTCGTGGCTTGATTGCAGGTGGTGCTGCCGTCACATATATGCAGCGCGACGCGAAAGCAAAAGCGACAATGGGCCGAGATGAGACGGCCGTTGGCCGAGGTGAACGATGGTCTGGAACAATAACAGCGGCGGCCCCTGGGGCGGCGGCGGTGGCGGTGGCGGCGGCAATAGCGGCGGCCCGTGGGGTGGCGGCGGTGGCGGCAACCGCGGCGGTGGGGGCGGCGGGCCGTT
>Ga0194121_10011129_pt1 | contig 10775 bp, 4 predicted proteins | sample TA2MahCa50mmetaG_FD_148609 | JGI IMG/M metagenome (GOLD analysis project Ga0194121, IMG submission 148609) | Freshwater microbial communities from Lake Tanganyika, Tanzania - TA2015020 Mahale Deep Cast 50m | ecosystem: Environmental > Aquatic > Freshwater > Lake | place: Tanzania: Lake...
GCAGCGGCCGCTGGCGGCGGCGCGCCTGCTCGAGGTGCAAGCGCGACTGGCGGCGGGCGCGCCGACGCCACCGCTCGCCCATTGGCCGGAAGGCGCCGTCATGGCGGCGGGCGCCGCCGCGCGACCGCTCGCCGAACTGCTGCAGGCGGCGCAGGACGCCGCGTCGCCGCCCTTCTCGTTCGGTGCGGCGTTGCCGCGCTTCGAGCGGCTGTTCGCACCGGCGCGCTCGCCGCTTGCGAGCCGCGATCCCGAGTACGCGCTGCACCGCAGCCGTTTCCTGCTGGTCCATCACCAGCCGACTCAGGACGAGCCCGAGCTGAAGGACCTGCCGACGCGCGCGCCGCTGGTGTCCCGCGGGCGGCTCATCACGCTCGAACCGATCGACTCGGCCGACAGCGGGCCGGTGCTGCTGCGCGTCCGCGACCTCGCGAGCGGGACCGACTGCTTTCCGCCGCTGCGCTCCGACTTCGACTTCCACCTGCCGCCCGACGAGTTCGAGGTGGCGCTCGACCGCGCGGCATTGAGCCTCGATGGCGACGCGCTCTACGTCGTCCTCGAACTGCGCGAGCCGGGGCAGACCGCCGCCGAACTGGCGCACCGCGGCGAATCGCCGAGCACCGCGCTGCTCAAGGTCGACCTCGCGCGCGACGGCTTCGTCGAGTGGCGCGTCACCAGCGCCGACCTGGCCGTCCGCGACGAACTGCGCGACCACGTGCTGGTCGGCGCGCCCGCGGTGGTGGACGGCCGCGTGCTGGTGGTCGCCTCGCGCCTGCGGATCAAGGAGACCGAGTGTGCGCTGCTGGCGTTCGACGCGGCGACCGGGGCGCCGTCCGGAGCGACGTTCCTCGCCCGCGCAGCGGCGCTGGCGCGCATCGGCGGCGCCCGTTTCGGCAATGAGGCGGCGCGCCGGGTGAATCCGTCGCCGCTGGTGGTGCGTGACGGGGTCGCTTTCGTCGCCACCAACCTCGGCGTCATCGCCGCGGTGGGGGCGGGCGACCTCGAACCGCGCTGGTTCTTCCGCTACCACCGCGCCGTCCCGCCCGATTTCGATCGCTACGAGCGGGCCACCCGCTACGCGCTCGGCCCGTGGCTCGGGCGCGCGCCGATCGCGCTGCCCGATCGCGTCCTCGTCACGCCGTCCGACTCGCACTACCTCTACGTGCTCGCGCGCTGGCCGAGCGCTGCCGGCCATCTGCTGCTCGAGGAGCCGATCGAGAAGCAGAAACGGCTCTGCCTGCTGCACGCCGACGCGCGCCGCTGCTTCTTCCTCCGCCGCGAGCTCGACGAGCGCCACGACCCGGCCTACGCGATCGAGGCGACCGACCACTCGGGCGCGGCGCTCTGGCCGGCGCCGGAACGGCTGCCGGTGATGTACGGCAACAAGATCGTCGGGACGGCCGCCGCCACCGCGACCGCGCTGTTCCTGCCGACCGACCGCCACCTCTATCGGATCGACCTCGACAGCGGGCTGCTGGCGTCGATTCCGCCGCCGGCCGAGGCGGGGCGGCCCTACCCCGAGTTCGGCACCTTCGGCGACCTTGCGCTCGCAGATGACCGTCTGGTGTCGACTTCACCGCTTTTCACCATCGTCTACGCACCGGCGGGGCGGTGAGACCCGCTCGAAAACCACTTCTGTCCGGTTTCCGTTCCCGCTCGTAGGAAGTCGGCTAGCCAAGGGTGGACGGCAACCAGCGGGGTTGCGGAACCCGCGGCGGCGACGGCCGAAAAACGACTCCGCCCGACGGTCGAGCGGTGCATGATCTCGCCCCGTGCATGCCCCGCGGGTACGCGGCTTGGTGCTGATTCCGATCCGCCCCGGGTGGGGCGGCGGCCAGTGAACGGTCGACCAACCGACCGGGGTGAGCAGTCGACCGGCGAGAGGATGGCACCCGGGAATCCCGGTGCCGGCAAGGAGAGGCGGATGGAGAGCGTGTCCGACCCCGCGTTGCTGCAGCAGCTCGGGGCTGCCTACCGGCGCATCGGGGACGAGCTCGGCAAGGTCATCGTTGGCCAGGACGATGTGAAGGAGCAACTGCTCTGCGCGCTGTTCGCGCGCGGCCACTGCATCGTCACCGGCGTGCCGGGCCTGGCGAAGACGCTGCTGATCTCGAGCCTGGCGAAGACCATCGGGCTCTCGTTCAACCGCGTCCAGTTCACGCCCGACATGATGCCGGCCGACATCACCGGCACCGAGGTCCTGCAGCAGAACGTCTCGACCGGCCAGCGCGACCTCGTCTTCATCCGCGGGCCGATCTTCGCCAACGTGATCCTCGCCGACGAGATCAACCGGACGCCGCCGAAGACGCAGGCGGCGCTGCTCGAGTCGATGCAGGAGTTCCAGGTCACCGTCGGCGGCAAGCGCTACGAGCTGCCGAAGCCGTTCTTCGTGTTCGCCACGCAGAACCCGATCGAGCAGGAGGGCACCTACCCGCTGCCCGAGGCGCAGCTCGATCGCTTCATGTTCAACGTCAAGATCGGCTACCCGACCGAGCAGGAGGAGCTCGAGATCGTGCGGCGCACGACGGCGGGCGGCACGGTCGAGCTGAAGAGCGTGGTCTCGCAGCAGGAGATCCTGCAGCTGCAGGAGCTGGTGCGGCGCGTGCCGATCAGCGATCACCTGATCCGGTACGCCATGCGCCTCGCGCGCTGGACGCGCGGGACCGAGAAGGACGCGCCCGGTTTCCTCAAGGAGACGGTGGCGTGGGGCGCCGGTCCGCGCGCCACGCAGTACCTGGTGCTGGGGGCCAAGGCGCGCGCCGCGCTGCACGGGCGGCCCGGCGTCGAGCTCGACGACATCAAGTGGGTGGCGAAGCCGGTGCTGCGCCACCGCATCCTGCTCAATTTCGCGGCCGAGGCGGAGGGCCACACCTCCGACACGCTGATCGAGCGGATCCTGCAGACCGTCGACCCCAACAAGAGCGAAGCACTCGCGGATGGCGGACTCCCGAAGGTACTTGGATCCTAGGGTCGTCGACCGGCTCGGGCGGCTCGAGGTCAAGGCCCGCCTGATCGTCGAAGGCTTCCTGCAGGGATCGCATCGCAGCCCGTACCGCGGCGCCTCGGTGGAATTCGCCGAGCACCGCGAGTACGTGCCCGGGGACGATCTGCGCCATCTCGACTGGAAGGTCTTCGGGCGCAACGACCGCTACTACGTCAAGCAGTACGAGGAGGAGACCAACCTCCGCTGCCTGATCGCGCTCGACACCTCGGGCTCGATGCGCTTCCCCGAGGGCTACGACACCACCCGCTGGCAGTACGGGACGCTGGTCGCGGCCGCCCTCTCCCACCTCCTGATCAAGCAGCGCGACGCCGCCGGCATCGCGCTCTTCGACACGCAGGTGCACCACTACGTCGAGCCGCACACCAGTCCCGCGCACCTGCAATCGCTCTTCGCCACGCTCGACACCGGGGCGCGCCCGGCCGAGACGAAGACCTCGCTGCTGCCGGTGCTGGGCGACCTCGCCGACCGCGTCCACCGCCGCAGCCTGATCGTGGTGATCTCCGACTTCTTCGCGCCGGTGGCCGACACGCTGAAGGGGCTGGCGCGGCTGCGCAAGCGCAAGCATGACGTGCTGCTGCTGCAACTCCTGATGCCCGAGGAGCTCACCTTCGAGTTCTCGCGCAACACGCTCTACAAGTTCGTCGGGCTGGAGGGCAGCGGCGAGCTGATCGTCGATCCGCGCGCGATGAGGGCGGAGTACCTCGCGGCGATGGACGGGTTCCGCAAGGAGCTGCGCCGCGGCTGCCTCAAGGAGCAGGTCGACTTCGAGTCGATCGACACCGGCACCAGCCTCGACATCCCGCTGAGCGCCATCCTCGCGCGACGCGCGCGCAAGGAGCTGCGCCGATGAGCGCGCTGCCGCTGCTGGCGCTGCTCCATCCGGCGATGGCCGGCTTCGCCGCGCTGCTGGCGGTGCCGCTGCTGATCCATCTGCTGAACCGCCGCCGGTACCGCACCGTGCCGTGGGCGGCGATGGAGTTCCTGCTCACCGCGTACCAGAAGCGGCGGCGCAAGCTGCAGGTGGAGAACCTGCTGCTGCTGCTGCTGCGCTGCGCGATCCCGGTGGTGCTGGCGCTGGCGTTCGCGCGGCCGTGGTTCGGCCCCGACAGCTCGCTGTCGGTGTTCAGCCCGTCGCAGCGCGAGGTGATCGTCGTCCTCGACGACAGCTACAGCATGAGTCGCCGGGTCGGCAGCACGACGCTGCACCAGGCGGCGCTGGAACAGGTGCGCCGGCTGGCCGCCGGCATGAAGGGCGACCGGCAGGATCGCGTGACGCTGGTCACCTTCGCCCGCGAGCCGGTCCTCCACTGCGTCTCGGCCGGGCTGCCGGACTTCGAGCGCAAGCTGGCCACGCTGAGCCGCCCGCAGTACGAGCGCGGCGATCTCGCGCGCCTGCTCGACTACCTGCTGCGGGAGCTGCTGGACAAGCAGGTGCTCGGCCATCCCGAGGTCTGGCTCTTCTCCGATTTCCAGTCGGTGACGTTCGACGAGTCGGTGCTGGCGCTGGCGGCTCCCGGCCCGGACGCGACCGACGCGGCGATCGCCGCGCCGGACGCCGTCGCCGGCGACCTGCCCGCCGCCGGCGACGCTCCGGCCGGCAGCCTGCCCTCGCGGATGCGCCAGCTCGGCGAGCGCAGTGCGCTCCATCTCGTCCACCTCGGCGACTCGCTCGAGCCGCCCGACGACGTGGCGGTGGTGGACCTGCGGGCCAGCGAGCCGCTCGCCATCCGCGGGCAGTCGTTGCGCTTCACCGCGCAGCTGCAGAAGACGCGCACCGACGCGATCGGCGCGCGCTCAGGCAGCGGCCGGTTCCGCATCGGCGAGTTCGAGCGGCCGGTCACCTTCGACTTCGATGCCGACGGCCGCGCGACCGTCGAGCTGCACCACTCCTGTCGCGACGAGGGCGACCTCGGCATCGAGTTCCGCGTCGACGAGGACGACCTCGCCGACGATGACGCGCGCTTCCTGCGACTGCCGGTGCGGGAGAGCCTGCCGCTGCTGATCGTCGACGGCCACCCGGGCGGCGGCGAAGTCGCCGAGTCGGCCATCGCCTCGCTGCTGCTGGTGGTCGACCCGACGTTCGGCCTGAGCGGCGATGCCGCGCAGCGTCGCTGGTTCGAGCCGACGGTCCTGCCGTGGTTCGACCTTGCCCGCGTCCTGCCCGACTTCTCGCGCTATGCCGCGGTGGTCTTCGTCGACGTGCGCGAGCTCGACGCCGAGAAGGTGGTGCCGGCGCTCGGCGCCTACGTCGAGGGCGGCGGCGGCGCGCTGTTCCTGCTCGGGGAGGAACTGCGGCCCGAGTCGTGGAACGAGCACCTCTTCCGGGGCGATGGCAGCGGGCTCCTGCCGCTGCGCATCGGCGCCGAACCGGTGGGCGAGGCGTACGACCCGGCCGCCGGCAGCGCGCGGCGCGATGCGCCCTATCGCCTCGAGCTCGCGGATGAGCTCCATCCGGCGGTGCGCACCTTCGCCGACGACCGGCGCCGCCAGTTCCTGCGCTTCCCGATCTTCCGCTACTGGCCGTTCGAGACCGAGAAGGGCGGCGCCTCGCTGCTGCCGCAGGATGCGCGGGTGGTGCTGCGCCATCACGGGAGCGGCGTCCCGGCGCTGGTCGAGCATCGCGTCGGGCGCGGACGCACGCTCTGGTTCCACGTGAGCGGCATCGAGGACAGCTGGTCGAACTACCCGCAGGCGACCTCGGCGTACTTCCCGCTGACCTGGGACATGCTGAACCACCTCTGCATCCGCGATGCCGGCGACCATTCGCTCCCGATCGGTGGCGCCATCGCGCGCGGCTTCCCGGCGCCGCCGCTGTCGTGGAGCGTCACCGCACCGGGCGGCGCCGTGCGCCGCGGCGACCCGCCGCGCGAGGCGGTGCGGGGGACCTGGCGGATCGAGTCGTACACCGACACCCGCGTGCCCGGCCTCTACGTGCTCGACGCCCAGTTCGGCGGCGAGGAGCTGCCGCTGCGCGAGCACTTCGCCGTGAACGTGGACCCGATCGAGGGGTGGCTCGAGGCGCTCGACGCCGATGCGATCCGTTCGGTGTACGCGCGCGCCGCGTTCAAGTACCACGCGCGCGAGGTCCCGCAGGACCAGGACGAGCAGCAGCCCGAACGCCAGGGCGAGATCTGGAAGTCGCTGCTGCTGGCGCTGCTGGCGCTGCTGCTGCTCGAGACGGTCCTGGCCTGGCGGTTCGGGAGCTACGGCACATGATCGCGCGGTTCGGACCGGCCGAGCAGGCCGCCGGCGTCGGCGCCGCCGAGAGCGTGCGCGAGGAACTGGCGTTCGCCGCGGCGCCGCCGACGTGGGTCACCGTGCTGGTGATCGTGCCCGCGCTGGTGCTGCTGGTCGGCTACGTCTACCGGCGCGAGGCGGGCGCGGCGGGCGGCCGGCTGCGCGGACTGCTCGGACTCCTGCGCCTCGCGGCGATCGGGCTCCTGCTGCTGGTGCTGTTCCAGCCGGTGCGCGAGAGCAAGGTGTTCGCCGTGCACCGCTCGACCGTCGGGATCCTGTTCGACGAATCGCTGTCGATGGACCGCGCCGAGGAGTACGAGGCCGGGCTCGCCGACGCGATGGCCGAAGCCGCCGGCGTCGAGCGCGCCGCGGTGGCGCAGATGCCGCGCGGCGAGCTGCTGCATCGCATTCTGAAGCGCGACGCCGCGGACGGCGCAGCGGCGGTCGATCTCCTCGCCACGCTGTCCGAGCGGGTCGATCCGCGGCTCTACGCCTTCGCGGCGGGGACGCGTGCGGTGGCAGGCATCGCGGACGTCCTGCGCGGCGGCGCCGATCCGGCGCGCGGCGCCAGTGCCGCCGGCGACGCGCTCGGCCACGCGCTGGCCGAGCTGCGCCATCGGCAGCTGACCACGCTGGTGCTGGTGACCGACGGGCAGTCGAACTCCGGGCGCGATCCGGCCGAGCTCGCGGCGACGGCCGCGGCCGACGGCATCACCGTGCACACCGTCGCCGTCGGCAACCCGGCGGAGCCGAAGAACGTCGCGTTGCTCAGCGTCGACGCGCCCGACCTGGCGATGGTGGAGGAGACGGTCGCCGTCGCCGTCTCGCTCTCCGCGCGCGGCTTCGAGGGCGAGCCGGGCGAGCTGGTGGTGACCGATCGCACCGCCGGCGCCGAGGTGGCCCGCCACGACTTCACGCTCGCGGCGCGCGGCGGCCAGCAGAGCGAGACGCTCTTCTTCAAGCCGACCCGCGAAGGCGAGTACCAGATCGAGGTGAAGTTCCCGCCGAGGCCGGGCGAGCAGTTCACCGACGACAACGTCCGCACCGTCGCGCTGCGGGTCCAGCCGGAGGTGATCAAGGTCCTCTACGTCGAGGGGCGGCCGCGCTGGCAGTACCGCTACCTGAAGGACATCCTCCTGCGCGCACCGAACCTGCGGGCGCAGTGCCTGCTGCAGTCGGCGGCCGCCGACTTCATCCAGGAGTCGACGCGCGACGTGCCGGCGCTGACCCGCTTCCCGCCGACGCGCAAGGACCTGTTCCAGTACGACGTCATCATCCTCGGCGACATCGCGCCCGATGACCTCGACAAGGGGTTCCTGTCGCGCCCGACGACGATGGACCTGCTGGCCGAACTGCAGGAATTCGTCGAGCTCGGCGGCGGTCTGATCATGGTGGCCGGCCAGCTGCACTCGCCGCGCGACTACCGCGACACGCCGATCGCCGACATCCTGCCGGTCGAGATCGGCGACCACGAGGAGGAGCGCTCGGCGGTGCAGGATCGCGGCCGCTTCCGCCCGCACCTGCCCGACTGGGAGCTGCCGCACCGCATCGTCGCGCTGGAGACCGAGCCGAAGCTGAACCAGCGCCTGCTGGAGGACGCCGACGTCGGCCTGCCCGGGATGTGGTGGTACGCGCCGGTGCGCCGCGCGAAGCCGGGCGCCGAGGTGATCCTGGTCCATCCGGCCAACGCCAACCGCTTCGGCCCGCACGTGCTGATGGCGGCGACGCGGGTTCCGGCCGGTCGCACGCTCTGGATCGGCTTCGACGAGACCTGGCGCTGGCGCATGCCGCTGGGCGACCGCTACACGGAACGCTTCTGGCGCGCCGCCATCCGCGACGTGGCGCTGCAGAAGCTGCGCAGCTCGGACAAGCGCTTCGACCTGCGCACCGACAAGGAGCGCTACGTCCTCGGCGAGCCGATCGAGGTTGCGGTGCGCGTCTACGACGAGGACTTCCGCAAGTCGCGCGACGAGCGGCAGGTCGTGCACGTGCAGCGCGGCGACCGTGCCGCCGAAGAGGTCATGGCCGAGCGCACCGACGACGGCGAATACACGCGGACGCTGCGCGCCGACGCGCCGGGCGCGATCCGCCTCTGGCTCGAGGATCCGGCGCAGGCCGGCAAGCGGCTGTCGCAGCGCACCGTCGAAGTGCAGGTGCCGATGCTCGAGTTCATCAATCCGTCGCTCGACCGGCCGCGCCTCGAAGCGGTGGCGGCGGCGGGTGGCGGCCGCTGCGTCGGCCTCGACGAGCTGCCGCGCCTGCTCGAGTCGCTCGCCGGCGACGTTCGGCGCGTGCCGATCCGCACCGAGCGGCGCGACGTCTGGGACCGCTGGGAAGTGCTCGTGGCGGTGATGTTCCTGCTCACCGTCGAGTGGATCCTGCGCAAGAGGGCCAACCTGCTGTGAGCCGTGCCGACCGCCGTCGTCGCCGTCGCGTCGCGCTCTGCGCGGCGCTCGGCCTGGCTGCGTCGACCGGGCCGGCGGCGCCGGCGCAGGACGGCTTCCGCGGCTGGGAGCAGCTGCCCGATCCGCGCTGGCGCTTCGACCCCGACACCCACCAGTTCAACAGCTTCCAGGTCGCCGGCGCGGCGCCGGTGCGCGACCTGATCGACGAGTGGGAGACCCTGCGCCGCGAGGGCGCCACGGTGGCGGCGGCGCGCAAGCTGCAGGAGCTGATCGACGACCACGGCGCTTCCGCCCTGCAGCTCGCCGACGATCGCTACGTCGGCGCGGCGGAATGGGCGCGCTGGCTGGTGCGCACCGCGTCGACGGAGATCCGCACCGCCTACGCGCGCCTCGCCGCGCAGGTCGGCGCGCCGGCGCTGGCGCGGGCGAGCGCCGACCAGGACCGCCACGCGCTGCGCCTGGTGGCGCGCCGCTTCGCCAACTCCGCAGTGGGGCAGGAGGCGCTGCTCGAGCTCGCCCTGCTGCTGCGCGAGCGCGGCGCGCGCCAGCTGGCGGCGATCCACGCCCGCCGCGTGCTCGACTTCGCGCTGGCGCCGCTGCCCGGCGAAGAGGCGCGATCGGCGGCGCTGGCGACGCGCGCGACCGCGCTGGCCGCCCTGTGCGACGGCGGCGACGGCCTGCCGGAGGTGCCGGGGGCGGTGGCCGTCGGCGGGCTGCCGCCGCAGCCGCTCGCCGACCTGGTCGCCGGCGCGCCGCCGCCGCCGCCGCCCGCCGCCGACGAGTGGCCGACGCTCGGCGGCGATGCCACGCGCACCCGCATCGCCGCGCCGCCGGAGCGGCCGCTCGACCTCGACCGCAGCTTCGAGCTCGAGGTCGAGAACGATCGCTGGTCGGGGCTGCGCTCGCCGCTGCGCGACATGGTCCATGCGCCGATCCAGCCGATCCGGCTCGGCGACCGTCTCTACGTCAACAACACGCTGTCGGTGCGCTGCTTCGACCTGCTCACGCGGGCGCTGGTCTGGGAGCATGAGGGACAGCAGGTCTTCGCCAAGGGCTTCGGCGAGGACGGCTTCCTCTCGGTCAGCGACTTCACCCCGCGCAGCGAGCACGACGACCCGACCTGGAGCAAGGCGCTGGTGGCCGGGCTGTCGGCGGCGCACGGCGTGGTCATCGCCAACCTGCAGGTGCCGCTGATCCACCGCAGCAAGAGCTACCAGGGCTTCCGCATCAACGACCCCTGCCCGATCCGCGGGCTGGTCGCGCTCGACGCCGAGACCGGCGCGCAGCTCTGGGAGCAGCGGCCGCTGGTGCACGATCGCCTCACCGACCGGTTCGACCGTCCCGAGGTCCCGCGGCGCGGCGATCCGGGGGCGCTCCTGTCGCGGCTCGATGTGCCGGCGCCGCCGGCGATCGTCGACGACGTCGCCTTCGCGCTCGGGCACCGCTTCGAGGGCGCGGTGAACACCTACCTCGCCGCGCTCGACGTGCGCACCGGCGAGCCGTGGTACGTCGTCCCGCTGGCTTCGGGCCAGCAGGAACTGTCGATGTTCAACATGCCGTTCCAGGAGTTCACTCTCGGCTGCTCGGCGCTGGCCGACGGCACGCTCTATTGCGCCACCAACGTCGGCCTGGTGACGGCGACCGACGCCGCGTTCGGCGACCTTCGCTGGGTCAAGGAGTACCCGACGCTGCCGATCGTCGAGCCGCGCAACTACTTCCGCAACAACCCGCGCTCCGTGGTGTGGCACAACCGTGGTGCGCTCGCCGGCGACGACCTCGCGCTGTTCACGCCGCACGATTCGCGCGCGCTCTTCTCGCTCGACCCGGCCACCGGCAAGGAGCGCTGGAGCCGGCCGTTCACCACCGGCGAGTCGTTCGGGCCGACGTCGCAGCTGATCGGCGTCGCCGGCGCCCGCGCCTTCGTCGCCGTGGCCGGCAAGGTGCTGGCGCTTGCGCTGCAGGGCGGCCGGATCGAGTGGGCGTGGCCCGACAACGCGCCCGACGGCGCGTCGACGCGGCGCCGCGACGTGCGCCTCGCGGCCACCGCCGCGCTGGCGCGCGACGCGCTGTGGCTGCCGCTCGACCAGGAACTGGTGGTGCTGTCGCTCGAGGGGCGCGAGATCGCGGCGGCG
>Ga0194121_10011133_pt1 | contig 10772 bp, 10 predicted proteins | sample TA2MahCa50mmetaG_FD_148609 | JGI IMG/M metagenome (GOLD analysis project Ga0194121, IMG submission 148609) | Freshwater microbial communities from Lake Tanganyika, Tanzania - TA2015020 Mahale Deep Cast 50m | ecosystem: Environmental > Aquatic > Freshwater > Lake | place: Tanzania: Lake...
GTGCATTGCGCCGAAAGTACTCTCTCGGTGATACACGTTCGCCAAGTTGCGATAATCCGCATGTGGGACAGAAATGCAGATCAAGAGGATACCGTTCCGTCTCCGCATCAGTTTCAGGCTGCACAAATACGCCGCACGGTGGCAGTTCCCCCAACGAAACAACCGGTTCCGTGGCCGATGAACAGACTCTGCACCGCAGCACACTCCAAGCATAACCCAACATCATCAGTGAAACCGATGAATGCCTACTTTCTCGAAGATACTGTATGGAATTCGATGCGGAGAACGTGGACGCGTCCAGATGGAGGGATCACTCTTATTCATTGAGGAATGGGTGCAATTCTTGTAGTTGGATAGTAGTACTCCAGTATCTGTGTATACGTTTTCCCCTCGTTCGCCTGCCCTTCGGCACCACAGCCGCTCATGCCGACACCGTGCCCCGCCTGCTTGAGACCTTCGCACCACGGATCTTCTTTCGAGGAGAACACATGAGCGAAGGGGAAATTCTTCCATCCTGCTTCGTCGGGACTCCTCGTCCGTCCGTCGTCTGCGGAGAAGTACGGAGTTTTCACGACTTGCTTTGCGATGGTCACCACCAGGCCTGAAGTTTCCGTGACGGCTGCGACCCACCGTGGGTTGCGTTCGGCGTATGCAACGCCGCTGTAACTCTGAAAGCGTGCGGGACTGTCATCGCCGTCGTAGGGCATGCCGGGGAATTTCCTGTTTGCCTGGATCCTATAGAAAGCCGCATAGCTGCGCGCAGCGACCGCGAAGGCCTTCTGTTTTTCCACGGGCTCTGTATCTGGTTCTTCGGAGAGGCCGGCGAGATAGGTATCCAGAGGCAACTCATTGATCAGCGTCAGTGTTCCCTCAACAATGCGACATTCAATGATTCCCGCGTACCGGTTGAAGGGTGAAGATTTCGAATCCACGGTGATATCGGTGTTCCCGCTGACGCGCACGATTCCTTCCGCCAGAGTGCGGCTGCCACTCACCGCGACACAGTTGTCGCCGTCTCTTCCGAGGCGCATCTCCGTTATTTCCTGACCGTTCACAGTGAGCCCGTCGCGGGCGGAGATGCGCGCCACGCTGCCGTCGTGCGTGAGGCGGATGCGAATTTGTGATTCGTTATTTGTTATTCGTGATTTGGTTTCTGCAGTATTTTGCATTGCCGAATAATCTTGCAATCCGCGTACCGGTCTGCTGGGCTGTTCCTTCGTGCTTCGTGTATCTGCAGGCGCATTACGCACACTCTTGAACAGTTTCTGTCTCCCGGTCGTATCATTTATCCGCGACGCAGTACGCGTCAGTCTATTGATCCGTCCAAGCCTGCGGGATTCGGGAATATCCGCTTTTTCCATTCGCTCTTTGAGTCGCGTCACCGTCTTGTCGACGAATTTCTTCGTGATCGCTGCCGGAAAGGTGACACCGGCATCGGTGTTCCCGGCGATCACATTCGTCCGCACCTGTGCCATAGCACCGCTCATGTAGTAGCCGGGGCAGTCCGTGGAGAGCAGGTCTTTATGCCGCACGATCGGCGGCATGGTTTTTCCGTGGAAGGTCACGTTCACGGCGGGGTCTATCTCGTAGCGCTCAGCGAGATCGTCCAGCAGCCACTGCAGAGCCTTCGTCTGTTCCTGTGTCGGTTGCTCCTCGTCGAAGTTGCCCATGAGGGCTATACCCAGGGTTCCGACGTTGTAGCAGTAGGCATGACCTCCGACGATGTAGTCTCCGCCTGCGCGGCCCTCGTAGATCTGTCCGGTCTCATCGATGAGGAAGTTGTAGCCTATGTCGCCCCACCCGCGGTTATTCGCGTGGTACGTATAGAGCGCGCGCATGCGTTCGACGCCGGGTCTCTCGTCGCCGCCGACCGCAATTGCCGTGTGGTGCACCACAAGCAGCTTGATGTTCGTCGAATAACGCTGTGGCCACCGGTAGCGGTTTCCTTCGGCATCGGTTTTGACAGCCGCGCTCGCTTTGAATTCCTCAGGGTAGAGTTTTTGCGCTTGCTCACAGTCGATGATGCGCTGCGACGGCGTTCCGCCGTTATCCGAAGCGGTGATATCGGTCGTCGGTTCGTCCGAGCGTGTCACCGGAGCTCCTTCGATGCCGTAGCTTTCATCCGCACCCCAGTCCCTGCGGGAGAGGATTTTCGGGGTGGAAGCAGGGGTTGTTGCTGCCACGCTGTAGGAAGCAGGGGTGTGTGAAATCCGGATTGGATGGACCGTGAAGTCTGTTGTTGCCCCACGCAGGACGATTTCCGTTACGGGTTTCGGAAAAATAACGAGGTTGCTTTCGCGCAGCAGTGGATCGAATTCTTTCTCGATCACGAGTGTTTCCCACCCTTTCGATGAGCGGATTGCCAGCTCTGGTGCATCCGTTGAAAAGCCGATACTGACGGCGTCAATCGGACTGTCGAAAGACACGAATTGCGTCGTGTGTACCGATGCCGTGAGAAGCATCACGACCGGCGCAAAAAGAAAGGGGCGCACGGTTGGGTAGTATACCGTGTACCCCTTTGGTGAAGACAGAAAGAGACCTACATTTACTTCTTCTCTCCTGTTCCAAAATCGTAGGTAATGCTCAGTGTGAGCAGGAACAACACAGTGTTGGAAAGCGGATCGTAGGGGTTTCCGTAGTACGAGTAGTTGCTTCCTGTATCAATGACACCGTAGACGTTCATACCGGTCACTTTTTCGAGTTTCAGACCGAGCATGTCTTCAAATACAGACTTCTTTTCTTCGATCTGCTCCATCAGTTCCGTCTTGTGCTCGCGGATCAGGTGCCCGAAGCGGAATACACGTGCGTCCCATGTTGTACTGCAACCCGAATCATCCAGCTTCTGATCGAGGCTAGCCGTGGCTTCAGGCTTCACGTTATGGATGACGTAATTGACGGATCCGGTGAACATGCCGTCGATTTCCCCCAGCGTATTGTAGTGATCGTAGATGCTTGCTGTTCCGATTTTCCGCACGGTACCTGCTGTACCTATGATTGTCTGGAGATCCCTCTGCTTCGCCATGATCGCCGTGCGCATCGCTGCACGGGAAAGCGGCTCATTGAAGCTGCAGGAGAGACTGGCATTGATCATATCCGGAGTGGCACCCACGAGGACGTTCGCATCCAGTGTGATGCTCGCATATTCACCGGCGGTCATTGCTGCTGCTGCCGAAGGGGCAAGCATCGTCCAGAGCGACACGACGGCAAGAGAACGGACCAGTGTACGCATAGAATGGAGGGGGGAATTGTGCGCAAAGTGTAAGGATTTTTCGGTTGCTGTGAAGTCTAAAACTACCTTTACCAGAGCCTTCCGGCAGGACGTGCCGAGAATTGCAGCCGTTCGGTTTTTGCATGCTCCAGCGCCTCTTTTCCCATGGTCCGGTATTTCCCGGCGTCCTTCGGGTAGATCTGTGCGAATTCTTCCGTCAGTGTCACGTATTCTTCCGGTACGGTGCCGAGTGCGATGAAGTGCGCGTTCTGTACGATGGCATCATGGAATGCCGTGAGCAGCGCGTCGAATTCTCCACGTCGTTCATCCACAGCTTTCCCTTTCATCAGGGCGAAATGCGACACCACGAGTCCGCGCAGTGCATCGGGATGGTTCCATTTTCCGAGGTCATACGCCTGTTCGTAGGCGGAGAGTGCGAGTTCCCATTCGTATTCTTTCTCGAGAGTCTGACCCAGCTGTAGCCATGCGCGTGCATCCAGGGAGTTGCGTCGGAGGTACCGTGTCAAAGCAGTTTTTGCCTCGTCAGTGCGACCGGTTTGTCGTAACAGATACGCTTCGCTCAAGTGCAGGTCCCGGCTGAAGATTTCTCCTGCCGACGCGGCATAGTACTTGAGAGCCACTTCGTAGCGTCCGTTTGCTTCCGCATGTCGTCCATAGGAAGAGATGATCAAGTGACGACCCTCGAGAATCGCGAACACGATGAGAATAGTTGCGACCATGATCTCCGTTTTTCTCCGGAGAATGAGAGACGGACGGATCACGGGCGTACTCACAGGGGTGAGGAATCCGAGCATCATCCAGAAGGGCAGTGCGTTGCCGACGAATTGCAGATTGTAATCGATCATGACGTGCGCAAGAACGCCGAGGACGCTTACCAGTAAGAGCACATCCGCGTCTTGTTTTGCTTTCCGGATGCGCGGTACTACCGGCAGGAGAATTCCGATGAGTAAGATCAGGAACAATCCTGCTGCGGGAATCCCCTCCTCCATTGCGAACTTCAGCAGCATGTTATGCGGATGGTCCGATGTTGCGTAGACGCCTTCCTGGAGCCGCGTTTGGACAAACCGGAAGCTATAGGGTCCGTAGCCGGATAGCGGCTGTTCCAGCGCCAGTCTTGCGGCCTGCTTCATGAAGGCAAAACGTTCATCGACTGATGATGTTCCCTCCGCCGAATTCAGTGTTACTTTCGCCCCGAGGCTCTGCACCGTATGGAATGTCGAACGCACGGCGTTCGCGCCGTAGAACGTCAGTGCCGCAACGATCACGACGCTGAGTGTCATCAGGAATTCATGTTTCATATTTTTCTTCTGCACGACAACGCACACAGCGAGGAGCACCAGCTGTCCGGCGAACGCGATGTATGCGCCGCGCGAATAGCTCAGCAGCAATCCTCCAAACAGCAGTCCGATGGCGATGAGCCAGGGGTAATGTTTTTTCTGCTTCATATGAAGCGCGACCATCGGCCACGTCAGCAGCACGAATTCCGCCCACGCATTCGGCCAGTAATCCGTTGTGAAACGGAAGTCGAAGAACGGCCCCACAAAGCGGGAAACCGGTTGGAGAACGTACACGCCGATACCGATGATCATCGCAAAGACAGCGGTCCACGATACGATGGAAGCAAATTTGCGGAGTAGTGTCCCATCACCATTGTTGCGGGCCGCCCAAAAAAGTATCAGTGCGAATGATCCCATCCGAAACACTTCATCGAGACCGTAATTTCCTGTTTTGGAAAAAAGGTAACTGATGACGGTCCATAGCGTGAGAAGCATCGCGGAGAACCACAGGCCGCCATTGATGTCTTCCTCTTTCTTCCTGGAGAGCCAGTACACCAATGTTACTGCCCATGCGACACCGAGAAGCATCCATGTTGTTTCCAGGCTCTTCCCCCCCTTCCAGAGGACTGCGACGGGAATAAAACCAGACACGAGAAACACGGAAAGCCTGCGGAGATCCGGTATGCGCATCATGATTCTGCAAGTGTACCTTCCCTGATGAGTTTTTCGTAGTGATCGACCATGCGGTTGAAAGAGAACGCTTGTAATGCGGTGTTCTTACCTGCCTCCGCGATCTTCTTGCGCGTGACGGGATCTTTGAGTTGTACAATAGCCTCTTTCAGGGCTTCGACATCATCTGCAGGAATCACCAATGCATCCTTGCCATCGTGAACATAACCGGCCGTGCCGCAAACCTCCGTCATGATGGTTGCGATGCCGTGAGTCATAGCCTCCGCCGGAGCGAGTGGACAGGGGTCATGCTCGCGTGAAGGGAGCACGAACACATCGAGGCTCTTGTAAAACGCACCTATTCCCTCCGGTACGTCAGGGAAGATTCGCACACACTGGCGTTGTGTATTCATTCTGGTTACCAATCGTTCGATGTCCCACGCGTCGCGTCCCCTGCCTACGATATCCAACGTGACATCAGGAATATCCCGTATTGCGAGCAGCAGGACGTCTACACCCTTGTCTCTCGTCAGCCTTGCGACAGTGCCTATGTGCAGTGACCCCCCCTGTGGCCTCTCGACAGTGGCGTCGGAAGTGATGTGCGCTTCTTCGATGCCATTGTGTACCGCGACGATACGCTTGGGGTCGAAGCGGAGTTTTTGCACGTACATCGTTCTGCTGAGTTCGGAGACCGCAATGGTCGTTGCTTTCCTGTGCTTTTCCCTGAGCATGGGAAGCCACGGATTTTTTGTCAGCCAGCGGCCCATGCGATCGTGCTCCATCCAGAATACTTTCATTGTTTTCTCTGCTGAGGCATCCGTCAGCAGTAGTTTCTCCGTGAGGCTGAGCATGAAGACGGCATCGATAGAATGAAAATTATTCAGGGCGGTCGTCAGAGTCTTGCGCATGCGACCCTTGCGCCACAAAAAACTCACCGCAGTCCATTTGCTGACCGGGGGCGGTCCGATGTGCAGTTCCGCTGCGGGAATCCCACGCTCTCTGCAGAGCCGGAGCATCACCGGACAGCTTCCGAGAAATGCGACAGCGTGCCCCCGCTGTACCAGAGCATCCATCAACCCGATTGTCAGTACTTCAGCTCCGCCGTATGCGCTCTCCAGAGGAAAGCGGGTGAAGAGAATACGCATGCGGAGAGAGTACCAGAAGGATGCTCTATCCCGCCCACTCGATCAGCAGATTCCGGAGCGTTTCCAGCACATACTTCTCGTCACGGGTGGTGCAGACAAATGCCTCCGCTCCTGCTGCCATAGCCTCCTTTTCGTAATCCGCGCTGTCACTTGAGGTTGTCAGTGCTATCCGGGAATTTGGTTGCTTCTCCTTCAGATACGCGATGACGGCAGGACCGTTTTCCGTGGGCATTTCATAGTCGATGAATGCTGCGGCGATCTGTTCACTATCGATCAGAGCCTTTGCATCCTGTGTGGTTTTAGCGATGAGAATCGTCGGGAATTTTTGAGAATGTTTCACCACTGCTTCCAGCATCATGGCTTTTCCCTGAGAGTCGTCGGCGATGAGAAATACGGACATATGCCCGCATCATAGCGGATTCTCACGACCGGATATCACTCCTGTCTATGCAGTCTTCTTGCGGATAATACCGTCCAGCTTCTTGCAGATCTCCACCATGGAGGCTTCTGCACCGTTGATGGTGTGGTCGAAATCTTCTCCCTCCTCTGCAGTGCCCAGGTAGACCGTCGTGATGGGTTTGCCTAGTTCTCCACGGATATTCTCGATCATTTCCAGTTCCGAACAGGTGATGATGACCCTGTGACCTTCCTTGTAGGCTTGCATGGCGCATTCGCACGCGACCATGGTCAGGAACGTTTCCTTGAATCCCAAAATATCCTCATCTTCCTCCGGCTCTGCTTCGCGGATGTCCTCCATCGCGAGGTGTTTCCAATCCTCGTGCGCCGTCAGAAACTCATCGACGATGAGTGCCCGGGCCGTATCGGTGGAGCCTGCGAGGAGGAGAAACATAGGTTCGGCGTAACACATCATTATAGCAAAAAACCCCCACCGGAGGTAGGGGTGTTTGTGGCTTGGATCAGAGGAAAAACATGGCGCCTTAATCAGCGTGACCGTGCGTGGAGTACCATTGCATATGGTCGTCAATTTTCTTCTGGTTTGTCTGGATGCCCCGATCACCCAGGGTCATGAATGTCTCATGGCGTTTCAAGTCTTTGGTGTCGCTTACGGTAGAAGGATCCGGTTTTTCGACGGTTTGCGCTGCATGCAAAGGCAGGTCGAGTGTGTCTTCTAAGTTACCTTCGGACATGGTGAGGAAAGGGGAAAGAAAGTGGGCGCAGTCTGCAGGTGTTCATTCCGGAAGACAACAATGATCGCAGACCTCTCCCTTTGCCATTCCCTAGCCAAAATATGCCTGTTTACCGAGTTCATTTTCCCAACAGGATGCACAGGAAACCCTTGTGCGTATCATGTGCGTTTGAGGTTGGTTCTTTCTCCTTTCCTATCCCCCACCCCCTGCTTCCCTATTTCCCTATTTCCCTATTTCCCTACTTCCCTATCGTCTTCTGTCCTCCCATGTACTCCCGGAGAACCTCCGGAATCGTAATACTGCCGTCTTTGTTCTGGTAGATCTCCAGAATCGGAATGAGAATGCGCGGTGAAGCAATGCAGGTGTTATTGAGAGTGTGTACAAATTTCTTCTGACCTTCAGCAGTTTCATATTTGATACCGAGACGGCGTGCCTGGAAGTCTCCGAGGTAGCTGCAGCTGTGGGTTTCACCGTAGGCACTGCGGCTCGGCATCCAGGTTTCGATGTCCTGCATGAAGACTTTGCCTTTGCCCATGTCTCCCGTGCAGACATCGATGATGCGGTACGGAAGTTCCAGAGCTTTGAGAATGTCTTCTGCATTCGTGCGGATTTCTTCGAACATCTTCAGTGCTTCATCCTGATCGGCTCTGCAGAGGACCACCTGCTCTACTTTCTCAAACTGGTGGACTCGGTAGAGGCCTTTCGTGTCTTTCCCGTAACTTCCCGCTTCGCGGCGGAAGCAGGCACTGTAGCCGGCGTAGCGCTTCGGCAGATCATCTTCCTTCAGAGTCTCATCCTTGTGGAAGCTGCAGACGGTCACCTCGGATGTGCCGATCAGGTGCAGCCCGTCCCCCTCAATCGGTCCGCTCTCTACGGTCTGACCGCCCACGGCGTAGATATTGTTCTGGTCGCTGCCGGGGAAGAACCCGGTGCCCATGAATGCCGCGAAGTTCGCAAGGAGAGGGGGTGAGAAGAGCGTCCAGCCCTTTGCGGTAAGGCTTTCCATCGTGTAGCGCAGCACTGCGTGTTGCAGCCGCGCACCGTCGCCGATGAGAAAGTAGCTGCGACTGCCTCCGACTTTTGCGCCGCGCTCCAGATCCAGTATGCCGAGTTCCGTTCCCAAAGTGACGTGGTCTTTGGTTCCGGCAAGCTTGAGTTTTGTAGGGTCACCAACCTTCCGGTTCTCCACGTTCTCCGTGTCGTCTTTCCCGACCGGCACAGTCGGAAGTGGGATTGCCGGCAGCATGTACTGCTGTGCCTTCCATTGTTCCTCTACTTCTTTCAGCTCATTGTCGGATTTCTTGAGGGCTTCGCTTATCTTCTTCATCTCCGCAAGCATCGCGTCTTTTTCTGCGCCTTTGAGCGATGGGATTTTCTTACTCGCATCGTTCTGGGTTTTGCGCATGGCTTCGACCTCCGGCAGGAGCGTCTTTCGCTTCTCGTCGAGCTTCAGGAATGCAGTGACATCAATAGCGATTCGCTTGTCCTTTGCGGCCTTTGCGTAGACGTCCGGCCGTTTGCGCAGATCCTCAAGATCGATCATATAGATGCACGATACAGGAGGTGGGGAACCCCGAACAATGTCCTTAGTGCAATATTCTGTTCTCTATCAGGGCATCAAAGGCCTCCCGGAGTCTGGCGTATTCGAAGCGGGCCTGCAGATAGGTTTCATCATCCCGCTCTTCCCAGGCACCCACGATTACGTATTCCTCATCGTCCGGATCCGGGTCGTCGTCAGGGAATGCACAGATGAGGTTGTTCCCTGTTTCTTCGTTGTAGAGTCTGCACAGTTCGTCGTCGCGTTCCATGCATTGGATACTGAGCATGTGCGCGAGCGTCAGACGGAGCTCCCGCGGGATCGTTCTGAGAATTTTCCGGGTGGCCTTTTCCGATACGTTATATGTGCTGCAGTTGGTCAGTTCGCCGGTTGTTTCCCGTACGTTCGGGTGCTGCTTGATCGTCAAACAGGTGCAAACCGCGAAGCGCAGGTTTTCGATCTCCGAAAGAGTTTCCTTTTCATGGTAGGGAGTCAGCTCTTCTCCGGGCAGCGCAATCGCCTGAATGATATGCGGCGGAGGAGGCGTATTGAGATACTGGCTTTCAAAAAATGTATGTTGTTGTTCGGGCGTTGCACTCTGAAAAAATTCCTGAACGAGTGGGTCTCGTGTTTTTTTAGAACGCACGCTCTTGTGTACTCAAAAAAATCAACTTTTGCGCGATCGGATGTCTCCGGATCCACGAGTACGGGTGGCCAGTGGGGAGAAGGCTTATTCATCGGGGGTGATATCGGGCATGTCCAAACCAGTCAGCTGCCGGTATTGGTCTTCAAAGATGGCGCGTAGCGCAGCAGTCGACTCATACGATGGGTCTTCCGCTTCCGTCACGTCCGTCCAGAAATCGAGTGAATTCATGAGGAAGTAGTCTGCGAGCGTCTCCAGATTCTCATTTTGCATGTGTTGCAGCACCTCAAGAACGATTTCCGGATGCACCTGGATCGTGTTCACTTCTATTTCACGGCGCTTGCCCCATTCCTCATTCGAGTCTGCTCTGCGCTTGTACGTTTCAATGTTCATTGTTGGTACGCATCGCATGTTCTTCTCCCCTCTGTTCTCCACTGTGAATCCGAAACCGATTTTCCGGTGCGGGTTTTGTCGTTCTTCGTCTGTTGCCAGCTCGTTTTCGGTGAAGAGCCGATACATCTCGTGATGCAGCCGCATCAGTATTTGAAATGCATCTTTCCGCGCTTCATCGACTAAAAATCTTTGACGCTCTTCATGGTCAAGCCGTTCGTCGTCTTCGTACGGCATCGTCATATTTTCGGGTGTATCGAATCGATTTTCCGGCTGTAGGCATTGTGCAACGCGGCCATGCGTTCGATGATTGTGCCAGGATGTCCGTGCGCACTGCAGTGCTGTATGCGCAGTGCATCCAATTCCTCATGCCTCATGGCATATGTCCCGCGGATGAAAGGGATTTGCACTGCTGGACCGAATTGCGAAAGGAGTTCCTCTGTTTCGGAGTGCGTCATGAAGAAATATCGTTGCCGAACACATTCTTGCCAGTAGGGAAGAGAGTGATTTCGTATGCGCACGAGTCCGGCGAATCCGCAGTGCACCACTCCTCCCTCTTCATCCTCCTGCGTCCCACTCAATATCGATACGACATTTTGTCTCCCTGAACCCGTCACAAGCATTTCATCCTGCGTATCTTCCGTCATCGGCAAGAGTATCTCCCTCATGGGCTCGAGGATCATTCTCTGGGCATGAATGTAGGACGCTGTGCTGGAAAATTCCTGATAATTCGA
>Ga0194121_10011134_pt1 | contig 10772 bp, 9 predicted proteins | sample TA2MahCa50mmetaG_FD_148609 | JGI IMG/M metagenome (GOLD analysis project Ga0194121, IMG submission 148609) | Freshwater microbial communities from Lake Tanganyika, Tanzania - TA2015020 Mahale Deep Cast 50m | ecosystem: Environmental > Aquatic > Freshwater > Lake | place: Tanzania: Lake...
TATTCTGTTGCTCTCGTTCTCCGAGACCGACGCGGGGAAATACAAAGAGCTGGCAGGATCGCTCGAAAAAGCCTTTGGCGTCCAGAAAGTCCTCGAAGTCTATGGGAAGCCCATGGGGATGAAAATGATCGCCCGCGAATTTGAGCAGGCGTTTGTGGAACAGGCGTCTGTCGGTCCTGCAGGAGGTGCCGAACGTCGTCTCTTCCAGGAATATGCCCGTGCCTTGGAAGGCCTACAAAAGCAAGGCATTCTCGAGATAACCGAAGATGACGAGTACTTCATCATTCGCCTCGTGGGACAGGCCACCTTTGCCTCCGGGAAGGCAAGCATTGAGCCCAAAATGCTGCCCTCACTGCGGACCATCGGTGAGCTCCTGCGCGCGAGTGAACAGGAAATAGTCGTCGCGGGCCATACCGATAATATCCCGCTCAAAGGCGGCCCGTATGAATCGAATCTCGCCCTCTCTGCCGCCCGGGCCGCGGCTGTAGTGTACTTTTTTCTCGAACAGGGTTTCATCGGGCCAGAGCGTATTGCCACCATGGGTTACGGCGAACACCGCCCAATTGCAGCAAACGATACAGACGCCAATCGTCAAAAAAATCGCCGGGTCGATATTAAGATCAGTCTCACACGTAAAGCCTCATAACCATATCACCCTTACCCTAAGGTGGAGGATAGGAAAGGAGGAGCCCCAATGGTCTGGAGTCTCAGTGCTGTCTTGGGTAGTCTCATAGTGCTAGGCGTCTTGCAGACAGCGGAAGCCGCCAGCGCGATGGCGGCGGGGATGTTGAGCGTCCATCCTCTGCTGATCGCACCGTTTGTCTTGATGTTGCTCTCCATCGCAGTACTCCCCTTGATGTTAGGGCACTGGTGGGAAAAGAATGCCAATAAAGCCCTGGTGGCTGGCATACTCGGGCTCCCCATTGCCGTCTATTTTATCGTGCAGGGAGAGGCCGGGTGGGCCAGTGTCGAACATGCGCTCATCGAGTACGTTGAATTTATTATCCTGTTAGGCGCACTGTACATCATCTCCGGTGGCATTGTACTGCAGGGAGATTTGCGAGCAACCCCCTTGGTCAATACGGCCTTCCTGGGATTTGGAGCCCTCATCGCCAGTGTCATGGGTACCACCGGGGCCTCCATGTTACTCATCCGTCCGGTCCTGCAGACCAACTCGGAACGCCGCCATGTTGTCCATACTATCGTTTTCTTCATTTTCCTGGTCAGCAATCTTGGCGGCTGTCTCACGCCCTTAGGTGACCCGCCGCTCTTTCTCGGGTATTTGCGCGGTGTACCCTTCGCCTGGACCCTGTCCCTGTGGCCAATATGGCTGGTGATGAATAGCGTATTGTTAGTCATCTATTTCGTATGGGACACCGTCATGTACAAGCGCGAAGCGGCGCGGGATATCACTGCCGACCAGACACGCGTGGAGCCTTTGCGCTTACGAGGTAGCAGCAATTTCTTCTTTCTTGGCCTGGTGGTGCTGGCCGTAGCGCTGCTCCCGCCCCCGTGGCGTTCGCTGCTGATGGTTGCCGCGGTCCTGGGCTCTTTGTACAGTGGCGACCCGTCACTGCGCACGCTGAATAAGTTTACGTATTATCCCATCATTGAAGTGGCGGTTTTATTTATCGGCATCTTTTTAACCATGATTCCGGCCTTGCAGCTTTTACGGCTGTATGGACACCACCTCGGGGTCGATACGCCCGCCGAATTTTTCTGGGCCACAGGGGTACTGTCCTCCTTCCTGGACAATGCCCCGACCTATGCGACGTTCTTTGAGGCCGCACGGGCGCAGGTCCCCACGACGTTTACCGGACCTACGGTGGTCGGCATGCCAGCGTCCTGGCTGGAAGCTATCAGCCTGGGGGCCGTCTTTATGGGCGCCAATACGTACATCGGCAATGGCCCCAATTTTATGGTCAAAGCCGTTGCCGAGGAAGCCGGGGTACCCATGCCATCATTTTTCGGGTATATGCGGTATAGCTGCCTGGTCTTGCTGCCCCTGTTTGGGCTCTTGACGTGGTGCGCGTTTTAACGAGAGTGTACGCTCCCCAATGGCGCGAGGTACTCAGGACATGGCGTAGACCAGCCCTAACGTGCCGAGAATGAGCAGGAGCATGAGCGTCGCGTCGGGTTCCAGGAAACGCATGCGGCGCTCGACATGGTAAAGCTGCCCGAGCATGGCGACAGCAGTAATCAGGATGGTCGCCAGCCCCGTCAAAATGTGGGCGGGAGACACTTCAGCAAACAACGACGTCGGCGAGGCAATATCGAGCGGCAAAAGTAACAACATGTTAAACGCATTACTGCCAAAGATATTGCCCAGAGCAAGATCAAAGGCACCCATACGTAGCGCCGTCATTGACGCGACAAATTCCGGTAGTGACGTACTGAGGGCAACGAGGGTCGTGCCCACAAACGTGCGGCCGAGGCCACTGAGCGCCGCCAACTGATCAGCGGCCCTGGCGAGCCAGGGAGCCGCCAGGATGATGGCCAGGGTGGCCCCAGCACAGCCGAGGAGAGCACGAGTGAGGGACATGTGACCGACAGAGGCCACGGCACTGTGCGCCGGGCTACCGGGCTGTCCGGCCACGAATTGCTGATCGTAAAAGACGAGCCGGATGCCTCCCACATAGGCGAGAGCAATGGCCAGGCTCCCAGCACTCACGCCATACAAGGTGAGATGGGCAAGATGGTGCCCCAGCACAATGTCGATCGTGGCAAGCGCCACCAGGACGATACTCATGGTGGCGGACAGGGCATGAGCCGCCGCGGACCGTGACAGCATATGGCCGCGTGAGTGATAGGACATATCGAGTATGGCGAGGATCAGCAAATTACACAGATTCGATCCCATCAAATCGCCCACGGCAAGGTCTATCGCTCCCAATTGTATAGCATGCAAATCAATCATGAGTTCTGGCAGCGACGTTGCTCCAGCCAACAACAAGCTCCCGATCAGTAAACGCCCCAACCCAGTCACCTCGGCAATCGCGTCCGCACACCGGGTGAGCACGATACCGGCGATCACGATGACGACTGCAGCAAGCCCGAACTGCAGGAGTGTACTCCCCACGCGAAACCTCCTCTGTGCGGATCAAAGCGGACAATCTGTCACCATGACCCTGGGATGTATACCCATCTACGCTGGCAAGGATTTTGCTGTATACACGATGTGTTATGCAGAGATCAGTGTCTATGTAGGTCAAGGAGCATAACATGCTTGCTATGACTCTGCTACGGCTCTTGACATGGAGAACTATCTGATGTTACGGAGTGTGCTCGTTGGTCTTGATGGCTCGCCCTACAGTACTGCAGCCGTAGAGTTGGGAGTGCAGTGGGCTCAACGCGCTCAGGCCTTGTTCGTTGGCCTGGGCATCATTGATGAACCGACGATCTGTGCGCCCGAAGCGGTCTCTCTTGGGGGCACAGCCTATAAGGTGCGACGCGATGCGAACCTTGTGGCAGAAGCTCGTATGCAGGTCCAGGGTTTCTTAGCACACTGTGCTGAGCGCTGTACTGCCGCAGCCGTCGCCTCGCTGTTACACGAAGAGACCGGTTTGCCCGCTGACTGCATTCTCGCCCAGGCGCAGTACTGTGATGTCATTCTGCTCGGGCAACAGACGCATTTTCATTTTGCCACGCAAGACGGCGCTGATGAGACCCTGCGTACGGTGCTCAAAAGTTGCCCACGACCTGTCGTCGCCGTCCCAACGACCGTGCGGGAGGGACACGCTGTAGTCATTGCCTATGACGGGAGCCTGCAGGCGGCGCGCACCTTACAAATGCTGCCAGCCATAGCGCCATACGACTTACAGGAGGTCCACGTCGTCAGTATCCATGCACAACAGGCGGCTGCCGTACACTGTGCCGAGCGAGCTGTCGAGTTTTTACGACGGCATCACATCACAGCGCAGCCTTATGCCATGGCTACTACAGCAGCGCCAGCCGCGGTCCTGCTGGAGCATATCGAGCACGTGCAGGCCAGCTTGCTCGTCATGGGCGCTTATGGCCAGCCTGTCTTACGCGAGTTCTTCTTCGGCTCGGTGACGCGTACGCTGTTGGAGGAAAGTCCTGTGCCGCTATTTTTGTACCACTAAATGGTCTTGCGGTGCAGCGTTGTTCTGTGTCTTACGTAGGGCATCCTGCTCCCCAGGTAATGCCAAACTCTGCACGTTCTACCCAGTGCCCGGTAAAACTTGTAGCACCTTGCTGGGCCAGCCAGACGGCCGCAGGGATGATGGCCTCGGGTTGGGCCATGGGGATATGCGCTGTACCAGGCCAGTCCCCCCGACGGTTCATCCAGGTATCCACGCGGCCCGGGCTGAGCACATTCACTGCGATATTGGCCTCGCGCACTTCCTCCGCCAGGCTCAGAAACATACGGTCGAGTGCTGCCTTACTCATCGAGTACCCCACCCGTCCCGGACGATAGCCCCGCGCCGCACCGGACGTGATGCAAAAAATCGAGCCCGAGCGTTGCGCCAGCATCGAGGGCAAGACAAACTTGCATAACAACAGCGGGGCACGGACGTTGACTGCCAGACAGCGGTCCAGGGCATCAATCTCCAGGTCCACGACCGGTGCTTCACAATCAATCCCCGCATTGCTCACCACAATGTCAATGCGCCCGAAACGGCTCAGCGTGGCCGCGACCAGCTGCTGTAGATCCGTCGCTTTGCTCACGTCACACGGGATCGCAATGGCCGTACCGCCCTGTGCCTGGATCATGTGCGCCGTCTCATGAATGGTCCCCGCGCCATAGCGGGCGAACTCAGTACCGGCCGAGGTGTCCACCTCTGTACGGGAGGCGACCACCACCCGGGTCCCCTGCTCTGCCAACCCCAGACAGATAGCCCGGCCAATACCGCGGCTTCCACCCGTCACAATCGCCACTTTATCGTGCAATGTCATTGTTGCTCCCTATCACGCTGGGCAAGCCATCCAGGCGCCATCGGCGCAAGCGTTCGCGCACCACTTGCTGTATTACCACGGACCCCACAGAGTATCACACCCTGGACGGAGGGCACCATATCGCCCCTGTCTGCGCCAGATGGCATCGCGGCTATCATCGACACAACGGTCGTTGCGGCTCAGGCCAGCGCTGCTGGCCAATGCGCCCAGAACCACCGGCCTGACCGCCGCTGCCTGCGCGTATCACCTTTTTTATCCCGGGATCGTCCAAGTATTTGTTTTTCCTATTTGCAGTATCATGTCTTCCTGACATACTCTGGCCACGCACTATGCAGACATCGAGCAGACCAGGGTTTTTGCCAGGAGGAGCACCGTGCAGCGCTCAGACGTACAACAACGCTATCTGGACGTACGCCAGTGGACTCAGACCCTCTGCGAGCCCCTGGCCCTGGAGGATTATGTGGTGCAACCCATTGCCAGTGTAAGCCCACCCAAATGGCATCTGGCCCATACCACATGGTTTTTTGAGACATTTGTCCTGCAGCCGTCTATGCCGGATTACACCCCCTATCATCCGCTCTACAGTTTTTTATTTAACTCGTACTATCGCCATGTAGGCGACCGCTGGGAGCGCCCCAAACGGGGTGCGCTGTCTCGTCCAACCGTACAGGATATCTATGCTTATCGTCGAGCCGTGGACGAGCGCATGATGCAGCTTATTGACACACTCGACGCTCCCCAGTGGGCGGCAGTCTATGACCGCATTATACTCGGGCTGCATCATGAACAGCAGCATCAAGAGCTGTTAGTGACCGATATTAAATATATTCTGGCGACGAACCCGCTGTGTCCGGTCTATCAGACGACCGCTTCGTTGCAGGCGGTGGCCTCAGGTCCTGACTCTGCCTGGATACCCTTTGCCGGTGGCACGTATGCGATTGGCCACGCGACAGAGGCGTTTTGCTTCGACAATGAACAGCCAGCGCATACGGTGTTTCTGGCAGACTTCGTTTTACACAATCGCCTGGTCACCAATGGGGAATATCTGGCGTTTATCGCGGCTGGAGGCTATCGCGATTTCCAGCACTGGTTGTCCAATGGTTGGGACACGGTGCAACGCGAGGGCTGGGAAGCACCCCTATACTGGCAACAGCGCGAAGGCCAATGGCACGAAATGACCCTGCAGGGCCTGCGTCCCCTCGATGTCTACGCGCCGGTCACGCATGTGAGCTACTATGAAGCCGCCGCCTATGCGAGCTGGGCTGGCAAGCGTTTGCCTACCGAGGCGGAATGGGAAGTCGCAGCACGGTCTGTGAGCGATGCAGTCACAACAGGTAATTTTGCGGAGTCGCAGCATTTTCACCCGCTCCCAGCCTCCGCCTCAGCCGAACCACTGCTCCAGATGCTGGGCGACGCCTGGGAATGGACTGGTAGCGCCTACCTCCCCTATCCTGGATACCGCCAGGGGCCAGGAGCGCTGGGTGAATACAACGGCAAGTTTATGGTTGACCAGATGGTGCTCCGTGGGGGCTCATGCGCGACTCCACGCAGTCATATCCGTACGACCTACCGGATTTTTTCCCTGCGGCGGAACGCTGGCAGTTTACTGGTATTCGTTTGGCAGATACGGTTTGAGCCCGCGAGGAGGCATGATGCTGGGACAGGAAATCTGGGGAGGCGAGCCCGCGACACATGCAGCACTCATGGAGACCTTAGGCAGCTCTGGGGTCGTCTGTATAACTGCGCCAGATGGCGAGATCCTCTGCGAACTCTATTCGCTTTTGGAATGGCTAGAGCCAGAAGAAGAACACCTGACTGCAGGACTGCGGTACGTGCGGCTGATACCTCAGCGCACGGCTGATCTCGGTTTGTATCTTCTCTATACCCCTCTGTACGATGCGCTGACCCATTTCCTGCCAGCCGGCCTCCAGTCCGTCAGCGCCGTGCCCGGCGCGGTCACAGGCTAGTACCCATCCCCATCTTCCGCGGTTTCCTCCGCGCCCTGTCCCTTGCTGCCTGTCCAGGGGAGACGTGCGCCTAGTGATCAAGAGCAATGGCTGCTATACTCCTCGCCAGTCGAAAGGCAAGGATGGCTGGTGGAGCCGTGAGCGTGAGAGGAAACCTGTATGGAAGACGTGGCAATTACCGAAGTATCCCCGACGCAACTCCAAGCCCGCCTGGAGCGCGGCGAGACGGTCATGGTGGTGGACTTACGGCAGACCTGGGAATATCAATCCGGACATATTCCAGGCGCCGTGTCACTCTTTATTGAAGACATCCCCAGGCGACTTCAGGAGCTCCCTCCCGATATCGACATCGTGTTCCAGTGCTGGCATGGGCACACCAGCCTGGACGTGGCGGCGTATGCCATCCAACAGGGCTGGTCAGCGCAGCGCATCGCCAGCCTGAGCGGTGGTTTTGCGGGCTGGGTGCAGACGCACGGCCTCGCAGCTCTGGAACGCTAATCCCCAGCACAGTGCGCTGACAGAAGAGGAATGCCACAGTATGGAGTATGGCGATAAACGTGTAGCCAACCTCTGGTTGGCCGATGAGCTCTGGCAACTGGGAGCAATCCAGTTCGGCGATTTTTCGCTTGGCACTGCAGTGCATTCGCCAGTCTATCTCAACCTGCGCTTACTTATCAGTAATCCCTCTGCCTTGCGCGAGACCGCTGAGGTGATGCTGGAAGAGGTCCGCACGCTGCAAAACATGCGTCATCCCCGGCTAGCGCACTATGACCTGATCGCGGGGGTGCCGTTTGGCGGCCTCCATCTGGCCACGGCGTTTTCGCTGCTCTCCGGGACCCCGATGATCTACCTGCATCCCTCGCAGGACGGACGCGAACAGCGCATTGAGGGCACCTATTCCAGTGGGCAAACCGTGCTGATTATTGATGACCTGATTACTGGTGGGCGGAGCATCGTGCAGACGGCAGCCCGTTTGACTGCAGAACATCTGATTGTGGAGGATGCCCTGGTGTTGCTCGACCGCCAGCACGGCGGCCAGGTGCGTCTCAAACGTGAAGGCATTAATCTCGCCTCTATCCTGACGCTGGAAGCGGTGTTACGCTATCTCGGCGCCAGTCAAAAAATCTTACCCGAATGGTATCATAGATGTCTCGAATACCTCGGGAAATCGTATGAAACCCCCTAAGGTGCCCCCGCCAGGCAGCGCCCACTCAACCAGTTATGCGGTGGATGCAGGCAGCAGGGTAGGCAGGTCTAGGGCCGCATTGCAGCACAGCACAAAACCCTGTTGCTGTTGGGTATTCAGGGGTTGCTGTTGCTGATCCAGCACTCGGCCTCCGGCACACTGCACCACCAGGGCAGCCGCAGCGATGTCCCAGCTCTTGACGCGATTGCGCATACGGCCATACAGGTAACCATCCGCCGCGCCCTTGGCAACCAGGCACATATTCAGGGCAACGGAACCACCAATGCGGAACACCTGCTTAAAACTGCGCTCCCACTCCAGTGAGGAGAGATGTTGGCGCAGCGCATCGCGAGGAGAATAATCCAGGATCAGCCGGGCCTGGTCCAGCTGGTGAATATCCGTCACCTGCATGGGATGCCCATTGACGGTGGCGCCGGCATCGGCAACAGCACAGTAGAGCTCATCCTGAAACGGGTGATAGACCACCCCAATCAGCGTACGCTCAGCGCACGTGAGCGCCACCGTCACTCCAGAAAAATTTTGGCCACGGATGTACGACTCCGTGCCATCCAGGGGATCGACAATCCAGGTGTACGGGGACGTGGTTGTGCGGCTACCCGATTCCTCGCTAATAATGGAATGGTGCGGGAAATAATGGGTAAGCACGCGGCTGATGGCGGCATCGGCCAGCGTATCGACATTGGTGACGACTTCCTGGCGGTCTTTATGGGAAATTTCTAGGGGGGTAAAACGCTGCGCAAGCAGGACACGCCCACCGGCAATGGCGGCTTCTTCAGCCACTTTGCGCAACTCATGCAGGGTTGGATTCATAGATGTGGCCACCATTCCGGTTAGAAGACATGCAACAAACGAACACGACGCAGCCATGCGCGTGACAAGTATACTGGAAAGTGGGTACAGTTGGGTATGCACATGTTGTGGCAGCCCTCCACAGATCATACCGCCCGCGGAGCATAGAACAACGCATGCACCCTCTCACCACCTGGCTGGCACTCGCTGGGAGTATCTGGGCGCTGTTTGCGCTCGCTGAAGACCGCTTGTCTCCCCCGCAACGCCAGCAGGTAACGCACTGGCTACGCGGCCAGACACCGCACTGGCCAGACACCTTCCTGGCCGTGTATGACAGTGTCTTCGGTCAACCCGGCTTCTCTGGCGCCCGTTTCCTGCGGGCCTGTATCGCGTCACAGATCACTGCGTTTCTCGCACTGTGTCTCTCCGGCGTGTATTATCCAGGGACCGCAGGGCTCATGCTACTCGTGCTCGGACTCTATGCGCCAGCGTTGTGCGGTGGCCTGGCCCTGATGAGTCTGCTGCCTGGCTACGTGTCCCTCGTGTTGCATCGGGCTCTCCTAGAGCGCCTGAGCCACTCTCACGCTCCCCAGTACCAGGGCTCCTGGACGCTTCTGGCCAGTCTGGCGACTGGCCTGTGCGCTCTCCTGGCATGCTATCTGAGCTTCCTCGTGGTAGTGCTCTGCAGCCAGGCAGACCTGTTGCGCCGACCGGTGGCCTGGATTGTCGGGTATGTCGAGTTTAGCCTCAAAACCCCTGGTGGCAGCCTGAGCGCCCTGTATGAAGCCTTGTTCTTGCAGCCTATTATTGTTCCCGGCGTCGCCTTCCCATCGTTCGGGATCTGGCTTTATGCCCCGTGTTTTCCGTTTGTCTGGGCGCTGCTCTATCGCCTGGCGGGTCGACTCATCCGCAGTGCCAGTGCCCGGGGATACTGGCAGACAACAGCGCCTCCTCTCGGACTGCTGGACATCGACACACGACCGCTCCATACGCTTGGTGCGGTCGCAGTCGGAGGCGTCAGCCTGCTCTATTGGGGAACACTTGCCTGGTACAGTTGGTGAGCTCCCGACGGTAGACGGCCACCTGCGCTCGCCGCGCAGCGTCATAATTCTGCCATTTGGCAGCGGCAACCGCCTCGGGGGTGACCCGCTGGAACCCATGGCGGACAAACAACCGTTGGGCACCAGGCTGGGTGGTGCAGGCAAACACGTAGGAAAGTCCCTGTCGCGTAGCCTCCTGGACCAGCGCTTCTACCAGGCGCCCACCAACCCCTTCGCCCTGGTAGCGGGTAATCGTAAAGAGTCCGGCGAGCTCGGCGGCGTGGTCGTCAGGATAAGGCAGTAAGGCGCAGAAGCCAGCCGGTTCCATACTAGCTGGACCGAGCCGGGCCCCATAGCCATGCAACAAGAGCCGGGCCGTGTCATCAGGCGTACGCGGTTTGAGATACCCTGCCTGCTCAGCCCGTTGCAACAGACGCTCGACTTCATGAAAATCATCAATCCCTAGCTTCTCGATCTGGCAGTATTCCGCGCGGGTAAAGAGTGTCCCGCAGCCCTCATAGGTGAACAATTCCTGGCCAATGCCTGCCAAAGTGCAAAGCGAGACGGAGGTCACGCCTCCCACCAACGCTGCGTGGATCGCCTCCAGGACAGGGCGACGTGAGGCGAGCGGTATGGTGGTCTCTCCCGCAGTGTGCAGCAGCGTGTGCAGCCCTGGTTCAGTGAGGCAAGAAACACGCCTGGCGTCCCGCACCAGCCCACCGGCCGGATCAAGATACACGAGTTTGTAGACCCGTAAACCGACAGCCACCTGCTGGGCGCCATGCGCCAGGGACAGTGGGGCAGTCTGTGGCCAGAGGCCGACGGCGAGGCGGGTTGTCCGCAGCACATTCC
>Ga0194121_10011146_pt1 | contig 10761 bp, 19 predicted proteins | sample TA2MahCa50mmetaG_FD_148609 | JGI IMG/M metagenome (GOLD analysis project Ga0194121, IMG submission 148609) | Freshwater microbial communities from Lake Tanganyika, Tanzania - TA2015020 Mahale Deep Cast 50m | ecosystem: Environmental > Aquatic > Freshwater > Lake | place: Tanzania: Lake...
CGCTCGCACAGCGCGTCTTTGGGTATGGGATAGATGCGCTGCTGGGGGCGATTGGCGTGCTAGACCCGCTGGCCCCGGATGCGACGCCCGCGACAGGGGTGGGAGCGATTGCCTCGATGCTGAGTCCGCTGGCGGTGATGGGTGCGTTGAAACGGGTTGCGAACCCGATTCGGGCGTATCATGCGAGCCCTAATAGAAATTTGAAAACGCTTACGCCAAACAAGGCGATGGAGGTTCGTGACTCTGTGTGGTTTACGGACAACCCAGAGGTCGCGGGGCAGTATGAATACCCTCGTGAGTACGGAGAGATAATCTTCGATGCTCCACGGGGCCGCACCTATGAAGTTGATCTGCATGTGAGCAACCCGCTAAGCGTGGATATGCGTGGAGATGTTGGGGACGCTATTCGCCTTGGAGACCTAGTCCGCGACGCAAAGCGCAGAGGGCATGACGCTCTACAATTGAAAAATGTGGACGATACCGTAGATAGTTCCAAACAGTTAGGTACTACCTATGCCGTGTGGGATCCCGACGTGATCGAAATCCTCCGCAAGTACGGCATCCTCCCGCCTCTGGGCGCCGTCGCCGCGCATCAAATTCAACGGGATCGCCCATGACGTGGCTCCCCATCGCCCGCCGCTATCTCGGCACCACCGAGATTCCTGGCCCGACGCATGACCCAACGATCCTCGGCTTCATCCGAGCCCTCGGTGGGAAGCTCGCTTCATGGGTTGCCACGGATGAGACCCCCTGGTGCGCCAGCTACGCCAACGCCGTCCTCCAAGAGGCCGGCCTCCCGATGAGCGCGAAACCCGGCAGCGCCGACTTGCTGCGCGCCAAGTCCTTCCTGACCTACGGCACCGCGTTGTCCGAACCCGCGCTCGGGTGCGTGCTGGTGTTCGACCGTGCAGGCGGCGGCCACGTCGGCTTTTATGTGGGAGAAACCCTGCATGCGTTTCGAGTGCTGGGCGGCAATCAAGCCGACAGTGTCAGCGAAACGTGGATTGCCCGCGATCGTTGTCGCGCCTATCGGTGGCCTCCCGGCGTTCCGCCTCCGACGATTGGACGAAAATTCTTGCGCCCTGACGCGCAGCCCGTGTCTCAAAATGAACGATGAAGCCTTTGGGCAGACAAGGAAAATATAATGGACGTAATGATTGATCAGACGGTGCAGATATTGGGCGCGGTGGTGGCGGCGGCACTCGTCGGCGTGCTCGTGAAGCTCTTTCAGCGGTTTGGCATTGCGCTCGATCAGGAGCGGCAGGACCAGTTGCAGAGCGTGGCCCGTCAGGCCGTGGCGCATGCCGAAGAGTGGGGCGCGGCGAAGCTGCGCGGCGTGGCCAAGAGCAAGCTGAAGTCGCTCAGTCGCGACAAGTTCGAGCTGGCGGTGACTGACGTGCTGGCGAAGATTCCTCGCGTCTCACGCGAGGAAGCCGAAGCCGTGGTGACGGCGGCGTTGCCGCAGATGGGCCTCGGGGCGGCTGCCGGCGCGACCGCCTTGGGAAAAGCCCTGCGGACGAGGGACTAGCGCAGCCCTCGTCTGCTGTGGCGCACGCGCTTCGGTCGGCAATGGCGGCAGTGCCAGCACATCGGCGCGGCCTCCTGTCGCTTGATGTGTCGCGTGCGGGTCTGGCGATGGGCGTCGGGTGGCGTCCACGTCCAAGTATCTCGGTAAGCGGCATTGGCAGTCGTGCCTGGTCGGGGGCATGGACAGCGGCGATGCGAGGAGAGATCGTATGGTGACGGCAGTGCTTGTGACGGTGGGTGTCGGCATCGTGGTCTATGCGTTGGCGTTGTGGGCGTGGCCGTGCTGACGGTCAAGGTGACGCCACGGTAACGGCGGGTATCGCAGCATGCGCAAGATTTTGCACTACATATTGACCGCTCTGGCCACTGCCGGTCTGTGGGCCACTCGACGCCCCACAGACATTCACACCTTGCACAAACTGGCCAAGAAAGCCAAGAAACGGCGCGCCTCATGACGCCGCCGACCTATGGACTGCGAGATTTCCTGACCCTTAAATTCGACGGGGTAGAACAGCGGTCCCTCGAAATTGTGCAGCGACTCGACGCAATTGATCACAATCTGACCTCATTTGATAAACAAATGGTGGCGCATCGACTGCGACTAGACACCCTCGAAGCAACCCTAAATGACCCGAAACGGCAGCCGTTGCTCACGGTGCGCGACGGGCGCGTGCTTGCCAGAGTCGGCGCCGTCGCGGGCTCACTCGCGGGGACGCTGTACTGGCTCTGGAGCATGATCTTCCCCCACTTGCCGACGCTACCGGCGCTGCTGGCGGCGCTGCTGGCGGCGTTGCGGGGCGCGCCGCAGAACTAGGCGGCAGGCACGAGGAGTGTGCCCGCCCGTCCTTTGTGAGCCAGCAGGTATTCGTCGGCATCCGCGACCTGCGCAGGCGTCCCGTCCAGATCGATAATCAGCCCCCGCCGTAACAGCACCCAGTGGCCCTTGGCGCCCCCGTGCGCCTTCGGCACGTTCCAGTTCACACCCAAAATCCCTTCGCTCTCCTCCACGTCCACCTTGCGATAGTCAAGGCGTGTGAACACGCGTCCGAGGCGTTTGGCAATGGCAAGCATCTCCACGACGTTGGCTCCTTGCTGAGGAATGCGGGGATGCACCGCGACCGCGGCGACATACACGTCCTCATAGCTTAGGCCGCACCAAGAGGCGAGGCAGGAGATACCACAGCCGCCGGGGTGGCGTTGGGCCACAAGCGGGGAGGGAGGCGTCATCGCTCCTCCCTTACAGTGTAGAACGCCTGCGCGATCAACCCCTCCTCTTTACTCCACACAAACGCCTCCGCTTGTCGCATGTTGCCCACGTAGTGGCTTTCGCTATGCCAGGCATCGGCGTCGCACAAGGCGGGGCACACGCGCACGCGAATCCCCATACGCTCATTCGTCTGCACCTTATGGAGATGTCCTGTGTGAATTTCGCGGAACGCGGTGCGCCCAAATGCTTCCGGTTGCTCCACCGCCATGAGCAGCGGAGTGTCCTCGCGTTTGCCTTTGTCCCCATGTTCCCACATCAACAGCACGGCACCCCACTCCATGTACTTGCGTGGCGTCGGGGCATTGAGCACCTCCACCGTAGGCGTGTGCCGAAACCAGCATTCCAACGCCTCGCCCAGCAGCCACGCCGATTGGCTGTCATGGTTGCCTGGTTGGCAGATCACACGCACCGGAGCGTGGGCGTGCAGGGCTTCGATGACATCGGTCATCATCTGTCGGCCTGCCCGGAACATCTTGGCGAAGCGGCTGTCGTTGTCGAGTGGAGTGCCTTTGGTCGTGGTACCTTGTTTGTTGTCGCTGTGGAAAAAGTCGTTGCCGACGATCAAGGTAATGAATTCCGGCGACCAGTGGGCAGTGCGTGCTACCAGCGTGGAGACGGCCTCGCGGTAGAGCCGACACGCCTCCTTGCTGTCATAATTGCCGTAGCCGGTTTCCTCCCCCCAGGCGAGCTTACCGAGATGCAGGTCTGGAATCATCAGTTCCAGCATGATGCCTGTGGGCTTAGGTCGCGGCTTGGGAAGCCGGCGCGGCATTCGGGCTGAGGCGTCTGCCACCATCGCGGCAATTTCGTCACGCGCCAGCTCGACCCGGCGGTCAATTTCACGCGCCACTTCGGCGGACTTTTTGTGCGTCGTGGGATTGAGACACCACTTGCACGTCGTGATGGTCAGTCGGCTCGTGTGCCCGCCGCAGACCTGGCAAATGCCGCGTTTGTGCGCCATGTCGTCTCCATGAAAATCAGGGCCACCCCACGTCCCAGCAAGGTGGCCCTGTCCGAGTTGATGGTCATCGCCGAATCCCGGCGCGACATACGCCGAGGGTGGTGCGGGTTCCGGCCGCACCCACCCTACGGGTAGTGTCGCATGGGGCAACGGGCGGTGTCAAATGGCCTCAAACCGCGTCCGCATCGCCTTCCCCTTCACAAAGCACCCACCGCTCATCTTGCCGTGCCGGGCCTCGGCACGGCCACAGTGGCGGCAGATGCGGCCACCGTCGGTGGCCGCTGGCGAAGGCGGCAGGAATCGAACCTGCGTCTCAGGGGTCAAAGCCCTGGGTCCTGCCACTGAACGACGCCCCCGAGTCACCAGATCCCCCACTGGTCCGCCATCGCTGCGGCCACCCCCGGATAGGTGCGCCCACGCTCCGCCGCCCGCGTCTCGGGTCGGACTTCCCAGAGTGCTGGCTTCTCGGACATCACCACCCCTCCCCCGAAATCTCAAACGGCACCGCCAGTTTCGCGACAGGACACCCCTCGGGCTGCGCATGCTCGCGGCGGATCACGTCGAGTCGCACCTGCCGCTCAATCTGCGGCTTGATCGCAGCTCGTAGGTCCACCGGGAACTCCAGATCGACGGGGGCAGCGCCCCCGTAGAGGTAGGTGAGGCGGACCTGGCTGGTGGTGCGCCCATCGGGCCAGCCGACGTGGACGGCCGACAGACGGATCACCTTGGTCGTCGGGCGACGCGACAGCCCCGCCGCCGGCGCGTCAAAGCGCGGCGCGTTGCTTATCGCGCCCTCCGGGACGCCGCCTTCGGCGTCGTCTTGGGCGGGGGTGGGGATGCGGGGGCAGGAAAACGTCATGCGCGGCTCCGGGGTCCATCCTCCGCACTATACCAGTCACACTGGCGGCTGAGAAACGTCGGCCATTCCAGGTGGCGGACAAACGAGCGGTCGTCGATCAGCAGATGATTGGTGGGTTGCGCGGTGTAGCGACCGTTTTCCAATTCGCAGACATAGAATTCTTTTGCTTGCTCCGGCTCGGCCGAGAAGGGATCAGCGACCGGCACAATGGTGAACAGGTAGTGTCCTGCGTGCTCGGTGCGATCTTGCAGGCGCACGCGCACGTTCATCCCGGCCAAAAACGGATACGCAAGAATCGAAAACTGCCACCCGTAGGCATCCCACGTTTGCGCTTGTGCGGGGCTCCACGGAGGCGCATCCTTGGCGGCCGCTAGCTGATGCAGGGGGACGTTGCGATAGACCGCACCGCACTCCAGCAAGACATGACAGCCAAAGGCGCGGCCGGGATAGCAAGTCAAGCCAAACCAGACACCGCGCAACCACTCGTGTGTCCCGAGAGCGTTAGGCTCGACCCAGACGTAGTGGTGAGTCGCCAAAGCGCCCGCATGGGTATACCACGTCATAACACCTCCGCAATGCGTTCCTGCACCAACCCCGCGACCCGCGCCACCGCCTCCATGAGATCGAGGACAACCATCGTGGGCTAGATCGCTTTCTGTTGAGTTAGCTCGCGCCGTCGCGCTTGGCCTGTTCCAGCATCGTAGTCATCCACGACTTGGACTTCCCATGCACAGCGAGGAGTATCCGTGATCCGGCTGCTTCTAAATCCAGCGGTCGAGTAAATATCCGTCGATACTCACTGTCGAGAAACGTCAGCCAGTCTTTCGCCCACCCGTGGACCGCTGGCCGGCGTGCGTCTTCCGTTCCAGGAACTCCGCTGCCGGGAAGGTTGAGCAGTTTCGAGATGTCTTCAAAATACGTTCCTGCGAGAACTTGGGCGACTTGATCTGGTGTCACAACAACCTCCAATGGAAATACCGCACGGAATACCTCCCATGCGCGTCGATGAATCGGACCAAGACGCTGCACGTCTGCCGTCAATCCTGCTTCTGAGTGCAGCGTAGCCCCCAGCAGTCCTTGATCAAGCGCTGCTTGTGCCAGTCGTCGAGCGTAGTCGGGGTCGTTTGTCCGACGACCCGGTGACGCGACCTCGTCAATCCCGAGTGGTTCGTCGTCAACGAATGGCCGTCCGTAGACCCTCACAAGATTCGCTGCATGTGTGGCGTTCTCTTCCGGTGATAGGCTGCGATCACCGTGGATGGTACCGTGCGTTGACGTGCCGACCAGTGCGCCGTGTGTCACTGGTCCTCGCGTGTAGGGAAATTTAAGAGGAATCAGTGTCTCCAGTTCGGCGTTCAATGCCTCATCGACGCAATATGCGTATTGCGTCGAATGGACTGGCTCATTGAACCCCTGCACGGACGCCACGACCGAGGTGTCGTACGTGTCAAGCGCCCGGCCCACCTGTCGCGTAATCCGTCGCACGTCGTCGGGTGTCTGCCCGTAGAGCTTTGTGTCACAGTGCACCGTCAGGTGCATACGCGCCCTGTGTCGCTGCATCCTGTCGAGCAGCGAAGAAAGCTCAGTCAGCCCGTGCTCCGGGGTCCACGACGTGTCCCGCCCAGAGTCTTTCGTTCTTGCGAGCATCACACGGTGGATTGTCCCGGGTCCAAAAAACTCAAGCCACCTCTCTTGCTCGGCCGGAGTGCGCTCCAATAAATTGAATGCAGACTTCCCGATCCACGGACCAGTCAGCAAAGCCCGTCCTGGCGTGGGAGGAGTAACCGTTGCTCCAGCCAGATGATTGACCGGTGTGACGGGAATGAACGTCTGCGGACCCTCGGGTGGATTCCATAAGTCGTGATACGGCGGATTGAAGTTGGCCTGGGGATTTCCGGTGCCAACGCCGACAAACAAGTCCCATCCGTGCAACCCTGTCGCCGTCTGCATCGCCAGTGACTCTTTCGACGCAGGGCGAGAAGGTGACGCTCGTTTCCACCCAAACTCTCCTCCGACACCCGGCATTCCATCTGGAAAGTCGTGACGCACCTGCTGACAGAAGCGTTCAATCCATCCACGCATGGCTTGGAAATGCGCCTCGTCGCCCGGTGCGCCGTTCGGCACTGGGAATACAAGCAGAAAGCGTTTGAACAGCGCAACGACATCGGTATGAAGAATCATTTTCGCCCTACTTTCACTCCCTGACAGAGACAGAAATTTCAAAACGCTACAAAGACTCGATTGGGCAGCTCGATCACACCGCCGAGGCAATGAACGATGGGGGAGGGAAGCATCTCAATCCTCTAATCGAATGATCGGGCAGAGTCGATGCTTGAGACCCCAGGCGGCTTCGCGAAGCAGAGGAAAAGTGCGGCTTATAGTGCGGACAGCAGAGGGTGTGTTGACGCCAACGGCGATGAGGGCAATGATGATTGTGACAGTCGCCGCCAGCTCCTTCACCACCGCGTTTCGCACTGCCAAAGCGCAGATGCCGCCCACCACTAGTAGCCCCAGCACGCCAGCCACCACCGGCAACGCCCCCGACCAAAACAACGCGCACAGACTCACCGCGTCCCCATTCCGGATGTCGTAGTTGAATTTCCCCGCCCACCGCACCCACCAATGGGATCGTTTCAGTGTCACCATCTCATCGTCTCCTTGGGGGCGGCGTCCGCCGCCCATACTTACGCGCCCGGCCCTCGGGCGACCGCCAGTAGGCGGCCCATGCCCGGATCATACGGCAAAAGGGGCCGCAGGTCAACGGGAACCGAGACCAAGAGGGTTGCGCGCGGAGCTGGGCGCAGACCCAGCAGGTCACACCACCCCCCACATCTCCCTCAGCACCCACCCTTGGTAGTAGGTAAAAGCCTCCACGCTCTCCGTTGTCATCCGCAGCCCCGCGCGCCCGAGCACCTGTTCGGTGGCGTGCAGCGCCTCATGCACCGCCGTCAACATCCGATCCTGCCGGAATCGGAGGCGGCTGTCAATCCAGATGATCACTGCCGGCGGCTCGTAGAGACACAGACCAAAGGACTGGGCGGCGTGACTGGTCAAGTCGGCCAGCGCCTCGGGCGCAAGCTGCGGAAAGGCCCGACGGACTGCGGCGCCGAGGGCCTTTTCCGGGCACCGGATCGCCAGGAACTCGACGCGGTAGAGGGGACAGCGGAAGCGGCGGCTACGCATCACCGCAACACCCGCGTCACCAGCGCTTCGACCTGCGCCCGGAGATCGGCCAGTGTGCCGTCGTTGGCGATGGTCAGATCGAATGGGGCGTCCGCGAGGGCCACTTCGCTGATGTGGGCCAGATCACGCCCGGCGTCTGGCGGATCGGGCCGAGTTACACACACCGCGAGACCGCCGTGTGACTGCACCCAGGCCAGTTCATTCGGGAACCGCATGTCCGGGATGATGGCGATCGCTGGGGCGTCTTCGGCGATCTGGGCCGCGAGGATGTTGATCCAGATGTCGGCTCCGCGACTGTCCCGCAGTGCCACCCCGACCCGTTGGAGGAGTGGCGCGTCTTTGGCCGTCATGCCGTGCTCGACGCGACAATACGTTTTGAGGGCGTCTGCGAAAGCGTAGCGGCGGGCGTCGATACCGCGTGCCCGGAGCGCGTCGATGAGGAGCCAAGCGACGGTGTCCTTGCCGACGCGGGCGCGGTGGCCGATGCCGATGAGGGGGGTCACAACACCACCACCATGCTCGGAAACGGCGCCGGAGCCGGGGCACCCTGAAAGATCAGTCGGCCCTTGAGGAAGCGAATCTCACGCACCCGTTTCGCGTGGATGCGTGGATTCCAGAAGTAAGTATGGAACAGCCGCGTATCTGTACGTGCTGGGAGCAGAAACACGATGTGCTTCGCGACCCAGTGGTGCCGGAACGCGGCCTCCACAAAGGCCGCCTGCGCACGTCCGTAGGGCGAGTTGATATAGACCGACTCGCCAGCCCATGCAGATTCCGGCGCCGTCAGCGTGTTCTCGTGCTCCGACGATCCTGGTCCCCACCAGCGAGGCAGTCGAGTCGTGGCCGCGTTCGCGGCCCCATCCACGGTGAAGTCGAACTCGACATGCAGCGCGTCAAACAGATCCTGCGGCGTCTGCCAGTCGTGCTTGGCCGATGAGAAGTGGACATCAAGACTCACGCCACGCTCCGCGGCCACGACTCCACCAGCCGGGCCATCGCGGCCCAGGTCTCGTGGGTGTCGTTCATCTCGGTGAGGGTCGTGGCGAGGTCCTCGATCCGCAGGAAGCCCGCAGCGCGCAGGGCCGTGTGCACGACCTGCCGCGACAGCCAACCGCCGCGATTCTCGGGACACAGCGTCATCCCCTCGATCACCGCGTCCTGCCCGATCTCCGCCACCAACAGCAGTCCGAGCGCATCAAACGTCGCCCCAAACGGCTCCGCCGTCACTTCCTGCCCCATGCTCCGATTCTTGCTGGCGCGCATCAGCGCGACCCAGCGTGTGGCCAGTTCGGTCATCGCAATCTCCTCTCAACCATCTGCAATCCCTCCAGCGTGGACCCGACACGCACCGGGACCGTCCCAACGCGATTATAGGGTCGGTCCACGAGCACCCCAGTCACTGAGCCATAACACCCCGCAATCACGGGGCTACAATCATCAATCAACATCGACGCGCCCAGCGCAAGGCACGCCTCGTACTTGCTGCCCTTCGGGACCAACACACACGGCATGTCCGCGCCGACATGATCCGCGAGCCAGCGCAACGTGCCCGTCCATGCCGTCATCGGGCGATGGGAGAGGGCGACGACGGTGACCTTCAACCGCAGCCACGCCAGCAGATCGTAAACGGCGTTATCGGTGAAGTCTGCGTGGATCGGCAGTGCCTCCCACCACGCGGTCGCTTCGCGACCGCGCGTGTGGATGCGGGTGGAGGCGCGGCTGACCGCAAATGGATCGGACGCGGTGGTCGGCCAGTCCCACTGGGACGGCTCGCTGCCGTCCCAGGGTGGAAACGTCGCTCCTTCCGCCTCGCACAGCGCCCGAAAGGGCGCATTCCAGTCGGCCAAGACCCCATCAAGGTCAATCGCAACTACCACGTCGCCTCCGCGCTCGCCGCCGCTTCCACCGCGTCACGAGCGGCGGCATGGCACCCCATACACCAGCCGTCGAAGAGCGACGCCGGCGGCGTCGCTCTATCGCAGTTCTCGCAGTGCGTCAGGGGCGTACACGTCACGCAGCGCGGGCTGTCGCCCTCAAAGCCGATCATGAGCGTGCGCGTGCGGCAGTTCCCGCACCAATCAAACCAAATCATAATGCCTCCTCGATGGTGATGAGGGCCATGCGTGGCTCGATGACGTGGGGATCGAGTTCGTACTTGCGCCCCTCGAACCCTTTGCGGTAGACGCGCTGCGCCACGCCGAGGGCCGAGATCACTGTGCCCAACTCCTCGTGGCTGAGGAACTCGGTCGGGATGGCCAGTTCCGCCGTCCCGCCCACATCAATCAGAATCACTCGTTGTCCGTGCATCTGTGCCTCCAGTGGGGGCACCAGCGCCCCCTACGGGAACTATCGCACGACGCCAGGGCCGTGTCAACGAAAAAGCAGGCGGGGGAGAGAAACCGTCGAGGGGGGGGCTACTGGTCGGAGGGGGTCAGTTCATCGAGATACGCCCACTCCCGGCACGGGTCCGGGATCGTGTCGTTGATGGTCTGCGCGGCGTAGGTCGCCCCGAACATCATGGTCCGGCAGGCGGCGGCAAACGCCTCGACGCCCTCCTCGCTCCAGGTGTGGGCGGTTGTGGTTGGGGCGCCGTCGAGAGGCGGGGTGACGGTGAGGGTCAGGGTGTAGGGCATGGTTATCCTTTCATCGCGCCCCAGCTCTCGGGGCTGTGCTTCGCGTCCGTCACCACCCGCAGATGCGTGTCGCCGGTCAGCGCGACCGCCTCGGGCCAGAGCGGCATCAGCGGATGCGGCCGCTCCATGATCTCGCGCAGGGTGGCGTCGAACATCTCCACCTCGGCGTCCGGCACCTCGCTGAACAGTTCGTCGTGGATGAGGAGCCGCATGTACTCGGCCAGATCCGGCCGCTCATCCCCCAGCGTCACCATCGCGGTGGTCAGATACATCGCGCCGGTGTGCTGCGGCACGGAGGCGATCGCCTCCTTCGCGACCGCGTTGAGGTTTT
>Ga0194121_10011157_pt1 | contig 10754 bp, 12 predicted proteins | sample TA2MahCa50mmetaG_FD_148609 | JGI IMG/M metagenome (GOLD analysis project Ga0194121, IMG submission 148609) | Freshwater microbial communities from Lake Tanganyika, Tanzania - TA2015020 Mahale Deep Cast 50m | ecosystem: Environmental > Aquatic > Freshwater > Lake | place: Tanzania: Lake...
CTGGGCTGGGCCATCAAGCAGGTCACCGAGTTTTCGCAGAGTCCGGACCATGTGGTCGCTCAGCTGGGGTTGGCTTAAGATTGCAAAACTTTAGTTTAAGGTTATCCGCTCGGACGTGGTTCGCAAGGAACTGGCGGGTGGCGGCGGTGAAGCCACGGGGGCGCCGTTCGAGCAGGGCATCTACAACACGCAATGGACCGACCGCACCTATGCCGATTGCCTGCGGCGTGCGGAGAAACTCTTGTTCGAGGGGAAGCGCGTGCTCGTGGATGCGAGTTTCCGCGAGCAGAAACGGCGGCGGGCCTTCATGCAGGCTGCAACCAGCCTCGGTGTTCCGGGCATTGTGCTCATATGTCGCGCCGAGCCAGCGGTGGTGCGGGCGCGCCTTGACTCACGCAGCAACGATGCCTCCGACGCAGACTGGCAAATATATCTCCAGGCAGCTGCCAGGTGGCAGGAGCCCACGGACGAGGAAGCACGGATGTGCCATGACATCTGCACGAGCACGACTTCCGAATCGGCAGCCAACGAGGCACTATCCGTGCTGTGCAAGAATGGTCTTCACGGCTAATCGAGGTCACTCGTTCTTCACCAGCAAGACCGGACAGGGCGCGACCAGGCTGACCTTCCAGGCCATGCTGCCGAGGCTGGAAGCCGGATGCTCCGGATGAAACGGCGGCGAGGTGAGGACGATCAGATCCACGCCCTGCTCGGCAGCGAAGGCGATGGTGGCCGGAGCGCGATTGCCGACGATGACGTGGCTGCGGCAATCGATCTTGTCCCGGGCAAGGTCCACCGCGGTGCGAGCGAGGTGGGCGCGGGCTAGCTGCTCGAGGCGATCGTAAAAGGGCATCTCCTCCGCGCGCTCCAGACCAGGAATCAGCTCGACGACATGCAGGAGGATTACCGTTCCCTGGTTTTGCCGGGCCAGGTCGGCAGCGCAACGCACGGCGGCGTCGTGCTTGTCCGTGAGGTCAAGCGCGAGCAGAATCTTGCGGAACATGGCCATTCCTTTCTAGCACCGGATCCGGGTTGCGCCTGACAAACTCATCGCGGGTCTCCGGGGAGATGAAGAAATACGTCTGTCCGCGACGTTGCAAGGTCGCGGCGGCGAATGCCCGGGGGAATGAGATGCCGGCGATCGGGTCTTGCACCTGGTGCCCGAGGAGATAATACGAGTTTCTGAATATCGAGAGGTACGTCGCGACGAAGTCGCACATGCGCTCGTCGAACCAGTCCACGACGGCGGCGACGTCAACCGCGTCGATGGACTGGCGCAGCTCGCGTCGGGCCTCGAATTTCATGAGCGCGGGCACGATGCTCAGCTCATACTCGAACAGGATCTGCCGCACGTCGCAATCCGGCGAGGCGCTGAAGCGCAGCGCGATCTTGGCCAGTTCGGAGCGGAAATCGAAACACATTTCTCGTGTATGCCCCCGCCGCGCCGGCTTGATGCTGACAACGCCGTTGAAGCGATCTCCCAGTGCCCGAAGCCTCGGCGTCAGGATCGTCACCAGATGTCGCATGACCTGCTCATAGCGTTCAAGCCGCTGCTGGCGCAGCTGATACTCCATGGTCTGCGTGCGCTGAAACTGCTCGATCCGCTGGCGCTCCGCGCCCAGCATGGAATCGATGCGTCTGGTCAAGGAATCGATGTTGTCCATCGGACTTGCTCGCAAGAGGTCACTCACCTTGCCCCCGGAACGCGGACGGCCTTGTTGGACAGCCTTGCCTGGAAAACCCGCAGGGCCGCGATGATGCACTCGGCACTCTCGTCAACGGACAGTCGCGAGGTGTTCAGTACGAGGTCGTACTCGTGCGGGTCGGCCGGGTCCTTGTGAAAATGGCTGTGCACGAAGGCGTTGCGCTCCTGGTCCTTCCTGGCAATCCAGCACGCTGCCTCTTCGCGAGAGCCGCCAAGCGAGGGGCGCATGGTTTCGATGCGATCCTCAAGGGCGCCGATCAGGCGGACGCACAGCGTCGTGGCGCGGGGCAGTACCTGCGCTGCGCCCCGGCCGACGATCACACACTCCCCATTTGCCGCCAGGGAAAACATCGTCCGCAGCAGATGGCGCGAGTAGACATGCTCACTGACACTGGGGACGGAGAGCAGGGCCTCGACGCAGGCGGTCATCCAGCCCTTGCGTTTCTCGTCCACCGACTCCAGCAGATTCTCGTAGAGTCCGCTCTCCTCGGCGACGCGCTGGAGGAGTTCGCGATCGTAGACCGGCCAGCCGATGCGCTCGCCGATGGCGCGGGCCACCGACACGCCCTTGGCGCCGGCTTCGCGGCTGAGCGCGACGGTGATGGCTCTCGGCCCGACGTCGGCGCTCGCCGCGACTTCGTCATCATGTTGCCTCGCATGCCAGTGCTGGCCCGCCCTCAAGAACGCTTCTGACAGATTCGTTGAAGAACGATTCATGGCAACCTCCCTGAGGCGAATGTCTCACTGCAAGTAGAGCACTGTCACCCGATATGGAGCGAGCAAAAGATGTGCCGGGCAAAGACAGATTCGAAAATGCGAAGCCGCATGCCCAGGTGAGCGTGCGGCATCGTTTCAGCGTGGAACGACCCGAAGGTCGCCCCAGCCTCACTTGACTTCGATACGATGGGGCAGGGCTCCCGGTGCGCGCGGGACATGAATCTCGAGGACGCCGTTGCGGTAGTTCGCTTCGATCCGCGCCGCTTCGACGTTCTCCGGCAGAGTCACGGTGCGCTCCACTAGGGCATGACGCCGTGTCGGTGCCTCCCCATTCTCGGTGGCAGTGTGCTCGGCGCGAGCGGTCAGCTCGTTGCCGCGCAGCGTGACCTCGATCTCGCCGGGCTCGAAGCCAGGCATCTCGGCCCGCAGGACGAGTTCGTTCTCACGCTCCTCCGTCTCGAATGCCCACGGGGCCAGTTCCTCGGTGCCCAGTGGCCACGTCGGGAAGCCAAACAGCGAAGCCATCTCCCTGCGGAGCATCTCGAACGGCTCCCGTTCACGCCGGGCGACAGCCGTTCGACCTGTCCTGGGCATCAGACCGAACATACGTCACCTCCTTTCGTGTACGAGTTCCGGCTGGACCGCTCAGCACGACCATGCAGAGTCGCTAGCTCAGTTCGTTGCTGCCGCCCTCGGCTCGAGCGTGCGACCGGTCCCCGGTCAACTCACTTGCCAGGATAACAGGGAGCAAACTGCGGACCAAAGCGCTGCAATTGCGCCTGGTGTTTTTGCCACGGAATTTTCGATTTTTCGGCGACGTCTGGTCAGCGCCAACCAGCACACTGTGCGATTTCGGAAATCGACTGGGCGATTGTGGCTCACTGCTGAAACGACGTTTACCGCGCTAGGGCGTGTTGACAATTCCTGGGTAAGCACGGAGGACTGGTGAACCAAATCTCGGCGATTCTCTTCGTGGGGCAGGTTGCCAACCTGCCATCAGCGGCTATGGCAGGTCGGCGACCTGCCCCACGTTACCCAGTCTCTTGCCTACGTTCACCAGCTATTGTCAACACGCCCTAGTCACTGCCGTCACGCAGGTGCCGGCCGGTCAGCGTGACGAAGACGTCTTCCAGGCTGGCGTGGCGAGTGCTCAAGCGGGTCAGTCCCTGGCCCTCGGTGCGGAACCGTTCCAGCAAGGCGGGGAGAGTCTGGTGCGGCGCCGTGACAGCCAGACAGTACGCCTCGTCCTCGCGCCAGGTCCGCACCACGGCCGGCAGGTCTTGCAAGACGTTCGGCTCCAGCAATGCACCGTCGGCCAGCACCAGCTCGATCAGATGCTCGCCGCCGAGCTGGCGAATCAATTCTGCCGGCGTTCCCAGCGCGATCACCTTGCCGTGATCGACCACGGCCACGCGATCGCAGAGTCTCTCGGCCTCGTCCATGTAATGCGTGGTGATGAGGATGGTGCGGCCTTGCGAGCGCAGGCTGCGCAGGATGTCCCAGAGTTGCCGGCGCGATTGTGGATCCAGTCCCGTGGTCGGCTCGTCGAGAAACAGCAGTTCCGGGTCGCCGACCAGCGCGCAGGCAACGGCAAGCCGCTGTTTCTGTCCGCCGGAAAGCTTGCCCACGTAGGCATTGCTCTTTTCCGTGAGGCTCACGAGAGCGAGGACCTCGTCCGGCTGCGGGCCCTGATCGTAGAAGCTGCGAAACAGCACGAGTGTCTCGCGGACCGTCAGCTTTTCCGCCAGGCGCGTTTCTTGCAAGGAAATGCCAAGCCGTTGCCGCAGCGCATAGTCATTGTCCCCCCAGCGCTGGCCCAGGACACGCACCTCGCCGGAACTGGCGAGCAACAGTCCTTCGAGAATCTCGATCGTCGTCGTCTTGCCAGCGCCATTGGGACCGAGCAGTCCGAAGCACTCGCCGGGCCGTACCTCCAGGTCGAGGCCGTTGACGGCGTCCACCGGCCTGGGCCGGGCGGGGTACTGCTTGCGAAGGTCCCGGCAATAGATGGCGGGTGTGGTCACGAGCGGCTCCATGATAATCTGCTCCTGGGTTTTGATATCAATACCGATGCGGTTAAGAAAGCTCCGTGACTCACGGTTATTTGTTCATGAGCAAGTCGCCAGCGTTTCAAGAGGTCAAGTGGACCGCGCCCTCGGGGCGGAACGTGGTGCTCTACGATGGCCTGTGCAAGTTCTGCATCGCAGGCATGAAACGTCTACTGGCACTGGCGCGGCCGGGCTCCATCGAGCCGGTCAACTTTCAGGAACCCGGCGCGCTCGACCGTTTTCCCGGCATCACGCATGAAGCGTGCATGATTCAGATGTACCTGGTGACGCCGCAGGGCCGCGTCTACGGCGGCTTCGAGGCGGCGGTACGAGCCATGGCGACACGACCAGTGCTGGGCCGGCTGGCCTTCCTTTACTACCGCCCGGGGATTCGTCAGATCTGCAATGGCATTTATGGCTTGATCGCCCGCCACCGCTACAAGATCATGGGCAAGCGGCTTGCTGCCGGCGACTGCAGCGACGGCACATGCGCCCTGCACGCGCGCGGGAAATGAGCCGACAAATCCAGCAACGGCGCTTTGATTCAGCGGATTCTCGACCTATGCTTACGTGTCCCGCCGCGCCATGTTCGCAGTCGGAAGCAATGAGACTGCGCCATCCCAGGGAGAGTCCGCATGCTCCTATGCGACAACGCCTCCGCCGGTGAATCGTCTCGCGTCAAGCCCAAGTCCTGCGAGCGGGTGCCGCTCGGCTACGTGGCCGAGGATGGAGCGAACCCCGCCAACGAGCAGGTCCGCATGTGGACGCGCTGCGGCAATCGCGGTCGGATCATGCGCGACCAGTTCGTGCAGATTCTCGATCCACTCGGCAAGCGCAGCGGCTTTCTGGGACGGATCGTTTCCGGGCCGTTTTTCGGCAACAGCGAGGCGGTGCCGGACGGTGAATCGGCCTGGAACCCCGAGGCGGTGATTTACGCCGACATCGAGATTCACGGCGAGATGGTCCAGGGCCGGCCCAGCGATACCAGGAGCCGGCCCGTTCCCGGTTCCACGGTGCACGAGATCTCCACCGACGAGATTGCCAAGCTCCTTGGCTTCGCCGGCGACATGTTGCTGGGCAACCTGTCCGGCAAGGACACGCTGCTGTTTCGCCTGCAGAGCGACAACAAGGGCGTGCTGCCGCGCAATGTCGGCATCTTCGGGACCGTCGGCTCGGGCAAGTCCAACACAGCCCAGGTCCTGATCGAGGAGGCAGCGGCATGCGGCTGGGCCGTCATCGTTCTCGATGTCGAGAGCGAGTACATCGCCATGGACGCTGCGTCGAACGAGCAGGCCCTGTTCGCGGAACTGGCGCGCTTCGACCTGGTGCCGTCCGGACTCACGGATTTCCACGTTTTCCATCCCGCGAGCTGTGATGGCGAGCGTTCCGATAGCCAGGCGTTCACGCTGCGGCTCGCGGATTTCGAGACCAGCGTCATCGCCGAGCTCCTGCACGCGACCCTGCCGGAGCGGAACGCGCTGCTGGACTGTGTCGAGCACTTCGAGCAGCGCGGTCGCAGCAAGATGACCACGCGCGACGCCGATGACCTGAACGGGCTCCTCGATGCATCGCCCCAGGCCAAGCTTGTATTCACGCTGCGCAGCCTGCGTGAACGCGCCGGCGAGCGTGCCTCGCGCAGCACCGAATACATGGACTATGCCGGGTTATCCAGCAAGCTCATGTGGCTGCTGCATTCGGGCGCCTTCGACCAGCCGAGCTTGCCGTCCATCGACGTCCGCGCCATGCTGCAGCGTGGCCGGGTCAACGTCATCGACGTCAGCGTGGCCAACGACGTGGTCAAGAACCTTGTGACCGCCGACCTGCTGCGCAAGACGTTTGCATACAAGATGCTCAACGCCGAGGCGCCGCCGACCTTGCTGTTGATCGAGGAAGCCCATGCCTTCATCAGCCGGGAGCGTGCCCAGACGATGCAGGCAACCCTGCACATGCTGCGCAACGTCACGCGGCGCGGCCGCAAGCGCTGGCTGTCGGTGGGCTTCATCAGCCAGCAGCCGGGGCATCTGCCGCCGGAGATCTTCGAACTGTGCAACACGCGCATCGTCCATACACTGCGCAGCATGCACAACCTGGAGACGCTGATGTCGAGCGCGGGCGACATTGGCCGGGAAATGTGGGATCGCTGCCCCCTGCTCGGTCCCGGCCAGGCAGTCGTCACCTCGCCGCAGCTCAAGCGGCCCGCCATCGTCTCGATCCGGCCGGCGCGCAGCCAGCGCAAGTTCGTCCATTGACGCATGAGCCATGATGAGAAGGTCGCGCGGCTGATTGCCGAGCTGGAAGCGCACGGCATCCGGCGTGGCAGCATCGTGCCGCCGATCTACAAGTGGCTGTGGAAACTGGGTGTGCTCGTCCCGCCGCCGCATTGCCAGCACTGGACGGGGCTGGCTGCGCTCACCACTATCAACTTCGCCGCGATGTTCCTGGTCCTGACGCTGCTGTGGCGCTGGCGTGCCCCGGCACTGCCCGGGTGGCTGCTGTGGGCGCTGCCGCTGACGGGCGGCGCCATCTTCGGACTGCTGATGACGGCTGCGTACCGATACGCCGCTGCGCTCTTGAAGCTGCCGGTGTGGAAGGAATATCCGGATTACGCACGTGCCGAGTCAGTCAGGCAAGCGTCTCCGTGGGTCCGCTGCGATTTGTGGGTGCGGCTGATGTTCGCCGCCGGCGTCCTGGCGATGCTCGCCGCCGCGGTGGCCGGCCTGCCTTGATCCGCTGTGGTGTCAGCTTGCCATCGCCTTGTTGAGTCGTGGCATCAGCTCGCGGGCGAACAGTTCCATGCTGCGTACCCAGCTGTTCTTGTCGTCCCAGTCGTAGCTCATGAGGACGAGGGTGCCGAAGCTGCCGGTCTCTTCCGCCATGCGCAGCAGCCGGCGCAGCACTTCATCGACGTCGCCGGCGATGATCTGCTCCGTGAAGAGGTAGGCGAGATTGCAGTCGCGGTCCGGCATGTCGAGGTCGCGCTTGTACATTTTGCGTCCCAGGCCCTTGTCGAAGAGCCGGCCGATGTACTCGAAGTTTTGCCCCAATGAGTTGCTTCGGGCCCGCTGCACGGCTTCCCTGGTGGTGTCGGCAAGAAAGATGGAGCGTGCGATCTTCCAGTCGGCGCGGCGCGGCTGACGGCCCGCCTCGATGGCTGCCTGCTCGTAGGTCTTCCAGATATCGGCGAGGACGTTGCCAGCCACCAGGCAATGGGCAAAGGGCAGGTAGCCCTTGCGGCCGGCGGTACGCATGCTCGCCGAACCGCGGCTCATTCCCGGGATCGAGATGGGCGGATGCGGCTGCTGCAACGGCCGGTGGATGTAGCCGATGCCGGTCTCTTCATCGACGGTCTTCTTGAGCCGGATCTTCCAGAACTTGCCGTCGATCTCGTACGGTGGATCGGTGGTCCAGAGCTTGAGGATGATGTCGATGGCCTCGTCGACCATGGCGGGAGCATCCCTGGGCTCGACGCCGTAGAGTTCCTGATCGGCGGTGACGCTGCCGGCGCCGAAGCAGAGGTTGAGGCGTCCCCTGGAGAGATGGTCGAGAAAGGCCAGGCGGCTGGCGACGTGGGCGGGATGATGCTGGTTGAGGCAGGCCGGGGCCGGCCCCATGCGGATCCGCCGCGTCTCGCCCAGGGCGCGAGCGATGAAGATCTCCGGCATCACGATGTTCTCGTACTTCATCGTGTGATGCTCGCCGATCCAGAACTCATCGAAGCCAAGTTCCTCGGCCCGGACGATCAATTCCAGGTCCTCGTCGTAGCACCGGGCCAACGGCTTGGACGGCGGATGGAACGGCATGATGAACATGCCGGAACGGATGGGGTGCGGTCCCTCGATCATGGTCCACCCTGCCTTCCAAGCTGCTGGTAGGATCGGCAATCCGAGGTCCGTGCCACGTCAGGTCACGTGCGGCACGTGCGTCGCGTGTGTCACGACTGGTGTGTTACTTCTTTTCCTTCTCCTGCTCCGGCTTCTTGCTCGGGTCCCAGATCTTGATGGTCTGGTCGTTGCTTGCGGAGACGAGCCGCTGACCGTCGGGGCTGAAGACCAGTGAATTGATGGTGAGGTCGTGGCCGCGGAAGCTGAGCAACTCCTTGCCGGCGGCGTCAAAGATGTGGACGGACTTGTCCCAGCCGCCGGAGCAGAGCTTCTGTCCGTCGGGGCTGAAGGCCAGCGTCCAGACACCGTCACCGGTCTTGATGGTCTGCAGGTCCTTGCCCGAGGCGGCGTCGTAGATCTTGATGGTGCCGTCGAGACTGCCCGCGGCCAGCCTGGCGCCGTCCGGGCTGAAGACGACGCTGGTCACGTCGCGTTCAGGCCCCTTGAGGACCAGCAGTTCCTTGCCGGAGGCGACGTCCCAGATGCGGATCGTGTGGTCCTTGCCGCCGCCGGCGAGCTTGCTGTTGTCCTTGGAGAAGGCCAGGGACAGGATGCCGCCGAAGGTCGGCGTGGCCGTCTTGGGCGGGTCCTTCTTGGGTGGGTCCTTCTTGCCTTTCTTGTCCTTCTTGTCCTTGTCTTTCTTGTCTTCCTTGGCAGCCTTTGGCGGCGCGGCCTTGATGGGCGTGACCTTGATGGTGACGAGGTCCTTGCCCGCGGCGGTGTCCCAGATGATGACGGTCTCATCGTCGCTGGCGCTGGCCAGCTTCTTGCCGTCGCTGGACAGGGCCAGCGCCTCGATGGTGTCGGTGTGCCCCTTGAATGAGCCGGTTTCCTTGCCGGTGCCGAGGTCGAGGATGCGGATTTCGCCCTGCCAGGCTTTCTTCTCCTTGTTCCACTTGCCGGTGGAGGCAGCCAGACGATCGGCCGACAGAAAGACCACGCCCTTGACGTTGGTCGGCATGCCCTTGAAGACCTTGACCTCCTTGCCGGCGGCCAGGTCCCACACCTTCACGGTGCGATCGCGGCTGACCGAGGCGAGCAGCTTGCCATCCGGGCTGAAGACGATGCGGTTCACCCAGTCCGGATGCGCCTTGATGCTCTTGAGCGGGATCGACAGGCTGGCTTCCTTCTTGGGAGGATCGATCTTCTTTTCTTTCTTCTTGTCATCCTTCTTCTTGTCGTCTTTCTTCTTGTCATCCTTCTTCTTGACGTCGGACTTCTTGTCGTCCTTCTTCTTGTCCTGCGCGGCGGGGGCCAGCGTCTGGGACAGGAAGACGGCAACGGCGGTGAGCAGCAGCAAAAGATGAGGCGTGAAACGGAAGGGAAGCTTCATGGCAGGGTCCTCGGAGAATGAAACGTGGTGCACTGTGATTCTCGCAAAAGCACGGGACGCGTCAAGGGCGCTGTGGGGGGGCCGGCCGGCGACATCGGTCCACGCCAGGCGTTCTTCCCACGCACAAGCGCGTGGGGCAACTTGAAGAAGGCATTGCGCGGCGACTATTCCGAGAGCGTGTGGGACCACCTGGCCGGCACGGTTAGCGCCCCGTTCGAGGCGGGCGAGCACCGGCAAATCGCGGTCAAGGTGATTGACGACCGCGGGAATGAGTTGATGGTGGTGAAAAAGTTAGAGGATGGCAAGTAGCGGAATTCAATGCGAATGACGTTGCATGCGTCCGGCACAATGGATGTTGTGTTCTCAACGCCAACGGCGTTAAAGAGGAGGTGTTCAACGCCAACCGTGTTGCATGCGTCCGGCACAAAGGATGTTGCGTTCTCAACGCCAACGGCGTTGCATGTTAAAGCCCAGGGCAACGCCCTGGGAAAGGCCCGGTGCATGAAGCCAAGCCCCAACGGGGCGTTATTGAATCGACGCACGCCAATATCGCCCCGTTGGGGCTCGAAATAATGGTGGGCCGGTAACCCAGGGCGTTGCCCTGGGCTATAACATGCAACGCTGTTGGCGTTGAACAGCAACATAACGCCAATGGCGTTGCCCGTGTCCAAGCAAGAGCATTGTTGCATGCGTTCAACGCCAACGGCGTTCGATGTTAAAGCCCAGCGCAACGCCCTGGGAAAAGAGGACCAAGCCATGCTTCTCGCTCGGCCAGTCCGGCATTGCTGGTGTCAAGCGCTACATCGGCAATCAGAAAGAACATCATCGCACGACAACGTATCAGGATGAGTTCCGAGCGTTCCTAGCGAAGTTATGAGATTGATTTCGATGAGCGCTATGTGTGGGATTAGCCAATATCGAGGCGCCGGCATTCAACGCCAACGTGTCTTGGTACGGGGTTCAAGTGGAATCGTTGAGCCCGGTTTTGTGTGAGTCTTCGGGCGGTGCGAAACAAGCCGCTTCTCTTCCCGCGGAACAGAGAAAGGCTAGCGGGGGTCCAGGGGGCGGCA
>Ga0194121_10011159_pt1 | contig 10754 bp, 10 predicted proteins | sample TA2MahCa50mmetaG_FD_148609 | JGI IMG/M metagenome (GOLD analysis project Ga0194121, IMG submission 148609) | Freshwater microbial communities from Lake Tanganyika, Tanzania - TA2015020 Mahale Deep Cast 50m | ecosystem: Environmental > Aquatic > Freshwater > Lake | place: Tanzania: Lake...
CACTCCGCATAGCCAGGTACCTCAACGATGCGACCGCGGTAGGATCAGATCCAGCCAAAGTGCCGGAGTGCCTCGCGCGCAATGGGCTCACCCCACTCCTGAACGAAGTGTCCGGCCTTCGGTATCAGCAGGGGCTCGGGGCAGCCTCGGATAGTCGCGGCCAGAAGCCGCATCACCGGCTCGCCCAGCACAGGGTCGCGCTGGCCTATCGCCAGCAGGCTATGGCCCGACCACTCCTCCTTCAGGAACCTTGCAGCTTGCCGACCGATGCTGACGCCTTCGGCCTCAGGCGAATCGGGCACCATGTTGGCGAAGGCGGCCAGGGCCGCCTTGTGGTGCGCATCGGGGAAGGGCGCGTCATACGCCGCCTGTTCAGCCGCGGTCAATTCCGGGCAGCCCCGCGCCAGCAGTCGCCCGATGGCCAGATCTGGCGTGCTGTTGCAGTAGTTGCGCCACTGCAGGAACCCTTCGGATACCTCGCCCAGGGGCAGCATCGTGTTCATCGCCAGGATGCGTGTGAAGCGTTGGGGCATCGCGATGGGCAGCGTGAGCCCCAGGATGCCACCCCAGTCCTGCACAACCAGCATCACGTTGCTCAGGTCGAGGCGCTCGATGAGACTGATCAGGAATTGCCGGTGCTTGGCAAAGCGATGAAACGCTGCGTCGGTGGGCTTGTCGGATCGGCCAAAGCCGATCAGGTCGGGGGCCACGACGCGCAGCCCGGCCTCCAGAAACACCGGGATCATCCTGCGATAGAGGTAACCCCAGGTCGGGTTGCCGTGCAGCAGAAGGGCGGTTGGCATGCCCAGGCGACCGGGCTCATCAACCCTGTGGACGCGAATGCCCTCGAACCCCGGCAGATCGTCGAGATAGCGCGGAGCCCAGGGCCATTCCGGCAGACCCTGGAACCGTTCGTCGGGCGTGCGAAGAAGCGTCATGCGATCACCGAACGCGTGACCGGATCGATGTCCCAGCGGCTGAAGGCAAGTTCGGCGGGGATGCACACGGCTTGGGAGTTGCCGCGCTTGAAGAGCCTGGTGATGGCCATGCCTTCGCGCTCGATGAGTGCCCGGAGGTAAAAGAGCCTGGTGATGGCAATGACTTCGCGCTCGATGAGTGCCCGGAGGTACGCCTGCATCTTAACCCGTGGAGCGGCATTGAAAACACATGGATGTACTTTCACCTGCTGTTTGCTCGCATAACCCGCACGGAACAGGAAACCCTGGTACGGGGCGCATTTCGGAGCGTCGTTCCGGAACTTGTTGTCGTTGCAGGCTTTGAGCGGATGAATGATGTGGCCGATCGACGCCGCCGGCTTGCGCTATTCCTTCACTGCGCCCGTCATGCCGGAGACGTAGTATTCAACGAAGAACGAGTACAAGATCGCCACTGGGATCGAGCCAAACAGGGCTCCCGCCATCAGGGATCCCCAGTGGTACACGTCTCCCTCGACGAGTTCGGTGATCACGCCCACGGGAACGGTCTTGACCTCGGACGAGGAGACGAAGGTGAGCGCATAGATAAATTCGTTCCACGACAGGGTGAACGCAAAAATGCCCGCCGAGATCAGTCCCGGCACGGACAGCGGCAGAACGATCTTCCAGAGGATTTCGAGCCGCGTGGCACCGTCGATCAGCGCACATTCCTCGAGTTCGTAGGGAATCGAGCGGAAGTAGCCCATCATGAGCCAGGTGCAGAACGGAATCAGGAAGGTTGGATACGTGAGGATCAGTGCCCATCGTGTATCGAACAATTGCAGCTTGAACACCATGGTGGCCAGCGGGATAAACAGGATCGAGGGCGGCACCAGATAGGCAAAGTAGATGCACAGTCCCACCCACCTGCTGCCCTTGAAACGCAGGCGTTCGATCGCATAGGCTGCGAACACACTTGCAAACAGCGAAATGAAGGTGGCCGACACCGCCACCAGCATGGTGTTCCACAGCCATTCCGGATAAGCGGTGTCGAACAGCAGCTTCTTGACGTTTGCAAGCGTTGGGTTCGAAACCCAGAACGGACTGTTGCGTTCGTAGTCGTACAGGTCTTCCTTGCCCTTGAAGGTGGTGATCGTCATCCAGTAGAACGGAAACAGCAGCACGAAGGTGAACACGGCCAGAGGCAGATACACGGTCACCAGCCTGCGCTGGCGGGTTACCAGGTAGTCCATGCCGCCCTCGGAATGGGCGGCTGCGCCTGGCTGCGCCGGGTTGTGCGGATCTTGCGCGGTCATGGGTTAATCCTTCACTCCCTGCTGCCACTTGCGGCGCTGCAGGCCAAAAAAGCTGATCAGAATGGCAGCAAGCAGGAAGGGCACCATCGCCATCGCAATCGCGGCCCCTTCCGCGAGTTGGCCGCCGGGAATGGCGCGCTGGAACGACAGCGTTGCCATCAGGTGCGTGGCGTTCACCGGCCCACCGCGCGTGATGACGTAGATCAGTTGGAAATCCGTGAACGTGAAAAGCACCGAAAAGGTCATCACGATGGCGATGATCGGCGTGAGCAGCGGATAGGTGACGTGGCGGAACAACTGCCACCGCGACGCACCATCGATCGTGGCCGCTTCATACAGTGAAGGCGAAATGGTTTGCAGCCCGGCGAGCAGCGAGATCGCGACGAAGGGAATGCCGCGCCAGATGTTTGCCGCGATCACAGACCAGCGCGCATTCCAGCTATCCCCGAGGAAATTGATGTACTCGTTGATCAGGCCCAGCTTGACCAGCGCCCACGAGATGATTGAAAACTGGCTGTCGTAAATCCACCAGAACGCGATCGCGGACAGTGTGGTCGGAACGATCCACGGCAACAGCAGGATCGCCCGCATGAGGGACTTGAAGCGGATGTTCTGATTGAGGAGCAGCGCCAGCCAAAGGCCAAGACCGAACTTGACGACGCTGGCCACGCCGGTATACAGCATGGTGTTGAACACCGAGAGCCAGAACACGCTGTCGCCGAACAGCGACCTGTAGTTTTCCAGACCAACAAACTCGCCGGGGCGGCCGATCTTGGTATCGGTGAGGCCCAGCCACATGCCGAGCCCGAGCGGATAGGTCAGAAACACCAGCAGGATCGCGGCTGCCGGCAGCATGAACAGGAAGCCCAGTGCGTTGGCGCTGTTGTTGATGCGCCCGATGAGGGAAAGGCCTGTTGCTGTGGACAAAGCAGCTCCCGAAGGATGACCCGAAACGTCGCTGCCTGCCGCAAGCGGCGCGACCACCGCTGCGGCAGGAAGAATCGACAACCGCAAAAGGCCGGGTCAGACCTTGTAGTAACGCTCGGCGCGCTGCTGCGCGCGTGCAGCAGCCTCCTGCGGCGTACGCTGGCCTGAGGCCGCTTCGGCCACCATGTTGACCATGATGAAATCGGCCAAGGTGCTGGCGGAGGAATAACCGAGCCTACCCGGAAAGCCAGCCGGACGCATCACCGCCATCGCATTCCTGTACGGAGTGTGCTTCGGATCGACAGTCCAGATCGGATGCTTCTCGTAGGCCTTGAGCGGGTGGCAGACGTAGCCGATCGACGCGTTCATCCAGGGGTTGTATTGCTCCTCCTCCATCATGAAGCGGATGAATTCTTTCGCTGCCTTCGGATACTTGGAGTACTTGAAGATCATCTGGTTGAAGAACAGGTTGAACTCCGTCGGCACGCCGGCCGGGCCGATCGGCATGTTGGCATGCTGGATGTCGCTTACCAGTTCCTTCACCTTGGGGTCCTGCGAATTCTTGGCCGCGTAGTACACCGAAATGCCATTGGCGGTGAGACTGATCTGCCCGTCGAGGAAGGCCTTGTTGTTGTTCGGGTCGAGCCACGAGAGCGTCCCGGGCACAAAAGTGGCGTAGAGCTCCTTGGCATATTCGAGGGCCCTGATCGTTTCCGGGCTGTTGATGATGACTTTGTTGTTGGTATCGATCATGGCGCCGCCATGCGACCATACGACCCAGTGGGTCCAGGAATTGCCGTCACCCGTGGCATTCCCGAGCGCAAAACCGCCCGGCGTGCCCTTGTCCTTCAGCGCCTTCATCAACTGCAGGAAGCCATCGTTGTCTTTCGGAAAGCTGGAAAAGCCGGCGGCCTTGACCTGACTGTCCCGATAGACCAGCGCGTTGCCTGCCGCACCGAAGGGGACGCCAATCCACTTCTTGCCGTCAGGCCTCAGATACTGTTCGCACACCGGGTACCAACCCCCGTACTTCTTGCCAAGGTAAGTTGCAACATCGGTGCAATCGACCAGTTTTTCCGGATACAGGTTGGCGTCGTCATTGGTGCTCAGGATGATGTCGGGTCCGCTTCCAACGTTCGCAGCGACCGCCGCTTTCGGACGCACATCCTCCCAGCCCTCGTGATCGACGCGCACCTTGATGCCCGTCTTCTCCTCGAATTTCCTCACGTTGGCCATGTAGACATCTTCGTCTCCCTGGACGAAACGCTTCCAGCGCAGCACGCGCAGCTGCGCGCCCTTTTCCGGGGCATTGCTCCACTGCGCGTGAGCGGACCTGGTCCAGATCATCGGACCGGTGGCAGCACCGGCGGCCACAGAAGAGCTTTGCAGGAACTTGCGACGGGTGAAATGCAGCATGGTGAGCCTCCTCTTGAAAGTTGGTGAGAACTGAATATCAACGGGTGGATCATACTTGGTTGCGTGCAGGGTGCGCTGTTGTAGGCATGCCGCCGCTCAGGCCGCGAGACGGGCACTGGTGGCCGCATCGAACAGATGCGCACGCGCGGAGTCCGGTTTCAGACGGATGGATGCCCCCGGCTTGAAGTCATGCCGTTCGCGGAACACGCTGGTCATTTCCATGCTGGCAAACTTGGTGAACACAAGGGTATCGGCTCCCGTTGGCTCAACCACCACCACTTCAGTGGCAACGCCCTCGTTCCCGGAAGCGAGTTCGATGTGTTCCGGGCGCGTACCGTAGACCACCTTCTGCCCGTTACTGGCGCTGGCATTCGTTGGCATGGGCAGCATGGCGCCGCCTTCGAGTTCGACCCTTCCGCCATTCACGATGCCTGGCAGGAAGTTCATCGCCGGTGAGCCGATGAACCCTGCAACAAACTGGTTTACCGGACAGTCATAGAGTTCGAGCGGCGAGCCGGACTGCTCGACGATGCCATCTCGCATCACAACGATCTTGTCGGCCATGGTCATCGCTTCGATCTGGTCGTGCGTGACGTAGATCGAAGTGGTCTTCAGACGCTGATGCAACTCCTTGATCTCGGTGCGCATCGCCACGCGCAGCTTGGCGTCGAGGTTGGAAAGCGGCTCGTCGAACAGGAACACCTGCGGATCGCGCACGATGGCGCGGCCCATGGCCACACGCTGGCGCTGGCCACCTGAAAGCTGGCGCGGATAGCGGTCGAGCAGGCTTTTCAGACCAAGGATTTCGGCCGCCCTGCCGACCCGATCCTCGATGGTCGCCCTGTCCTTCTTCGCCAGCATGAGCGAGAACGCCATGTTGTCGCGTACGGTCATGTGCGGATACAGGGCGTAGTTCTGGAACACCATGGCGATATCGCGTTCTTTGGGCGGCATGTTGTTGACCACCTTTGCGCCGATCCTGATCTCGCCGCCGGAGATTTCCTCCAGGCCGGCGATCATGCGCAGCAGCGTGGACTTGCCGCAGCCGGACGGACCGACGAGCACGCAGAACTCGCCGTCGCTGATCTCGACCGATACGCCCTTGATGATGTGGGTCTGGCCGAAGTACTTCTGCGCCTGACGGATGGTGACGGATGCCATGCAATCTCCTGAAAAGGGGCGCTCCGGGCCCGGAGCGGATTTTCACCCGTTGTTGTTGTAGAGATGAAGCACCTGCGATTTTCGGTGCGATGCGGCAACCGGCCGCTGCGCCGCACCCTTCACGTTGCTCATCGCGAGGGCTGGCGCATCGTAGCCGATTGTTTCCCCTCGAGTCTCTCCACATGGCCTCGGCGATGAATCAAGTCAGGGCCGACCTGCCGGCAAATGCGGCCTGCAACAATTCCTCGCTACGGATCGCCGCGCGCTGACCGGCTGTGGGGTCACCGCCGTCTTGACCTCAAGCCCGCGAACTGCCCGGTGCGGACCCGCACGCCGTGTGGTGTGCCAGCGGGCTCGGTGACCTCCTTCGTCGAAGAAACGGGTTTCCCTGCGGATCAACTGCCAGGCAGCAAGGTGCTGCCACGGTGTGAACGAGCGGTGGCCAACCTGAACGCCAAGCGTCAGTTGCCCAGCCGCTCACGCAGTGCCTGCTCCAGCCGCGCCCACACGAAGCGCATCACCGCCGACCTCCGCAACTCCGGGTGCGCGCAAAGCCATACCTCCAACTCCTGGCCGAAGCGCTCGGCAAGGACTCGACGCAGACCGGGTCGCTCGGAGGCTACGTCGGCGAGGTAGACACTCACCCCAAGCCCCGTCTCGGTGGCTGCGTAACGTGCGAGGATGGCGTCGGTGCGCAGCCGGAAGCGGATCGGGCTGCCTGGCCCGACCGCCCCCTTCATCATGGGTGCGAGCGGCGAGGACTCCCGGTCGTAGCCCGCAACGAAGGCAACTTCTGGCAGGGTGAAGTCGGCAGGCTCGCCGTGGCGCTCGAGGTAGGAGGTGTGGGCATACAGCCCGAGTTCGGTCCTCCCCACCCGCACTGCGATCACGCCCTCCTGCTCCGGGCGGAAGAAACGCACCGCAATGTCGGCTTCCCGGCGCAGCAGGTTATCGCTGCGGTTGGACACCGACAGCTCGATCTCGAGTCCCGGCTCCTCGGCTAACCACTGCGCAGCGAGTGGCGCCACCACCTGGGTCGCGTAAACCTCCGACACCGCCAGCCGCACTGTTCCCACCGGGCGTTGGTCGGCCTGCGCCATCAGGCGCCCGGCTTCCAGGGCCGCCGCCTTCATGGGCGCGGCGGCGCCATACAGTGCATGGGCCCGCTCGGTGGGATCGAGCCGGCCTGGCCGGCGCACAAACAGTGCTTCGCCCAGCACCCGCTCCAGTTCACGCACGTGACGGCCGAGGCTCGGTTGCGTTGCGCCCAGTAGCCGCGCTGCCTGCGTGAGCGTGCCTACCTCTGTGTAGGTGTCGGATGCGCGCATTGGTGGATCCCGGGTAAGGTAAGTAGCTTATGACCTAGAACGCTTCAAATCCCAAGTCGTTGACACTATCCGGGAAGTATTTCAGCAGCCTGTTAGGACATCAAGGTAATCCGATTATTGGAAGCCCGAGCGGCGGGTATCAAGATGCCTGGTCAATGAAGGGTGTGGTGCCCCGCCTGCGGCCCGATTCAGTGGGCGACCTTGCAAACGCGACAGTGTATGATCTGCAGCGATTCACACTTGACCTGTTCGGAATCCTTCCACCATGAGCCAACCCGCATCCAGCGCCTTTACCGCCTCCGGCTCGAGCCATATGGCGCGAGTGGAGCCTGACCGCATTATCGTTCGTGGGCTGGACCTTTGTCGCGACGTGATCGGGCAACAATCATTCACCGCGTACTTTCTGTTTCTTCTGACGGGAAGCGCCCCCAGTGAAAAACTGGTCAAGGCGGTTGATGCCACCTTGATTGCGATTGCCGAGCATGGGCTGGTGCCGTCCGTGCAAGCGGCGCGGATGACACTGGCGGCGGCCCCCGATGCCATGCAGGGTGCAGTCGCCGCCGGCCTGGCAGGCTGCGGGCCAGTCATCCTGGGCGCGTCGGAGACGGCTGGGCACTTACTGATCACGCTGCTTGCCCAGGCGCAAGCGCAGCAGCGGCCCCTGGAGGATCTGGCGCGAGAGGCCCTGCAATCCCTGCGGGCCAACAAACAAGCCCTGCCGGGCTTCGGCCACCCGGTTCACAAACAGGCGGATCCCCGTGCAGACAGGCTTCTGCAACTCGCCGATGCCTGGGAGATTTCGGGTGAGCACGTCGCAGCCCTCAGGATATTGGCAAGCCAGGTGCAACCCGTTTATGGGCGACCTTTTCCCATGAATGTGTCAGCGGCCATTCCAGCGGTGTTGCTCGATGCAGAGTTCCCTGCAGGTGCTCTGCGCGGTATACCGCTGCTGGCCCGTACCGCCTCGCTGGTTGCCCACCTGCTTGAAGAGCAGAGTCGGTCCATCGGGTTCAAGCTCGCTGCAGCGGCCGAACTGGCCATGCGCTACGACGGCCCGGAGCCCCGAGATGTCTGACGCGAGCCCGCAAGAGGCCTCGTTGCTTCAACCGCTTGAAGTATTGCGACGCTTTGCGCCCCACGATTTTTCTATAGCGGCTTTCTTCCAAAAACGCTGTGCTGCTTTGGGCGACGCACCCATGCTTGAGTATCAAGACCAGGTCCTATCCTGGCGTGAATGCGCGCGACGTGTCGACCAGGCCGTTGGCTGGTTGAAAACCCGGGGTATCGGTAAGGGCGATCGCATTGGGCTGATGGCCTACACACACCCGGGTACGGTGGTCCTGATGATGGCCTGTGCGCGCCTGGGCGCCATCATCGTACCCAGCAATCCAGAGTTTGAAGTGCGCGATTCGCGCTATGTTTTTGAGCATGCCGGTGTTAGCGGGGTCGTCTGTTCGCCGGAGGCACTGGGTCGTGTGCGGGACGCCACAGCAGCGATTCGGCCCATGCCCTGGGTTCTGATGTACGACGATCCCTCGCGTGAAGAGGCGCCTCTCGCAGAGCAGTGGCAGCAGGCCCAGCCCGATACCACCACTTATGACGGTAAAGCCGATGACACGACGCTGATTCTGTACACCTCAGGAACGACAGGCTTTCCCAAAGGTGTCATGCATAGCCAGCGCAGTTATCTGCTGACGGCCGAGGCATTTGTGCTGCGGATGTACCTGCAACCGGGCGAGCGGGTCATGTGTGTGCTTCCGCTGTTTCACATTAACGCCCTCATGTACTCGCTGGGTGGGTCGATCGCCTGCGGGGGCACCTTGATTCTTATTCGCAAGTTTTCAGCAGCTAGCTTTTGGCGTGATGCGGCGCGCTATCGCGCAACCGAGGTCAATGTGATCATGTCGGCGGCGGCTATCCTGTCGCGCCGTCCCATCGAAGAATTCGATGCTTCGCATTGTCTGGCCAAGATGTTTCTGGCGCCCCTTAACCAAGATTTGCTCGATACCTTTACGCATCGTTTCCATGTCCCCGTCTTGATTGAGTGCTACGGCATGACCGAGATTCCGGGTGTTTTAAGCAATCCGTTTCTGGGCCCGCGCAAGCTGGGCAGCATGGGCCGCATCTCACCCCATCCCGATCCTGCGATCGAGCGACCGCAGGTGCGCATTCTTGATGAGCAGGGCCGTGACTGCGCTGTTGGAGACATTGGCGAATTCGCCGTCCGAACGCCCACCCTGATGCAGGGCTACTACCGAGACCCCGAGCAGACTCAGGCAAGTTTCCAGGATGGCTGGTTTCTGACGGGTGATCTGGGTTGGCATGACGATGATGACTTTTTCTTTTTCTACACACGGCGCAAGGACGTCATCCGCCGGCGCGGCGAGAATATATCGGGTGCCGAGATTGACACAGTCGTTGGCAGTCATCCGGATGTGTTGGAATGCGCCGCGGTGGGCGTGCCTTCGGACTTGGGCGAAGAGGAAGTTCTGGTGGCCATCGTCGCGCGTTCTGGCTCCAGCCTGGACCTGCCGGCGCTTTACGCCTACGCCTGCGAACGGCTCGCTCCTCTGAAACGTCCGCGTTACCTTGTGTCGGTCCATAGCCTCCCACATACGGGGTCGATGAAAATTGCCAAGTTTCGTCTGAAACCTGATTTAAAGGACCTTATGGCGCGAGCCACTGACTTCAGCCCTTCATCATTGCCGTAACGGGAAAATCTCATGACTCACCATATCAAATCCGCGCAGACCATCGAGAATATTTACGATTCCGCCGATCTCATCACCCAGGAGGTTCTCAAGCGCTACGAGGGCACGCCTGACCCCAGGCTGCGTGAGCTCATGCTGTCGCTCATAAAGCATCTGCATGGCTTCGCCCGCGATGTGAAGCTCACAGGAAACGAGTGGACTTTTCTCATGGGCTTTCTTGAAGAAACCGGCAAGTGGTGTTTTCCGGGTCGCAATGAGTTCGTGATTTTTTCCGATGCGCTCGGGCTGTCCATGCTGACGGTCACGCAAGATTACAAGCGACCTTTGCACGCGACTGAGCCAACCCTGGTGGGTCCCTTCCTGCTTGAAGAGGCACCACGCTTCGAGATGGGCTCTGACATCAGCGGTGGGGCAGCGGGCTCACCCATGTATGCAAGGGGGCGCATCCTCGACACGGAGGGCAAACCGGTTGCCCGGGCTTTGATCGACGTATGGCATTCTGATGAGCGCGGTCTGTATGACGTGCAGGAAGATCTCCAGAAAACCGGGCCCTGGGCTCGGGCCCTGCTGACGACGGGGGCAGATGGCGGCTATGCGTTCTGGTCAGTCTTGCCGGTCGACTATCCCATTCCGCAGGATGGAACCGCTATCCGCATGATGCGGGCAACGACAGGGCGCACCTGGCGTCCGGCCCATTTGCACTTTCGGATTCGCGCCGAAGGCTTTCTGACACTGATCACCCACATTTTTGACCGCAGCAGCGGGAACCTCGACGGTGATGCAGTATTTGGGGTACGCCCCTCCTTGATCGCCGACTTTATTCCGCAAAGTCTGGGCAAAGCCCCGGACGGTAAAGTCATGGACCGTGACTTCTACACACTGGACTACGATTTTGTTATGGTCCGAGGCTGAAAGGCGCGGTCACGAGTTTGTGGGGTCACCAGTGTGAAGATCGATGACACCACGAAGGCGGTCGTAAAG
>Ga0194121_10011161_pt1 | contig 10753 bp, 7 predicted proteins | sample TA2MahCa50mmetaG_FD_148609 | JGI IMG/M metagenome (GOLD analysis project Ga0194121, IMG submission 148609) | Freshwater microbial communities from Lake Tanganyika, Tanzania - TA2015020 Mahale Deep Cast 50m | ecosystem: Environmental > Aquatic > Freshwater > Lake | place: Tanzania: Lake...
GAGGCAGATTCCGCCCAACGATTCGCGTTCAACGACAGCCACCTTGAGGCCCAATTGTGAAGCTCGAATGGCGGCAACATACCCACCGGGTCCACCGCCAAGGACAATAACATCGTAATTCATGAAAAGATAGGTTTTGGGAGCGCCAAGATACGGCCCTAACGAAGGATGCCCAAACTCCTCATTGTTCCGGTATTCAGGTACTCCTCGGAATTTAACTTGGTGGATACCAATTCCCACAACCATAATTCGTGGTCCGTTGGACCGCTGGCCAGGGATGCAAAGGCCGCATCCCCGTGCAATGGACCTAGGCTGCGCAGTTCCGCCCATGCGGCTGACTCTTTCAAGACCGGGTAATCCCGCCAATTCGCTAGGTGACCGCCTCGCTGTAGTTTGGCGTGTTTATCGATGGCAAAACCGGATTGACGGCCCAAAACCCGGATCAGGGGAGCCTGCTGAGGCGACAAGAGGTGAAGGACTGCGCTTTGATGGGGATGGCGATGCAAATTTTCCAAACTTTTGGTCCCATGGTAAACTGCGATCAGGTAATGCTTGGGATGCATTCCCACAGCGGTCACGTAGGTGCAGCAATTGTAGTTCCATGTATCCAAGCCATCCCGGGTGAGCAAGGCATACACGGCGGCATCGGCGATATTCCAAAATTTCCGCATGCCTTGGCTCAGTTTTTGGATTTGTTTTGGTGCAGGTTCTGCAGGAAACCTTCCGCATTTTGAAGGAGTTGCTCCTGCACGGCGGCTGGCTTTTTTTCCCATTGACGCACCATCATGGCCGATCGTGGATTTCGGAGAAAATAGGCCTTGTTGGAGGAAATAAAGCGCCAATAAAGGGCGTCCCACGGTTCGGTCCAAGCCTTGTCGGCTCGGTAATTGCTCATCTTGAGCACGTAATTGCTGGAACTGATATAAGGCTTGGTGGAAAGCACCCCACCATCCGCGAATTGACCCATACCGTAAACGTTGGGCACCATAACCCAATCGTAGGCATCAATGTACATTTCCATAAACCATTGATAGACCGCATGGGGATGGATTTCACAGAGTAACATAAAATTACTCAAGATCATCAGGCGTTCAATATGATGGTTGTACGCATTATTCAAGACCCCTCGTATGCAATGATCCACGGGCTCAATGCCCGTTGTTGCCGTATAAAAAGCCTGGGGCATAGGGTGTTCAAATCCCCAGAAATTTCCGTTGCGCTGACGAACCCCGGCATGCAAATACACCCCGTGTACAAATTCCCTCCAGCCCAGGATTTGCCTCACCAGGCCCTCTGTGCTGGACAAAGGAATTTTCTGTTGTTCGCTGGCTTTCAGGCAGGCCTTCAGCACTTGTTCAGGATGGAGCAATCCGTTGTTCAGCAGCGGGGAAATTCCGGAATGATGAAGCAGGCTAAATCGCTGATCCATAGCATCTTCGTAGGGGCCAAACAAGGACAGCCTTTCCCGCACAAAGGCCATGAGCCAACGCTCCGCATCCTTCCGATTCACCGGCCAGGCCCATGCTCCTCGGGCTGCACCGGGGGCCTTGGGAAAATGCTTTTGGACATAGGCTTCGGCTTCCTGCCAGGCCTTGTTCCATTCAATGGGAGGAGGGGGAGGGGGCGTTGCATCCTTTGGATAGGTTTTGCGGTTGTCTTCGTCGAAACTCCATTGCCCGCCAACGGGATCTCCCGTTGGAGGATCCACCAGGATGCCGTGTTGAATCCGTTGTTTGCGGTAATAATCCGCCTGCAGGAAGCGCTTACGTCCTTGGAACCACGAATTCGGCTCCATGGGTTGATCCAAGAACAAGGGATTGTCAAGCCATGCGATCGCGAGGCCTGTTGCAGCCGATGCCTTGAGCAGTCTTTTTTCTAGCCAGTGATCACCGCAACGATACGCAGTCACTTCTTCAAGGCCTTTTTGGGTAGAGAGGTAATGGATCAATGCACCGGACTCCGTCCTGGGGTCCTGCGCTTCGATGTATTCTACTTCCCAACCTAAGCACTGCAATTCGTCGGCGAAGGACATCATGCATGCGCGCTGGTGAATCAATTTCTGCCGATGAAAAGAATATTGCCTGAAGAATAACCATTCTTCCACAATCCATGCTCGCTTCCTGGATGAGCCTTGCTCAACCGAAGGCAACACCAATTGGTGGGGAAAAAAAAGAAAATCCTGGCGGGAACGGTAAGGGGACATCCCTTTAGAACACCCTTGCCCTGCCGATGTTTGAGCGATTTTAAGGCCCTTTGATCAATTTGCATCGATAAGATCGCTGCCCCTGCCGCCAATGTAAGGTATAGAGCCCTGCCGGCCATCCCACGGTCGATAGGCGAAGGGTCCTGAGTGGATCCGCTTGGACGAATCCCTGGTCGCCATCGTAGCCTCCTGCAGGTTCATCCATGCCTGAATTCAAGAGCCCATCTTCGATTTTTTGGCCGTTGGCCCCGCGGATTTCCCAGGTAATGGGCCCAGACTTGGCCTGGAATTGAAGAAGCAAATGTTCGCCAAAAGGATTGGGCATCGCAGGGCAGGGCGGATTGGCTAACGACTCCTCCGCGTCCTTGCCCAGAGAACTCAGCAAGGCATTGCTTCGTTCAGGGCTTGAAACGAGGTAGGAGATCCAATCCAAATTGCCATCCCCGTTACGGCCCGTAGAGACATCCGGGGTTTGAGGACTGTAGCAGAGGGTGTCAAGGATTTGAAACTGGTTGCTTTGGAGCCTGAACAGGCCCAAGCATTCCCCGTACCCCGACAGCGTAAAATTGGCATGCATTGCACCCCGGGTCGTATCCCCGGATGCCCATACCAGGGCATAGCCACCGGCCGGGATGCTGATATTGGGCAATTTCCAACGACCAGGAATGGCCATATTATCCGTGAGGTAGGTGTTGGTGCCGGTCACCCAGGGTTGGGTCCCGCCGTTGTAGATCTCAATCCAATCGCTGGTCCTCCCGCTTTGATCCGTAATGCCGTTGTGGTTCAGGGCCATGATTTCGTTCAAATAGAGGGGACCCATGAGCCTGGTCTTGATGCGCATAGGGTTGCAGGGTCTGGTCCTTAGGTTCTGGGCCGCGTCCCTGGCCTGCACCTGCACGCTGCAATTTTGAACCTGTGCGTTTAAGGTAACATAGGCGCCGTACATCCCGTCTCCGGCCACCCCATCTCCATGATGTCCATCATCCCAGAGGGGGATGGTTTGGGATTGCCCGTCTTGTGTTACCGTTGCAGTCGCCTGAATGCCGTTGCTCAGTTCATCTTCGATACGAACGCGAATCGTGGCACGCCTTCCGGGGTAAGGGTTGATGACCATGGGCCTGTGCACAATGGGCGGTAGGTTTGCGGGTCCCAAGGAAGCATTCAAGGTGGCATTGGATCGAGCCCCTAGAAAGGGAATAATGCTGCTGTTGACATGACCGCCTGCTGCTGCCCCCGCAAAAGAAGCCAGAAATTGATTATACGTAAATCCGTAATCCAGGGTTCGGAACGTATCCACCAAGGCAAAGGGGGCAATGCGGCTTCGAATGGAATCCATTTGCGCCAGAAATGAAGTGCTAACTTGTTGATTAGCAACTCTCCTTAAATAAAATCCGTAGATATTTCGGGTGTCCGTGTTGGCCATAAGCTTGTCGTACAGCGGCCTGGATTCACCGGGAGTAAAGGAGAAAGGGGAGATGGTTTGGTAATTAGGCCCACCCCATTGGATGCCCATCGTGTTGTCAGGATCGTAAGGCAAGAACCGAAATCGTCCATCCACGGGATGATCGTAGAGGTAAAAGTTATTTTTGTTATAATAGGAATCCCAATGCCCGGTGCTCAGATCTGTGGCCAGAGTGAGCAGGGCGGATTCGATGTCGAAAATGCTATCGAGCTGGCAATAAATTTGGGCAGAAGCGGTTTGGTTAAGGGTTCGAATAAATTTGGCGAAATTGTTATAATCATCGGCGGCCGTATTGGTCATGAGTTCATAGGCCCGGCGTCCCCCGGAGGTCAATTTGTAATCGTTGGGATTGTTGGAAATGTACACCAGATCCGCAGGCCACAAGCATTTGTACAGGTTACCGTAATCCTGGGCAAATTCGTTTTGTAGGAAATCTTCGTTCAATTGTTCGACGTTGACATAAACCCCTCTGAATTGTCCGTTGAAATAGAGGTTCACATGGGCGGCTCTGGCAGAACGCCCGCCGACACGGTGGGTCAGGTCGTAATAGAATTTGGCTCGGCTGATGGAGGGATCGTTGTGCATTCCGTAGAGGTTGAGATCGCTGATCCCTTCCAGGTTTTGCCCTGCCCTGAACGTATTGAATGATATTCGGAACTGTTTCTTCTGGGCGCTTCGTGATGTATTTCCTCGAATCCGCAGCCCGCATTCAAAAAGGCTGTCCTGAATTCCCGCCCTTGTGAAAACCACCGTGGATCGGTATTCCCGGTTGGAATAGGGATTGGCCAACATCTCCGCCAAGCTATCCGGCGGCAAAAAGACGTCGATACGCCCCAAAAGGTGATCATCATACAACGACGCCCCCCTGGGGCTTCCTGAACCTGATTGGGCCCAAAGGGTAAGTGGGTCACACCAAAGCCCTAAAACCATAGCGACGAAAAACTTAGAGGCGTAGGCCTTGTTCATGTTGAAAAATCGTTTGGATTTGGGGTGTAAATTAGGTCTGGCCCGGGGTTTTGCAATTTATTCGCCGTAGAGGGGCGTTAAAGACGTTGTTTGCGTTACTTTTGAAAATAAATCAACATTAACGATTCTCAGTTCTAATCCAATTCACCCTCTTCATTCTTCAAAAAACTCTCTATGAAATTGAAAGCTATTATCTCCAGCGCTTTTGTTGTTGTCCTCTTGGCATCTACCCCTTCGGCGTACGCTCAGAAGCCAATTTCTGTCAACAACGGAGGCGGATTTATCAGTTATGGCGCTCATCGCTCCACTATCGAGGCCGGTTTGAATTTTTCGCAAGGGATTACGGTGGTTTTACCTAAGGTGAGGTATCGATATTTTCTTTCGGATCGTTTGGCCATTCGTGGCACTTTGAACGCAGCCACCAATTCAACGGTTGAAAACGTGTATTCAAATCCTGCCAATTTTGACGGCAAGGAGGGAACACGGACAGTCATCGATCGTTCATGGGAATTGCAAGGCGGTTTGGAATATCATCCATCCGGTGCCAAGCGTGTATCGCCCTACTTCGGAGCCGTTGCCGGCATCGGTGCAGGACGTGGCAAAGAGATTTGGAAAGACTATAACGACACAACCACACTACTAGGCGACGGATTTTACGATTTCCAAACCACAGCCAGTCTTAACGCCCCCTTTTTCTCCTATAATTTCGGTGCTGTTGCCGGGGTTGATATTTACCTTATCGAGAATTTGTACATGGGTTTGGAGTTTAATTGGCTGATGAATGTTCGCCATAACCGTATTGTGGAGTTTGAAATCGAGAGCCTTGCAGGTTCTGCGAAAATGAATAAGGCCCCTGCCGATACCAAGGTGAGCACCAATTTCAGTGCTTTGCCAGCGGTGCGCGTTGGTTGGAGATTCTAGGTCAGCGGCCAATCGCCGCCATCGATCAACAAGGCCTAGCCTTCCAAGACTTCCCTTATTGAATAACCCTCGCCAGCGATATTCCATCCCGTACGGATAGAATCATCGCCTCCAGGCGGGGGTTTTCCATAACCATACGATTGTACGAGCGCAGGGCCTTGGTTTCGTCATCGTCCGCTTCAGGGTCTGCGACTTTTCCGCTCCACAAAACGTTGTCTGCCATGATGATGGCTCCCACTTGGAGTTTGGGTAAGAGAGCCTGGAAATAATGGGGGTAATTCTCTTTATCCGCATCGATGAAGACCAAATCCCAAGGCTGATCCAGGCGTTGGATCCAATCCAATCCCGGCCCCTTGTGCAGGGTGATTTGTTCACGGTATGCTGAACGATCTACATAGGATTGCGCCATGTCCATGATTTCGGCGTTGTTATCGATGCTATGAAGATGACCGTCATTCGTTAATCCTTCCGCCAGACAGAGCGCTGAATAGCCGGTGAACGTTCCGATCTCCAGGATTCTTTTCGGCCGTAACATTTTACTGAGGAGGGCTAGTAGACGACCTTGTTGATGCCCCGAACACATCTGAGGCATGAGGCAACGTAGGTGGGTGTCGCGTTCCAGTTCTTGGAGTAGTGCACTGGGTGCGCTGCTGTGTTGGTTAATGTAGTTTTCGAGGGATTCAGGAAAAAATCGCATAAGAATACGGTAGAATCAAAAGGGAAGGGTCATGGAGCACAGGTCCATAGCAAGGACCTTCTGGGCCTATCACGAAACAAATGACTGGCGGCTTCCAGGACTGTAGTTCTCGGAATTCGATGGATACGGTCGATGATTTCTTGGGTGTCCAAGAGTCGGTTGCCATCGAGGTAGGCCTGACCCCAACCAATGAGGTTTTGAAGACGGTTTTCTTCTGCCAGGAGAATACGGCCAATCATTTGCTCTTTGGCTATTTTGAATTCGGTGGGGGTGGGGGTGGACAAGGAGGGTCGATTAAGAATTTCCTCCACCCTTTTTTGAACCAAGCGATAATTGCTTGGATCGCAAGAAAAAGGTATGGACCACATGCCGGTATCGGAATACGGGCTGTATTGGGCTTCGATTTCGTAAACCAGAGCAAGTTTCTCGCGCAATTCCATGCTTAGCCTCGCACTCATATGGTCGCCACCCAGCCAATTGAAGAGAAGGGCAATGGCCCATCGGTTTTCATTGCTTACTGAGGGTGCACGACCCCCGATCATTCCGTAGGCTTGGTTGAAATCCTGAACTTTATCGAGGGATTTACTTTGACGCAGGCCTGTTGGACGATTTCGTTGGAGAGCGTTATGCGCTTGAATGACGGTTTTCCTGGACTTTGGTTGGCGTCGTTCCATAGCGGCTTTGACCTCCATAGGCTCTAGGGGACCATGATATACCAATACGGTGGGCCGTTGCAAGAAGACGTTTCGGTAATAGTCATGAACTTCTTGGGGACGAAGGCGCATCAGCTGTTCCTCAAACCCAAGAATGGGATGGGCCAGGGCATGCCGACCAAAGACCAGCGCTTCAAATTCTTCCAAGAGGCTTTCCTCCGGGTTATCCCTGTACATACCGATTTCTTCCCGGATGACCTTTTGTTCTTTGCGGAACTCTTCATCGCTCCACTTGGAATGCCACCACATGTCCCCCAATAAATCCAGGGCCGTCAAACTGTGAACCGCAGGGCAGGAGGCATGAAGGACCAAACGTTCCTTGGTGGTGAAGGCATTGAGGTCTCCCCCCTTGTTCTCCAGTTCTGAAAGTACTTGGAACGTATTGCGATCGCTGGTGCCCTTGAACAACAAATGTTCGAGGCAATGCGTTACCCCCGATCCAACAGGCAGGTCATCCCTGCTGCCGCTGTCATTGATCAAGGCCAGATGCGCCAGGTTGTAATGAGGATCATGCAGGCAAAGAATGGTAAAGCCGGTGGAGGTTTTGATGCTTACAGGGGGTCCGACTGTCATATGAATCTTCAAAGATAGGCAAAGCCTTTGCCCTGCGTGTATCTTTGTTCATGCACAGCCGAGAGTCCACGACTTGTACCGGGTTGGCTTCATCTTTAATCTTGCCGAAGTGGCGAAATTGGTAGACGCGCACGTTTCAGGGGCGTGTGTCGCAAGACATGCCGGTTCGAGTCCGGCCTTCGGCACGAAACCTGCTCCGCATGGGGGCAGGTTGAACGTAGCTTGGATGCTTAACTTATTTCGATTCATCCCGTGTTATCGAGTATTTTCCTTCTGGTTTCTACTTTTCACCGCCTATGGATTTGGGGTGTATGGGATGGATAATAAGATTCACATGGATGCTGCAGTTCCTATCAAAGTAAGAGGTAGGGTTTTGGATTTACAGGGCAACCCCGTGGCCTATGCAACCGTGGTGATGGAACCTGGTCAATGGACTGGGCTCAGCAACGAAAATGGACTCTACGAAATCATGATCCCCTCCGGGGATTATGTTGTCTATTGTTCACATTTGGGATACCAGCCACTGCGCTTGAATTGGACGTTGGAAGCCACATCCCAAGCCACTGCCTCAGGTCCTGATTTGGTGTTAACGCTTAGAGTCGTTGGTTTACAAGAAGTTACGATCAAGGCTGGGGTCGAAGACCCCGCCTACGGGTACATGCGTAAAGCCATCGCAGCGGCCCCTGCTCATGCTGCTGGACCTATGAGTTACGAGGCAGAAACTTATGTCAAAGGACAATTCAAAATCCTCGAAGTGCCGTGGGTTCTTAAAGGGCAACTCCGTAAACAAGGCATCGATCCGCAGACCACCTATGTTATGGAATCCGCCAGCAGGATTCGTTTTCAACGGCCCCGAAAGTTTGAGGAGAAGGTCCTCTCCAGAAGATCCAATCTCCCGTCGAGGGTTTCCTCCAATGCTAATCTTAATTATTCAACTATTAATTTGTACGTTGCTCGAAGCGGGGATTGGATTTCACCTTTTTCTCCCAGAGCATTCACCTCTTATCGTTTTGAATATCTTGGCTCAGAAGACGAGGACGGCGAACGCTTGCATCGCATCAAGGTGATGCCACGTCGTCAGAAGGTAAATTTTTATGAAGGCTATGTCGTCTTGCGAAGCAAGGATTGGAGTCTGGCGGCAGCGGAATTGAAGGTGGTTAACCCCGGCGGTGATCGATACCAAATCGGGAAGCAATTTCGCAGGGTGCAGGGGGTGTCGATGCAATGCATGGAAGACCTCCGCATTCAGGTGGGCATGTTGGGCGCCTCTGCCAGCATTCGGTACATCAGTTCTATTCGGAATTTCAAGCAAGTGGTTGCTGGGCCCCCCATTACTGGGACACAACCTTCTTACAGCGCTGGTTTGCTATCAAGACAAGTTCGCCCCAAATCACTTTCCTCTTCTTCAAGTAAACCAAACCTTCTTAATCGTAACAACCTTGTTCAAAGAAATATCCCTAATTCTCCGGCGGTGAATGATACGATGGTGGTGAATGAAACGATGGTGGTGAATGATTCTTTAGAACAGGATGATTCTTTGGCTGCGGAAGAGTCCTTGTTTGTCGAAGGGGTGGGATTTAGTACGAAGGATGAATTTGATGCGGAATATGTTTTTGAAGTTGATGAACAAGCCGATGCCGCCCAAATTTCTTTGTGGGATTCCTTACGGACCATCAGCTTGGATAGTTCGGAATTGCAAGGCTATTTAAGGGGAGATAGTTTGAGGATGGTCAACAGAGCGAATGAGCGAAGGGATTCTCTTCGCAGCGTTGCGCCTTTTGGGATAAGGAATCTTTGGGAAACTTTTAGGAGGCAGAAGGGAAAGAATTTCCCCGGAAAGGCTTACAGCGAAAGGGAACTGACGGGCCTAAGACAGCATTTGTTTGGGGATAAGGGGTTTTATAATCCCTTGGAGGGTTGGGTCTGGTCCACCAGGTTCCGCCACTTAAGTCGGGATGAACGAAACCTAAACCGTGAATGGAATGCAGGAATTCGATGGGGGACTAACCGACATCAATGGCTTCCAACCTTTCAATGGTCCCAATACAATGCGGAGTATCGTTTGAACGTGAAGGCAGGGATCACAGTGGATGCTTTGGGCCAGGCGATCTTCAATCAAGCGGTGCATCTCTATTCGGGTTTGCGTTCTGGATTCCGTGTTGAAATGCCCACCTGGGATATGAATGCAAGGACCAAGGACTATTCTGCGTACAGCGGATTGGAGGGCATACGAACGGCCCGTTTTCAGGTGAATTTGGAGCAGCGGTTGCATTTGAAGTGGAGAATGTGGCTTGGTCTTCAAGGAGAAAATCGACATTATTGGTTGCAAAATCCCAATACGGATTCATCCCTGATCTGGGCCTCATCCTTGCGGTTTCGACCGTCCCAAGATCTTACGCTCCTGAAGCCTGTTCCCGAAACTAAAGGGATCTTTACTGACCATCACAAATTTCAGCTCAATGCAGGATGGCGTTGGGAGCCCATGACCGAACGACGTCGGTTCAATGGCTGGACCCGATATCGTCGTACCGATGAGGTTGCTTTGGGGTTGGATCTGTCCCAGGCCTGGGTTCGGCCGATTACGGCGGGAATCCTGCCAGCAGGGGAAGCACATACCGTCCTTTGGAAGCCTTGGACCAAGGTTCAGGTCTATGCGGACCGCAAAGCCAATCTTGGTGCGGACCGTGTTTGGCATGGGTATGCGGTATGGGGTGGATTTTTTCAAAGTCCTACCCAGTTTGCGGATTGGCATCATTGGTCATCGGCCTCCTACGGTTTAGGCCCGGACGCGGCGATGGCCATTCGGGGCCTTAACCCCTACAGCCTTTCTTCATCAACTCAATGGCTAGGCTTCATGCAAGAATATTCTTCGGGGCGATTAATACTGACTCGCTGGAAAGGCTTGGCCAAATCGCGTGCGATGGAAACGCTGCATACTTATTGGATTACTGAACCCGGACGGATGATGCATGGCGAAGCAGGATGGAAGTTAAGCCGAATCTATGGCGGGCTAGGAATGGATATTTTTCATTTCTCCACCTGTTTTCAATCCGGAAAGGTGTTTCCAGTTTCTGCTAGCACCCCAATAAACGAAAACCCCAACCGCTGGAGCGGATGGGGTTTTCGTTTGATTTTGTCGCTGTAGTCGAAACTTAGCCAGCGTTCTTCATTTCCTGGATTTCCAGGCGAAGAGTTTGGCAATGGGCTTTGAGCTCCTG
>Ga0194121_10011162_pt1 | contig 10753 bp, 12 predicted proteins | sample TA2MahCa50mmetaG_FD_148609 | JGI IMG/M metagenome (GOLD analysis project Ga0194121, IMG submission 148609) | Freshwater microbial communities from Lake Tanganyika, Tanzania - TA2015020 Mahale Deep Cast 50m | ecosystem: Environmental > Aquatic > Freshwater > Lake | place: Tanzania: Lake...
CGACCGCGTTTAATTTAAAAAATGTAGACTTGGCGTTCCCGCTCGGAAAATTTATTTGTGTGTCCGGAGTGTCTGGTTCGGGGAAATCGACGCTGGTGTTGGATATTTTGGGTCGTGCCTTGTCCGCCCATTTTTATGGCGCCAAAGATCCAGCGGGAGAGCACAAAAAGATTGAGGGAATTGATAACTTGGACAAGGTTGTGTCTGTTGATCAATCACCTATTGGCCGTACACCGCGATCTAACCCCGCGACATACACGGGCGTGTTCACATCCATTCGCGATTTGTTTACGGAAATTCCAGAAGCAAAAATGCGCGGGTTTGATGCAGGGAAATTCTCTTTCAACGTGAAAGGGGGAGGACGATGTGAAGCGTGTAGTGGGGATGGATATATCCAAATCTCCATGCAATTTTTGCCAGACGTGTATGTCGAGTGCTCGGAGTGTCACGGACGTCGCTATAATTCTGAGGCGCTGGAAATTCATTGGCGTGGTAAAAATATTGCGGACATTTTAGAGATGCCCGTGGAAGAAGCACGACGGTTCTTTGTCGATCAGCCCTTGATCTATGAAAAGTTGTCCGTGTTGCACGAAGTCGGATTGGGATATGTGAAACTTGGACAGCCAGCGACAACACTTTCTGGTGGAGAAGCTCAGCGCGTGAAACTGGCGACAGAATTGTCGCGACGTGCCACGGGAAAGACGCTCTACATTTTAGATGAGCCAACGACGGGTTTGCATTTTGATGACATCAAGCGCTTGCTGGTGATCTTAAATGCGCTCGTCGACAAAGGAAATACGATTTTGGTCATCGAGCACAACTTAGATGTCATCAAATGCGCCGACTGGGTCATTGATATGGGGCCAGAAGGGGGATTGCGCGGCGGAGAGGTATTAGCCGAAGGGAAGCCAGAGGAGGTGGTGAAGATGAAAAAGAGCTGGACAGGGAGGTATTTGAAGGATGTGCTGTAGGCTTGACGCAAGTCTTTGTTTCTATTATCCTCTTCGCACATATGTCGAGTTCCATTACCCCCATGAAATTGCCAGCGGATATCAAACCCGAGCAGATCAAGACCGGGATGACGCTCCGTATCCATCAAAAAATCAAAGAAACCGATGTGAATGGGAAAGAAAAAGAGCGTATCCAGGTGTACGAGGGTTTGGTGATGAATATCGGTGGAAAGGGGATTTCCAAAACCATGACGGTACGCAAGATGTCCGGTGGCTTTGGTGTCGAAAAGATTTTTCCATTAACGTTGCCTTCCATTACGCGCATCGAGCTCGTAAAGATGGTCAAGACGCGTCGCAAGAACATCTCGTTCATTCGTCACTCAAAGAAGCGTTTGCATGAAGTGAAGGATATTAAGCTGAAAGTAGTGTAATCAAATCAAAAGAACGGGCCTGACCCGTTCTTTTGATTTATGGTGAGGAGAGCCCCTTATCTTGATCTATCGAGTGTGTTCCTTTGTGAATGATATCCAGAGCTAAATCGAGATGACTGTCGATCGGATTGCCAAGCGTATAAGTAATGTAAAAGGCTTCGGAGATATCGTCGATGTATTGATTCCAGTTAGAACCAAACCACCCCCGGGCAACCTCTTCTGTCTTTGCCCAGCGGAGAACCCCGCCGCGGGTTACGATATAGGTTTTGGGATCGGTTTGGAATTTTACCAGGCGTGATCCTGGGTGATAGGTGACGTTTGCGCCAATCGGAATGAGAGACATTTGATCGAGCGGAATAATTTTTACTTTGGAGAAGTCTGGGTACCAGGTGAAATAGGTTTTCTCATTTGGAAACACGTAGCGCTTGCCATTGGAGGCGTAATAATACACGGCCGTATCGCTTAAGTTTTTGGCATCATTATCATCTGGAATTTTGATGAGATCGCCGACCGACAACGGAATCTGTAAGCCATCTTTGAATGTAAGAGTGACAGATTTCTGCAAAGAAACATCGCCGACTTTTGCTGTGATCACGCTTGTTCCATCACGCAACGAGCGAACCAAGAATCGTGCCTTACCAAAGGCGTCGGTCGTGTCGTTTTGTTTCACGATTTCATCTTGAGCACCACGAGAAGAAGTGAGGGTAACCTTCAATCCCTCCAACTGCATCAAGTTCATGTCTTTGACGGTAACGCTTACGATCGCATTATCTATCCCATCTGCTTTGAGACTGTCTCTGTTTGTTCCGATCGATGAATAGAGCGTATCTGGAGCCAGCGCAACCGTAGAAAAGGGGATGACAAACAACGAAAGAAGGAACGAGGCAAAGATGGTTTTCATAAATGTTATATGTTTCATGTTATATGTTTCATGATCTGTTCCACGGTTTCTTCTGGCCCACTATTTTTTGTCGTATCAATCACCAAATCATACTGTTTTTGATCGCGGTAGTCGATCCCGTAGTAGCGTTGATAGTGGTCGACCTCGGTCGCGACGCGATCAGAGAGAGCCTTTTTTGTTTCCTCGAGCGACGCATACGCACGCTCTTTGAGGCGTTCGTCTTTATGTGTAGTAAACACACGTCGTGCCGCTTCATCCGGACTACAGATGAGCAGAATTTTGAATGATTGAGGGATAAAGTGCCAGGAAATCCTTCCTTCCATCACAAATTGATCTTCCTTGCTTGCTAGCTCTTTTTGATAGGCATCAATGTGTTCATCCTGAGTTGGCCCGCTGTCTCCGAGGGCATAAAATTCGTCCACGGTCATCCCTTGCTCTGCCGCCATTTTGCGTACCAACCCACCCATGGAATAAAAATTCATCCCAAGCCGTTGCGCGAGCATTTTTCCGACCGACGATTTACCCGCTCCAGGAAATCCCGAGATCGTAATGATCATATTATGAATGACGAAATTCCTCGATGAGTGTGGTGAACGCTTGGTCAGGTTCAAGTTGATAAGAGCGTCTCTCGTGAGTCGCTGGATCAAGAAAGGTGAGACCGATGCTCTGCAACATGAGTCGAGGCGGCTTTACGTTCCGATCGGTTTTTTTATGGTTGTAGAGCGTATCGCCAATCACGCCGTGCCCAAGCGCATGGAGATGGGCGCGGATTTGATGCGTGCGGCCTGACAGAATCGTGAGTTCCAGGAGGGTTGCTCCCACAAATTTTTCTTTGATTTGGTAGTGTGTCCACGCGGCCTTTCCCTGCTCTTCTTGGGAGGGTCTGGCGGCCATGCGTGCTTTGCTAGAGGAGTGCGCAATACGAAATTTAATGTCACCCTCTTCTTTTGTCATCTCGCCATGCACCAGTGCGAGGTAAGTTTTCTCAATGTCTCGCTCCGCAAATTGGCGACGTAACTCGTCATACGCTTGCTGAGTCTTTGCGATTACCATGAGCCCACTTACTTCACGATCCAGACGATGCACGATTCCCGGTCGTTCCGGTGACTCTCCCACGCGCGCTATTTTTGGGTCGTGCTCCACTAACCAATCAATAAGCGTCCCTTCTTGTGTTTTTGCATCAGGATGAACAAGAAGTCCGATGGGCTTGTCGATCACGAGAAAGTCGGGGGTTTGGTCGATGATTTGTGGTTGCGGAGCTCGGAACGCGGAGCTCGGAGCGCTAGATCCCGAGTCTGGCGTTCTGCGTTCCGCGCTCAGCGTTCTGCGATAGGTGACAACGTCGCCACTCTTCAAAAACCGATGCACGGTCGCCGTTTTATCATTTAACAAAATTGATCCATGTTTGATCAGCTTTTGAATAGCCGAGCGCGAGAGGTCGGGGAGTTGCTCGGTTAAAAAGAGGTCCAACCGGCTTCCTGCGTTGTCTTCAGTGATAATCCATTCTTGCATGGGGGGATCATAAACTAAAAACACCTGCCGGTGAAGGCAGATGTTTTTAATTGCGCCCGGTAGGATTCGAACCTACAGCCATCTGTGTATAAGACAGACGCTCTACCATTGAGCTACAGGCGCGTATTAAACCGAGAAAATAGAACCATAAAAAACATGATAGGTCAAAGTTTAGTTTATCATATTTGGCTAACATTAGTCTTTTTTGTTGTTTAAGTATTGACAAAAGGATAAAATCGTGTTATTCTAATAACCTACGCTGAAGAAGCGTCTGTACCTGTCCGCTCCGCCGACGCGGACGTAAAAGCCCCGCGGGGCGCACACTTGAACCGGCCGGTGCCGGATCAGAAATGGGTCGAGATCGTCTCCCCCTAAGTTCTGATATAGCTCGAGCCAAGCTCGCTATACGAGAGTGTGCGTCCCCGGGGCAAAACCAGGGTCATAAGACCCGCAGCTGAAAGGCCGTTGAGCAGTATCTCGCTCCGGCCTTCTTTTAATTCTAGAAATCTTTACATTTCATCCAAAACCCGGCATGCTTGCCGTATGGAGATCCATGGAAAGGTTGTGAGAGGTAAGGGCGAAGCACAGAAACTAGGGTATCCAACAGCCAACCTCGAGTATCAATCCGAGCAGGTGCCGGAACACGGCATCTGGGTGTGTCGCGCATCATTAGATGAATCGCAAAAGCCCGACTTGTTCGGGCTTGCGGTTATTGGAATGTGGAAATTGGATTCTGGCTTGCCAAGTGTTGAGGTGTATTTATTGGATTTTGATCAGGATATCTTTACGCATTCCATGAATGTTATTTTGGATAAAAAGATCCGTGACTTGAAAAAATTTTACGATATGAGAAGTTTGGTATTACAGATTGAGAAGGATATAGAGGAGGCGAGGAAACTGTTCTGACTATGTTTTCGGGAATTGTTCAACAAACGTCGCCAGTGATTGCTGTCGATAAGAAGGAGGGATTAACCAGGATCGTGATTGATCTTGGGGATTTAGCGAATGGAATCAGGCAGGGGGCAAGCGTGTCTGTCTCAGGAGTCTGTTTAACGGTCACGCATATTGATGGAGCAAGCATTGCGTCTGACATGATGGAAGAGACGCTCACAAAGACGACGCTTGGTTCATTGAACGTTGGTGATACAGCAAATATCGAGCGCTCGATTCGAGCGGATGCGGAAATCGGCGGTCATCGCGTGTCAGGCCACGTCACGGGAACCGCGACCATCATGCATCTAGAAACACCACCCAACAACCATATTCTTACGTTTGAATGTGACCCGGCGTGGATGGAATACATTTTACCGAAGGGATTTATTGCCCTCGATGGATGCAGTTTGACGATCGTGGATGTGTTTCCCAATCGATTTACTGTGCACTTGATTCCAGAGACACTCCGGATCACGACCTTTGGAACGAAAAAGGTAGGTGATCGCGTGAATTTGGAATTAGATCCAACCACGCAAGTGATCGTGGAAACGGTAAAAAAATATTTGAGTAATAAGTAATGTGTAATAAGTAATGAGTAATGAGTAATGTATGACAGACAAAGAGATTTTGAATTTTTTCTTTGAACTTGGGCAACTGCGTCGCATTAAGCACGAGGGATGGCGTTTAGCTGGGATCGAATATCCAGACAGCGTCGCCGAACATTCTTTGCGAGCAGCTCAGATCGGACTTGTGTTGGCTCATTTAGAAACATATGAAAATCCCTTAGAGGTATGTGCCATGCTCGTGTTTCATGATATTGGCGAGTGTCGCATTGGAGATTTACATAAGGTGGCAAATCGTTATGTCCAAGTAGATGAGGATCGAGCGGTGAAAGAGCAACTCGTCTCACTGGGTGAAGTTGGAGAATCCATCTATACGCTGTGGAAACAGGTAGAGCATAAGGATACGCGCGCTGGGATCATTGCAAAAGATGCAGACTATGTGGAGCAAGGTATTTTAGCAAAAGAATATGTTGAGCGAGGATACGTTTCAGCTGAGGATTGGATCAAGAATACGAGTAGAGCTGTAAAAACAGACTCGGCCAAGCGATTATTAGCCGAACTTCCACACACGACATCGACAGATTGGTGGCATGGCTTGAAAAAATTGTGACAGAGGGGTTAAATACAAAAACTAATTATTCATTCCTCTTTATGAAACATGCATACGGTTTTATTGGGGTATTGGCGCTTATGATCATCATGGGCGCTGGATGCAATTTATTTGCTAAGAAGACAGTCACTATTTCTTCACCGCAGCCTAACTCAAACTCGATAGACACAACAGCGACGACCACACAGGATGGAAAGGGAAAGACGCCAACTTCAACGGCAAATTTAACACCAACCCCAACTCCAGCTCCGACCCCGACCCCGACTCCGACCCCAACTCCAGCTTCAGCTCCAGTACCAACCCCAACTCCAGCTCCGACCCCGACTCCGACGCCGACGCCGACTCCAACTCCGGCTCCAGTGCCATCATTGCCCATGCGTGTAGAAATTCAGATGACGGAAAATGGATTTACCCCAACGGAAGTGAAGATTGCAAAAGGAGGAATCGTCGTATTCAAGAACATGGGTACGCAAGATGTGTGGCCAGCGTCCGGGCCTCACCCAGCGCATACAGGATACCCAAAATTTGATCCTAAAAAAGGAGTGAAGCCAGGTGAATCATTCAGCATCGACTTTCCAGATGCCAAGACGTACCCATTTCACGATCACTTGAACCCATCACATTTTGGAAAGGTCGTCGTCGAGTAGGGCAAGAGCTTCTTCGCGCGTCTTAATTTTTCCTTCGTCACGAGCAGCCTCAATTTTTTGAAGCAGTTCTCCCATCTTGATTCCGGGAGGCACGCCACGTTCAATCAAGTCCCTGCCTTGCACCAGGGGCTTGATTGGTTCTTGGTCGAATTTTTGAGAGAGGATCGTTTTGACGAATAGCTCACCGGCTGGATAGACAGGCTCTTTGACTTCCGGCAGATCGCGTCCGCGATGATCCGCTTCAGCCGCAGCGATAATCACTTTCCAAGAAACGGGATACGCTCGTTTGAGTAGTTTGCGTACCGCATTGGTATAGCTTTCTTCGTTCAATTCTCCTTTTTCTTTTTGGCGAAACAACATTCCTGGTTTTAAGTGTTGGGTTGCTTGTACGATCGCCGCTTGTTCCACTTCAAAACCAAACATCCACTTGTTCAATAGTTGTTTTGTTGGTTCCTCACCCGCCTCTTCATGTCCAATGGACCGAATGCGGGGCACCCCCTCTTTTTCACCCATTTTGGTTGTAGCCGGTTTCCCCAAATCGTGACAAAGCGCTCCAACGACGACCTGTAGTTTTTCGTTTTCCGTGAGATCTTCACGACGGATAATCTTGGCCGCCTCATCAACGACCATGAGGGTGTGAATCCAGACATCACCCTCCGGATGCCATAAGGGTTCTTGCGGAGTCTGCTTGAGGATAAAGAGTTCAGGATAGTCGCGTTCGATCATTCCGAGGTCAAAGGCGAATTGAAGTCCACGTGAAGGTTTCTCTGCTTTGAGAAACAGCTTTTTCATCTCTTCACTTACGCGTTCTTTGGACAGCTCACTCAAATCACCTCGTTCCACCATCTTTTTCATGAGAGCGAATGTTTTTTCTTCAACCTTGAGGTCGAGTCGCGCCACAAATTGGAGGGCGCGGTACACGCGCAGAGGGTCATCTTGGAATGTGTGTTCGTCCACCACGCGCAAGATGTTGTTTTTAAGATCTTCCTGTCCTCCAAACAGATCGATCAACTCATTTGTGAGAGGATCTTTCATCATTGCATTGATGGTGAAATCACGACGTCGAGCCGCTTCCTCGATCGACATCTGTGGATCGCCCTCGATCACAAATCCTGTATGCCCCTTTCCGGATTTTGATTCTCGGCGCGGGATGGTCACATCGATTTCCTGTCCGTCGCCTAAAGGAATTTTGAGTACGCCAAAGGATTTGCCCGCTTCAATGACTTGTCCAGGGAAAAGTTCCCGAAGTTTTTCCGCAAGCTGATCCGCTGGAACCCCATACACTTCCAGGTCCGCATCCTGAGATTCAACTCCAAGCAACTGATCACGTACAAAACCGCCAACGATAAGAGTGCGTGGAAAGTTTTTTGCAATTGTTTGAATAGCTTCCTGTAAATTCATGCCGACAGAGTAGGCTAACTATTGACTTTTGGCAAAGGAGGTGATAGACAAGTGACGCACCCAAACGGGGAGGAGATCATGCGCAAAAGCGGAAGCACCGGGATCGACAAGGTCATCCTCAAGCACCTCACCGCCGAGCCCGGAATCCAGTTCCAGCTCACCATCACACGACCAAGCGACATGGGGGCCGGCGACAGGCTGGCTCACGAGTGCAGTCTCACCATCCTCACGGCGAGCGGCGAGGAGATCGAGGATGGTATCGAGTTCGATCACTGCATCGAGTGCCCAGCTGGCAGCGACGTCCTGGACTATGTCACCCTGCACGGTAGCCTCAAGGTCACGTTCAAACCGCACGAGGAGGGCGGGAACCTGGCGTCGAATCTGGATGTTGTCGAGTTCACGCTGACCGTCGACAGCGTGGTGACGGTCGTGAACTGGAGAGCGATGGATCTCCAGGGTCATTTCGACTACGACCGAGATGGCGCGTTCCGTGAGATCGAGAGCGGGTCTGAAGAGCAGGTTTTTGGGGATGAATAATTTGGGGGGCTTCCTGGACGGTCCCGTAGCTCGGGGAGAGCTATGGGCCGTTTTTTTTGATATCGACAATTTTTTGCTATAGCGTCAATTTTGTCAATATCATATTTTTTAGCTCTTCCAACTCTACCGTTTTAATCGCAGACACAAGCGTCTGGGTTTCGTATCTAAATTCCCACAGCAATCGACGTTTTGGAATGCTTTTTTGCAATTGTTTGAATAGCTTCCTGTAAATTTATGCCGACAGAGTAGGCTAACTATTGACTTTTGGCAAAGCTTTCGCAATCTTCTTTTTTAATTCTTCGAGACCCATTTTTTTGAGCGCCGAAACAAATACCGGTTTTTCGTATTTAAATTCCCAGCGCAAACGTGTTTTAGGAACTTTTTTGGCTTGATCCATTTTATTGAATACGTAAATGACAGGCTTGTCTTGGACATGTAGTTGTTTCAAAATCGATTCCACCTCGACAATTTTATCTTTCATCCATGGATCAGACGCATCAATCACATGCAAGATGAGATCGGCATCAATCGTTTCGTCCAATGTTGAGCGAAAGGCGTCAATGAGTTGCGGGGGTAGATCTTGGATGAAGCCGATGGTGTCGGAGAGGAGGATATGGTCACTCATTTTTCCGATCCGTGTGTCCAGAGTCGCGAATAGCTCGTCGGCGACATAGGCATCTTTGTTTGTCAGTGCTCGCAAGAGAGAGGATTTGCCTGCGTTGGTGTAGCCGACGATCGAGACAGTTTTTAATCCGATCCGGTCCCTTCGTAGGCGGTGGTTGGCACGCGAGCGAGCCACTCGCTCCAACTCTTTTTTCACTTGTTTTTCTTGCTCTGCCAGGTGACGTTTCATGATTTCCGTATTGGTTTCACCCTGTCCACCACGGGTTCCCGTTCCCCCGGCTTGTTGCATGAGCTCCATTCCCATTCCAAATATACGCGGACCCATGTGGCGAATGGCGGCGAGTTTGATTTGTAATTTTGCCTCTGCTGTTTTTGCGTGTTTGTCGAATATTTTTAAAATTAAATCCACCCGATCCCACACTTTGATCGGTATTTTTGCTTTTCGAGCTAATTCCTCAATCTCGAACAGTTGTTTTGGTTTCAATAAATTATTCACGATCAAGACCTCCACTTTTTCTTGTTTGGCAAATGCAAATAACTCGTTCAATTTTCCAGACCCGACAAATGTTCGATAGTCTGGGCGTGTTCGTCTTTGCAAAATCTTTACCACGGTGATCCCTCCGTAGGTTTTGGTCAGTAAATCCAACTCACCCAACCGTCGTTCTGCGGTTGGTTTATCCATTTGGAGAGGGATAACGTCAATTAATATGGCGCGAGGGGTTAAGGAGAGTTTTGACATGTCACATACAGTACCACATCAAAAATTTCGCTCTAGTGAGCGAAGGGTGCTATCCTAATGTCATTGTCAGACCTATCTCCCGTTTTCTTTTATGGATGACCACGCGCTCCTTGAACGCGCCAAAAAGGATCCCGAAGCCATCGGCGAGATTTATGATCTCTATGCGGAAAAGCTGTACGGATTTTTGATGAAGCGATGTAAGCACAAAGAGACCGCGGAAGATCTGGTGGCAAAAGTATTCACAAAATTTATCGAAGCGGTCCCAACATTTGAGTGGCGTGGATTTTCCTTGGGCGCTTGGCTTTACCGTGCGGCATCCAATGCTTTGATTGATCATTGGCGGAGCGCTTCTCAACGCATGGATACGCAGATAGATGAGGATTGGGAACCGCCTTCTAAAGAAAAGGATCCATCTTGGTATGCCGAGCAAACACTTGATCGTGAAAAGATCCAGGAAGTGATGAAAGGTTTATCTCCCCGAGATCAGGAAGTGCTCGATTTGCACTTTTTTGGCGGTTTTGAAACCCCGGAAATTGCGGAAGTATTACAGGTCACACCAAATCATGCTTCTGTGCTGGTGTATCGAGCGTTGGGGAGACTAAGAACAAAATACGTTCGAGTAATGAGTAATGTGTAATGAGTAATGTCTAATATTATGAGCGAACTTGATCCACGTCATCCAGAGGCGTCTCGTCCGTTAGAGGATGTAGCGCAGACTTTAAAATCCGCGGCTTCCGGTCCCAGCGAGGGAATGGATCCGAAGGTGAAAGGTCTGCAGCGAGCTAATCTTATCGCGCAAGCGTCCTCGTCTATGCAGAAAGCAACCGCCCCCCTAAACACCCCCGCACAACCCCCAAAGCAGAGACGTTCATTCTGGATCCCGACTTTTACATTTGCCAGTGTCC
>Ga0194121_10011164_pt1 | contig 10751 bp, 14 predicted proteins | sample TA2MahCa50mmetaG_FD_148609 | JGI IMG/M metagenome (GOLD analysis project Ga0194121, IMG submission 148609) | Freshwater microbial communities from Lake Tanganyika, Tanzania - TA2015020 Mahale Deep Cast 50m | ecosystem: Environmental > Aquatic > Freshwater > Lake | place: Tanzania: Lake...
CAGATTGACGCGCACCTGCAAGGAATTCTCACGGTCGAGCGACGCTTTCAAAAGCACTTTCTGTGGATGCTGGAAACATTCCGCCGAGGCAATTGCCACCTGGTCCTCGAATTTCCCAGCTTCCAGCACTACTGCGAAGATCGTCTGGGCATTTCACCGTCGCACGCATGCGGCCTCGTCTGGCTGCAGCGCAGTCTGCGAAAACTCCCCACGCTCGCTGCGGCCCTGCACAAAGTGCGCGTCAACCGCTCCCAGGCGATGCTCATCGCTCAAGTCGCTTCACGGGGAACAGTCGACCGCTGGATCGCTCACGCAGCCACCACTACGGTGCGCTTGCTGCAACAGGACGTCCGCGTCGCGGAGTGGATGCGCGAGCGGGATCCCGAGCGTTTTCGCGCGACGGCCGGACTCCCGGCGACGGGGACATCGCGCGCAGCCGGTGGCGAGGATGAGCAAGACGCGATCCAGACCGGCGCCGAAACTGGCATCCAGACGCGCGCCTCATCGTCGACCCGCGCGGCAGCATCACCCGACTTCCAAACGTGCGCCAACCCGTCATCATCGACCCGCGCCGTTGCGGCGTCACTCGACCTCCAGACGTGCGCCAACCCATCATCATCGGCCCGCGCCGTTGCGGCGTCACCCGATCTCGGGACGTGCGCCGCCCAGACCGTCCTCACCCCGGTCACGCCACCTGTGCTGCTTCCTCTCCGCGAACACATCAAGGCGATGCTGGCCAGCCGCAACGACGAGAAGTTTCTCACCGCAAAGGCCCTGATCATCCGCTTCAAGCTGCCAGGGCGCGTCGTCACCCTCTGGGAAGCCGCCTGGCGCGCGGTGTCTCACCTTATGGGAAAATATGCCGGACTTGACGACGTGATGGAATACCTCCTCGACGCCTACTTGCAGGAAAACGTGCGTGACGCCCTGGCATCGATCCGCACCCACCGCCTGCTCGACCGGCGGGGGTGGCGCTGTGCAAATCCGACCTGCTCGCGTCGCGACAACTTACACGGACATCACGTGAAATTCCGCTCGCACGGCGGGGGTGACGAGGAGACCAACATCGCATACCTTTGCCGCTCATGCCATCTGCGCGGCGTGCACGAAGGCTGGATCACGGTGAGCGGCATCGCGCCGGACGGACTGGTGTGGGTGCTGGGCACGTCCCTCAATGACATGCCGCACATGGTCGTGGCCGGGAGAAACGTCGTGGCCGGAGCCTGCCTGGCGTGACCGGTGCGAAAAACTCCGTCGCCGTTCCCGCGGAGCAGTGCCTGCGCCGATTGGGAGTCTCCGGATCCGGTGGGGCTTGACACCCGCTCCCCCCCCGTGCCTGGCGTCCGCGTGCGACGGGCTGATGGCGACCGCGGGCAAATGTGCTCCGAACTCAGGCTCTCCCAAGCAAGTGTGGTGAGCCTGAGGCCAAGTCTTAAGCACAATTTCCAAAGGGGGTTTTCAACATGCCAATAATCACCGAATACGAAGCCGACCGCCTGCTGGCGGCCATTGATACGCGCGAAATCTTTGCCGTGCGCAACCGCGAGATGCTCCGCCTCGTGTGCCACACTGGCCTGCGCGTGAGCGAGCTGTGCGGCCTGACCGCCGGCCTGGTGTCCCACAACGGCGTGCCGCGCCAGGTGCTCCTCCTGCCGGCCGCGATCACGAAGGGCCACCACGCAAGAATCGTACCGCTCAACACCGTGGCCCGCGAATGCGTGGCCATCATCCTGGCCTTCAACAAGCGCCACGGTTTTTCGGTCGTGGCGGACGCTCTGCTGTTGGTTAGCCGGCGCCACCAACCCATCAGTGTCCGCTGCGTCGCCGGCCTGCGCGAGGCTGCTGGTCTTGACGTCGCCGCCGTGCCCCATTCACTTCGCCATTTGTTTGCTTCGAACGTCGCGCGCCGCGCCGGGGTGCACGTTTGCAAGGAATTATTGGGGCATGCCAGACTCGAAACCGTGGCCACTTACGCCCACGTCACGCGCGAAGATCTCGTCGCCGCGGTCAACCAGCTCAGCGGGCATGCACTGGCGCGTGAGGGCTCCGATCAGGTTGCCGTGAGCGCTCGCGGCAACCTGATTTCTTGACAGCCACGGCGCTTCTGGTATCCTGGCAGGGAGAGCAGGCGTGATCGCAGGAGATGGCACTGTGAAAACTTTGAACTTCCGCAGCGACAGAGTGGTGGACTTTTTCCGCGAGAGCTTCCAGGAAAATGCCGACCAGGCCATGGCCGAGGCGGCTGTCCTCGAGCTGGTGCGTCGCAAGGAGATCTCGGCGATGACCGGGGCGGACTTGCTGGGGCTGCACCTGACGGACTTTGTCGAGTTGATGGCCCGTCACGGGTTGTCGTACTTCACTGAGCCGCCTCAGGACCCGGACGAGGTTGCGGCTCGCTGGCGAGCGCGCCGCGCTTCCGCGTGACCGTTTCGGACGCCAGTCCGCTGATTGCACTGGCCCGCATCGGGGCCTTTTCTCTTTTGGAGCCGCTCCTTACCCCGCTCCACGTGCCTCCCGCGGTACACGCCGACATCATGCGGGGGGAGGGACGTCCGGGTGATCCTGAGGTCCGTGCTGCCATCGCAGCGGGCTGGATGATCCTTTCCACGCCGAAGACGCTGATTGCACCACCATACGGCCGAATGCGCCAGGGCGAAATCGAGGCGATCTCTCTGGCGCTCGAGCTGAATGCGGAAGTCCTGATCGACGAGGGTCCTGGCCGAAGCAGGGCGGTGACGGAAGGTGTGCCCTGGGTCGGCACTTTCGACGTGTTGTTACAGGCCAAGAGAGAGGGCCTGATCCCACTCGTCAAGCCGCATCTCGATGCCCTGCGGGCGGAGAATTTCTACCTCGACGCGGCGCTTTATCGTCTCGTGCTTCAAAAGGCGGGAGAGTTGTTGCAGCCCTGATCTGGCGGTGAAATTCAGCGGAGCTACGCCTCCGCGAAGTGTCCAGCCAGCATGCGCGCCATCCGTTTCTGCGTGGCGAACGTCTCGATGCTGCGAAAGACGAGATTGCGATCGTCAGGGCCCAGCTCCTGGAGTTGCTTGACCTTCTCCATCAGCTCGTGGTCTTTCTCAACGAAGCTGGGCGCAGGGTTGTTCTTGGCGAGCAGCTCGTCAATGGTGACGTTGAAGAGATCGGCGAGGCGCTTCAACGTCGTCGCTGCCGATTGGTCTCCCACCGTGAGGCGTGGTTTGTGTGGACGTCCATCTTCTCGGCCAGCAAGGCTTGAGTCCAACCCTGCTGCCTTCTCAAGTTTGCGATGTTCTCTCCAAGTGTCACGAGAATCGTACCGAAGGTCAACCCTGGCCGCAGAGAGAACTGACTCAGTAGGGCTTGACGGCGCGCTCAGTTGAAAGTCTGGCTGCTGCCAAAAACAGGCTAAGCCTTCGGTTTGCGGACCGTCTTCTTCTCCGCCGTCAGCCGAAAGCGGAGCCGCGCGCGCACCGTGCCGTCGATAGCCACCTTCACCAGGTAGTCGCCGGGCGGCAATCCCCGCAGCAGCACGCCGTCCTCGCCCCGGGGATCGCAGGCGGCGGGCAGTTCCAGGCCGTCCAGCCGCGCGCCCTCGGCCACGCGCAGCACCCCGCCCATGACGCGGCCGACCGCGCCCTGGCGCCCTTCCCAGAGCACCTGGACGAGATGCTCGTGGGGGGCGTTGCGGCTCTCGTTGATCAGCGAGACGCGCACGTACACCCCGCGGTCGGCGTCGGTGAAGGCGTCGCGGCGGTAGCCCTGGCGGTCTTCGAGATGGGCTTCGGTGAGACGCACGCCACCATTCCCCTGGAGGGCCACCACCTCGAAGGGAAGCTCGTCGACCACCGCGCCGTCCAGGAAGACGCGGGCCTTGTAGCGGCCCGGCCGGGTCGCCACGGTCTCGTCGATGGCAAAGCCGTTGGCGCCGTCCGGATCGCAGGCGGCGGGAAAATCAGCCCCGGTCCCCCCAATCGACGCGCCCGAAAAGGAGCCTCCAAAGCGGCCCACCTCGCGGCCGCCTGGACCGGTGGGCACCACGTAGAGCACGTGGCGCGCGCTGTCGCGACCACCGAGGCGGACGTGGAAGAAGATCCCCGGATCGACGGGCGCGGCCCCGCGCACGTAGAAGCGGTCCTGCGCGCGGCCCTCGCCGTCGCTGACCCAGGCGCGGGTGACGTTGAGGCCGTCGGCCATCGCGGGGTGCAAGCCGGTGAGGGTGAGAAAGACGAGCAGGGCGCGGAACACGGGGCCCGCGGATTCGTCGATGGCTTCAGGAAGGCCTTTTGGTGGAAAACTTGAATCGCTTGCGACGGAGGAACGCTCGTTGGGCAATATCCTGCTTGCCCTGCTCCTGGTGGCGACCGCGCTTGCTCCGGGTATGCAAGAAAGGGGCCGCGGCGCCCGAGATCCTCGTTCCCGCCGGCACGGCCTGGGTCGGCGCCGCGGACACCGACAAGCTGGCCGCGAAGGACGAGAAGCCGATCCACCAGGTGAAAGTCCCCGCCTTCTATATTGACACGACCGAGGTGACAATAGACGATTTCGCCGCCTTCGTGAAAGACACCGGCTACCGCACGACGGCCGAGAAACGTAAGGTGAAAGAGACCTGGAAGACCTACTACCGCCCCAACGACGTGGGGGACAAGAAGGCGAACGGGAAGTGGCCGGTCATCCTCGTCTCGCACAAGGACGCCGAAGCCTACGCCGACTGGAAGGGCAAGCGCCTGCCCACCGAGGCGAAGTGGGAGCGGGCGGCGCGTGGCGACACCAGGAACGTCTACCCGTGGGGCGACAAGTGGGATGACTCCAAGTGCAACAACCATGAGATCTCCGGCGAGGGCAACGAATTCATCACCAACGACTTTGACTACGGCAGCCCGATTCCGGTCGGCTCCATCGCCGCGGATGCGTCCCCCCTCGGGGTGCGCGACATGGCCGGCAACGTGGCCGAGTGGGTAGCCAATCAAATGGAAGCGTACGAAGACAGCGAATACGTAGTGCGCGGCGCGGAGCGGCGGTTTTACGTGTTCAAGGGCGGAACCTGGGGCGGCGGCAAGGACGAGGCGCGTATCTCGTTCCGCGGGCGAGGCCCGTCCGGACAGGCGGACGTGTACGTCGGGTTCCGCCTGGCCCGCGACGCGAAGGAGTGAGTGACACGCTGTTGGTCCGATTTTTCGTGGTGGTCGCGCTCCTGGCTTTCACGGTCCACCAGGTCGCGGCCGGTAACGGCACGGTTCCCCGCATGTTCATCACCGACAAGCAAGACGTCCAGGTCGACGTGCGTCAGGTGAAGATCTACTCGCAGTTCAAGAAATTCGGCAGCCCCAAGCCCCAGCGCAAGCAGCTCAAGGCGCTGCCCGGCGCGCGTGGCATGGGGAAGCTGGCCATCGACCTGGAGGCCATCCAGCAGATCAAGGTCAAGGAGTCGGGCTTCACCGAGGTGCTGCTCGACTTGCAGCTCAGGGACGGCCAGCAGCTTGACTTCGCGGTGTTCCTGGGGCGCGGGGACATCATTTTCGAGGGCAAGACGCCGGTAGGAACCTATTCGATTTCCTTGAAAAACATGAAAGAGGGCGTGCTCGAGTTCGAGCCTTAGCGGTCCGCCCCGGCGCGAGCGCAGGATTGCGCCATTGCGCGCAAGAAAGCAACTTTCTTCGGCCAGGGAGAGAGGCCGCCTAACCCATTGGGGGCGGTCGCGCGCCCTTCCTCGCGAGGTTCTCTTTGAAGCGAATCGACTGGGCAACCGTAGGCGGATTGCTCACAGTAACCATCATGATCACCGCCGCGTACGTCATGTCCGGCGGCTCGCTTCTGATGATCCTCGACCTCCCCGCCATGATGATCGTGATCGGCGGAACCCTGGGCGCCTCGGTCGTCGGCTCCTCGCTCGACGACTGCTACGAGCTGGGCACCCTGTTGCGAATCAATTTCCTCTCCTCGGAAATCCGCTTTCACGAAGTGGTGAGCACGCTGGTCCACTGCGCCCGCACCGCCCGCAAGTCGGGCCTGCTCTCCATCCAGGCGTCGGTGAACCCACGGTGCTGGCTGAAAAGCTGGAATCCTACCTGCCGCTCAAGATGCGCGTCCTGAGCACGCGCCAGGCCTCGGAAGGCGGTTAGGGGCCCCTGATCCACCACTTCCGCTCGCAGCCATCTGGGAGCGAGCGCTTAAGTTCCAGCCCCCCGACGGCCGATACACCATGCAGGGTCGAAACCGATCTCCCGGTGCCACGGATGGAGCCGGGTGTTCCTTTCCTCGGGGAGGGGACCGCCACAACCAGGGAAGGTGTTGCGATGAATTGCGTGGTGGGAGACACCCAGCTGCTGATGCGCTGGGAGCCTCGTTTCCTGCGGATCCTGGTCTGCGGAGACCTGGATTTTTCCGCCGCTCGGCGGCTGCTCTCCAATTGCTCGAACCATCTTGATGCCGCGCCGTTTCAGCGCGTCGTCGTGGATCTCGGGGCGATGGACGAATGCGACCTGTCCATGCTGAAATCGCTGGCCCGCGGCTTTCGCGTGCTCAGCGGGGCGGGTGCCGAGATCTTCGTGCGGGCGGCCAGCACGGCCGTGAAGGATGCCCTGGCGCAGGCCGGGGTGCTGCGGGAAATCGCGGGATGTGGCATCGACGAGAGCGACGTGGAGACATTCGTGGCGCGCGCCGCGGAGCGCCGCCGCGAAGGGCTGGCCAGCGAGAACGCGCAGGCCGAAGCCCCTCGCCGATGGCAGATGCCGTCCTGGAGCGCTGCATCGGAGTGGCTGTCCGCGATCGTGTGAGATCTCGGGGCTAACGCCAAAAAGGGAAGGCGCGATCGGCTTGCCGGTCGCGCCTTTGCCTTTGGTGGCCTACCCGGCGATGGCGGCGATGGTGGCCAGGACGCGCTGGCTGTTGCCGGCGGTTTCCATCTCGCGGGCCACGTAGCGGAAGCTTCCGTAAGCCGCCCAGCCCAGCACGTACACCGCGCCGGCGACGGCGTTGGCGGCCAGGACGAAGGCGCCGCCGAAGACGATCAGGCCGGCGAACGTCGCGCGCAGCGCTTCGAGGCTGATGGCGGCGCGGGTTTCGGCGTTCGCGAAGGCGGCCACAATGGCAAGAAACTGGACGGCGAAGGAGGCCCCGACGTTGTCGCGGGTGAGGCGCTCGTCGCGGTGCGGACGTTGTCGTAGCCAAACCCGGCGGTGGTGCGCGCCGGGCCGTTGCGATGCGCTCCGTGGGCGTTGGCTCCTACCTTCAGATTCTGGTTCATCCGCTTCGTACCGTCCCCGTCTGTTCTGTTTGTGGCGGGGACCTCGTCCACGCCTGCTTCGCTCTTGATCCGAGTATAGACCCCCGGGGGCAGGTTGATAATCGACGGAATATGAACGGATCGTCAGTTCATGTTTTTTTCAGATCGCGATAACCACGGGGCGGGGAAAGTCCCCAACGGGGAAATGCGAGGCCGTTGTGAGAAGGAGGAAGGCCCCCCCCGGAGAATCAAACGCGCCTATCATCTTCTTAGTTGGAGGCAGTGCCATGCTGGCCGCACTGAAGAAATTGAACATTGTTCACGTCCTGTTCATTACGATCATCCACGCCATGGCGTTCGCGGCTCTCTGGTACCGCCCTCGACTCGTTGACGTCTCCCTGCTGGTGGTGATGTACGCGCTGAGCGGCTTTGGCATCACCATCGGCTTCCACCGCCTCATCGCGCACCGCGGCTTTTCCTGTCCCGCCTGGCTCCGCCACACGCTGGCCTTCCTGGGCACCTCCGCGTTGCAGGGCGGCCCCATCTCGTGGACGGCCAACCACCGCCGCCACCACCAGGTGAGTGACAGGGAGCAGGATCCGCACAGCACGGTGTTCGGCCTCTTCTACTCGCACATGGGGTGGATTCTCCTGAAGTCGCGGGAGCATCGCAGCCGCCTCGAGCACCTCGTGAAGGACCTCCGCAAGGACGCCTTCATGCGCTGGCTGGATCGCCCGTTCAACTCCATCGTGCCGGCCCTGACCCTGGGCGTCCTCTGCTACCTGGTGGCCGGCGTGCAGGGCGTGCTGTGGGGCACCTTCCTCCGCACCGTGCTGGTGTGGCACGCCACCTGGTGCGTGAACAGCTTCTGCCACTTCTTCGGCTCGCGGATGTACGCGACTCCGGACAAGAGCACCAACCTCTGGTGGGTGGGCCTGTTCGCCCTGGGCGAGGGCTGGCACAACAACCACCACGCCAGCCCGCGGGTGGCGTTCCACGGGCGCACGGCGTGGCAGATCGACGCGTCCGCCTGCGTCATCAAGTTCATGGAGCGGCTGGGGCTGGCGCGCGACGTGATCCGCCCGAAGACGCACGTCCACGAAGCCGAGGAGCTGCAAGTGGCGTCCTGAGACGAACCGGCCCCCGAGCGGGGCCTTTTTTCGTTCTGGGCGGAAAGTTTAACACGCGGTTCACAGTCGCCAACCGGCCGCCAGTGACGAGCCAGCCGCTGGCGGTATCCTGGGTTTAAGAGGAGCGCGCAAGCCTCCCAACGAGCGCAGGAGGAACCCCAATGTACAACCTCGGCATTCCCAACAACAACCGCGTCCCCACCCAGTCCGGCCGTGTCTTCGCCCCCGGCCTCGAGGACCGCATGTATCGCCAGAACGACCGCGTGGGCCAGGGAGTCGCGAGCGGCGCGCTGAGCGCCGAGGAGCAGCAGAGCCTGGAGGAGAGCACCTCCGGCTACACGGCGTCCCTCAACGAATTCAAATCCAACGACGGCCGCGTCGGCCCCCGCGAGCGCGTGGCGCTGCACTCCGAGCTGAACGGGATCAGCGCGCAGATCTACGGGTACAAGCACAACTGATCGATACAGCGCCGGGCGGGATCCGCCCGGCGCTGCGCGCAGTCTCACGATTAAGGAGTTGAGTGCAATGGAATCTCGTTTGAGCAGAATCATTCACGACGTCGACGCCGGCCTGGCCGCCCTCGAAGACGCCGCCCGCCGGGTCGAAGCCGAAATCCGCCGCGCTCAAGGGGCACTTGACGGGCTCCCCAGCGCCCAGACGGACACCGGAAGCCGTCTCGTCGAGCAGACTCGCGGCGGCCTCGGCGCCCTGCTGGACGCCTGCGAGTCCCTGGCCGCGGCCCTGCAAGACGGCAACCGAGCGCACTGCGAAAACGCGCGCGCCCTGGCCCGCCACGGCGAGGCCGAGTTGCGGCAGGTCGAGGAAGCCGCAAGCGACGCGCGCGAGGACTTGCCGCTGATAGCCTGATCCGCAAGCCTTGACCGTGTCCTTGAGTACGGGCCGGGCCGGCGTGGAAGCTCCCGGCTAGGCTCGGAGGCGTTCGTACCAGGTCAACAGCTCCGGCCCCGGCGCCACGTTGAGGATGCGCTTGAGGGCGCGAACGCAATCGTGGTACTGGCGGAGCGCGTCCTCGCGGCGGCCGGCCGCGTCCAGGCAGCGGATCAGCGCGGCTTGCGCGGACTCCCGGCAGGGATCGCGCTCCACCGCCTCATGCAGCAGCGCGATCGCGTCCGAGTAAATCCCGCGCCCCTCGTGGCGCAGGGCGAGCGCCTCCAGGGCGTCCATCCAGCGGGCGGTCAGCGCGCGGCGGCGGGCCACCGCCCAGTCGTCCGCGTGGCCTTCCAGAAAATCCCCGCGGCCCAGGCGACACGCCTGGGCCAGTGCGGCCTCGTCGCCCGCGCTCTGGCATGCCGCCTCGAACGCGGCCACGTCATAGCGGATCTCCCAGCCTTCGGCAAACGCGTAGGCCTCGTGCTCGAACACGATGGGTTCCGGCGCGCCGGCCGCGCGGAAGGTCCGCCGCAGGCGTGACACTGCCGTCTGCAGCGCTTGCCGCGCGCCTTCCGGAGCGTCCGGCCAGAGCGCGTCCTCCAGGCGGTCGACCGCCACCGGGCGCCCCTTGCTCTCGCACAGGTAGGCGAGCACCACCATCGCCTTGCGTGACTGCCACGCGCTCTCGGGGATGGTGATGCCGCCGGCCCGCACCTCCATGCGTCCCAGCGCGCGGACCCCAAGCGCGTGCTCCACGGGCGCGCCGGGCCGCTCTCCGCCCACCAGGTGGAGCGTGATCATGGTGTGCGGTCCCAGCCAGACGGGCTCGCCCTCTCGCACGGCGGCGGTTTCGCCGGACTCGAGGTGGCGCTCGCCGATCCACGTGCCGTTGGTGCTCAAGTCGGTGACCGTCAGCCGCCCGCCCTGCAGCGCGATGCGCGCGTGGCGGCGCGACAGGCGTGGATCGTCGGGGTCGTCCTTGAGGCGCACGGCGGCCTCCTGCCCGCGGCCGACGTCCACGGGGAAAGCGCGGATGGCGTGACGCTCCCCTTTGGAGGGCCCCTCGCAGACCCGGACCTCGGCTTCGTACGCGGGGCCGGTGGAAACTTCAAGCTCTCCCACGGCGGCGATTTTCGGGCTCGGCGGGAACCTCCCTTCAGCGCGCGCCGAAGATCGCGATGGTGTGCACCGCTCCGTCGCGGAAGCGGAACGCGATGCCCTGGGCGGGATAGCGCCACTCCGTCTGGTCGCGCAGCGGCCGCGTGACGGGCGGCACGCCGAACTCCGCGACCACCGCCCCTAGCGGGGCTCCGATCCGCACGCCGCCGCGGGTTTTCAGGTCGGGCATGCCGTGGCCGAAATCCTCCACGACGATGATCCCCACCCGTTCGCCGACCGGCGCCACGGCCATTCCCCAGGGCGGGGACACCAGGACGGGCAGCCCTGCGCGGGACGTCACGCGGATGTCCGGCGCGGACTTCTGGAACGCCGCGATGGGCGTGCCCAGGGCGAGGGCGCCGACCCGGGTG
>Ga0194121_10011177_pt1 | contig 10745 bp, 15 predicted proteins | sample TA2MahCa50mmetaG_FD_148609 | JGI IMG/M metagenome (GOLD analysis project Ga0194121, IMG submission 148609) | Freshwater microbial communities from Lake Tanganyika, Tanzania - TA2015020 Mahale Deep Cast 50m | ecosystem: Environmental > Aquatic > Freshwater > Lake | place: Tanzania: Lake...
GCTAGGCTGAGCGAATCGAGATGAGCCTTTCCCTTCCAGGAGGGGATCTGCGTCCAACCTCGCCTGGTCAAACGTGGGATTCCCCTTATGACTTGCAAGGACTTGAAGGACTTGCCCGTCCGGAGTGATTTTGCTTTCGCCTCTCCCGGTGCTTTGTTATGGAGAACGACGTCATGCGCGTGTTTCGTTTGCTATGGTTCGTGCTCGGCGTCGGCTGCCTTTGGGCCGCTTCTGGGATGGCGGCGGAGTTCAAGTTGCTCAACGGCGACGCTTATCGGGGCGAAGCCGCGAGCTTCGATGATTTCGGAGTGGTCATTCGCCGGGAAATCGGGGGATTCACGCCCAAAATCGGGTGGGGCCAGTTCACTCAGGAAACGTTGAAGGAATTGGTGAAGAACCCGCAGGCGGCCAAGTTGGTCGAGCCATTCATCGACACTCCGCCGGAACCCAAGAAGGAGAAAATCAAAAAGGAAATCGTCATCAAAGACGTCCCGCGCCTGGAACGCCTGCCCAAGACGGGACTGTTTGCCTCCCTGGGAACGCCAGTTGGTCTTCTGATTGTCGCGGTGCTCTTTCTGGTCAACCTTTACGGTGCTTATGAAGTGGCGGTCTATCGGCAACGTCCGGCAGCGCTGGTTTGCGGCGTGTCGGCAGTGCTTCCGTTTGTGGGGCCGATTATTTTCCTGTCTTTGCCCAGCAGCGATGCCGGTCTGGAGGCCGAACCTGAATTGGACGCGGCGGCGGCGGCCCAAGAAGCCCTGGTCTCCAATCCCCTGGCGACGGGCAAGAAGACCGGCCCGGCGCCCGCGGCCGGCCTGGGGATCGCCACCGATAAAAAGTCCAAACCCGTAGCCGCTTCCCTGGACGGCGCGGTGTTCAAGCGGGGCGAGACGACTTTCAATCGCCGTTTTTTTGAATCGAAACTCGCGGGCTTTTTCCCCTTGATCGCGACGGGTCCGGAAAAAGACCTCATGGTGATCATTCGCACCGGCAAACAGGAATACGCCGCCAAACGCATCACTCGCATTTCGATGACGGACATGCACGTGCAAGTGCTGAAAGGCGGCACGGAAGCCCAGATCTCGTTCACCGAAATCCAGGAAATCCAGGTGCGGCGAAGAGATTCCAAAGCGTGAGTTCATCCAGTTCCGTCGATCCAGCGTGGAGGCACATCGGCCAGAGTCGTTCATGAAATATCGAACCGTACTGCTCTTCGGCGCTCCAGGCGCCGGCAAAGGAACCCAGGGCAAGATTCTGGGCACGATCCCGAATTTCTACCACTGCGCTTGCGGCGAGGTGTTTAGGAACCTGAAAGTCGATACGGAACTGGGTCGAGTTTTTCTCGAGTACTCAAGCCGGGGCGAGTTGGTGCCGGATGAACCGACCGTGCGGCTCTGGCGCGAGAATATCAAAGCCCAGACGGGCCGGTTCAACCCCGAGCGCGACACCCTGATCCTGGACGGCATTCCCCGCAACCGTCATCAGGCGGAAATGCTGAGCGATACGCTCGATGTCCGCGCGATCTTTTACTTCACTTGTCCGGACATAAACAAACTGGTCGGCCGCCTGCAGCGCCGCGCCCTGCACGATAACCGGCTGGACGATGCCAATCTGGAAGTTATTCGAACTCGCCTCGAAACATACGAGCGTGAGACCAAACCGTTGCTCGATTACCATGGCGCGGATCTGGTGCACCATATCGACGCGACCCAAACTCCGGTGAACGTGCTGCGCGATATTCTGCGAGTTCTGGCTAAGTTAGGCATGTGATGAGAGAGCAGTTCCGAAATTTCACCGCGAGCGAGCTTTACTGTCCCAAGTGCAAAGCCAGCCAACCCGTTCGGGAGAAGCTCCTGCTGGTTTTGCCGTCCGGAGAATTGTACGAGTTTCTCTGCACCCGCTGCGCGACCTCGCTGGGAAAACGAACCGTCTCCGGTGCGGCGGTGACTGCCCCCTCAAAGCCCGCGCGCCCCACCGGCCAACCGCGTCCGGCCACACGGTTGCTCCGCTAGAACTGACCCAAATCAAATAGAAGCTAACGGAGTAAACAGAGGCCAGCACCGAATCAACACCAACTCGTGCTCGGTCTCTGTTGCCTCCGTTTCCTCCTGTTACATTAAACTTCCTGGGACGACCTTGAATTCAACCAATTCTGCGCAAGGACCATTGCGGGTCGTTTTCTTCGGCACCGCGCCACTGGCGTGTCCAAGTCTGGCCGCCCTGGCCGGAAGTCAAGCTTACCAGGTCGCGGCGGTCGTTACTCAGCCGGACCGCCCCAAGGGACGCGATTTGCAGCTCCAGCCGTCGCCCATCAAGTCCGAGGCGATTCGACTCGCTTTGCCGGTGCTGCAGCCGGAACGCGCGCGCGACCCGGCCTTCGTGAACAAGCTGGAAGAGTTCCAGCCGTCGCTGATTGTCGTGGCGGCGTACGGTCAAATCCTGCCTGCCAGCATCCTTGATTTGCCTGACCACGGCTGCGTCAACGTCCACGCCTCGCTCCTGCCGAAATACCGAGGCGCCGCGCCGATCCAGTGGGCGATGCTTAACGACGAAGCCGAGACTGGAGTGACCATCATGAAAATGGATCCCGGTCTCGACACCGGCGATATTCTATCGCAACGCTTCACCCCCATCCAAACCGCGGACACCGGACAGACGCTCCACGACCGGCTGGCGCAGATCGGCGCTGAGTTGTTGCTGAGCACGATTCCAGACTTCATCAGCGGCAAAGTAGTTCCACGGAAGCAACCTCAGGAGGGATCGAGTTACGCCCGAAAGATCACCAAGGAAGACGGCCGGTTGAACTGGCACGAGTCTGCGCCCAGCCTCTGGAATCGTGTCCGCGCGCTCACACCCTGGCCGGGAACATTCACCACGATGGAACTCAACGGTGCAACGCGGCTCGTCAAAGTCTGGGAAGCCACGGTTGAAGAACATACGGAGCCGCTGCCCGGAAAGATCATTCGGGCCGACAAGCACGGCATCGTTGTTGGGTGTGGCGCCAACGCGCTCCGGATTCTAAGTCTCCAGCTTGAAGGCGGCCGGCGTCTGACCGCGCAAGCGTTCCTGACCGGGCACGGGATCAAGCCCGGCGAGGCGCTGAAGTAAGGATGGAGTTTCGGAATTGAACTGTACTGGGAAGATTTTCAAAAAGTGACATTGGCCAGCCAGTCTCGGCGCCCTTATGATGCCGCCGTGAAAGGCTGAACGTATGATTCGAGACACAGCCCCGGCAACCACCGTTTCTGAGGCCCACCCACTTTACGAGCAGATTGCGGCTCAAATCACGCGCCTCATTGAAGAAGGAACTTTGAGGCCCGGGGAACGAATTCCCTCCGTCCGGAAGCTCCACAAACATCAGCAGGTCAGCGTCACGACCGTCACTCAGGCCTACCGTCTCCTCGAAAGCCGGGGATTGGTCGAGGCGCGGCCTCAGTCCGGGTATTACGTTCGCGCCCGTCAGTGGGTGCCGCCGCCTGAGCCCGAGATGATTGCTCCGGCGCCGCGGGCCAGCAAAGTGCAGGTGAGCGATCTGGTGATGGAAGTGATCAAAGCGACCCGAGACCCAGGCCTCGTCCGATTCGGCGCCACGATGCCAAGTCCGGAGTTGTTCCCGACCGCTGAGCTGACCCGCGTCATGGGGGCCGTGGGACGCCGCTTTCCGGTGCAAGCCAACAGCTACGATCCCGCTCCCGGCCACGCGAACCTGCGCGCGCAAGTGGCCCGGCGCGCGCTGGAAAGCGGCTGCATGCTCTCGCCGGACGACGTCGTCGTGACTTGCGGCACAACGGAAGCCTTGCACTTGTGCCTCCGCGCCGTGGCGCGTCCGGGCGATGCCATCGCTATCGAGTCGCCCACCTTCTTCGGCATTCTGCAAATCATCGAGTCGCTGGGCATGCGCGCCTGCGAAATCCCGACTTACCCGCGGGAAGGAATTTGCCTCGATGCGCTGGCCGCCCGCCTGGGACCTTGCCGGATCAAGGCTTGCCTCTTCACGCTGAACTACAGCAATCCGCTCGGCAGTTGCATGCCGGACGACAAAAAGAAGCGGCTCGTCGAGTTGCTTACCGAGCGCCAGATTCCGCTGATCGAGGATGACATTTACGGCAACCTCACTTTCGGAGAGGCGCGGCCCAAGGTTGCCAAGGCTTTCGACCGCGAGGGATGGGTGTTGCTCTGCGATTCCTTTACCAAGACTCTGGCGCCCGGCTATCGCGTGGGCTGGACGGCGCCGGGACGCTTTAGGGCGCAGGTTGAATACTTGAAGTACGTCTGCACCAGCGCCACGGCCACGCCGCCGCAGATGGCGATCGCGAGTTTCCTGGCGACGGGCGGCTACGACCATCATCTTCGCAAATTGCGCCGCTTCTATGCCGGACAGGTCCAGCGCATGACCGAAGCGGTCACACGTTATTTTCCATCCGGAACGACCGTCACCCGGCCCACCGGCGGCCAGGTGCTGTGGATTGGCTTGCCGGAAGCGGTCGATTCGTTGCAACTTTACCGGCGCGCGTTGGCCGAGAAAATCAGCATCGCGCCGGGACCGGTTTTTTCGGCGAAGAAAAAGTTCAAGAATTACATCCGCTTGAATTGCGGCAATCCGTGGTCGCCGCGTCTCGATGAAGCGCTGGCGAAGCTCGGCAAAATCATTGTCAACGAGTTGAATGGTTGATCAGCAGAAATCTCATTTGGCCTGCATGTAGTCCCGGCTTCAGCCGGCCAGCGCACAAAACCGGCTAAAGCCGGGACTACTTGCGGGCCGCGCTTAGATGCCCTGTTTCTAAGAATGTTTATGAACAAACCTGTGATGCGCAGTGGGCTGGTGTTCGCGTTGGCTTGGGTTCTTGGGATCTCCAGCGCGCGCGGAGAGGATCTCACGACCTTGAGCGGAAAGGTGTTTCGAGATGTGCAAATCCAGGATGTGGATTGCGATGCGATCACCTTGAGCCATCGCGAGGGCGCGAGCCGGATTCTTCTCGCGGACTTGCCGGTTGAGGTGCGAAAACGTTTCAGCCCGTCCGAGCTTCTGCGAGAGCTGCGCCTGAAAACGGCGGAGCTTGAGAAGATCAAGCGCGAGATCACAACCGTTCGCGGTGAGGCCGCGAAGGTTGCGGAGGAGCCACGGCGGTCATCCACGCGCGCTGCGTCGCCGGCTGATCCAGGTCGAGTGACGCCGGTGCGGACGGTGCCGCCGATTTCGTCGTTGCCAGAGTTGAAAAACTCAGACGTCGTCGCCGTGGAGGAAATTGCCCAACACTACAAAACCGAGCCCAGATCCGCCGACGCGCGTTACCGGAGAAAGGTCTTCCGCATTCAGGGACGGATCGAGCGCTTCGATGAAAAGCTTTTCGTCCGAAAGACCGAAGTGTTTCTCGGGTCGCCGGAAGGAACCCAACGCGTGGTCTGCGAGCTGCCGTTTCCAGAGGAGTTCAACGCCGTTTACAGCACCAAAGGAGGGCAAGTGCTCGTCGGCGTGTCGGGAAACCGGCGCGAAGTTCGGTTGCTGGAAGTCGGCGAATCCGTGATCTTTGAGGGCAAGTGCGCGGGATTGCAGGGCGGCGGGATCGTTTTCACGCAGTGCAAACTCGTGAGATAGCCGGTGGGGCGAAGATTTTTGGTGCAGAGTGGGGCGCGGGGTTCTAGATTACTTCCATGAAGACAACGAATCGCCCTCCCACTTCGTGCGTCATTTGGAAATCCATCACCTCGGTCAGCGCGATGGTGTGCGCTCTGCTGATGTTAAGCCAGACTCCTCTCCGTGCCAATGAAAGTGCCGGGAAGGCGCCAGCGAAAGGCGCGAAGGACAAGGCGCCGGCCAAGGTCGCCAAAGCGAAGGCACCGGCCAAGACGCCCGTCACGATGCCTAAATCCGTCGTGACCGGCACCCGAATCCCGCGCGAGGTCAAGGGCGCCGGCCATATCCGGGAAACCACGTCTCCGGTCTATATCGTCGATCGCAAGGAAATCGAACGAACCGGAGCCATGACCGTGGCGGACGTGTTGCGGAGATTGCCCTTTGCCCGATGAGGCAGGTTGTCCGGACGTTCATTCGGGCCGCAATGGGATTCCTCCGGGAACGCAAGAGCCGTTCATGAGAACGTTCCTCACCAATTTGCTGGCTTTCTTTGCGCTGGCGCTTTGCGGGCTTTGCGCTTTTCAGTGGGTCCGGGAAGCCAGACTCCGCGCGGAAATCGTCCGGTTGAACGACACCGTTTTCGACAAATCCAAAACAATCCAGGCCCTCGAAGGGACCGTGAAACGGACCGAAGCGGAAGTCGAGCGGCTGGACAAGCTCAAGACGGAATTGGTGGACACCATCAAATCGAATCGTCAGGAAATCCTGACGATCTCGAAAAAGGCGGAGAAGCTGGAACGCGATTCGGAGGCGCAGAAAACCCAGCTCGAGGTTTACAAGATCGCCATCGAAAAGGCCAACGACAGCATCAAGAAACAGAACGAGGACATCAAACGCCAGAACGAGGAAATGAAGAAGCTGGCCGAGGAACGCAACACCAACGTCGTGAAATTCAACAAGCTCGTCGAGCAATACAACGAGTTGGTGAAGCAGTACAACAAACTGCAAGAGGACGCGGCCAAAGCGTTGGCCGCGCCCGCGAAGTGATCCAAGGTAACGCCGACATTTCCTGTCGGCAGGCTCTTACTGATCAGGAATAAGAGCGTGTCCGAAAATTCCGCGGGGTCCTGTTTTCGCGCCAAAGGCCGGATGGCGAGGCGCGACGAAGGAGAATATCCTCCCTGGATCTTCGACTGAGGAGCAACGAAGCCAGGCGGCCTTTGGCGCGAAAACCCTCCGGGCGGCGGGTCTTTTGTCCGTGGCCTGCGTTGGCTCGGTCCTTACAGCCCGCGTTGGGGATGCTCGGACCTCGCCGCCTTGGCCACAGCCAAAATCCCTCGCCGCAGGACCCCGCGCAATTTTCGGACACGCTCTCAAGAGGCGTTTCAGCTGCAGGACTCCTGATTCCGCGGAAAATCACCGAGCTCGGATCGGCTCCAACATGGAGCGGTTGGTTGTGCCGGCTGACAGACGTAAATTGTATCCAGGAGATCCGGCGACGGATGACCGATGCGCTCGCAACGGCAAGAATGGTTTCGGAACTACGCCCGATCAATGGGTGAGAGTCCGCTGGCGTTTGTGGGTTCGGCGCGCGTGCCGGACGACGTTATCGGCACAGCAGCACGTATCCGCACGGCGTTTGGGTTCGACGTAAATCAGCGCCGGCAGATGCCGACTTGGACGGATGCACTCCGCCACTTCATTGAACAGGCGGACGGCTTGGGCATTCTGGTGATGTGCAACGGAGTGGTTCACAACAACAACCATCGGCATTTGGACCCACGGGAATTTCGCGGCTTTGCGATGGCCGACGACCTGGCGCCGTTGGTGTTCATCAATGGTGCGGATACCAAGGCAGGACAGATGTTCACGCTGGCCCACGAGTTGGCTCACATTTGGCTGGGCCAATTCGCCGTCTCAGATTCGCAGCCGGTATTGGTGCCGGATCAGGATATGGAGCGCTGGTGCAACGAGGTCGCCGCCGAACTACTCGTGCCGCTCGAATTGATGCGCCACGAATACAATTCCGCTGCCGCTTTGCCGGATGAAGCCAATCGGCTGGCTAGACGTTTCAAGGTGAGCACGCTGGTCATTTTGCGCCGCATGCTCGACGTGGGCGGGTTGACCCGGCAGGAATTCTGGGATGCCTACCACGCGGAGGTGGAGCGGCTGCGGGCAATTCCGCGCGGAGCCGGAGGGAATTTCTACCTGACCCAAGCCGCCCGAGTGAGCAAACGCTTCGCGGCAGCATTGGTCACGAGCACGTTGGAAGGGCAAACACGCTATAATGATGCCTTCCGGATGCTTGGCTTTTCTAAACTTTCAACCTTTCAAAGAATTGGGACGCAGCCTGGGGGTGGGGCTGGCATGAGCTACCTCTTGGACTCTGACGTTTTCATTCAGGTCAAGAACTTGCATTACGGTTTGGATTTCTGTCCGGCGTTCTGGGACTGGCTGATTGCGGCCAATGCGAAGAAGTTGGTTTTCAGCACTGAAAAGGTCGGCGATGAAATTCAAGCTGGCGCAGATGAACTCGCAACTTGGGCAGCCGGACGAGGCGACACTTTCTTTCTGAAACCCGATTCTGCGATCCTTCCAGCTTTGGCCACGGTGAGCAGTTGGGCCACCGGCCAAAACTACGAGCCGGCGGCGGTCAGCCACGTTCCTGCAAGTCGCCGACTTTTATCTCGTCGCTCACGCACTGGCTCATGGGCACACGGTGGTAACGCAAGAGGTGGCTGCAGCTTCAACCAAGAAGATCAAGATTCCCAATGCTTGCATTGGAGTCGGCGTTAAATGAGTAAGCCCTTACGAAATGCTTCGCAACGAAAAGGCGAGGTTCGTCCTTGGGACGTGACAGCATTGGTATCAAACGCGATTCAAAGGCTTGGGCGAAATCAGCCCGAAAGAATTCGCGCATTTCATCGGCAAGGAAATACGCCTGAGCAAAGTCGAATACGCGCCGAAGCCCGAGCACATGCCACGGTTGAACTTCTGCATGGGCAAGAACACGCCCGATCGGAAGGATTACATCATGGAAAAGCTTGTCGGGCCGCTGGAGGAGTGATTTTGTCTTTTGCCAAACGAGGGGCGGCACGTTAGTTTTTCATCGCATGAGCACGTTGGCTGAAATCCAAGAGGCGGTCGCCCAACTTCCTTACAAAGAGCGGAAGGCCTTGCAGATATGGCTCAATTCTCAAACCGAGCCCGAGATGACCGCCCAAGAGGAAGGATGCTTGTTGCGGTCGCTGGACGAAGCGATGCGCGACATTGACGCCAGCAAAGGCGTTTCGATGGACGAGGTTCGCAATCGCGTCCGCTCATGGGCTGCAGGATAATTTTCTCGCCGCTAGCCATCGCGGACCTGGAATCCGCCGTTCGTTTCATTGCCAAGGACAACCCGGACGCTGCCGTGCGCGTGGGCAATGCGCTGATTGACCGAGTTGCGATTTTGGAGAATTTCCCTCTCATTGGCTCGCGGTATCCAAAGCGTCCTGGTGTCCGCAAACTGGTTTCCCGCCCTTACATCATCTACTACCGGCCAAGGCTCGAAGAAAACTGCGTGGACATCCTGCGCTACTGGCACGGGGCGCGGAGTGAGCCGGAGTTATGACGGCTGTCGCAGGCCCGAGATCACACGATTCAAAGGCCTCGGCGAAATCAGCCCAATGAAATTCGCGCAATTGTCGAGCTTCATGAACTCGTCATTGAGCTTTTCGCGCTCGGCGTCCGTCAAGTGGTTGCAGCGGGCGCGATACTTCGCGCCTACCCCTGTGCCGACAGACTCTTTTTCGACCTGCGCTTTCCTCCGCTTCACGGCTTACCCATAGCAGGCGTGGCGAGAATTTCGAAGGCGCAAGTTGAACCGCGAAACAAACGAACCACACGAAAACGATTCAGCCGCGACGGAACGCAAAGGCCGCAAAGAATTTCAACCCGTGATTGACGCTGATTCGCGCCGATGCTCCAACGGAGCAAAAGAGAATAGCCCGAGTTGGAGCAACGCGACTACCCTGGGTCCACGTCCCACCAAATAATTCCCCCTCTCCTCCTCGAACGTGGAGAGGGCCGGGTTGAGGAGTCGAATTAACCGCGAAACCCACAGCCCTTTGTTTTCACCCCGAAAACACCGCGTCCACGGCGTTGACGGGCTTTGTCCGGCCGAATAAGGTCACGTCCATGAAGGCGATGACGATGACGTTGACCGAAAAACGGCAATCCGTTTTTCCGCAGGACTGGTGCAAGCGCCAGGGTCTTGAAAGAGGGGGGATCGTCAACGTGTTTGAAGTTGGCGACGCGCTGGTGATCGAACCCGTCAAGCCGCCGCCGCCCGCTCTGGTGAAGAAGCTCTTGTCCCAACCCCCCGCAGGCCGCCACACCGCAAAGCAGGCCGCCGCCATCGTTGAACGCGCGCTCCGCAGAGTTCGGAGGTGAATCTCACCGTCATTGATACCGGCGTGTTCGTAGCCGGCGTATTCTGGCGCAGCGAACCCCACCGACGCCTCAAAGCTTGGTTGAACGGCCTCCTTTGCCCTGTCGTTTCTGATGACATCTTCGCCGAATACGAGCGACTGCTTCACGAAGTCAAGGTCGAGGAAGGTTTCGACACCGATGTTGAGTCGTGGTTGGACACGACGCGGAGTTCCGCTCTTTGGGTGACGCCAGTCAAGTTCGACGAGCCGGTTTGCCGCGATCCAAAGGACGACAAATTCATCGAAGCGGCGCTGGTCGCGGGCGCGCGAACACTCATCGCGCGTGATCCCGACCTGACCGTTTTGCACAAGCCATTCGGAATCGAAATCCTGACGCCTCGCGCCTGGCTGTCTCGACTTCCGCGTGGGCAACGACGCTTGCTGGACGGAACCATAGGGGCGAACGGAGAAACTGTTCGCCTTTTTCTTCTCAGCCGCGAAGGAACACAAAGGCCGCAAAGAATTTCAACCGCTGATTGCCGCTGATTCACGCTGACGGACTTGCGCTGAAGGCGCAACGGAATTAGCCCCGGGTTGGAGCAACGCGACACCCTGGGTTCACGTCCCACAAAATAATTCTCCCTCTCCTCCTCGAACGAGGAGAGAGCCGGGGTGAGGTGTCGAATTCAACGCAAAGTCGCCAAGGCGCAAAGATTGTTCTGTTACGCCATCAGCCCGGACTCTTGGAAGCTGTAATA
>Ga0194121_10011181_pt1 | contig 10744 bp, 11 predicted proteins | sample TA2MahCa50mmetaG_FD_148609 | JGI IMG/M metagenome (GOLD analysis project Ga0194121, IMG submission 148609) | Freshwater microbial communities from Lake Tanganyika, Tanzania - TA2015020 Mahale Deep Cast 50m | ecosystem: Environmental > Aquatic > Freshwater > Lake | place: Tanzania: Lake...
TGAGGAGGGAGGCACGACATGGTGATCGACCGCGGCTTCGAGCTGGCCGGTCGGGGCGTGGGTCGCACCACCGCGCTGCTCGGCTCGGCGTGGCGCTTCCCCGGCCAGGTGCTGGCGGCGGGAGGGTCCCGGCGCGACCCCGACGTCGGGCGCCTCGGTGCGCTCCCCTTCGACGAGGCCCGCCACCTCCCGGCCCCCGACGGTGGCCACCTTTTCACCACCGCGCACGGCCACGGGCCCACCTTCCTGTTCGTGCACGGGTTCGCCATGACCTCGCGCGTGTGGACCAAGCAGTTCCGCGACCTCCCGCCGTCGGGGTTCCGCACCCTCGCATTCGACCACCGGGGCCACGGCGCCTCGACGGCCGCGATGGACGAGACCTCGGTCGACAACCTCGCCGACGACGTGCGGGTGGTGGTCGAGGGCCTCGACCTGCGTGACAGCGTGGTGGTCGGGCACTCGATGGGGGGCATGGCCCTCCTCGCCTTCGCGGTGCGCTACCCGGAGGTCGCGGCAGCGCGCCTGCGCGGGATGGTCCTGGTCGGGACGGCGGCTCGGCTCGGCGCGGCGCAGGTGCCGATGCTCGGTCGCGCGTTCGTCCCCTTCACCACCGGCTTCGTGCGATCGGGCACCTGGTCCCGCTCCGACTGGTCGGGGTGGGCGGCGCGCCTGCTGTTCGGCAAGGACCCGGTGCCGAGCCAGGTCGACCTCGCCCGCGCCCTGCTCGCCTCCGCCCGCGAGGAGACGATCGTCGGCTGCGCCCGGGCGCTCGCATCGTTCGACCTCTCCGATCAGCTGGCCCGGGTCGCGTTGCCCACGCTGGTCGTCAACGGCACCGCGGATCTGCTCACCACGCCGGGCGACGCGCGGCACCTGGCCCGGGGGATCCCCGACGCCCGCCTCGAGCTCGTGTCGGGCGCCGGGCACATGCTCATGCTCGAGCGGTCCGAGCGGTTCGCCGCGCTGCTCGGCGAGTTCGCCCGGGAGCACGGGGTGGCCGCCGGCCTCGCCGCGTGATCACCGACGTCGCCGGGGTCCGGGTCGGGCACTGGACCGGCGCCGGCACCGGCGTCACGGTGGTGCTGCTGCCCGAGGGGACCATCGGCTCGGGGGAGGTGCGTGGGGGTGCGCCGGCGTCGCGCGAGACCGCGTTGCTCGAGCCCACCCGCACCGTGGAGACCGTCGACGCGGTGGTGTTCACGGGGGGCTCCGCGTTCGGGCTGGCCACCGCCGACGGCGTGGTCCGGCGGCTCGCCGCGCTGGGGCGCGGCGTGCGCACGGCGGGGGGCGTGGTGCCCATCGTCCCGACCGCGGCGATCTACGACCTCGTGGAGTCGGGGGGCAACCCGCCCGGCGCCGACGAGGGCCGGGCCGCGCTCGAGGCCGCGCTGGCCGACGGCGCCACCTGCCCGGTGGGTCGGGTGGGGGCCGGGCGCGGCGCCCGCGTGGGCACCTGGCGCGGGACCGACCACGCGACCCGGGGCGGGCTCGGCACCGCCTCGGCGCGCTGCGAGGCGGCGACGGTCGGTGCGATCGCCGTCGTCAACGCCGTGGGCGACGTGGTCGCGGCCGACGGCACCGTGCTCGCGGGCTCGTCGGCCCTTGCCGCCGTGCCGGCGTTCCCGGAGGCGCTCATGAGCGGCGAGCACACCACCCTGGTGTGCGTCGCCACCGACGCCCGGCTCACCAAGGCCGACTGCTTCCTCCTCGCCCAGAGTGCCCATCACGGATTGGCCCGCTCGATCCACCCCTCGCACACCCGCTTCGACGGCGACCTCGCGATCGCGGTGGCCACCGGCGTGGTCGACGTACCGGTCGACCGGCTGCGCATCGTGACCACCGAGGTGGTCGCCGAGGCGGTGCGGGTGGCCGTGACGGCAGACTCTGCGGGATGACCGACTGGGCCACGCTCGACGCGGTGCGGGAGACCGCGCTCGGTTGCACGGCCTGCCCGCTCGCCGAGACCCGCACACAGGTCGTCTTCGGCGTGGGCGACCCGCACGCCGACCTCATGTTCGTGGGCGAGGGCCCGGGGGCCGAGGAGGACCGTCAGGGCATCCCGTTCGTGGGCCGGGCCGGGCAGCTGCTCACGAGGCTGATCGACGGCATCGGGCTCACCCGCGACGACGTCTACATCGCCAACGTGGTCAAGTGCCGCCCGCCGGGCAACCGCGACCCGCTGCCGGTCGAGATCGAGACGTGCCGCCCGTACCTCGAGGCCCAGGTGGGGTTCGTCGCGCCGATCGTCGTGGTGACCCTGGGCAACTTCGCCACCAAGCTGCTGCTCGACACCAAGACGGGCATCACCAAGCTGCGGGGCCAGGAGCTCCCGTTCGGCGACGCGCTGCTCGTCCCCACGCTCCACCCGGCCGCGGTCCTGCGCGGCGGCGGGGTCACGCTCGCCCAGACCCGGGCCGACTTCGTGGTGGTGAAGCGGGCCCTCGCCCGGGGTCGCCGTCCGTGAGCGGGGCCGCAGCCGGCCCCTGGTCGGTGACCACGCGCTCGCCGGAAGCCACCGACGCGCTGGCACAGCGCATCGCCGCGTTGCTCGAGGCCGGCGACGTCGTGCTGCTCGCCGGCGACCTCGGCGCGGGCAAGACGGTGTTCGCGCGGGGTCTCGGACGCGGGCTCGGCGTCTCCGAGCCGGTCGTGAGCCCGACGTTCACGCTCGCGCGGGTCTACGCCGGGCGGCTGCGCATGGTGCACGTCGACGTCTACCGGCTCGACACCGTGCACGAGCTGCTCGACCTCGGCCTCGACGACCTCGCGGCCGACGACGCGGTCATGGTCGTGGAGTGGGGCGATGTCGTGAGCGGCGAGTTCGTCCCCGACCGGCTCGAGGTGTCGCTCGCCCACGGCGCGGGCGCACCCGACGACCGCGACATCGCGGTGATCCCGCGCGGCACCGCGTGGGCCCGCCGGGCCGACGCGGTCGCCGCCGCACTCGCCGAGGTCGCGTGATGCTCGTCCTCGCGTTCGACACCGCGACCGACGTGGTCAGCGTGGCCATCGGACGCGACGGCCAGCCGCTGGGGATGCTCCAGCTCGAGTCGGGTCGCGAGCACGCCGAGCGGCTGGTGCCCGCGATCGCCTCGCTCGTGGCCGACACCGGGGTCGCGCTCGATCAGCTCGCCGCCGTCGCGGTGGGGGTCGGCCCCGGGCGGTTCACTGGGCTGCGGGTCGGCGTCACGACCGCGAAGGTGATGGCGCAGGCGCTGCGCGTCCCGGTGGTCGGGATCGGCACGCTCGACCTCGTCGCCTACCCGTTGCGCCACACCCGGCGCGACGTCGTCGCCGTGGTCGACGCCCGCCGCCGCGAGGTGTTCTGGGCCCGCTACCGCACGGTGCCCGGCGGGCTCGAGCGGGTGGGAGCGGAGGCGGTCGATCCGCCGCACGAGCTGATCGCGGAGATCGAGGCCACCGGGGTCGACGTGCTCGTCGCGGGCGACGGCGCCGACCGCTACCGCGCGGAGCTCGCCGCGGTCGACCGGGTCGCGTTGGCCGGTCCCGAGTTCTCGGCGCCGAGCGCCCTCGCGCTGCTCGAGCTCGCGCAGGGCCGGCTCGAGCGCGAGGAGTTCACCAGCCCGCAGGCGCTCGCGCCCGTGTACCTGCGCGACAGCGACGCCGCGATCAACTGGGAGCGCGCGCAGCTGAGGTCGCCGGCGTGATCACCGAGCCGTTGACCGTGGTGGTCGCGCCGATGAAGCGGCGCCACGTGCGCTCGGTGCTCCGCATCGAGGCGCAGGTGTACCCGCGGCCGTGGACGTCGTCGCTGTTCCTGTCGGAGCTCGCGCTCCGCACCACGCGCGCCTACTTCGTCGCCCGCGTCGGCAAGGACGTCGTCGGCTACGCGGGCGTGATGATCAGCTTCGAGGACTCGCACGTGACCACCATCGCGGTCGACCCCGCGTGGCAGCGACACGGCATCGCGACGCGGCTGATGGTCGCGCTCGTGCGGGAGTCGCTGGTGCGCGGCGCGCAGAACATGACGCTCGAGGTGCGGGTGTCCAACAAGGCGGCACAGGACCTCTACCGCCGGTTCGGCTACGCCCCCGTCGGCGTGCGCAAGAACTACTACCCGGAGAGCAACGAGGACGCGCTGGTGATGTGGGTGCACGACATCGACACGCCCGAGTACGCGCGCCTGGTGGTCGGGCTCGAGGGGCGGGTGCCGGGGGACACCGTGTACGAGGCCCGGGGATGGTGACCGCGGCGGGCGACTCCGGTCGCCGCGGTTGCTCCGGCCTCCGGATCGCGAGAAGAGGGGCCTGATGCTGGTCCTCGGGATCGAGACGTCGTGCGACGAGACGGCCGCTGCGGTGGTGGAGGACGGGCGGATCGTTCGCTCATCGGTGGTGTCGAGCCAGGTCGACCTGCACGCGCAGTTCGGCGGCGTGGTCCCCGAGGTCGCCAGCCGGGCCCACGTCGACCTCATCGTCCCCGTGGTGGCCGATGCCCTGGGGGAGGCCGGCGTGGAGCTGGCCGACCTCGACGCTGTCGCCGCCACCCACGGGCCGGGGCTGGCGGGAGCGTTGCTCGTGGGCGTGAGCGCGGCGAAGGCGCTCGCGCTGGTCGGTGGTCTGCCCTACGTCGGGGTCAACCACCTCGAGGCGCACCTCTACGCCGGGTGGCTCGAGCACCCCGACATGGAGCCGCCGCTCGCCGTGCTGCTGGTGTCGGGTGGGCACACGATGCTGGTGGCGGTCGACGGGCCCGGGGCGTACCGGGTGCTCGGGCAGACGGTCGACGATGCCGCGGGCGAGGCGTTCGACAAGGTGGCCCGCTTCCTCGGCCTCGGGTACCCGGGCGGTCCGGTGATCGACCGCCTCGCCCGCACCGGCGACCCCGGCGCCATCCCCTTCCCGCGGGCGATGCCGGGCGAGATCGACTGCTCGTTCTCGGGGCTGAAGACCGCGGTCGTCCAGCACGTGCGGGCGAACCCCGACGTCGTCGTCGCCGACGTCGCCGCGAGCTTCCAGGAAGCCGTGGTCGATCAGCTGGTGGAGAAGCTGGCGATCACGGCCGACGCGACGGATGCGACCACGCTCGTGCTCGGCGGTGGGGTCGCGGCCAACTCTCGGCTGCGGGAGCGCACCGCAGCGCTTGCGGCCGCGACCGGGCGGGCGGTCTTCCTGCCGCCGCTCGCGCTGTGCACCGACAACGCGGCGATGATCGCGGCGGCGGCCACCTACCGGCTGGGCGCGGACGGTCCGACCCCGCTCGACACCGGGGTCGACCCCGGCCTCGGCCTCGTCTAGCCGAACTGGTCGGCGGCCGACGTCCAGCCCTCGGCCCGCAGGAGTCGCACGAGCACGATCACCGGCACGAGGCCGATGAGGACGATCAGCAGCGCGGGGAGCGCCGCGGCGTCGAGCCGGGAGTCCTTCGTCGCTTCCCAGACCGTGATGGCGAGCGTGTCGCGACCGAGCGGTCGCAGCAACGCGGTCGCGGGGAGCTCCTTCATCACCTCGACGAGCACGAGCAGCGCGCCGGCGATGAGGCCGGGTCGGAGGAGCGGGAGGTGCACGTCGGCGAGCACCCGGGCCCGGTCGGCGCCGAGGCTGCGGGCGGCGTCGTCGAGGCGCGGGTCGACGTGCTGCATGCGGGCGTCGGTCGACATGAAGCTGAGCGCGTTGAACCGCACGAGGTACGCGAAGACGAGGCCGAGGATCGACCCGGTGAAGATGAGATCGATGCTCGCGTCGAAGGCGGAATCGGCGAAGTCGACGAACCGTCGGTCGAGCCACACCAGCGGCACGTACACGGCGACCGCGATGACGGTGCCCGGGATCGCGTAGCCGACCGTCGACAGGCGGGTGAACACGCGGTTGGTCCGGGAGCCGTGCAGCCGCATCCCGTACACCAGCACGATCGCGATCACCGGCGCGATCGCGGCCGTGATCACACCGAGGAAGACGGTGTTCCAGACCGCGTCGCGGAGGTTGGGCACCGTCGTGCCCTCGCGGATCGTCTCGAGCGACCAGGCGACGAGCTGCGCCACCGGGATCACGAACACGACCGCGAGCAGGAGGCACGGCGCGACCGGGGCCAGCCAGCGCTTCCAGCCCCGCAGCGGCTGGGGCTCGACGGCATCGCCCCGGGCGAGCGACTGGTTGTAGCGGGCCCGCCCCCGCAGGAGCCGCTCGATGGTGATCAGCGCGAGCGTGAGGGTGAGCAGCACCGTGGCGAGCTGGAGCGCCGACGCCTCGTCGAACGCGCCGTTCCACACGCGGTAGATCGCGTTGGTGAGGGCACGGATGCCGAGGAGGTTGACGGTGCCGAAGTCGGCCAGCGCCTCCATCACCGCGAGCGCGACGCCGCCGGCGAGCGCGGGGCGGGCGAGCGGCAGCGCGACCGATCGGATCGCGCCGCCGCGGCTGCGGCCGAGCGAGCGGGCCGCCTCGAGCGTCTGGCGGGACTGGCCCAGGAAGGCGCTGCGCCCGAGCACGTACACGTACGGGTAGAGCACCGCGGTGAGGATGCAGATCCCGCCGAACGTCGTGCGGATCCCGGGGATGTGGAAGCTGCCGAACAGGCTCGACTGCAGCGGGCTGTCGACGTCGAACAGCCCGAGGACCACGAACACCAGCACGTAGCCCGGCATCGCCATCGGCAGCACGAGCGCCCAGTCGAGCCACTTCCGCCCGGGGAAGTCGTAGAAGGAGATGAGCACGGCGAGGCCGCCGCCGACGAGCAGCGTGCCGATGCCCACCCCACCGGCCAGCAGCAGGCTGGTGCGGAGCGCGTCGGGCAGGAGCAGGCGGGCCAGCGTGTCGAAGCCGACGCCGCCGCGGAAGAAGCTGGCCGGCAGTGCGAGCAGTGGCGCGACCATCACGATCGCGATCGCTCCCGACGCCACGACCCACCCGGAGACCCGGGCCCGGCGGGGCGCGGCGGCCGCCGGCGGGGCGGGCGTCCGGGCGGTGGTCAGTTCCAACCGACCGACAGCATCAGGGCCGTCGCCTCGCCGAGCAGCGGGCCGGCCTGGGCCACGGCGATCGGGTCCACCTTCACCTCGGCCCAGTCGGCGAGGCCCTCGGGGGCCGGCGCCGAGGGGCTGATCGCGAACTCGCCGCTGTCCGTGAACGCGCGCTGGGCCCTGGGCGAGGTGAGGTACTCCAACAGGGCGACCGCGGCCTTCCGCTGGTCGGTGCCCTTGACGACGCCGGCGCCCGACACGTTGGCGTGCGCCCCGGCGCCGTCCTGGTCGGGCCAGGCGGGCGCCACCGGGAACTTGGGGTTCTCCTGGAGCGCGCGGGCCAGGTAGTAGTGGTTGGCGATGCCGATGTCGCAGTCGCCGGCCGCCATGACCGCGAGCATCTCACCGTCGGAGTTGAGGACCTTGGGGTCGTTGGCCATCCACGACCGCAGCAGCGCCTCGGTCGCGGCCTTCCCCCGCTTGGCGATCATGTCGGCCACGAGCGACTGGTTGTACTCGTTGTTGGAGGTGCGCAGGCAGGTGCGCCCCTTGTACTTCGGGTCGCCGAGGTCGTCGTAGCTCGTGATCTCGCCCGGAGCGATGCGCTTGGTGGAGACCACCGGGACCCGCAGCCGGGTGGTGAGCGCCCACCAGTGGTTGCCGGGGTCGTGCAGCGCCACCGGCACGTTGGCCTCGAGCGTCGCGCTGGTGGACGGCTCGAGCAGGCCCGACTCCTCGGCTCGCCAGAGGTTGGCGAGGTCGGTGGTCACCAGCACGTCGGCCGGGGTGGCGTCGCCCTCGCGGCGCAGCCGCTCGTAGAGCTCGGGTCCCGTGCCGCCGCGCAGCACGACGTCGACCCCGTACGCCTTCTCGAAGTCGCGGAACACCTGCTCGTCGCCGTAGTGCGAGCGGCCGTTGTAGACGACGAGGTCGTCCTGCTCGTCGGCCGAGCCCGCGAGCATGAACGCCACGATGACGACGACCACGGTCAGGGCGATGACGGGCAGGGGCCAGCGCCGGCGGATGAGCGATGCGAGCACGGGGGTTCCTGGGATCGATCCCGCCCGTGGGCGGGGGAGAGGCTCGGAGCGAGGCAACCGAGGTAAGGCTAACCTAATATCACGGTAGCGCGGCGGGGGTCGGGATGCCGATCGGCGTCCCGCCCCGCCCCGTCCCAGTCGCCCCTGTCGTCGACCCATCGGAGCGCGTGCCATGACCCCGCCGCCTGCCATCGACGCGGTGGACATCCACAAGTCGTTCGGGGCCACCCGTGCTGTCGCCGGCGCCTCCCTGACCGTCGCGCCGGGCTCGCTCGTGGCCCTGCTGGGCCCCAGCGGATCGGGCAAGACCACGATGCTGCGGGTGATCGCGGGCTTCGAGGTCCCCGACGCGGGCTCGGTGCACATCGGTGGGCGGGAGGTGGCCGGCCCCGACGCCTGGGTCGAGCCGGAGCACCGGCGCATCGGCATGGTCTTCCAGGAAGGGGCGCTGTTCCCCCATCTGACCGTGGCCAAGAACGTGGGCTTCGGCGGGGCCGACGCCGCCCGGATCGACGAGTGCCTCACGCTGGTGGGTCTCGCCGACCGGCGCGCGTCGTACCCTCACGAGCTGTCGGGCGGTGAGCGTCAGCGGGTCGCGCTGGCCCGGGCCCTGGCCCCCCGGCCCGACGTCATCCTGCTCGACGAGCCCTTCGCCTCGCTCGACGCCGGCCTCCGGAGCACGCTGCGCGAGGAGGTGGCGCGGATCCTGCGCGACGCCGGCGCGAGCGCGTTGCTCGTGACCCACGACCAGCAGGAGGCCTTGTCGCTGGCCGACCTCGTGACCGTCATGCAGGCGGGACGGGTGGTGCAGGCCGGGACGCCCCGGGAGGTGTACGACCGTCCGCGGACCCGCTGGCTGGCCGAGTTCCTCGGCGAGGCCGAGGTCCTCGCGGGCACGGCCGCCGACGGGGTGGTTGACTGCGAGCTGGGTCGGCTCGCCACCGATCCCGCCCATCGGGGGCCCGTCGAGGTGGTGGTGCGGCCCGAGTCGATCGTCCTCGGCCCGACCGGCGGCGGCCCGGGGGCGGTCGTGGGGCGGGTGGTCGCCCGCTCGTACTACGGGCACGACCAGGTGGTGCAGGTGGAGCTGGGCTCCGGTCGCCGGGTGCGCAGCCGCAGCACGGGGGCCGAGCCGTGGGAGGTGGGCGACGAGGTCGCCGTGCGGGTCGACCGCCCGGTCGCCACGGTGGCCCCCGACCCGGACGGTCCGACCGCCGGAGCGACCGCCGGGCCGACCGCCGGATCCACCGACGGGCCGAGTGGGCCGTCGGTGGGCCCCGCCACCGGGGACGCGGCCTGACCGCACCGGCGCGTCGCGGGTCGCCAGGCCTGCGGCCCGCGATCGTCGTCGCGGTCTGCGTGGGCGTCGCGGTGGCCACGCTCGCGGTCCCGGCCGCGATCGCCTACGACCCCTACGCCTGGCTGGTGTGGGGGCGCGAGATCGGCCGCTGGCAGCTCGACACGACGGGCGGACCGTCGTGGAAGCCGCTCCCCGTGGTGGGCACCGCACTCGTGGCGCCGTTCGGCGGCTGGGCGCCCGCGCTGTGGCTGGTCGTCGCCCGTACCGGCGCGCTGCTGGCGATCGTCGGCACCTATCGCGTCGCGGCACGCCTCGTGGCGCGGGGTGCCGTCGGGTCGGCGGGGCGCGCGGCGAGCCGCTGGGCGGGTGCGGTCGCGGTCGGCGCGCTCGTGCTGTCGCCCGACCCCGGTCCGCGGTACGTCCGCCTGTACCTCGAGGGGCACAGCGCACCCCTGACCGCCGCGCTCACGGTGTGGGCGATCGACCGGCACCTCGACGGCAGGCACGGAGCCGCGCTCGTCCTCGGGGGGCTGCTCGCGCTCGACCGACCGGAGGCCTGGCCGTTCCTGGCGGCCTACGCCGTGTGGGTGTGGCGCCGTGACCGACGGCTGCGCGCGCTCGTCGCGTCGGTGGGCATCGCCGTCCCGGCGCTGTGGTTCGGACCCGACTGGTGGGGCTCGGGAAGTCCGCTCAACGGCGCCGACTCCGCGCGGGTGCTCACCGACGACACCCACCGCGCGCTCGACGGGCTGCGGCGCGTCGCCGAGACCGTGATCGCACCCGCCTGGGTCGCCGCGGGGGCCGCGGTGGTCGACGGGTGGCGGCGGCGGGACCGTATCGTCCTCGGCCTCGCCGCGGGCGCGGCCGGATGGTTCGTCCTGGTCGTGGCCATGGGCGCCGCGCTCGGCTACGCCGCGCTGAGCCGATTCCTGCTCCCCGGCGCGGTGGTGGTCTGCGTGCTGGCGGGCGTGGGCGCGGTGCGCGTCGCCGCTCGGCTGCGGTCGCGTCGGGCGCAGGTGGTGGCCGTGGTGGTCCTGGTCGTGCTGGTGGCGCCGGCCGTGGTGTGGCGCGCGACGGGCATCGTCGGCCAGGTCGACGACGTGGTCACCCGTGACCACCAGGTCGACGATCTCGACGCCGCGATCACCGCGGCGGGCGGGGACCTCGCGGTCGAGGCGTGCGGACGGATCGCCGCCCGCGACGCGGGAGTGCCCCGGGTGGCCCTCGCCTGGAAGCTGGACGTGCCCATGGCCGACGTCGCCACCCGGCCGGGCCGGGTCCCGGGCACGCTCTTCGTGCCCCGGCCGCCGGCAGCCGACTCCGCGCGCGAGGCCCGCCGGGTGGCCCGCCGCACGGGGGGCGCGGTGGAGGTCGCCGCGGTGACGCGCCACTGGCTCGTGTACCGGATCGACTGCGAGCCGGGGGCCGGCGGCGGGCAGTCACCGGGTGTTGATTAGGTATACCTCACCTAATAAGATCCCGCCC
>Ga0194121_10011182_pt1 | contig 10744 bp, 12 predicted proteins | sample TA2MahCa50mmetaG_FD_148609 | JGI IMG/M metagenome (GOLD analysis project Ga0194121, IMG submission 148609) | Freshwater microbial communities from Lake Tanganyika, Tanzania - TA2015020 Mahale Deep Cast 50m | ecosystem: Environmental > Aquatic > Freshwater > Lake | place: Tanzania: Lake...
TCAGCGCCGCGCCAGCGGCGCTCCTCCCGGCGAGCGCGCCGGAACTCTTCGCCATAGATCGGCGGGTCGGCGGTCGACGTGGAGTTCCACCGGCACGCGGCGGACGCCGCCCTTTGGCGGCTCGGGGACCTATCGAGCGCCGATGGTAATGCGGTGGTACAGCGCGCAAGATCGAAGAGCCGGGCCCCGGCTGGGTGGTCGGACCGGTCGGCAGCGTGGCGTCCGCAGCCGCCGCGCTGCACGTGTGTGCGGTGGTGGCGTGGGCGGCGCAACACACGCGCGTGGTCGAGCTGCGCGCCCCGGGCGCTCACCCGGCGCTGCCGCCGCTGCTGGCGGCCGGACTTCGGATCGTGGGCATCGAGACGTTCTTCTTCCAGCGACGACGCGATGACCGATCCGAAACGCTACATTCCCGGCGGCGGTGCGCTCTTCTAGCGCCGATCGCCGTCCCCCGCGTGCGGACCTGGTGCAGCGCGTCTCTGCGTAGGCCGGCGCGCTCCAACCGACCTCAGGCGTGCGACACTGGGCGCGCTCGCACCGCCGGGGCCGCGTGTGAGGCCGCCGGCCGGTCGCCGAGCCTAGGAAAGGCGTTCGTCCATGCGTCCCAATCGGCTACGGGAACTCCTCGCCGCGGGCAAGCCCAGCGTCGGCACGCACCTGCTCATGATCTGGCCCGGCGTCGTCGAACTGGTGGGTCGCGCGGGCGGCTACGACTACATCGAATTCCTGGCGGAGTACGGGCCGTTCGACCTGTTTTCGCTCGACAACTTCGGTCGGACCGTGGAGCTGTTCGACGGACTCTCATCCATGATCAAGCTGGACCAGCAACCGCGATCGTTCTTGGCGCAGCGGGCCATGGGCGCGGGCATCCAAAACCTCCTGTTCGCCGACGTGCGCGCGGTGGACGACGTGCGCGAATGCGTGCGCGCCGTCCGTTCCGAGGACCCCAAGAGTGGCGGCATCCACGGCGTCGCCATGCGCCGCAGCGTTGGGTATGTCTACGAGGGCAGCTCGCGCGCCTACGTGCAGGCCCTCGATGACGCGGTGGTAGCGCTAATGATCGAGAAGGACTCAGCCGTGCGCAACCTCGAGCAACTGCTCGCCGTCAAAGGGGTGGACATGGTGCAGTTCGGCCCGAGCGACTACGGCCTCAGCGTCGGGCTCATCGGCGAGCGCAACCACCCGAAGATCAAGGAAGCGCGGGAGTACGTCAACCGCACGGCGCTGGCGATGGGCGTGCAGCCGCGGGCCGAGATCAACACCGCCGAGCAGGCCAAGCCCTACCTCGATCAGGGTGTTCGGCACTTCTGCATCGGCTACGACGTCTCGATCCTGTCCGACGCCTTCCGCAAGAACTCGGACGAGATGCGCAAGGTCCTCGAGCGCGGCTGAGCGCGTTCCGCCCGCCGCCGGTGAACGGGCACCGCGCGCTAGGGCGAGGGTCGTCCGAACCCTCGTTCTGAGGAAGTGGGCTAGGGGGTCGAAACCCTTTCCACGGAGGCGGCGTCCATCCAGTGAATGGTCGCCGCGGGGAGGGTGAGGGGAGTCCCTTGGGCGCTCGCCCTAAACTCCTCAACAACTCCACCTAAGATTGTCGGGCCCACCCATGTCCTCCATTCCTGACGTCCTCATCATCGGCGGCGGGATCATAGGCCTTAGCTGTGCGTTGGAGCTGGCGCGGGGCGGCGCGTCCGTGCGCCTGCTCGAGCGCGACCCGAGCTGCCGCGCCGCCTCGTGGGCGGCGGCCGGTCTGATCGCTCCGCAGCACAGCGCCATCGGTCCGGGCCCGTTGTTCGAGCTCGGGCTGCGCAGCCGAGCCCTGTTCCCGGCGTTCGTCGCGTCGCTCGGATCGCCCGCGATCCGCTGGCGCTCCAACGGGTGCCTGGTCGTAGCACGCACCGCTGACGAGCTCACGGAGGTGACCCACCGCATCGCGTGGCAGGCGGCGCTTGGGCACGCGGCTGAGCTGTGCTCGCCGGCGCGCGTTCGCGCCCTGGAGCCCGCGCTCGCGGGCCCGCAGCTGGGCGGCGGCTTCTTCCCGGCTGATGCGGATCTCGACGCCCGCGCCCTCTTGGACGCCCTCACAACCGCCACGCAGCGCGCGGGTGTGACCGTGACCACCGGGGCGGCGGTCGAGCGCATCGACGTCTCCGGCGGCCGCTGCGCTGGCGTTCGTGTCAACGGTCAGCCCGTGCCTGCGGGTGGCGTCGTCCTGGCGGCAGGGGCGTGGTCAGCCGGACTTGCCCCGGGCTTTCGTATGCCCGTGCGGCCGGCCAAGGGTCAGATGTGCGCCGTCCAATCCCGTGGCCTGAGCCGGCCCGTGCGGTTCGGCGTAGGGACGCTCGTGCCACGGCCGGTCGGGCACACCCTCGTCGGTGGCACCCTCGAAGATGTCGGCTTCGAGGAGACCATGCAGGCCGCCGCCGTGGAGCGCATGCTGGCCCAGGCTGGGGCGCTCGTTCCCGACATTCGTGCTGCTGCGATCGTCGAAACCTGGGCGGGATTCCGCCCGCGCGCGGCCGACGACTTCCCCGTCCTGGGCCCGTCGTCGGTGGACGGTCTCTACCTTGCCACCGGGCATTTCAGCAAGGGCATCGCGCTCGCGCCCGTCACCGCCCGCCTCCTGGCCGGCCTCATCCTGGAGGGCCACCGCGATCCCCTCCTCGTCCCCTTCGAAATCCAACGGTTCGGTTGAAAAGGACGGGCCCGACCCTCCTTGGCCCCCGTGCAGGGGCGGGAAGGTCTCTCAGGACAGCCTCCGTAGGTCGGGTCCGAAGGTGATCACCGACGCGGAGCGTGGGCCGACACGTGGGCCACCCCGGCGCGGGGGCGCGCCACCCGCTGCGGTGCTCGCGCCCTACACTCCACCCGTGCGCGCGTTGGTGGTGTTGCACGGTGAGATCGACACGGACCATCTGCGCCGCGAACTGGCGAATGCCGGCTGGGTCGTGGCCGCCGATGGCGGCACCGCAGCGGTTCTGGCGGCAGGTGGCCGCTGCGACGTCATCGTGGGCGATCAGGACTCCGTGTCAGCAGAGGCGCTGGCCCGTGCTCGCGCGGCGAATCCCGCCATCGACGTGCGGGTCTACCCCACTGCCAAGGACTTCACCGATGCCGAGATCGCCCTGCGCGCCGCACTCGAGCGCCATCCAGGGGAGGTGGTGGTCGCCGGGGCGTTCGGCGGCGACCGCCTGGACCACGAGCTTGGGACCATTGCGCTGCTGGCGCACCGCGAGTGGGCGGACACCGACGTTATCCTGCGGGATGCGCGCCGGTCGGTGGCGCTGGTGCGGCGGTGCCGCGCCTGGACGGGTTCCGTTGGTGACCTGGTCACCCTCTTGGCCTGGGGCGGCGACGCCGCCGGCGTCAGCACGCGCGGGCTGCAGTACCCGCTCAGCGGCGCGCGGTTGCCGCTGGGCGCCAGCCTCGGCGTGAGCAACGTCATGGTGGAGGCGTCCGCCGCTCTGGAGGTCGAAGCCGGCGCCGTCTTGGTCATTCACGTGCGACAGGACGTGAGCGCGACTTGACACACGCCGCGGTGCGTACGAGCCTCCGGCGAGGCCCGTTCGGCGGGCGTTAACAATAAACTTGGACCGGGGAGCCGGGGGGAACTCGGCTGAGAAGGCGGTCGTGACCACCGCCGACCCATGGGACCTGATCTGGGTAATGCCAGCGTAGGGAGCTGTCCGCTGCACCAGCCGCAGGTTCCGCGCCCTGCGGTTTTTTGTTGCGAAACGGAGCAGACGGATGCCACGCGCGACCCTCGCGATCCAGGTCCTGCCGCTGCGCGCGCTCGACGCACTCGCAGCCGTCAACGCGGCCATCGCGGTCGTCCAGGCGAGCGGCGTGCGCCACGAGGTCGGCCCCATGGAGACCACCTTGGAGGGCGAGAACGCCGCCGAGTTGCTCGACGTGGCCGCGCGGGCGCATGCCGCCCCCTTGAGCGCCGGTGCGGAGGCGGTGCAGTCCAACATCCGTTTGCTCGAACAGCCCGCAGGGCTCATGAGCACGCAGGCGAAGGTGGCGCCATTCCGTGCCAAGGTTGCGTCGTGATGCGCGGGCGGCGGCGCATCCCGGCGTTGTTGCCCGCGGTGGGCATCCTCGCCGCCATCGTGGTGGCCTGGGAGATGGTGTCGCGCCTAACCGGTGTACCGGCGTGGTTGCTGCCCGCCCCTAGCCGGATCGCGCAGGCGTTCGCCGAGGCCGGTCCGCTGCTAGGCAGGCACGTGACGCGCACGCTGATCGAAACCGGTCTCGGGTTCGGGCTGGCCTTCGTGGGCGGCATTGCGGTCGCCGTCGCCATCGATCAGTCGAGCCTCGTCAGGCGCGCCCTGTACCCGCTGCTCGTGGTCTCGCAGACGGTCCCCATCTTCGCGCTGGCGCCACTGCTGGCCATCTGGTTTGGTTTCGGCATCCTGCCCAAGGTGCTCATCGTGGCCCTGGTGTGTTTCTTCCCAATCGTGGTGAGCACCGTCGACGGCCTGCGCTCTGCCGACCGCGAGATGCTCGACCTGCTCCGTGGCATGGGCGCGTCGCGGGCGCAGGTGTTCCGCCACGTGCGCCTGCCCGCGGCGATCCCCGCGCTGGTTGCCGGAACGAAGATCGCGGTGACGTATAGCGTCATTGGCGCAGTCATCGCCGAATGGGTGGGGTCGAGCGAGGGCCTCGGCATCTTCATGCTGCGTTCGTCCAGTTCATTCCAGACCGACCGTGTGTTTGCCGTCATTGCGGTCATCGCCGTGTTGAGCATTGGGCTGTTTGTGACCGTGAGCGTCCTCGGCCGCCTGGTGGCGCCGTGGACCCAGACGCCGGAGGAGCATCGCCCATGAGCGTCATGCGCCGTAGTCCGCCGCTGCCCAGCGCGGGCGCCCCGCCCGCGCATCGAGGAGCGGCGCCCGTCCGTGTGACCCGCCGCCGTGCCCTGGGACTCTTGGCGCTCGCGGCGACCACGCCGCTGGTGGTGGCCTGCGGCGAAGCCAATCCCGCCACGGCTGACGTCACGCTCATGCTCGACTGGGTGCCCAACACCAATCACACCGGCTTCTACGTCGCACGCGCCAACGGCTACTTCGCTGCGGAACGGCTGAACGTGTCCATCGTCGAGCCGGGCTCGGTCGGTGTGGAGCAGGCGGTGGCCTCGGGCGCCGTGCAGTTCGGTGTGAGCTTTCAGGAGAACGTCACGCAGGCGCGCGTTAAGGACGTGCCCGTGGTGTCCGTGGCGGCGATCATCCAGCACAACACGTCCGGCTTCGCGTCGCCCGAGGATCGCAAGATCCGCCGGCCGCGCGACTTCGCGGGCAAGAAGTACGGCGCCTTCGGCGTGGAATCCGAACGGCAAGTGCTCGCCGCACTGATGCAGTGTGACGGGGGTGATTTCAGCGAGATCGAGTTCGTGGATATCGGCGCCACCGACCCCTTCGTGGCGTGGCAGCGTGGCGACGTGGACTTCATCTGGATCTTCGAAGGGTGGACCGGCATCGAAGCGGTCCAGCGCGGGGTCGCGCTCAGCTACATCCGGCTCACCGACTTCGCGTGCATCCCGGACTATTACACCCCGGTGCTCATCACGGGCGAGACGCTAATGCGCGAGAATCGCGACCTCGTGCAGCGCTTCGTGCGGGCCGCCGCCCGCGGGTACGAATTCGCCATCGCGCGGCCGGCGGAGGCCGCTGAGATCCTGATCGCGGCGGCCGAGGGCGTCAACCGGGACCTCGTGCGGGCGAGCCAGATTTGGCTCAGCCCGCGCTACGCGCAGGACGCCGCCCGTTGGGGCGAGCAAACCAGCTCCCGCTGGGCCGCCTACGCCGACTGGATGTTCCAACACAAGCTCATTGGGCGAGCGATCAATCCGGCGACCGCTTTCACCAACGAGTTCATCGCGGCGTGGCGATGAGCATTGGGGCGCCCTCCACGCGGGCCACGCGCCCGAGCCCCAACGCTGGTGGCGTCCCGGCGGTGCTCCTGGAGGGCGTGTCCAAGGCCTACCCCTACGACGGCCGGCCGCTCGAAGCCTTGCACGCCGTCACCTTGCACGTGGCGGCGGCCGAATTCGTGACCGTGGTAGGCCCGAGCGCCAGCGGGAAGAGCACGATGTTGAACCTGATCGCCGGCCTCGAGCGGCCGACCGGTGGCGCGATTCGCCTGCACGGGCGGACGATCGACGGCGACGTGGGCCTGGTGGCGCACATGCCGCAGCGCGACCTGCTGCTGCCCTGGCGACGGCTGCTGGACAACGTCATCCTCGGACCCGAACTGCAGGGCGTCTCCCGCGAAGCGGCGAGGGCCGAAGCGCGGGCGCTACTCCCGCGCTTCGGGCTGGAAGGCTTCGAGACCGCGTATCCCCGCGTCCTGTCGGGCGGCATGCGCCAGCGCGCCGCGCTCTTGCGCACACTCCTGACCCATCGGGACATCATGCTGCTGGACGAGCCGTTCGGCGCGCTTGACGCCCTCACGCGCGCGCAGCTCCAGGAGTGGCTCCTGGGCATCTGGGACGAGTTCCGCAAGACCGTGCTCTTCATCACGCACGACGTGGACGAGGCGGTGTTTCTGTCAGATCGCGTCTACGTGCTGAGTCCGCGTCCGGGTCGCGTCGTCCTCGAGGTCCGCATCGAGCTGCCGCGGCCGCGTCGCCGCGAGATGCGGCTGACCCCGGCCTTTGCCGCGGCCAAGCGGGGATTGCTGGACGCGTTGTTCGGACTGGAGGGCCAATCGTAGGACGGGCGGTCGCCAACTCGACGCCCGCATATCAGCGCGCGGGTCGCACGGTCGCCGGCGGCCGCCGCCCCGGGCTGCTCCGCGCGGCGAGTACCATTGCCTGCCATCAGGGCGTGCGTACGCCCAACCACGCGTGCCCCAATGGGCGTAGAGGACGTGGAGGCCACGGGCGTCGAGCCGCCTTCGGCGGAGCCCATTAGCGACGTCGCCGAGCTTGCCGGCGCGGATGTCCTGGTCGTGGTCGAGGAGCCAGAAGATGGTCGTCCCGGCCGCGTGCTGCTGGCCGACGCCGGGGGCGTCCGGACCTGGCGCTCCCACCCCGCGGCGGCCGAGCTGCAGGCGCTGCGCCCGGTATCCAGCGCCGAGCCCGAGCTCCGCGTCCTCACCAAGCCCGAGTTCGCAGGCGGGCTCGCCCGCTTTGGCGTGCCGGCGCACGCCCTGGATACGGTGGTGGTGGCGCGGCTGCCCGCCGACGGTCCGTCCGGTGGGATCGTCGCGTTCGGCTTCGCGCCGCCCCGCGCCTGGGAGCCTGCGAGAGGACGTGCCATCGAGGCGGGTGCGCGGCTCCTGGCCATGGCGATCCGGCACCAACGACTCCTGAGCGCGCTCAGGACCGAGGCGGACGAGTCGCGCATGTTGCTCGAGCTGGCGCAGGTCACGACCAGTGCACTTCGGCTGGAGGACATGCTCGATCGATACATCGCGCGGGCGGTGGAGCTTACGCGGGCCGACAAGGGCAGCATCTGGCTCCTGGCCGAAGACGGCGCCTTCCTGATCCCCACCGCGCTCACGGGGATGGATGCGGCCTTCACGGCGCGCTGGAAGCGCCAGCGCTTCCGCCTGGCCCAACAGCCCCTCTCGGAAGAAGCGTTGCGGACCATGGCGCCGGTCGCCATCGCCGACGCCTCGGCGGACCCACGCACGGACAAAGCGGCGCTGCGGCTCTTCGGAGAGCAATCGCTGCTGATCGTGCCTATCCATAGCGGCAGGCGAAGCGCTGGGCACCATGTTCCTCAACAACGCCGTGCAGCGCGCCGTGCACACGCCGCGCGAAATCGAGATCGCGCAGGCCATCGCGGCCCAGACCGGCGCCGCGATCCGGCTGGCTCGGCTGTACGCGCAGTCCGAACGCCGCCGTACCCAACTCCAGGACGCGCTCCGGCAGTTCGGCAGTGTGCTTGCCTCCAGTACCGACTTGGCGGCGACCCTGGACGGACTGGCTGAGCTGGCAGCCGGCATGACCAAGGCCGAGGTCAGCGCAGTGTTCCGCGTGCGCGACGATCGGGTGGAGGTTGCAGCGGCGTGGGGCGCCGAGCCGTCGGGCGCGGTGCCGTCCGTGACGCACGCCGGCAGTCGTGTCGAGCGGGTGATCGCCAGCGGCGAGCCGGTCCATCTGACGATTCTTGGGGACGGGCGGGAGGTGCCGTCGGGCGGGCGCGGCGATGCCGCCGGCTGGGCGTTCTTGGCCGTCCCGCTCATCCTCGGCGACGCCGTGGTAGGCGCCCTGGCCGTGACGCGCCGGGGCGGCCCCTTCGATCCCGATGAGATCGATCTCCTTGCCACCTTCGGCCGTGGCGCCGCCGTCGCAATCCAGCGCGGCGAGATCCTCGAGGCGCTGGAACGCCGGGTGGTGGAGCTTTCCGGGCTACAGCGGCTGGCGCAGGCGATCGCCACCATTTCTAGCATCGAGGAGACCCTGGATCACTTGGTCCGCAGCATCGCGACGCTGCTCAACGCCGAGCGCTGCGTCGTGTTGCTGCTCCAGCCCGACACGGGCGTGCTGGCCGGCCGCAGCCCCGCCGTGGGCATCTCGCCCGAAACCGTCGCGACCCTGTCGATCCCTCCCGAGGCCGACTCGGCCTCGCTGCGCGCCTTGTCCTCCGGTGAGCCGTTCGTGAGCAACGCCGCGCGGAGCGATCCCGCGCTCCTCAAGGCCTGGGTGACGGCGCTGAACGACACGAACATCCTCATCGCCCCCATGCGTGTCGGCGATGCCCCGATCGGCGTCATCCGCGTTAGCAACAAGCCCGGCGGTTTCGAGGCCGACGACGTGCGGCTGCTCTCGATCTTCGCCGGGCAGGCGGCCGTGGTCATTCAGAACGTCATGCTGTTCGAGCGCGAACAGCCTGAGGCCATCATCCGCAGCACGTCCGACGCCATCCTCATCGTGGACGCGGCGGCCAACGTCGTGCGCATGAACCCCGCCGCGGAGCGCCTCACCGGCTGGACCCCCTCCGCCGCCGCGGGCCGGCCCGTGCGCGACGTGCTGACCCTGCGCGTGCGCGACGGCCGGTCCGCCACCATGCATCCGCTCGAGTGGGTGCTGCGCAACGAGAGCCACATCCCGTACACCGAGCAGGAATTCCGTACGCGCGACGGCCGCGAAGTCGAGATCTCGCGGCCAGCTACGCGTACATTCCCAGCGTGGCGGGCCAGCCGGGCCTCGGCGTGGGCATCCTGCGCGACCTGAGCGCCGCGCGCCAGATCGAACGGATGAAGAGCGACTTCGTTTCGCTAGTGTCGCACGAGCTCCGCACGCCGCTCTCGCTGATCAAGGGCTATGCATCGACAGTGCTGCGCCCCGGACTTGCCATCGCACCTGACACCCAGGACCGCTTTCTGCAGGGCATCTCCGGCGCGACCGATCGGCTGGCGCAGATCATCAACAACCTCCTCAATGCCTCCCGTATCGAGTCCGGCCTTTTTGTACCCCGCCTGGCCGTGGCCTCGCTGCGCGCCTTCATTGAACCTGTCGTCCAAGATTTACAGCCCCAGGCGGTGGGCCGCATCGCGTTGATATGGGACGGCGAGCCGCCGAACGTGCGAGTTGACGCGGAGCAGATGCGACTCGTCATCTCCAACATCATCGGCAACGCTATCCGCTACGCCATCCCGCACACCGAACATCCCATCGTTCTCACTGTGCGGGCGGTGGATGACGGCACCACGATTCTGGTCAGCGACAGCGGGCCGGGGATTCCACCTGATAACTTAACCACGTGTTCAAGAAGTTCTCCCGCGGGTCAGCCGGCGAACGCACGAGCGTGCCGGGCTCTGGCCTCGGCCTGTACATCTGCCGCAGCATCGTGGAAGCGCACGACGGACGCATCTGGATCGACAGCACCGTTGGCGAGGGCACCACGGTGGGCGTGTGGTTGCCTCACGAGCCGAGGACGTTGCGCGCCCGTGACGCGGGTGTGCTCCAATCCACGGTATGACGTCCTCCGCCGTCGTGCCGGTTCCGCGCGCCTGCATCATGGTCGTGGACGACGAGCCCGGGATCGTGGACATCGTGACCACGAACCTGGCCGCAGTGGGGTTCGACATCCTGAGCGCGCGCAGCGGCCCCAGCGCGGTCGAGGCCGCCCAGCGCCACGCGCCCGATTGATTATACTTGACATAATACTGCCAGGCATCGACGGTTGGGAGGTCCTGCGCCTGCTCGAGGCGGACGCGCGTACCGCCGGGATTCCGGTCGTGGTCATCACCGCCAAGGCGGACGACCTCGATGCCCTGCGAGGCCTCGAGCTCGGCGCCGTCGAGTACCTGACCAAACCCTTCTTCGCATAGGACCTGGTCGCGAGCGTGAAGATCCATCTCGAAGTCTTGGATCCGCGCCTGCGGGCCGCACGCCGCGAGTGCCTGATCGAGGCCCGCCGACGGCTGACGGCGGTGCAGCGGGCGCACTGATCGATGGCACGCATCTTGGTGATCGAGGACGAACCCGGGGTGGCGGAGATCCTGCAGGTCAATCTGGTTGCCAGCGGGCATGCCGTGCGCACCGTGGGCGACGGTCAGGCGGCGCTGGCGTTGCTGGACGCGCCGCCGCCGGATCTGCTCCTGCTCGACCTAAACTTGCCTTGTGTCTCGGGTTTTCGCTTCATGGACGTGATGCGCCGCACGCCCGGCTGGGAAGACGTGCCCGTGGTGGTGGTGACCGCTTTCAACTTCGAGGAAGCCGTCGACGTCGTGCGCGGTGGCGTGGACGAGTTCGTCACCAAGCCGTTCGATGTGCGCGACGTGCTGGCCG
>Ga0194121_10011184_pt1 | contig 10739 bp, 9 predicted proteins | sample TA2MahCa50mmetaG_FD_148609 | JGI IMG/M metagenome (GOLD analysis project Ga0194121, IMG submission 148609) | Freshwater microbial communities from Lake Tanganyika, Tanzania - TA2015020 Mahale Deep Cast 50m | ecosystem: Environmental > Aquatic > Freshwater > Lake | place: Tanzania: Lake...
CGATCGAGTCGGCGGGCTGCTGCGCTACGGCATTCCGGAGTTCAAGCTCGAGAAGCGGCTGCTCAATCGACGGCTCGATCTGCTCGCCGCTGAGGGCGTGGTGTTCCGAACTGGCGTGAATGTCGGTCAAGACATCGCGGTCGCCGATCTGCGCCGCGAGTACGACGCAATCCTGCTCGCCGGTGGTGCCGGCCTGCTGCGCCGCCTACGCGGCCGCGCGATCGATGTGGCTCAGGTCCTTGCCCGAGAGCGCGCCGCCGCCGATCGGCACGCGCGGGCCGTGTGGTACGCATGGAGAAGCAGCTGAGAAGCCGCCACGTCGCCGCAGGGTCTGAGAACAAGGGTTCCGTTAACCGTTGAGGCGCTAATACGGTCTATCGTCTCCCTCTCGGGACGGACGGTTCGGGCACGGCGCCGGACACGAGGTTGTTTCTGCAGAGCTTGGGGTTTCTACAGCAGATGGGGGAGTGGACCGAGATGGTCCGAGGGACGGAGGGGCCAGGGTCCGATGGGTCTGAGAGGGTCCGAGGGACGGGTCTGGGACAGTCCCAACATCCGGGTCTGTCCCAAGGTCGGGGTCTGTCCCCAAGTCTGGGACAGTCCCAAAGTCCGGACCCCTCTTCTAAAGTCCGGACCCCTCTTCTGACCTACGCGAAGGCCTTGCGCAGGAGCTCCAGGCTCTTCGGCACCGCGGTGTCGGCCGGCTCCTTGCCCTCCATCTCGAGCGACACCCAGCCCTTGAAGCCCGCCTTCTTCAGGATCGTCGCGATACGCGGGTAGTCGAGGTCGAGCGTGTACCAAACGCCGCCGCCGTAGTACGTCTTCGCCTGCACGATGGTCGCGTACGACGCGAGCGCCTCGATGCCCTCGTAGGGATCGCCCGGCCAGTTGCCGGTGTCGAGGTTGATGCCGAGCCAGGGCGACTTGACGTCCTGGTAGATCTTGAGCAGGTTCTCGACCTTCGTGCTCAGGCCCCAGTGGTTCTCGAGCGCGAGCACCACGCCGGCCGCTTCGGCGTCGGGCAGGCACTGCTTGATGCAGTCGACGCACCACGTGAACGCGTCGGCGTCGGTGTAGCCCTGGATGGGCGGCTCGATGCCCTTCGCCTTCATCAGGTCGTCGAACGCCTTGATCGTGTTCCAGCGGCCAGAGTTCAGGCGCACCGCCGGGATGCCCAGCCGCGCCGCGAGCCCGATGCACTTCTTCGTGTGGTCCACCGCCTCCTGGCGCTCCTTCGGGTCGGGCGTGACGAAGTCCTGGTGGATCGAGAGCATGGGCATCGCGAGCCCGTTGCTGAACGCGAGCTGCTTGAGGCTGTTCAGGTACGCCGGGGTCTCGCTGTCCATCTGGACGTGGAGCAGCTCGACGCCCTCGAAGCCGAGGCCGGCGGCCTGCTCGATGACCTTCTGGACGGGGTACTTCTGGTCCTCGAAATGCCAGTACGAGTAGGTGGAGACCGCAAACCGGATGGGTCCGGGAGCGGAGGCTGGCGCCGCCGACAGGCGGCCGGACGACGCGGCGAGGGCCATCGGGGCGAGCGCGGCCAGCTTCAGAGCATCACGGCGGGTGGTCATGCACGAAGCATAGCGCAGAGGAGGACTGGAAGCGGTCCGGCCTTCTCAGAGCCCCGTCACGCGCAGCCGGCGCCGCACGCGCACGTGCCACATCCACATCACCGCGGCCGTGGCCCACCACGCGAGCGCGATGACGGGCGCGTCGCGCAGGAGGACGAACGTCACACGGCTCCCGCCGAACGCGAACGACAGCGGCAGCAAGGTGAAGACCACTGCCACTCGACCTCCCGCGCGAGCGCCGGATCGCCAGCCGCGAACGACTCCACCAGCGCGTTGGTGTCGGCCGACGCTTCCCCCGACAGGTAGGCCGGCAGCAGGTCTCTCACGACGTCCCTGGTCACATGCATCGCTCAGCTCCTTGACTGTGGGGGCATGGGTGCGCCGCGCGACGCCGCCGGATGAAGCCGCAGCTGGAGCGCATCGAAGTTCAGGCACCCGTCCTGCGCGATGACGATCTCGCCGTCGATCACGCAGCCAGGCGGCAGCCGTTCGATCAGCGCGTGGTGCAGTTCAGGGAAGTAGCGACCGAGCGGCTTCAGGTCGCGGCTCTGGATGTACACGTCATCGGCCGCTTGCGCTGAGGGTTGAAGAGAGCGAAACACGATCGATCGAAATCCGTCCCACTTCGGTTCGAAGAGCAGCCCGTCGGTGTCAGGAATCGCACCGGTCAGTTTGGCCAGCATCGGCGCGATGGGCGGTTGGAGCACAGGCGAGCAGGCGAGCAGGCGGTCGGGCAATCGGGCTGACGGGCCAGCCAAAAAAAAGAGCCGGCTCCCGAAGGAGCCGGCCCTTTCTGATTGCCGGTGGACCCGTCGGCCCGACAGCCCGCAGGGAGGCCTAGAACGACATCTGCATGCCGAAGCGGACGTAGCGGCCGTCCATGATCCGCAGCGGTGTCAGCCACGCGTTGGTCGCGGGGATGGCGCCGTAGGTCTCGTTGACGCGCAGCACGGTGCCTGCGTTCAGCGCATTGAACACGTCGGCGAACGCCTGAATGCGGCGGCCGCCGAAGCGGAAGCTGCGCGCCAGGCGCAGGTCCAGCTGCTTGCGGTAGTCGAGGAACACCGTGTTCGGCTCGAGCAGGTTGACGCCGATGGTCGTGCCGCCGGCGGTGGAGCCGATGAGGGCGCGGCCGGCGAGGGCAGCGGTGACGGTGTAGTTGGCGGACACGCTCGGTCCCGGCGCGGCGATGAACGATCCGCTCAGCTGGAACTCCCAGGGCAGCTGGTAGGCGGCACTGGCCTTGTAGGTGGTGCGGAACGGCGGCGTCGAATCGCAGAACCGGGCGCTGTTCGGATTGTCGCGAACGTCGCAGGTAATCGACGCACGGCGCTCGACATTCACGCCGCCGAACAACAGCAGCTTGGAGCGGCGCAGATTGCCGCTCACCTCGAAGCCGTTGTAGATGGTGCTGTTCTCGCCGGAGAAGGTGCGCAGGTTGTCCGTGGCCACGCCGACCTTGTTGGCGTTCAGCGTGTACATCGTAATCGGCTGGCCCGACAGCGGCAGGCGCGAATCGGTCGGCGTCGTGATGCCGAACGACGTCCAGTCGGTGACCGCGAGATTGGTGTTGTCGGTGACGTCGAGGTTGTAGAAGATGCGGCGGTAGTAACCGGTCGAAATCGAGACGCGGTCGGCGAGTTCGTGCTGCATCGAAACGCCGTACTCCCAGTTGTAGCCGCGTTCAAGATTCGGATCCGGACGGCTGGTGATCTGACCGAAATTCGACGTGCCGCCGATCACTTCGTTGAACTGAATGTTGCCGGCCGCGTCGAGGATGGACTTATTGCCGTCGAAGTCGATCCATGAGCGGGTCTGCGTGCTGGAGTTCATCGGGTTGAACGACTGCGCGAAGCCGGCCGCTGCCGAGGCAATGTACTTGCTCGCATTCGCTTTGATGGCCGTCTTGCCCGTGCCGAATACGTCATAGGCGCCCGCCAGGCGCACCGACCAGTCGGTCCAGTTGGGCACGTTCGGAATCTCCGCGAAGGAGCGCGCCTGGATCCAGTTGCCGGCCGCCGCCGATTGCGCCGGTACGCTGGCATTGAATATGTCGTATCGGCCACCGACGTTCAGCGTCAAACGGTTGAGTCTCCACGTGTCCTGCAGGAACACGCCAATGTCCCTGTTCACCTTCTGTTCCAGGGTGGTCGGGCCGTTGGTGACGGCGACGGCGATGGGACACGGCAAGCGCGTGCAGGGGATGGGGTTCGTAGCGGACGCCGGCACGCCGAGCAACCCGGCGTTGGTCACCAGCGTGTTGATCTGCGCATTCGAGGAGAACGTGCGCGAGTTGGTGCCCCACTGCCAGGTGACGCCGGCCTTGAAGGCGTGCGAACCGGTAATGAAGCTGGCCGACGCACCGCCGCTGTAGGACTTGGTCCAGCTGGTATACGGCGGAATGGTGTTGCCACACGCGACACCGAGGCGGTTGGTCGTCTGTTCGAGGATCGGCAGATCGCGCGGCCCGACTTCCGGCCGGCAGGTCTGCTCGTAGTCCTGCGTGTAGTACGACAAACCCGCCTCGAGCAGCAACCGGTTGGTGGTGGTCTGGGTCCATTTGATCTGCGGGACCCACCCCAAACCGAAGGCGTCCGTCGACGCCTCAGGCGACGTCGTCGGCAGCGTATTGAAGCCGTTGTAGTCCTCGCCGTTGAACTGGCGATCGAGGTAGAAGCGGATCTTGTCCTTCTGGGTTGCCTGCCACGTGAGGCGCGTCACCGCGCTGTAATTGCCCTGGCCGGCCCGGAAGGCGCGGCTGCCGTCGGCGAACTGGGAGCTTGGCACGTAGGTCTTGTCGTCCTCGTACTTGTAGGTGAAGTAGAACCACAGCTTGTCGCGCTTGATGGGTCCGCCGAACGACGGATTGACCTGCCAGGTGTAGGCGATGCCGGGCTTGGGAATCGCCGCCGGCCCGCTCTTCATCGCATCGCTGCGATTGTCGGCCTGCAGACCGCTGCCCGCGCCGTAGGCGAACAGCGTGCCGCTGAAGGTATTGCCGCCGTCCTTGGGCGTGCTGTTGATGCGCAGGCCGCCGTTCTGCATTTCCGCCGACTCGGCGCCGGTCGTGAACGTGACCTCTTCAATCGCCGCGTCGTTCATGTAGAAGCCGCTGAACTGGCCGCTGCCGCACAGGTTGTTGACGCGCATGCCGTCAATGGCGATCACCGTGTCCTGGCTGGCCGAGCCGCGCACGCTCATCGTGAACTGGCCGAGCACGAACGGCGTGACCTGTGTGCCGGGCAGCAGCAGCGCGCGCGCCGGCGTGTTGCGAACCGCGGTGGGAATCTGGTCGAGGATCTCGCGATCGACGACAAACTGCGCGCGGTTGTTGCTGACGTCCACCGTCGGCGACGCGCCGGACACCGTGATGGTCTCCTCGAGCGCGCCCACTTGCATCTGCTCGCTCACCGGCGCCGAGAAGTCGCCGCGCAGGACGATGCCTTCCCGCCGCACCGTCTTGAATCCGGTCAGCGTGAACACCACCGTGTAGCTGCCCGGCGGCAGGTCGGTGATGCGGTAGTTACCGGACGCATCGGTCACCGCGGTGCGGGTCTTTTCGATCAACGCGTCGCTCGACGCTTCGACGGTCACACCCGGCAGCACCGCGCCGCTGGGGTCCTTGATTGAACCGGCGATGCTGCCCTGGGCCCATGCGGCCAAGGGGGTCATGATGACCGCTGCTAACGCAAACAAAACAACAACAAGGGTTTTGCGCATCCATTCCTCCAGAAGGGTCGTCCTGATGTCGCGACGACAAGTGAAAGTCGCCTGAAAAGTAGCATTGGGTTGGGTATCGGTCAATTCCCTAGTGCGTCGCACCGGACCCCGGGACGCGCGACACGTGGCTGTATCTTGATGGTGGAATGTCCAGAGCGCGTGTTGTCCGGTTGACCGTGAGATCCCGTCACGAAATCACACCCGAGATCGAAGACTTCCGCGATCAACGCTGCCACCGTGAAGGCGCGCGCCAGGTCAGGACCGCGCACGAGGCCGAAGGTTTCATCGAGCAGGTGGGATTTGCCGCCTGCCTCACCGATTCGCGGCGGCCCGGACCGTCGCTGCACGTGGCGGTGTGTGGCCGCCGGGATGCGGTCATGCCGCGCAACATTCAGAAAGACGAGGAAGCATCCGCGACGGACGATAAGCCGTATTAGTGGCCTCTGGTTCACCGAACGGCGGTTCGCAGACCCGGCGGTGGTCGTGGCGTGGATGGTCTTGCGCTCCTATCGAGGTCGACACCCGCGCGCGGACACGGCGGGTGCTGCCGCGCATGGCGGACAGGTGCCCGAGAGCGAAGTGTCGCGGATGGTCCGCGCCTGGGCGAGCGATCACCAGTGCGCGACATGCGGTGCCGCACTCAGCGAGACAGCCGGGCACCACATTGCACTGCTCGACTCCAGCGGGATGACGCGCGAGTGGGTCGACATCGCGCCCGAGCGGCTGCAGGCGGCCCCGGCCTCGAGTGTGCCGGTCTGCTGGAACTGTCACATCGCGGCCACGTTCCGCCGGCAGCACCCCGAGCTCGTGACCGACCGCGAGGAGACGGCGGTTAGGGTCAAGCAGTAAACTTCGCAGTCAGAAGTCAGCAGTTCTGCCGTAGCTTCAGCGAAGGCGGAAGACTCGCCTCTACGTCCCGGCGCGGCGGTCTCGAGCTCCTCTTTTGAGTGCTGAGTGTTAAGTTCGAAGTTCTTACTTTCCCCTGATTCCCCTGAAGAACTCGCGCACGTCGGCGATCAGCAGGTCGGGCTGCTCGAGCGCCGCGAAGTGGCCGCCGCGCGGCATCGGCGTCCAGCGCATGAGGTTGTAGCGGTTCTCCACCCACTTGCGTGGCGGCGTCGTGATCTCTTTCGGGAACAGCGCGCATGCGGTGGGCACCTCGACGCGTCCCTGGACTCCGCCGGCCTGCCGGCTCTCGTAGTAGATGCGCGTGGACGAGGCCGCGGTCTGTGTCGCCCAGTAGATGGTCACGTTCGTCAGCAGTTCGTCTTTCGTAAAGCGGCTCTCGATGTTGTCGCCGCAGTCGCACCAGGCGTGGAACTTCTCGACGATCCACGCGGCCAGCCCAGCAGGGGAGTCCGTCAGCCCGTACCCGAGCGTCTGCGGCTTGGTCCCCTGAATCTGCTGATAGGCGCGCTCGTTCTCCATGCGCGCGTTCGTCTCCTGCATCAGCTTCAACTCTGCGTCCGGCACGCCGGCGTTCGGGTTCGCTGGATCGGGAGCAGCGGCGCCCGTACAGAAATTGAGATGCAGCCCGGCGACATGTGACGGGTCCTTCAGCGCGACGATGCGGCTGATGATGCCGCCCCAGTCGCCACCCTGCAGGCCGTACCGCGTGTACCCGAGCCTGGCCATCAGCTTCGCGATGATGTCGGCCATCTTCTCCGGGCTGTAGCCGCGATCCTTCGGCCGCTCGGTAAAGCCGAACCCGGGCAGCGAGATGGCGACGACATTGAACGCGTCCTCCGCGCGCCCGCCGTACTTCACGGGATCGGTGAGCGGTCCGATGATCTTGTGGAACTCCGCGATCGAGCCTGGCCAGCCGTGCGTCAGCGCGAGCGGCATGGCGCCCGGCACCGGCGACTTCTGGTGGATGAAGTGAATCCGCAGGCCGTCGATCGTCGTCGTGGACTGATCGAACTCGTTCAGACGCCGCTCCTGCGCACGCCAGTCGAAGCGGTCGCGCCAGTACTCGACGAGCGGCCTCACGTAGGTGATGTCCGCTCCGTACGCCCAGCCAACGTTGTCGAGTTGATCGGGAAAGCGGGTGCGCGCGAGGCGTTCCTTCAGATCACGGAGCACCGCGTCCGGAACGTTGATGCGGTAAGGGACGATGGCGTCGGAGGCGGGAGCCTGGGCCGATGCCGGCCCAATCCCTGCCACGACGAGGCCGAACACGAGACAGGAGAGCAGGTAGTGGCTGCGCATGGCGCGCAGTCTACCCCAGGCCGGCACCGGCATTCGGGATGTCGGCACTCGCACCGCAGCTCGGTCTCCTGGCCCTTCTCCTTGCAGTACTCGCTCCACGACTTCCCGTGAGGAGCGCCCTTCGGAAGACGATAAGCCGTATCAGTGGCCTCTGGTGCACCAAACGGCGGTGCGCAGACCCAGGCTTGAGCGTTCGTTGCTGTTCCTGTGTTGGCTTGCGAGCACGCTCCTTGCTGTCCTGGTCCTACTGTTCGCCTATATGATCGGAGCGCCGCTTGGGGCGTGAAAAGAATGGCTTGCGATGTCTGGCAAGGGGCGCGAGGTCTAGCCGCCAAAGTGAGACGGACGCGCAGCAAGCTGCGCGCCGCTCATTTGGAGCGTTAGCCGCAAAGATCTCACGATGCTGCAACGTTTGATCTCGTACTGGGTATACGGAGGCGCACTGGCTGGGGCCCTGTTGCTCGCGCTGTCGCCGCTCTTGCTCGCGGGCTGTTCAGCGCCGCTGGCGGCCACGTTCTTGCACTTGCCCGCCTACATGATCCACCAGTACGAAGAGCATGATCATGATCGGTTTCGGCTGTTTTTCAATGCAACCCTTGGCAAGGGTTTTGATGTGCTGTCCCCCTTGGCGGTATTCGTCACGAATGTTCCTGGCGTTTGGGGCGTGATTGGTCTTGCCTTGTACTGCGCTGTCGACATCGGGCTCGGTTGGGCGCTCGTCCCGGTCTATCTGGTGCTCGTCAATGCCCTCGTGCACATCGTGCATGCCGTGATCTTCAAGCGCTACAACCCCGGTCTCGTCACGGCGGTGGTCGTGTTCTTGCCACTGGGTTCGATCACGCTCCATCTGATCAACCAGACAGGCGGTGGTGCCGTTTCAAGCCACATCTTAGGTCTGGTGGTTGCTGTAGGAATTCATGCCGCCATCCTGCTGCATGTTCAGCGCAAGTTGGTTGCTCTGCAACGGGCTCGCGCAGCCGGTGCGGCGTGACGGCCGTCTCCACACTGTCTCCACACAGTCTCCACAACGGGGGTCGATTGGCGTCCACGCCCGTCGTGTCGTGTCGACTGGTGTCGCGTGCCGAAGTCGTTATGTGCGAACCGCTCAGGACCAGAACCGCCACGCCATCGATAAGTTGCCGAAACGGACCGGAAAGGGTTCAACTCCAGCCGCCTCCACCACTTTTGATTCCAGCCCTAAGGCGTCAAGGAGGCTCGCCAGCAAGCCCACTGCACCTCCGGCGAAGCCTGAGCCGAACGCCCTGAGAGTTCGCCAGGAGCCGGGAAAGACGAACCTCAGGCGCGAAGCCAAGGTCATGGTGGATGGCATGGCGATGAACGCGATGGTGGGACTGGTGTTTTCGACGAAGTCCGGAACCCTCGATTTGACCGAGTGTTTCGCGGAGGTTCTCAGTCGCGTGCGAGAAGCAGCGAATCGGGACACGAAGAGTCAGGAGGCGATTCTCGTGGGTCAAATCATCTCGATGAATGCCGTCTATACCGACCTGGCCATCATCGCCCGTCAGAACCTGTCGAATCTGGCTGTCTTCGAGCGGTTGATGAGGCTCGCTTTCAAGGCGCAGAGCAACTGTCGAGCGACGGGCGAGGCGCTGGGGGCTCTCCAGAATCCCCCGAGCGTCTTTGCACGTCAGGCAAACTTCGCGAACGGCCCTTAGCAAATCAACAACGGCGTGCCGGCGCCTGCGCTGCCCGCGCGCGGGAGATCAGGAAATTGAGCGGAACAAACTATTGGAGACCCCCAGCCAACGGATGGACCCTGGAGCGGTGAGCGCGGCAGTCAGCGGCGATTCGAACCTGGCACCCGGGTGCCCGTGGGAACATTCCACCGGGGCCGGAATGGGTCACGCCGGCACCTCTTCGACGGCCGCGACGCCGCGTGCGGCGTAGGCGAGCGCGGCCGGTGGCGTCATGGCCGGATTGCTGAACGTCTGCCCCATCAGGGCCACCAGATCGCCGAAGAGGGCGGTGTTGGCGCGCAGCCCGCGGAAGCGTTCCTGGCCCGGGCCGAACGCGAGCACCGGCGCCACGTCCGCGGTGTGCGTGGTCCCCGTCCACCCGATCCCCCAGTGATTGGCGGCTATCTGCCCCAGCACGCCGTCGAATCTGGCCAGCTGTCCATTGAGCACGGTGGCCACGGGGCGCGCCAGCGAGGTTCGAATCACCTCCGTTTGCAGCTGGTCCGGTGCGAATCCCAGAAGGTGCTCCACGAGCATGCCCGTGTCGTTCACGCTGGGCTGACCGGACCGGCCGGCCCCGTCAAGCAGCCGGCGCCTGACCTCAGAGAACGACGCCCGCGCGCGTGTGACATGTGCGAAGACCCGGCTCGAGTCGAGATAGTTCTCGCCCATGCCGTTCAGGCCGGGATTGGCGTTGCCGTGGTCGGAGGTCACGATGACGAGCGTGTCGTGCCGACCACCCGCAAACTCGCGGACGACGGCGACGGCGTCGTCGAAATCGAGCTGCTCGCGCAGGATCGACGCCGCGTCGTTGGCGTGCGCGGCGTGATCGACGCGCCCGCCTTCGACGAGCAGGAAGAACCCTTCCGGTGTATCGTTCAGCCGTGTCAGCGCCGCCGACGCCATTTCAGCGAGGGTAGGTACGTTGGCCTGCAGGCGTGGATCCTGATCGCGATCGAGTCGGTATGGCAAATGCTCGGTCGCAAACAGGCCGAGCACGCGCCCGGTGCCTGTCGCAGCACGCAACTCGTCCCTGGTGCGCCAGACGGCGTAACCACCGCGCTCGAAGTCACCGAGCAGGTCCCGGGCATCGGCCCGTCGCCGGGCATCGAAGAACCGCCGCCCGCCGCCGAGCACGACGTCCACCCGATCGAGGTATTGCGTGGCGATGTCGTCCTCCGCGTTGCGGTTCGTGTTGACGGCAGCGAACCCCGCGGGTGTGGCGTGCGTGACGGTTGTCGTCGTCACGAGGCCGATACGACGGCGCGCCGATCGGGCCACGTCCGCCAACGGAGTCAAGCGAGTATTGTCCGGCAGCACGTTGATGGCACCGTTGCGGACACGAGACCCGCTGCCCCACGACGACGCCGCGGCAGCTGAATCGGTCACGAGCGACGTGAGCGACGCCATGTCGAACCACCCCGCGGTCACGTTTGGATCGCGCGCCAGCTCCCACCACGCGGTGCCGCGCCCGCGCACAGTGCGGGAGAACGACTCGGCCAGCGTCGGCACCCCGACGCTCATGCCGTCGGCCACCATC
>Ga0194121_10011185_pt1 | contig 10739 bp, 10 predicted proteins | sample TA2MahCa50mmetaG_FD_148609 | JGI IMG/M metagenome (GOLD analysis project Ga0194121, IMG submission 148609) | Freshwater microbial communities from Lake Tanganyika, Tanzania - TA2015020 Mahale Deep Cast 50m | ecosystem: Environmental > Aquatic > Freshwater > Lake | place: Tanzania: Lake...
TTTTTGCGTGTATATTTAGTAATTTTGTAAAGATTCCTTAATTTTAAGGTCTTTTCTTTACAAAAGTTCCCTTAATATACGCATTAAGGTGCGAACCCTATGTTTTTCATATATCGCCTTGTTTAGGCGCGTATATCCACCTACTTTGCTTCGTGAAATTGCTTTCTTCACGACTTCAAAGCACGCTTATTTTTCAATAAGCGTGCTTTGCTTGTCGAAAAGACTAGCCTATGGCTGAAGTTCAGCCAACATGCCCTCTAGTCTTTTGAGACTCTGAGCGGCTTTTTCAGCCTTCTCTACCAAGCCCCCAGTGTCAAACGTCACATCCTCATGTGTGTCGTGGAATTCGTTCATGGCCGTAACTTGCGTCAACTCCATGGCCGGCACCGCTTCGATTTTCGCCGCTTTCCCTTCCGCGCTGCTGGCAACCAGACCCTGCAAAAGCTCAAGAGTCTGTTTCTTTTGTTCATCGCTCATGCGCATGATGCTGTCATGCACCTCTGCGGTATGGATGCCCAAGTCGATGAATTCAACCTTGAGCCTATCGCCTGCCGCATTGATATGGCTACTTGTCACGCCCCATTTACCCTGAGTCAAGATGCCCGCAAGCGCGCTCGTATTCACTTTCGATTGCGTTCTGATATACAGCGCATAGGCAGCTTTCGCTGCCTTGTTACTGCTGTGCGGATATTTTGCGCGATACTCTACCTTAAACTCTGCCGCACGCTGCAGGCGCACAGTATGCGCCCCGCCGCGTGTGGTTTTCGTGACAACGTTCGCCAGCGCGCCGAATTGGATAATGTTATTCATAATGTCTTGTTTTTGCGCACTCTCATTCCTATAGTTCAGTTGTCTTAAGACAACGTCACTCTAGCCGCGACATTGCGGCGGAAAGCAAAGTGCACAAGGCAAGACACTAGCAAAACACTAGCCTTTATTCGTGCCGCTCCCATATTGGTTTATGCTCAAACCTAGGCCATATTGCCTAGGTTCAATCCGCGTGCTCCCTATAAACCTTTAAACTGGTTAGGCTCCCCTTTCAGTGTGTCACGTGCTTACGTGCTATCATGCTAGCCTGATTCAGAACTGAAGTCTGCGCTATGCATTGCCGTCTGGCACCTATCACCTATCGGGCGCGGACCTTTCGTTGGTCCAGTCGTTAAGCGACCCGGCGGATTTATACCGCTCTACGCGTCACGCGGCTCCCGCGTGCAAGGGGCAAACGCCCCGCCGAACGACACTATTAAATCACACATCCCTTACCTAGTCAAGTTCAAAGGGAAAACGAGTTATGCGAGGAGAACCGAGTGGGGGACGTGATACCGAGTTTGAGTTTAAGAACTTTACCTGAACCTCTCATAAAATTTTGTAAATTTCAAAACCCAGTATAACCTTTAGTTTTAGTTTAGATTTGAGTTGGGTTGGCATATTAAATGCTTGGAGATGATTAGATGAATGATGGGCATGAGTATAGTTCTAATGGCGCGCAGTGGTTCATAATCGGCATCTTAGGTGTTTTTACTGCGGTAAACTTTATCCAGTCTTACATCAAAGACAGCGCGAAACATAAGAAATTTAATTTACCTCTTAGTGTTAAGTGGCTCAATAACGCACAAGGCGCGCCAACTTTCACCATGTCTGTTGTGGACGATAAGGGTGTAACTAACACTATAAAAATCGACGTGGGGCTGCGCTCGGATAGTGCGGTTATTTGGAAAACAAGCGAATAATATGATTGGAGAACTAACAACTCGACAAATATTAGCTTTGTCTAATGAAGGACTTGATGCTGCGCGCATCGCACAAGAATTGGCTGTAGAATTACCTATGGTCAAGTTAGTCCTCGCAGCTCACGATCCCGGGCCGCGCTCGAATGACCGGGATATTGACGACAACGGGTTAAATTTACTTCGCCAGCGCGCTTTGGCATTAGCTTTAAATTCTGAGAATGAAGCTGTTTCCGCGCGCATGATAGAATTCCTTATTGAGCGCGATAAACCTAAGAAAACTGTAGCCGATAGTCCTAATATTGGTGCAATCAATGTAGCTATCCTTAATGGGCGCGGCGCTTTTAACAAGCTTATTGACGAGTATTCATCGTGATAATACCACTACAACCTTTACAGGCCACGAAGGAAGAGATAGAGAAGTTAAAAAGTCTCGTGCGCCGGCCGATGCTTTTAGGTAAAAAGCGCGCACAGGATGTTATTGCGCCAACTGTAGAACTTCCAAAAGTTGACCCTTCTGAGGATCTCAAAACTACACAACTTTCAACTCGTTCTTCTTCTCTAAATATCTTCAATGGAGGTTTGCAGCATATTGAAGTAACAATGGAGCCACTTAAATTCGACAACCCTGTCGAAATGTGGACCATGTTAAAACCTGACATAACATTGTATCGCTGGCAGTTTGAAACATTGATGCAAGTTGCAGGTTACACGCGCGCGGGCAAATACCAACCTGAAGATAAAGTTAAAGTGGACAAAGAACATGTATATCGTCTACTTTTATCAGCAGCTAATGGTTCAGGCAAAGATGCAATAGTAATTGCCGCCGCGGCTGTATGGTACGCTTTAACAGGTTTGCGCAATCGCGTAATAATTACATCATCTTCCTTCGAGCAGGTTAAATTTCAAACTGAACCTGCTATTACAGACTTAAAGAACTGTATCAACCAGAAGTTTGGTGTACTTTTCAAGTCTGTTCAATTTCACCATACAGTGCCAAAGCTCGGATCGGAGATAAAAATCTTCGCAACTGATGATGCCGGGCACGCTGAAGGTTACCATTCTTGGGGCACGGGTGGAGTAATGCGCATAATCAACGAAGCTAAATCTGTGCAAGAGGACATTTTCAAAGCTACGTCGCGCTGGACAGGTGTTACACATGATTTATGTGTAAGTAGTCCTGGTAAGAAATCAGGAACTATGTTCAAACGTGTAGCAGATTCTGTGCTATATCCAAATGATGTAGAATTAAACAAATGGTTTTTCAGAAGGGTCACAGCTTTTGAATGTAAACATATCGCCACCGCGCACATTCAGGAAATATTCTACACCTATGGCGAAAACTCTCCGCACACGAAATCTGTAATCTTCGCAGAGTTCTCAGATTATGACGAACCTGTTATCATATCTGAAGAAGTCTGGGATAAATTATTCAACAATCCTCCACCGTGGACCGGGCACGACATTGGAATAGGATTAGATTTAGCAGGTGGTGGAGATGAAGATGCAGGTGTAGTTCGGCAGGGAAACAAGGTTATACATTCATTCTTTTTTAGGCAAAAGGATACAGACCTAGCTTCCGACTTAATTGACATGCAATTAGAGCCTTGGAAAACTACAGACTATGTTTTTAATGCTGACAACGGTGGACTAGGACAGGCTATTTTGGATAAACTTGCGCAGAAAGGTTGGAACATCCAGCGGCGCAATAATCAATCTCCCGCATTCGATAAGCGTCAGTTTTTGAACCTTGGCGCGGAAGTGTGGCATCATGTTAAAAGGTTAATGGAGCGGCGCGACATAATACTGCCGGGCACTGTTGGAACTAAGTTCATCGACAAGCTCAAAGCACAAGTGATTTCTAGGCATTGGGAAGGACTTGAATCCACACAAGGTAAGTTCTCATTAGAGCCTAAAAAACATGCTATAGCTTCTGGTCGTCCCTCTCCCGACCGCGCTGATGCATTTAATCTATGTTTCTTTTCCTACCGTCCTAATCGTATAACTGTCGCAAACTCAGATCGGAAAGAAGAGAAATTCTACATAACAACAGAACAGCTACTTAAACTAGCACAAACTGGTGAATTATTCCGCACGCAACTTAAAACAGATCGCGGACTTTACACCATCATGAACACTAAGAACATATGATCACAGAACAATCAGAACAATCGCCAATACGAAGCTTCGACTTCAAAAAGGAAGCGGGTATCTACGATTCAATCATTGCTGATAGCAAAGAAGAGGACGAAAAAGTAAAAACTCGGCGCGAACTTCGTCGCAATTCTGTAAATGTTGAAGAAGAGCGCCAGCTTAAGCGTATCTTGGCTGATGAAACTAAGATACCAGACCGCACAATCAATACTAATATTCGGCGCTCCAAGACACCATACATCGACTACATAACAACCGCGCAAAGAATGTTGGTGCTCACCGACGTTAATAACCCATCCTACGACACAGAGCAAGTAGAGTTGTGGTTTACACGTGGTATGCGTTACCCTGGATGGAGATTACCTTGGATGCGCCTGGTAGATGCTATGCTGACGCACGGTGGAAGTGCTGTGGAGGTTGTATTTGATCCGGAGAAACCATTCAACGTAGCAATTGAATACATTCCTAGGAACTGTTTGCTATTTCCGCGCCACACGAAATCCATACAAGCCTGTCCGCGCATAATACGTAAATATCACATCACAGTGCTCGAACTAGAAGAACTAGCTGCGAAGTATGAGTTTAACAGTGAGCTGGTTAAAAAGATAACCGACAGGTTCTCAAAGCGCGCTGATATGTTGGATATTTATCGCATCTTGTCCAAGAAAGATGGTATTGTTTTTTCATCTTGGTATTCGCAGGATGAGAACTCTGATTGGCTGCGCGCGCCAATAGAGCACCAGATTGGGCTGTTTGACATAGACATGGAGGAAATACAAGTAGCTAAAGCTGACCCACAATGGGATGAGATACGTGTCGCACTGTCCAAACCACGCCTTTTGAAGCTTTATCCAATCTTTTGGTTCAAACTCGATGAAACAGAAGGTGAAGAGCTTTTACTTGAACAAGGGCGCGTAGCATTAGACCTACATGTGCAGGAAGCTTTAACTTCTCTCTTATCGTCTACTGTTAATGCCTCATGGCGCGCGTCACAATTGTATCCGTCCGCGGAGAATATGCCTGGTGATGATAATAAAATGACAGAACTAGGTCCATTGAAACCTGGTGTTACCATGTCTAGAAAGGTGGTCTTAAATCAATTCCCATGGCCGCAGTCTATTATCCTAGCTGTTATGCAAGCTTTGGATATCCGCAAGTCCGCGGAATCAGGAAATACAGATTTCGCGGCAATGGCCAGACAAGATGCTAATAAAACTAAATATGAGATGGAATTAGCTAATGCGCAATCTAAAGAGATCGCATCATTAGACTTAACTGTATTCTCAACTCCATATTTAGACGTGCTCGCTCTGTGCTTCTTAATTGCGCAGCATCAAGCAATCTTTGATTTGGTGCCCATGCCTCCCAATGAGGAATGTTTGTATCATTCTTACCACATGCAACCTGCAGGTGATGTTGAGATAATCAAACGTAACGAAGAAAAGCAAAATGCTAAGGAGTTTTTCGAAGTAGTCAAAGGAACACCTGTAGCAGAAAAGCTAATTGAGTTCTTATTCAGGAAGTTCTTCCCTGACCAAGCCGAAGAATGGATAGCCACTATGGGTACACAGGAGAAGTTAGCGCAAATGCAGCAAACCATCATGCAATTAGTTGGCGTCCTTCAACAATTACCAACAGATGAACTCGACCAAATTCAACAATCCGGACTTTCAAGTCTTATCGCATCTGCATCAGCAGTGGCTGGCGAACCCAGTAACGCGCCTGTTGCTCAAAACCCTGCACCAGCACCAGTCGGAAATGCTGCTTAGTGTGCTTGGTATTAAAGATCGCGAATCAAACAAAGGTATAATTTTTGAGCGCTTGGCTGAAGCCGCCCAAAAGCAAAAACTAATAGAACTAATAAACAACGTAGAGGAATGGAAACATGATATACAAAATGATACTACTGTTAACGCCTGATCCTAACGGTGATGGTTCTGGAGGTTCTGATGTGGATACCAACACACCTGAATCTGAAGATTATTCATCGGCAGTAAACCAAACTGAAGAAACCGATGCATTACAAACTGTTGACTCCGCACCATTAGATGAGTCCGCACCTATTGGTGAGGCGTTAGACCAGTTTAACAAAATGTTAAATTCTGGTGAAACCGCACCTTCAGTTAGAGAAATAGTTACACGAGGCTTACCCGCTTCTAGGAAGTTTGACGGTCTTGACGAGAATGAAAAAGCATGGTTCACCAAAATGGGTAATGATGCTTACAATGGCTTGTATCCGCAATTCTTGGAGTTCAAAAAACTCAAGACTGACTTTGATTCTTTGAAAGCAGAGAATGATAAGATCAAAGGCGCACATATTTATGATGAACCTGATGCTTACATGATAACACCAGAGTTCCGCCAGCTTCAGGGCGCGCAGGATCAATTGTCAGCCGAAGCTTCACATTGGCAAGAACAGCTTGTTAAGTGTAAAGCTGGCGATGATTGGATACCTATTGTCCTGAACCAAGAAGGAAAACCATGTTTAGGTGCGCCGCGCAGAGGTTCTCCACAAGATGAAGCATTGATTCTTGGCGCGCTAACTAATGCTTACACTCTTCAGCAGAATGTTAGTGGTCGTTTGGAAGCTTTTAAGACACAATTCTCAGAGCGCAATAAAGCTTTTGTGAGTGATCTTCAAGCTGTTACGCAGAAAGTGTTCGCCGGCGCGGACATGGCCAAATTAGCCAAAGCTGCGGAATCAAAATTGAAAATCTTCCCTACGCACACGCACAGGCAACCTATGGTTCAAGCTTTTGCGCAAGCTTTAGTTCTAATTGACGGTTTAACAGCCATGATAAGAGGACAAAAGAAACAAGCTAGTTCTCGTCAAATTAACAATAGGACAGCTTTAGGCGCAGGTCCAACTGATTCTGAAGTTTCAGGTTCACCCGGCGCACAAGGTAGAACTGTTGGTGATACGCTTAAGCAGATGCAAGCAATGCGCGCGCAAGGTTTGGCATGATTATTGCTTTACAATATTCTGCATAGTTCGGTAAGTGAGTCAGGTTGGGTGCTGGCTCTGCTTTGGTCAGAGCCAGCATTTTAATTTCGGAGGAATAGGGAACGATCGTTATCTACGGGAGCATTCCGCAGGGAACGTAAAGTTACGGCAGTTCTTAACGCTCGAACTGACCTTCAATCGGGGTGATAGAGGTTAGTAGCTCTATCACCCTTTTTATTTGGCATGTTTCCTGCTTAGCTATTCTTCGTTAGCCTCAAAGGACACTTCTTGGGCAGTCCTAATTAAAGATTGCCTCTTCTAATTGCTTCTGGGCATGAGCAGACGAGAGACAGACGTAATTCTGTCTGAAATAAAACGTTAACTTATGCTTAAATATGCAACTTCCCGCTCTTGATCAAAGTGTCTGCGCGTCATGGACGCAACAGCAGAATGACTTCTACAATGCCCTACCCTTCTATTTCATGGAAGGACAGGCTCAACATCGGAAATATTGGGAAACTTGGTCCAAGCTTGCTACTGGCAAAGTTTCGTGGAAACCTAATATGGGTTCTACGATGCGCACCGTGGTTAATGAACCAACTCCCATTATTCGTCAACAGGCGTTTCCTAATGCGCTTAACGTCGCGCCGAAAACCGACGTAGTCAACTATAGGGAGCGTAAATTTGATTCTGCACCACGTTGGCAGGACTTCGTATCGCCGCACTTCAATTGGTATCCGGAATTTACGGATTTCATGAAGCACATCGACGAGACGTTGAAGAACATCACCAAACAGATCATTGTTTTCAATGAAACGTTCATCCGCACGAATATGTTTCACCGTGCGCCTTACGTTTACATCTGCGGTGTTGGTCTTGTAGTCGCGCCGACAGGTGAAGGTAATTCGGCTGGCACAGCTGGTAAAACTAATGCTTGGTTGCAAGCACAGTTTAGTGCGCTGTCCGGTTCTCAATCGAAGTATCTTACCTTTGCAGAACTGTTCAAAGCTCTTAATTTCTTTGAGCAGACTATTGGTGGCACTCCTTTTGATGGACCAGGAACTCCTGGACAGGAATCTAATCCTCTTAATGAGCGCTTCTGCTTAGTGCAATCTGCAGAATCATGGAATCAGTTCGTGGATGATCCGTGGACAAAAGAAAACCGTCCGTTGAACATGAACATCGTAACTGATGGTTTCAAAGGAGACTTGTTTGGCCGCATTCGTTCTAAACTTGAAGCGAAACCTTTGCGCTTTAAAGTTGACGCGAACTTCGTGCCTACTCTGCCTGATCCTGAGACTATGGAAGCGAATACTGATCGTGAAGATTATGGTCGCACCAAACCTAATCCGGACTATTCAGATCCTGCTGCATCACCCATCGAGGTTTCATTCTTGGTTGGTGGCCCAAACTTCGATACTATCGAGCTTGGTCCTCCTCCTTCGGAATTCATTCGTGATCTTCCACAAGGTCAAGGCATCAAGATGAACTGGAACGGTAAACCATATCTGAACAAAAACTTCCTGGTTCCTTGCATGAATGGTTCTACTCTTGAATACGAGGCGAACTCATTTGGTCGCTACTTGCGTTTGCAGGCAACTGCTAATGTTGGTGTGCGCGCAACCAATCCGCAGAATGTTCTGCCGATTATCCATGCACGGAAAGTTGGCATTACTACCGCATAAACAAACCATTCACTTAAACAGAATATGAAAAAATTATTCATTCTTCTCTCAATGGCTGCATCGTTGGTCTTATCCGCGCATGCAGATAACGTTGTAGTTGTGGGTGCTGCTAATACGGCATCTAACCTTATTGCAATACCTGTTATCGCTAACAAGATAACGGTTACTGCTACTACGGCGAACATAACAACGGTAAAGTTCTACGATACCGCTAATACTACGACAACTGCTGTTCAAGCTGCGTATACAAGTTACTCTTCGTATGCCACGAATTGGAACGTTACGTTTACGAATGCAGAAAATGTTGTCCTCACTAACACATACGTTGGCACTTACACCAGAGCTACTGCTAACAGTGCTTCTACTAGTTCATTGCCAGTGCTGTATACCATAGTGGTTCCAGCTTCTTCTGAGCGCGTGAGAACTGTTACGATTGGTGCGATAAGAGGTCTTACGTTTGTGCCTAATCAGAACTGCATCGTTGAAGTGGAATACGCCAAGAATCCGTAAGTTCATAAAGGTTTGGTGGTCATCCTAAACCACCATTTCTATTATGAATACATCAACTGTAACATTCGGTGCGGTTACCTATGGTGTCCGCGCATTTCAAGGATGATCTACCCTATCGAATGGTTGCTTTCGCAAGTTAAAACCTTGCTGGCAAAAGTCACGGCATTGGAGAATTCCACTGCCGTGGATTTTGTCCGTAAAAGTGGTGATAGTGGAATCGGTCCTTTAGCATTACTAGCAGATCCTACCGAACCTCTTGAAGTTGCAACTAAACAGTATGTTGACAACAAAGATACAGAGGAAGGATTCATTGCATACTTCTCTACCGCACAAGCGCCATGGATTGCAAACCATAATAAAGGTCGGCGTCCTGCTACTGTTCGCTGTTTGGTGCGCATTCCATCTGATCCTACGTCGCTTTATGAATACTTTGGACCCGTGGTTGAAGAAACAGTTAACAAGACTGTTGTAAATTTTGGTGCAAACTACGAAGGTGAGATGCACTTAACTTTTAACTAACATGCCTATACCATTTACAGGTTCTCTAGGTCTTAATGCGGGCTCGCATTGGGATTTTCATGGTTATGAAGCGCGCCGGCAGACAATGTGGAACATCACAGACACATTGTCCAATTCTTATGGTGCAACACCACAAGATGGTGCGATTGGTTACAGAACAGACGCTATTGCTTCTCAAGATTCTGGAACAGCTGCATCGACTAAGAAACATCTTGTCTACTATGATTCTACTGGTGGAGCTGATGTTTCAATCCCGCGCACAGATTGTGAGGAAAACTGGCGTGCTAAACAAAACTTCAACAACTATTTCACAGTTCCAGGGACAACGAAAGTCACAAACTTGAATTGTGATTTATTGGATGGTTACGATTCTTCCACTGCTGCCGTTCAGAGCACTATTCCAGTTTATTCAACAGGTGGAACACTATTTGTAGCTACTCCAACACTCGGAACGCACGCTGTCACCAAAGATTATGCAGATGCGCTAGGTCAAGGTATCAATCCTGCGTCTAGTGGACCTGCGCGCGTTGCTACTACTGCATCTATTGCGAACTTAAGCAATGCTTCTGTGACAATAGATGGTGTCACATTGATCGCTGGTGATCGTGTTTTGGTAAAAGATAATGCGTCACCTGATGGTGTTGTTGCTGTATCTGCTATTTACAATGGTATTTACACGGTTGGAACTGTTTCTGGTGGCACTGCACCATTTACGCGCGCAACAGATAGCAATGAAACATCAGAGCTAGACCGACAATATGTCTTTGTTTCGTCCGGAACTGTTAATACTGGTCGTAGTTATTTCCAGACTACCAATGATCCTGTAATAGGGACCAACAATATCAGTTACACATTATTCTATCAAGCAAATGCTTATAATGCTGGAAATGGTATTAACATTACTGGGACTGTGATTTCGGTTTTGGTGTCTGCGAGCACGACCTACTCGGCTGGTGGTATTCTCTACCACGGTAGCACAACCACGATTTCATCGGCGCAGTTGACAGGTGTGCTCAAGGGCAATGGAACGAGCGCGCCGACTGCGATGACCAGCGCGACGAATCGCGTCACCTACTGGAGTGATGCGAATACGATTTCGAGTGATGCGAATTTAACTTGGTCGAGCAGTACCCTAGCGATGACTGGCAAACAAGCCATTACTCCCACTGCACTTGAGACGATTTTGGTGGATTATGGTGC
>Ga0194121_10011199_pt1 | contig 10730 bp, 10 predicted proteins | sample TA2MahCa50mmetaG_FD_148609 | JGI IMG/M metagenome (GOLD analysis project Ga0194121, IMG submission 148609) | Freshwater microbial communities from Lake Tanganyika, Tanzania - TA2015020 Mahale Deep Cast 50m | ecosystem: Environmental > Aquatic > Freshwater > Lake | place: Tanzania: Lake...
ACCCTCGTGCACGTCGGCACCGACGGCACCACACGGACCATCGCGGTGCTCGACGAACCGCACGAGGTCGAGCTGGGATCGAACCCCAACTGGCAGACAGACCGGGTCCGTGTCTCGTACCAGTCACTCACCGTTCCCCACACCGTGGCCGATTGGTCGCCCACTACGGGTGAGTTGACCACCATCAAGCGCACCGAGGTGCCCAACGCCAGACCCGATGACTATGTCGCCGAGCGAACTTGGGCCGTGTCCCATGACGGTGTTCGCGTGCCCCTCGACATCGTGAGGCGGCGCGACACTCCCGTCGACGGGACCGCACCCGCGGTGGTCTACGTGTACGGGTCCTACGAGGCATCGGTGCCTCCGTGGTTCTCGGTGGCGCGCCTGTCGTTGCTCGACCGGGGCTGGGTGTGGGCACTGGCCCACCCTCGCGGTGGCGGTGAGATGGGGCGCAACTGGTACCTCGACGGCAAGTTGCTCGCCAAGAGAAACACCTTCGAGGACACGATGGCCTGTGCCCGCCACCTCGGCGCGGGGGGCTGGGCCGATCCGTCCCGATTGGCAGTGCGTGGCGGGAGTGCGGGCGGCCTCAACGTGGGTGCCTGCATCACGAGCGACCCGGACCTCTTCAGGGCCGCGGTCGCAGAGGTGCCCTTCGTCGACGTCGTGACGACGATGAGCGATCCGTCGCTCCCCCAAACCGTGATCGAGTGGGATGAGTGGGGCGACCCGCGCGCCGAACCCTTCGCCTCCTACATCGCCTCGTACTCGCCGTACGACAACACCGGTGCGGGCCCGTACCCGGATCTCATGGTGACGGCGGGCCTCAACGACCCCCGCGTCGGTTTCCATGAGCCCGCAAAGTGGGTTGCCAAGATCCGCGACCTCTCCCCCGGGACGTTCGTGATCTTCAAGTGCGAGATGGGAGCCGGCCACCAGGGCCCGTCGGGCCGCTACGAGCAGTGGCGCGAAGAGGCGCGGACCCTGTCGTTCCTGATTCGACGGGTCTGAGACCCGACGACCGGGGTCGGGCTCAGCCGGCGATCGTGGCCGCGGCGACCAGCAGGGACATCAGCGCGAGGTTGCGCGCGACATCGCGCCAACCCGGTGGCCGACGTCGCACCGCACCGAAGCACGCGCACGGAACGGTGCTCCCTGTGGCGACCGATACGACGAGAAACACGGTGAACACGAGCAACAACGCCGTCGCAGCCCCGAGCGTCGCCGGATTCGGTGGGAGGGCCACGAGTGTCGCCCCGATCAGGATCTCGACATACGGGAGCACGTTCGCGACGATGGGCCACACCGCCTGGGCGCGGGCATCGCGTCGCCACGATTCCATGTCGAGGAGTTTCGAGGCACCCGCGACCGCGAGCACCGCGCCGACGGCGGCCGCGCACACCCGGGCCAGGTTCTCCTCCAACACGCGACCCGTCTCCTCAGGAATCGGCGTGGACGCTCAGCACCTTGCCGCGGAAGAACACCATCGCATCCCCGGGCGAACCCTCGAGCGACTCGACCCTCCCGACGACGAAGTGATGGTCTCCCGCTGGACCAACCGACTCGACGGTGCAGTCGATCCATGCCAGTGATCCCGCGAGCAGCGGACTGCCCAGTGCAGAGGCTCGCCACTCCAGCCCGGCGAACCTGTCCTCGCCCTCCTTGGCGAACCGCCAGCAGATCTCGTCCTGCCCCGACCCGAGGACGTTGACGGCGAAGCGCCCGGAGTCCGCGATCGCCGCCCACGAACGCGACGTGACGCCCGGGAAGAACCCGACGAGGGGCGGATCGAGCGAGACCGACGCGAACGACCCGATCGTGACGCCGTGCGGTGCCCCCGAGGCGTCGAGCCCGGTCACCACGACCACCGATGTCGGCACATGACCCAACACGGAACGGAATTTCGTCGAGTCGAACTCACCCATGGACACACAGTACGGGGTCCTGCCCGACGGGGCTGGTTCGTGGGGTTCCCGCCGAACACGCCGCGGTGGCTCCGTGCCGAGGTCAACGGCACAGCGGAACCCTAGAGCTCGAGGACGAGCCCCTCGCGGGCCGCGAACACCTCCAGCGTGGACCCCGCGCACGACGCGACGCAGTCGAGCTCGGCGTCGGTGCGTTCCGGGTCGTGGTGGAACATCGCGAGTCTCCCCACCCCGCACGATGCGGCGAGTGCGACGGCGTATTCCTGTGTGCTGTGTCCCCAGTGGGCCTTGTGCGCGAACTCGGGTGTGGTGTACTGCGCGTCGTGGATCAACAGATCGACCCCCTCGGCCAGTTCGCGCACGCTCGGAGGAACCGAGAATGATCCATCCACGGGCTGCTGGTGGTCACTCACATAGGCGACGCTGCGGCCGGCGTGCTCGATGCGGAATCCCAGGGTCGGACCGATGTGGGGCACGAACCGCGACAGGACGCGCACATCCCCCACCATCATCGACTCGTCCCCGATGTCGAGGAGTGTGACGGAGCCGGGGAACTCATCCAGTGTCACCGGGAAGGTGGGCGGCTGGACGACCCGGCGCACCGCGTCCTCGAACGATCCGTCCTCCTGGCGGGGGCCATAGACCGTGAGGTGCGAGTTCGCCGAGATCAACGGGGAGAAGAACGGCAGGCCCATGATGTGGTCCCAGTGCAAATGGGTGACGAGTGCGGTGCCACAGAAGGTGCTGCCGTGGCGCTCCCACCACGAGCGTCCGAAGTACCGGAACCCCGTGCCCAGATCGCACAGGATCGGTTCCTCGCCGTCGACCTCCACCGACACGCACGCAGTGTTGCCACCGTACTTGGCGGTGTCGGGGCCATGGCACGGCGTTGAACCACGCACGCCATGGAACGTGATGCGCATTGCCGGATTCCCCACCTCTTCACGATAGGAATGACGCAAGGTGCCGTCCATGCCCGCGGCCGGTGACTTCCGTCGCAAACCTGCCATGTACGGTGCTCACATGGCTCCTTCGATCACCACCGGCTCCGGCACCGCGAACGGCATCGATTTCGGGTGGCTCGAGTGCGGTTCCGGTTCTCTCGCCCTGTGCCTCCACGGTTTCCCCGACTCGGCCCACGGCTGGCGTCACACCCTCCCCGCACTCGCCGAGGCGGGGTTCCGCGCCGTCGCACCGTTCACACGCGGGTACGCACCGACGTCGGTCGCCCCCGACGGGATGTACCAGACGGGTGCGCTCTCTGCTGACGCAAACGCACTCCACGAGATCCTCGGTGGAGACGCCAGTGCGGTCATCATCGGTCACGACTGGGGTGCACCGAGTGCATACGGTGCGGCGGCCGACGAACCGGACCGCTGGCGCCAAGTGGTGGGCATGGCCGTCCCCCCGGGAAGCGCCTTCGGGGCCGCGTTCGTGTCGAACCTGGATCAGATCAAGCGCAGTTGGTACATGTTCTACTTCCAGCATCCGCTGTCCGACATGGTGGTGCCCTCCAATGACCTCGCCTTCATCGACATGTTGTGGCGCGACTGGTCCCCCGGGTACGACGGCGCGGTCGATGCCGAGAACTGCAAGGCATCACTGCGTGATCCGGCGCACCTCTCGGCCGCCCTCGGCTACTACCGCGCCACGATCGGGGCGGGCCCGCGCGATCCCCGCTACGACGCGATCCAGGCGAAGTCACAGACGGAACTCACCCAACCCGTGCTGTACCTGCACGGAGCCAATGACGGGTGCATCGGAGTCGAGATCGCAGAGTCGGTGCGTGTGCACTCGCCCTGGGTGACAGTCGAGATCATCCCCGGTGCGGGCCACTTCCTGCAGTTGGAACAACCGGGGATCGTGAACCGGAGAATCGTGGAGTGGCTCACGGCGCGCTGACGCTCTCTCAGGGGGCTGCGACCGAGTCGCCGCGCTCCACCATCAAGCCCTCGGCGACGAGGGCGGCGATCAACCGCTCGGCCCTCTCTGGCTCGACACCCATCGCCGCGACCACCTCTCGGCGGGGGACTCCCGCCGCCGACACGGCACGCATCGCGCGGCCCCGCGCCTGACGGTCCGAGCCCTCGAATCGACCCTGGGGTCTGCTCGCTCCGGCCGAACTCCGAGCAGGATCGTCACCCAGCCCCCTCCATGCGCACGTGCCCGCGAGCGGGCACCGACCGCACATCGGCCCGCGCGCCGTGCAGATCCGCGCGCCGAGATCCATGATCATCTGATTCCACTCCCAGCCCATCCCGCGGGGCACGAGGGAGTCGGCGGTCTCCTGCAGCTCGCGCGCCGTCATCGATCGGTTGTCGAGACGTGACAGCACGCGCGACACGTTGGTGTCGACGACTGCGACATCGGCACGATGCGCGAATGCGAGCACGGCCCTGGCCGTGTAGGCGCCAACGCCCGGCAGCGCCAGCAGTGCCCCGAGGGTCGACGGCACGACCCCACCGTGACTGTCGCAGATGAGCGTCGCCGCGTCGCGCAGGTTGCGGCAACGGCGCGGATACCCCAATCCCCGCCACAATTCGAGTGCCTCGCCGAGCGGCGCAGCCGCGAGAGCGGCCGGATCGGGGAAGCGCCCGATGAAGTCCGCGTACTTGGGGAGGACGCGGGAGACCGAGGTCTGCTGGAGCATCACCTCACTGACGAGGATGGACCACGGGTCACTCGTGGTCCTCCACGGGAGCTCGCGCAGCCCGGCAAGCCCCCACCCGATGAGGGCCGACGACACCGCATCGCGGTACGCGTCGGTGCCGCTGGTCAGTCGGCCCACACGTCCTGTCCGTCGTGGGGACGATGGCGCACCGGGGCGAACTCGCGCTTCCACACCATCACGCGGCGACGGAAGTAGCAGACCTCCTTGCCGTCCTGGTTGAAGCCCTTCGTTTCCACCGTGACGACCCCCCTGTCGTTCTTCGACTTGCTCTCCGTCACCTCGAGAACGCGCGTCTCGGCGTGGATCGTGTCGCCGTGGAAGGTCGGGAACTTGTGCTGGAGCGTCTCGACCTCGAGGTTGGCGATCGCGGCACCGCTCACGTCGGGCACGCTCATGCCGAGCACCAGCGAGTACACGAGGTTGCCCACGACCACGTTGCGCCCCTGCACACTCTCGCTCGCGAACCAGTCGTTCGTGTGCAGCGGGTGATGATTCATCGTGATCATGCAGAAGAGGTGGTCGTCGTACTCGGTGATGGTCTTGCCGGGCCAGTGCCGGTAGACGTCGCCCACCGTGAAGTCCTCGAGGCATCGGCCGAAGGGGCGCTCGTGCGTTGTCATGAGCGCAGACGCTACTCCGGGCGTTCGGAACCATCCGTGTCGTCGGAGAACTCGAGATCTCCCGGCTTGAACGTCGGCATCGGGAACTGGCCGGTGCGGTCGCGCGGCGCATACTGCTCCACCCAGTCCACGGTCGTCAGCTTGCGTTTCGTTTGCGACCCTGCCACCTTCGTCAGGGTCGCGAGACGGTGCTTGCGATCGATCGCGAACGGGCCGAATCGCAGGGACAGGTACGAGAGCCATCCGGCGAGGATCGGCATCCAGTACTGGGCGACCCTGTACGACAGGACACTGATCGTCGCCGTGGACTGCGCGAGTCCGAAGCCCACGAGCGTCGGTATGTAGACGCCCTCGACGATGCCGAGCCCACCGGGAGTGATGGGGATGACGCTGAGCACGTTGGCGATGCCGTATGCAACGACGAGGGCGTCAAGATCCAGGTTCACCCCGAAGGCACGGATGAAGATCCACAGCGAGACCATGTCGAGCAACCAGTTCAAGGTCGCCCACAGCACCACCCGACGCAGGAGCGTGCGCTCCGCGACGAGCCACTCGATCCGTCCGCCGAGATGACTGAGGACCTCGGCTGCATGGTCGTCGTCGAAGCGGAGCCGTCGCGCGATCGACCGCACGACGCGCTCGGAGCGGCCCTGGCCGTCGATGAGCCCGAAGATGAGGAACGCGGCGAAGGCCATCAGCAGCACACCCACGATCGCCGCGGTTCCATAGATGGGATTCACCCCGCGCACGGGGATCGACACGATGAGCCCGAACCAGAGGATGAAGTTGAGCACCACCGCGGACCCGATGCCGGCCGTGGCGAGCGCGAACGCCGCATCGGGTTTCGGGATGGCGCACATCGTCAACAACCGGTACCCGAGCGCGGTGCTCGCCGCACTGCCGCCGGGGACGATGTTGCCGAGGGCCTTGGTGCTCATCTGGATGCGGAACAACTTGAGGAGTCCGATCTCGTCGCCGTGCTCCACGAGGGCCGCCCGGGTCAGCAGCGAGTAGCACAGCAGGGACATGACCTGGAGACCGAAACCCGCGGCCACGAGACGCGGATCGATCGGATTGAGTTCCGACACCGCCCCGCGGAAGCCCGGCACCAACGGAACGACGAAGAAGTAGACGACCGCCGCGGTCACGATCACGAAGACGGCCCGCGGGATCCGCGGGAGACGACGCACCGGTTCGGCCCCCGCATCCCCGGCGGCCCGTGCGTCGGCTCCCTCGGCGTCCTCGGCTCGTGCCACGACCTCCACTCTTGTCCAGATTCGCACCGTTGCAGGTGACCCCGACCCCACAGCAGTCCCCCGTGGAAGTCCTTCGTCACACCACGTTTCACGGCATGGGATCGGGGGAATGTCCCGTTGTAGCGTTCGTTCCCATGAGCGCCGCGCCCGATCTCCAGACAGCCGCCACCGTCATCTCCACCGCGCGGGGAATGGTCGACACGGCGATCTCCTCGCTCGTTGCCAAGGGTGGGCCCGACTCGAATCAGACGTTGGCCTACGACATCGCCCATGTCGCGGCCGCCGTGGAGACCGCCCGGTCGCTGCTCGATTATGGCGCCAAGGGAACGGTCGAGGGCAACATCGCGTGCGCCTTCACCGCCGACATGGTCCACGATTTCGTCTCGCGACTCGTCGGGCGCGAGACCCTGTGGGGCATCGACCCATCGCAACTGTCGACGGTCCACGAGTTCGTCACGACGTACCGCGACCCCTCGTTCCTCGCCTCCCTCGCCGATGTCGCCGGACCGCGCCATCTCGCCGACGAGTTCGAGATGGTGCAGGACACGTTCCGATCCTTCGCCACCAAGGTGGTCGCACCGCGCGCCGAGCACGTGCACCGACACAACGGTGACGTCCCCGAGGACATCATCTCGGGACTCGCAGAGATCGGTGCGTTCGGTCTGTCGATCCCGGTGGAGTACGAGGGATTCAGCGAGGGCGGCGAGAGCGAGTACATGGCATCGGTCATCGCCACCGAGGAGCTCTCACGTGCATCGCTCGGGATCGGAGGCTCGCTCATCACGCGCCCCGAGATCCTCACGCGAGCACTCGTCAAGGGCGGCACCGAGGAGCAGAAGCACGAGTGGCTGCCGAAGTTGGCCAGTGCCGAGGTGTTGTCTGCCGTAGCGGTCACCGAACCCGACTACGGATCCGACGTGGCGGGACTGAAGACGACCGCCGTCGAGGGCACCGACCCGAACGGAGAACTCGGCTGGGTCATCAACGGGGTCAAGACATGGTGCACCTTCGGTGCGAGGGCGAACGTTCTGATGCTGCTGGCACGCACCGATCCCGATCGCAGCAAAGCCCACCGCGGCCTCTCGCTCTTCATCGTGCCCAAGCCCGTCGGTGACGCCCACGGCTTCGTCTTCACCCAGGACGGTGGTGGCCGCATGGAGGGACGCCCGATCGACACGATCGGCTACCGCGGCATGCACTCCTACGAGATTGCGATCGAGAACTGGTTCGTGCCCGAGTCCAATCTCATCGGTGGGCGCGACGGGCTCGGTCAGGGCTTCTATCTCCAGATGGCGGGCTTCGAGAACGGTCGCCTGCAGACGGCTGCGCGCGCCGTGGGCGTGATGCAGGCCGCGTACGAGGCGGCGCTCGACTACGCGCAGAACCGCGTCGTGTTCGGCAAGCCGATCAGCGACTACGAACTCACTCGCGTCAAGCTCGGCCGCATGGCCGTGCTCACCGAGGCCTCCCGCCAGTTCTCCTACGCGGTTGCGGGCCTCATGGGCAAGGGCGAGGGGGCCATGGAGGCCTCGATGGTGAAGGCCTACGTGTGCAAGGCGGCGGAGTGGGTCACCCGCGAGGCCCTGCAGATCCACGGCGGCTACGGCTACGCCGAGGAGTACAGCGTGAGCCGCCTCTACGTCGATGCGCGCGTGCTCTCGATCTTCGAGGGCGCCGACGAGACTCTCTGCTTGAAGGTCATCGCGAGGAACCTCTGCGAGCAGGCCCGCTGAATCCTGACTCCGCAGAACAGCCTCCTGCTAGAACCTTGAGTAATGACCGAGGGCGCAAGCAGAGCAAATCAGAAGTTCACTGAACTTCTCAGGAGAATGTACGGCCGACCTGAGTTCCACTACCCCATCGTCTCGGCTCAGTTGCAGTTCCGATTGAGGTACTACGGCCTGTCGGGGGCCGCGATGCTCGAAGATCTATTCTTCGATGCACTCTCCAACTTCGTTCGCATGCACGCACCGCATGAGTCTCTAGCAAGACCACCCCGAGGTGAAAAGGGCTTCGACTACACCTTCAATGGAACGCCCATGAGCCACAAGGTCTCCAAGCGTGGACCAGAGACAATCGCCGCGCTCTGGGACCCGACCAAGTCTGAGATAACTCATTGGAGTTTTGAGACATCGATCTGCTTCACATCCGGTGGTTATCAACCGTCTCGGATTCGGGCGACTCTGGCCACCGCACGAACGCCACTCACGATGCAACCATTGAGTTCATGGCAGGCAAGCGACAAACAGGAGGCTGCGGCATTGGTCCACTGGCCCACGGAAGGACAGGTCCAGGTTCTTCAATCTTGGATGGTCGACTCGTCATCGGAGACTTCCGTGTCAGATCGAATGCCATTCGCCAAATCCTGGCGATCCGCGTCGGTAGCCCATGCTTCCGGAATTCCCGCTAACGAGTTAGAGATCCTGTTGTTTCCGAGGCGAGTCCTCGCGGACCTGAGCCCGGGAGTTCGGTTCGCAATCGATGAAGACATCTTGAGACCGGGCATCTTCTTGTTCGATCACGACTGGCTACAGAACGTCCCGGTGAAGCCGAACAACCGGGGCCTTCTGGTAGCCAAGGAATTCGTCAGGAATGCAATGGTTCGAAGTCGAAGAGAAGGTCTGCATGTTCCCCTCTCTGACTGGTTCTCTGCGTATTCGGGAGACAAGCCGCCAGACCTCTACCTCGCTCAGCGGTCAGAATATGACCTGATGTTTTCGAAAAGCCAGCCCAGTTTGGCCGTGACCGTCGACCCCGTCATGGAGAAATAGGGTTCAAGCGTGCAATTCACCTTCATAGACCTCTTTGCGGGAATCGGAGGGTTTCACGGTGCTCTCTCGGCCCTTGGTGGCAAGTGCGTATGGGCCAGCGAACTCGATCCAGAGGCCGCAATTGTGTATGAGAAGAACTGGGATCTTGAGCCCGAGGGTGACATAGTCCCACTCACCGACCCAAAGGTCAGTGAGGCAATTCCAGCTCACGATGTGCTCGCTGCAGGCTTTCCATGTCAGCCATTCTCCAAGTCTGGCAAACAACATGGGTTCAGGGACTCAACCCGAGGAACTCTCTTCTTCAACATTTGCCAGATTCTCGAACGAAGACGACCAACCATCGTCTTCCTCGAGAATGTGCGGAACCTCGCCGGCCCACGACAGCGAGAAACTTGGAGAACGATTGTCGAAGAACTCCGCAATCTCGGCTACGCAGTGTCTGATGAGCCAACCGTCTTCTCACCCCATCTCCTGCCACCCGAACTCGGAGGGGCGCCTCAGGTACGCGAGCGAGTCTTCATCTTCGGAGTTCAGGTCGGACGCGATCGAGCATGGGAAATGACCGATCTTCCGACTGTCGTGAAGAATGTACCTCGGGATGGTTTCGACCCACAGAGTTGGGATATCCAGAAGTACCTCACCGATGATCGCGAGATCGAAGATCTCGACAAGTTTCGTCTTTCGGCTAGCGAGATCAGATGGATCGAGGCGTGGGACGATTTTGTGACGACACTGCGTGAGGACGGCGTATCACGGCTTCCTGGATTCCCGATATGGGCCGATCATCTAAGAGCAAGATTGCCCCGCGGATATCGAGATCTGCCGAGTTGGAAGATTGACTTTCTTGAAAAGAACAAGAACTTGTATGTCGATCACCGTGCCGCAATTGACTCTTGGTTGACTCGGTGGGAGGGGCTTGCTGGCTTCCCACTATCACGACGAAAACTCGAGTGGCAAGCACAAGACATGGAATCACTCTGGGATTGTGTGATGCATCTCCGCCCAAGCGGAATTCGAGCGAAGAGGCCGACCTATCTTCCGGCTCTCGTTGCGATTACTCAAACATCAATATACGGGCCGCGACGAAGGCGAATCACTCCTGATGAGGCAAAGCTTCTTCAGGGACTTCCACACGACTTTGAATTCGGTGAACAATCGCATGCGGCGTCCTACAAACAATTGGGCAACGGAGTTTCAGTTGGTGCGGCCAAGTACGTCTTCGAGAATGGCGTCAAATTGTTCCAGGACGAGCTATTGCAGTCGGCCCGTCATCTTGCTGGAATCAGTCGGCGTGTGGGACGCCCTGCTCCACGGAAGAAGCTCTCCAGGTCGGCCTGACGCAAAGCGCCCTGAACGAGTCAGACTTCTCAGAGCATCGCGACGAGATCGGCGATGCCCGTGATGCGCAGGCACTCCACGAGATCGACGGCGTCACCGTGGGGATCGACGAGCACGGGGACGAGTCCGGCCGCGGTCGAACCCGCCAC
>Ga0194121_10011204_pt1 | contig 10728 bp, 11 predicted proteins | sample TA2MahCa50mmetaG_FD_148609 | JGI IMG/M metagenome (GOLD analysis project Ga0194121, IMG submission 148609) | Freshwater microbial communities from Lake Tanganyika, Tanzania - TA2015020 Mahale Deep Cast 50m | ecosystem: Environmental > Aquatic > Freshwater > Lake | place: Tanzania: Lake...
TCAGCCGGGCCATCGGAGCAGCCCGACCTCCATCAAGTTGACGCGTTCGCGATCGCTGGAGTCAACCATGATCACTCCTTTGCGCCGTCAACCTACGACATCGGTCGCAAGGTGAAACAGGCAGTCGCCGCGCTCGCAACGCGCCGGCACGCGTTTGCACAGCACCAAGCCCGCGCGTCTGAAACGGAGCAACTCGGGTTCGCGCCACGGCGAGTGATGATAATGGATACGCGCGGCGGGCTGGCCCTTCCTGACCTCGGCGCCGAGATCGACCAGTGGCTCGAACAGGCCACCCTCCGAAGCGTAGATGTAATAGTCGTCGCCACCGACTTCCATCAGTCGAGTGGCCGGTGCTGGCGTCACCGCGCCTTTGTAGAGTCCGACATGTTTCAGGACACGGCGCATTCCGTCCTCGGCGACCTTGAGCGACGTCGGCGTAACAAGACCGCCGCCGCCAAGCTCGGTGGCCATCGCGACAACGCCCTGACGGTAAGCGGCAGAAGTGAAGGTGCGACCGCCACCCTGAGGCGTAGCGGCGATGTAGCTTACCGGAGCGCCGAAGACCTTCATGAGTTCGATGGATTTTCTGCACCAGGCCTGGTCGGGCATACGGGGAGTAAGCGCGCTCGGGATATAGGACAGCGAACTGCCGCCGGAGTGAAAATCGAAACTGTAATTGGCTCCCTTGAGCAGATGCTGCTCGATCCAGAAGGCGATCTGCTCGGTGATCGTACCGTCGGGATAGCCGGGAAACAGTCGATTGAGATTGCCTTCATCGACCGGCGAGGTGCGGGTGCCGGCCATGGCCGCCGGAAAATTAGCCGACGGCAGGATGATAAGCTTGCCTTGAATTTGCGAGGGCTTGAGAGACCGGATCAGATTGCCGAGGCCGATTTGCCCCTCCCATTCGTCGCCATGATTGCCGGCTTGCATAATGACTGTCGGCCCCTTGCCGTTCTTGATTCGAAAGATCGGGATGGGAACCCAGCCATAGGCGGACCGATGCACGGAATGCGGTACGCGGACATATCCGTGCGCCTTGCCGTCGGTGTCGAAGTCGATATCGGCCGCGAGCCTGCTCATGGCAGCAAAATCAGCCTTGGACTTGGTCGTCAAATCGGTTCACTCCACAAACGTTCATTCAACAGGGCATCGGCCACGTCGGCGGAAATCGCGGCCAGCAGCCTTTCGCCCTTTTCGGCGCTGGCTTTCGAGGCGTCGCCGATCACGCCGATCGGCGAGCGACTGGAGAGTTGACGCCAACGATAGACTCCTTCATTCACCGTCGGGATGGCGGCCAGACCCGGAATATAGGGTCCATGCATCTGCGAGAGCTCGTCGGGGTTCACCAGTTCGGGCGCCATCGCCATGATCATGGATGTTTCGGCTTCGCAGGCATGCAGAAGCGCTTTCTGCTTCTCCAGGAGCTTGCCGATCGACTTGGCGGCGATGTCCCAGTATGTACCGGTAGCGAACGGTAGTTTGTACTCGACCGTCAATTCGCCGATCATGTTTTGTAGCGCGGTGGTATTGCCGCCATGTCCGTTGAGCACGAAGACCCGCTTGAAGCCGTGCCGCAAGGCCGACGTCACCACGCAGCGAATGACAGCGAACATGGTGGAATAATCAAGCGTGATTGTGCCGTTCAACGACATGTGGTGCTCCGACATGCCGTAAGGAATGGTCGGAGCCACGATCGTCGGGTGCCGGCCCGTCATCAGGCGCGCGGCACGAACAGCAATCTCGTGCACGCAGCGCCAATCGACCATGCTCGGCAAGTGCGGCCCGTGCTGCTCGGTCGCGCCAATTGGCACGATGACGATAGCATTACGGGCCGCGCTCGCCTTAACTTCCGAGGCCTTGAGCCTCGACCACTCGACCTCCAGCGTCATAGAGACGGCAAGGGCTCAAGTGGAATACCCAGATATTTCCGATGTAGGCGATCGAACTCGCCGTTCATCATGTTGAAGAAAATGAACCCGTCGAGCCAGCGCACCAAATTGTGCTCGCCCATGCGTACGCCCATATGCGCTGGACTGCGACGGATGGTGAATTTGAGTTCGAACTCCTTGTTCGGGTTGCGCTTCTGGAGGTCGGGAACAATCAGCGTGTTCGTGGCGAAAAGCTCCGCCTGGCCCGACAAATAGGCCGCTGCAGCGGTGGCGTCATCCTCGGTTCGCATGATAGTGGCCCTTGGCGCCATGGCCGAGAGCGCCAACTCCTGCGTCGTGCCCTTCGCCGCCGCGACCTTCAGACTGCCGATTTCGGCGGCCGACGTGACCTTGGCGCTTTTCGGCCCGAAAACGGCGAGCTTGGTGTCGGCATAGGGCGACGTAAACATGATCTGCTTGGCGCGCTCGGGCGTCAGGCCCATCACCGAGATCACGATATCGACCTTGTCGGTCAGCAGGAACGGGATGCGGTTGGCGCCGGTCACCTGCTGGATCTCGAGCTTGACGCCCAGAGCCTTCGCAACCATGCCGGCCAACTCGACATCAAAGCCCTCCGGATCACGCGCCTGGTTCTGCGAACCGAAAGGCGGTACGTCGAGCGGCACGGCAATGCGCACGACGCCCTTCTTCACGATGTCCTCGAAACGGTCGGCTTGGGCAGTGCCCGCCGACAAGGTCATGGCCGCGAGTGCGGCAAGGCCGGTCAACACATGTTTGATCTTCATTTTTCCCTCCTTGTTAATGAAGTACTGCGCTTAGAAAAGTCTCGAGTTCCAGTGTGTTGGGATTGCCGAGCGTCGCTGCCGCCGGCCCCTGTTCCCAAATCTTTCCCTGATGCATGAACACGACCCGGTTCGCCACCTTGCGGGCGAAACCGATTTCATGTGTCACCAGTATCATTGTCATGCCGTCGCGCGCCATCTCTTCGAGGACCTTCAGTACCTCGCCGACCAGTTCTGGATCGAGCGCAGACGTGATCTCGTCGAACAGCATCAGCACAGGCTGCATGGCGAGAGAGCGTGCGATCGCCACGCGTTGTTGCTGGCCGCCGGAAAGCTGATCTGGAAACGCATCGATCTTCTCGCCCAGCCCGACCTTGCGCAGCACGGCCTCGGCGAGCAGTCGCGCTTCGCTTTGCTGCATGCCTTTCACGACCTTGGGCGCGAGGGTGATGTTCTTCTCGACCGAAAGATGCGGAAAGAGGTTGAAACTCTGGAAGACGATTCCGACATGTTGCCGCAGCTCGCGCAAATCGGTCGCCGGGTCGTTGACGATGCGGCCGTCGAAGGCGACGCTACCGCCCTGGATCGGCTCCAAGCCGTTGATGCAACGGAGCATGGTCGATTTGCCGGAGCCCGAGCGACCAATGATGGCGATGATTTCGCCCTTCTCAACGCCGAGCGATACGCCGTTCAGCACCGTATTGTTGCCGTAACGCTTGACCACGTCCTTGAGTTCAACGAGCGACATGCAATCTCCGTTCGAGGCGACGGCTCACCTGCGTCAGCGGGAAGCAAAGCGCGAAATAGAGCGCTGCCACGATCAAGTAGACGGTGAAGGGGCGGAAGGTGGTGGCGGTCGTGAGTTGGCCTTCGCGCGTCAGTTCGATAAAGCCGACGACGGCGGCAAGCGAAGTGTTCTTGATCAGTTGGACCAGGAAACCGACGGTCGGGGGAATGGCTAGCCGAAAGGCCTGGGGCACAATGATGTAGCGGAGCTGCGCGGAGAAGGAGAGACCGAGCGATGCCCCAGCCTCCCATTGCGTCTGTGGAATGGCCTGAAGACAGCCGCGCCAGATTTCGCCCAGAAACGCGCCCGCATAAATCGAATAGGCGGCGGCAGCTGCAATCCAGGGCGAAACCGTCACCCCAACGATCGAAAGTCCGAAGAAGAAGACGAACAACCAGGCAAGCAGGGGCGTCCCCTGGACAGCATTCACATAGGCCGCACCCAGCCAGCGCGCCGGGGCAAAAGGAGCGATGCGCAAAAGCGCGATGAACAGGCCGAAGAAGGCTCCGCCCAAAAAGGCGATGGCGGTGAGCGCCAAGGTCCAACGCATGGCCGCGATAAGGTAGAGAACGTCGATGAGGGCGAGTTCGCGGATCATCTTCGGACGAATACGAGCTGGTAGAGCAGGCCGAGCAGGAACCGAAGCGCCAATGCCAACGCAAGGTAAGCAGCCGCGATGACCGTGTAGATTTCGAAATCACGAAAAGTGCGCGACTGAACGATCGAGGCGGCGTGAAAAAGATCTTGTGCCGAGATCTGTGACACTACCGATGTCGCGAGCATCAACAACACGAATTGGCTGGCGAGCGCCGGGTAAATCAAGCGAAAAGCCGGAAATATCACGACGTAGCGAAAAATCTGCAGACCCGAGAGGCCGAGCGCCTGGCCGGCCTCGATTTGCGAGCGCGGGATCGCCTCCAGCCCTGCACGCAAGATCTCCGTCGAGTAAGCGCCAAGATTGATGGTAAGCGCCACCATCGCCGCGGTGTTCGCGTCGAACTTGATTCCGGCCGACGGCAAACCGAAGAATATCAAGAAGAGTTGGACGATCAGCGGGGTGTTGCGGATGACCTCGACATATGTGGCGACCAGGGTCTTTAGCCAAGGCCCGCCATGGACGCGGGCCGCGGCTCCGGCAATGCCGATCAACAGACCGCAGACTATCGATACCAGGCTCAATTGAAGGGTCAGAACAAGACCGTCGAGCAGGAATTCCCAGGCGGCGAAAACGTCGCGGAAATTGAACCGGTAGGTCACGCGGCCGCCCCTCCAAGTCGACTACTTGATTTTATTGTTCAAACAGAGTTTCATTAAAGAAACTACCGGGAGGCCAAGACGTAGTCAATGCCTACGCCAACCGTGACGCCGCGCCGCTACAGCGCGCCAGCGCTCGAGAAGGGCATCGACGTGATCGAGCTCCTGGCGGGCGAACGCGATCCGCTGAGCTTGAGCGCGATCGCGCAGGCATTGAAGCGTTCAAAGAGCGGGATCTTCCGGGTGCTGCACGTGCTTGAGTCGCGCGGCTATATCGAGCGCGCGGCGCCCAGCGAGCGTTACCGGCTAACCAATCGGATGTTCTTGACCGGGCTGCGCCGCGCGCCGGTGTCGGAATTGCTCGATATCGCCTACCCGGAGATGCGGCGGCTTTCGGCCACGATCCGTCAGTCCTGTCATATCTCCGTGCTCTCGGGCGACCGCATGATCACCATCGCGCGCGTCGAAGGGCCAGGCGAGGTCAGCTTCATGCTGCGCATTGGCTATGGCGTACCGATCCATCTCTCGGCCTCTGGGCGGCTCTATCTGGCGCTGCTTACCGAACCTGAACGCGCGCGCTGGCCGGAGGCGCTGAAGGCAATCGCGCCACGGTTGGGGCTCCTCCGGCACCGAGGCTTCGAATTGGCGCCGAGCCCTGTGGTTGTCGGCGTCACCGATGTTAGTTTCCCGCTCCGCGATGTCGACGGGTCGGTTATCGCTTGCCTGGCGGCGCCGCTGCTGCGTCGGCGCGGCGAAAGGCGGGCACAAGCGGCGGTGATTGCGGCGATGCGCCGGACTGCTGAGCGGATCGACGCGGGGCTCAGTTCCTCTCGCGGCAACCCCGCAAACCGGACCGAAAAACAGCGGCAGATTCAACTCGCCAGTGCATAGGGATTTAGGGTCCAGCGAGGGAGTCGAAAACCTCTTGCGGTGAACGGAAGCCGAGGGACTTTCGAGGTCTTGCGTTGAGCAAACGTTCGACCTTGGCCACCTCTGCATTGGAGATCGTAGAGAAGTCTGTACCCTTTGGGAAGAAGTCGCGGATGAGGCCGTTGGTGTTTTCATTCAAGCCGCGCTCCCATGCATGGTACGGCGTGGCGAAAAAGATCTTGGCTTTCAGAGCGACGGCGATGCCTTGATGGGCAGCGAACTCCTTCCCGTTGTCGAAGGTGATGGTGTGTACGAAGTCATCGATAGGCTTGAGCCGACGTACGGTTGCAGTTTTTGTAGCGCGAGCGGTCGAACGCGATAGCTTGCTGATCTTGGTCAGTAGAGACTTTCTCTCGACGAGCGTGAGCAAGCCGCCCTTGTGCCCGGCGCTGACAACGGTATCGCCCTCCCAGTCGCCAAGACGAGCCTTGCGATCGACGATGGCCGGACGGTCGGAAATGTCGATTCTATGGGGGATCAGACCGCGTCCGGCGTTCTTGCCGGCGCGCTTGTTATATCGTTTGGCACGCCGCCTCAGACTGTGCCACAGGTCGCCGCCGTCGCGTTTGTTCTGCCAGATCATCTGGTAGATGCGCTCATGGCTCAGCCCGATGCCCTGCTCGCGTAACCAGCCGCTGATCTGCTCGGGCGACCAGCGCATCTGGCGCAACTTCGCTTCGACCTTGCGCCGCACGGACGCCGTCAGCTTGCGGGGCTTACGTCGTAGCGCCTGCCGCGCTTGGGCTTTCGCTTCTGCTTGCTTGAACCGATAGCCGCGTTGACCCCGATTGCGGCGCAGCTCTCGGCTCACCGTGCTTTGGCTGACACCCAAAACCCTGGCGATAGCTTCTTGGCTGGCGCCGTCCTTGCTCAGCGCATAAATCTGGCACCGGTCCTCATATGTTACTCGCCGGTATCGGCTCATCAGTAACCTCTCGTGAATGCAAGAGGTTAGCCCTTCGCCGATCCATCAAATTATGCACTGGCTACTTGAACCCGCGCGTGGTTCCGGTCGCAAACTTCAGACTAAAGAGGGATCACTTGTCCGCCAGGTCCACGATCTGCTCGGAAAGGAGATGAGCGACGGCTTGATCGAGCAGCTCGCCGCAACGCTCACCCAATTCCAAATCGACACCGATACGCCGCAGATTCGCTTGGAGTCCTGCTTGCGAATATTATGCGTGAGAAAAATGTGGGCGGCGGCGATACGATAGACGCTGCAAGCCGGGGCGCGCCATTCTCGTCGCGCCAAAATGGAGAATTGAGTGAAGTTTCGCTCGAATGTCGCTGTCGTCGACGGCAAAGCCTGATGGAGGACGCCGTCACCATCACCTTCGATGGCCGATCGCTTAGTGCCAGACGTGGTGAAAGCGTGGCCGCTGCCCTGACCGCAGCCGGCGTAACGGTGTTCCGAAGCACACGCAGCGGCGCCGAACGCGGCATATTCTGCGGCATGGGCGTGTGCCAGGACTGCCTGGTTCGTATCGACGGCAAACCCAACCAGCGCGCCTGCATGGTTAAGATCGAGGCGTCCATGCGGGTTGAGCGCGAAACGGATGGCGGGGCCCTTGAGCCGCGCGCGGCTTTGCCGCCCGTGACGGCGGCGGATGTAACGGTCCTTTCCCTGGATGTCTTGATTGTCGGCGCGGGACCCGGTGGACTAAGCGCGGCGATCGCGGCGCGGACCTGCGGCGCCAACGTGGTGGTCCTCGACGAGCGCTCGACCCCCGGTGGACAGTACTACAAGCAGCCTGTCGTGGACAGCGTTGGTCTACCGCCCGCCGATTCTCAAGCCGAGGCCGGGCGCGCCTTGATCGCGGATGTTCGGGCAGCCGGCGCAGCCATAGAATCCGACACTCTGGCCTGGGGTGCCTTCGCGCCACGCACCATTGTCGCCACCGGCCCCAATGGCACGCGCCGCTACGAGCCTAAGGCCCTGGTGGTCGCCACCGGTGCCTATGAGCGGGGCTGGCCGGTGCCGGGTTGGACCCTGCCGGGCGTGGTCACCACAGGCGCGGCCCAAACGCTCTGGCGCACCGCGCGGCGATTGCCCGGCCGGCGCGTTCTGATTGCCGGCAACGGACCGCTCAATCTGCAACTCGCCGCCGAGTTGATCGAGGGCGGCGCCGATATCGTGGCGGTCGTGGAAGCGGCGCGGCGACCCGGCCCGACCCTGCTTGGCACCGCGCTTCGCATGACGCTCGGGGCGCCGGATTTGGTAAGCAATGGCCTGCGCTATCACTTCCGGCGGTGGCGCGGCGGCGTGCCGATGCTCTATGGCGCCGTCCTTGCCAGGGTCGAACGCACCGATCGCGGATTGCTGGCAAGCGTGACGACGCTGGCGGACGGCGTCGAACGACAGTTCGCCGTGGACACGGTCTGCCTTGGTTATGGTTTCGAGCCAGCCAACGAAATCTTGCGCGCGTTAGACTGCGCCCACGACTTCGATCCTGTGCGCGGCCACCTGGCCACGCGGCGCAATGCCGATGGCGTGACAACCATGACCGGTGTCTTCGCGCTCGGCGACTGCACGGGCCTCGGAGGTGCGCGGGTCGCACAAGCCGAGGGCGTTATCGTCGGGCATGCCGCGGCTCGCCATGCAGGCTTTTCCGCATCGGCCGACCGCCAGGCCGCCGAACATGCGGCGAGGGCCGCGCTGAGGCGTCAGCGGGTATTTCAGACGGCGCTGTGGCGGCTCTTCTCATCCGACATGCCGACGCCGCTTGGCCGCCTGACCAAGCCCGACACGTTGATCTGCCGCTGCGAGGAGGTAACCCTGGGCAGTATCGAAGCCGCCTTTGCCGCCGGTGCCGTCTCGGCTGGTGCCGTGAAGCAAGACACCCGCGCCGGCATGGGCCGCTGCCAGGGGCGCTATTGCGCACCGGTCCTGGATGCGCTGGCGGCGCGCCACGGTGCCACTGGGCGCGACGAGTTCTCCGGCTTTGCGCCGCGCCTGCCGGTGAAGCCCGTAGCCATCGCCGATCTGGCGCGATTGGGGAGGAAGTCATGACCAGGGTGATGGCCCCGGCCGACCGCCTCGATTGCGTCGTTATCGGCGGCGGCATTCTCGGTCTTTGTACAGCCTTTTTTCTTGCTGAGGGCGGCATGGCGGTCGAGGTGATCGACGACGGACGGCTCGGCGGCACGACAGCCAATGCCGGTAGCCTGCATGTGCAGATGCAGAGCCGGTTCATGCGCCTCTATCCCGATCAGGTTGCCGGCCTGGAAAGCACGCTGCACCTTTACCCGAAAGCGGTGGCGTTCTGGCGCGATCTGCAATCCGCGCTGGGGGCCAATTTCGACCTCAAGATGACCGGCGGTCTGATGGTGGCGGAAAGCGCCGACCAGTTGGCGTTTCTCGATTACAAGGCTGGGCGCGAACGCAAGCTCGGCCTCGCCGTCGACATCCTCGGCCGTAGCGATCTCGACCGAATTGCGCCGTATCTAGGGCCGCAGGTGATTGGCGCCGAGCTGTGCCACGACGAGGGCAAGCTCAATCCGCTGCTGGCCAACGCGGCCCTGCGCCGGCACGCGACCGAACTCGGCGTGCGGTTCCACGATCGTATGGCCGCGGTCGCCGTCGTTGTCGAATCCCGCGGCTATCGTGTGGTCACGCAATCGGGATTTCGGTTTGCGCGTCGGCTGGTGCTTGCCGCCGCCGCTGGCACGGCATTGCTGGCGGCGCAGCTTGGACTGCGGATTCCGGCCGAGGCCGAGCCGCTGCACATGAACATCACCGAGCCGACCGCGCCGCTGATTGCCCATCTGGTTCAGCACGCCGACCGGCCGATCACGCTAAAACAGTTCGGCACCGGTCAGGTCGTGATCGGCGGCGGTTGGCCGGCTCGATTGGCCGGCCGGCGCGATTGTCCTACCGTGACGTTCGACAGCCTGATTGGCAGTGCGACCCTGGCGCAACATATCGTGCCGCGCATCGGCCCGTTGCGCATCATCCGCACTTGGGCCGGATTGAACACTACGGTAGATGGCAGGGGCGTGTTGGGCGCAGTAGATGGGCTGCCCGGGCTGTTCGTGGCGATTCCGGGCGATGCCGGCTATACGCTAGGGCCGCTCTCGGCGCGGCTCGTGGCCGACACGGTCTTGGGCCTGCCGCCGCGCGAGGACATGGCGCCCTTCGCCCCCACCCGTTTCGCCGCCTGAAAATTCAGCTATGCAGCGCCATGGCTATGCGCTGCGCAGCGTCGAGCAATTCGGCGAGGACGCGGCTGCGCATTTCCTCCGGCGTCACTCGCGCGCTGGGACAGCAAACGTTCAGCGCCGCCACGGTTCGCTGCGCGCGGTCGCGGATCGGCACCGAGAGCGAGCGCAACCCAATCTCTAATCCGAAGTTTGCGGGCAAAATTTGTCTAAGCTACTGAACCGACTCTCGAATTCACGAATTTCGGTTTTCTGCTCTGGACACGCCACGTGGAAAAGGAATCTGATCTCAAGGGGTTGGCGTGGGCTACTGGACACAATTTTCCATGCGTTTTCGATCTAACTCATTGGTTCGACTCTGAATTCACGTGGTTCCGGTCGCAAACTTCAGTCTAATTCCTGATCTACGATCGACCAGCCCTGGCGTCGCGTTTCCTCGATCGCCGCACGCAGCTTCTGTTTGGAAACCACTGTGTTGGGCGTGAATTTATCGTAAGCGCTGTTGTCAGGCCCTTTGGGTCTGACGCTCGGCCAGCCACGCCCACGGAAGCAACTCGGCGATGCGGTTGATCGGATGGCCGGCGGCGAGGCGGGCGAGGACGTCGGCGAGATAGGCCTGGGGGTCGATGTCGTTGAGCTTGCAGGTCTCGATCAGCGAGGCGTGGATGGCCCAGTGCTCGCCGCCGCCGTCGGAGCCGGCGAAGAGCGCATTCTTGCGGTTGAGCGCGATCGGCCGGATCGAGCGCTCCACGGCGTTGGAGTCGATCTCGATGCGGCCGTCATCGAGCAGGCGCGTCAGGCCCGACCAGCGCGACATGTCAACGCCGGAGTAAAAATGCATCGTCTGGCCGGAGTAAAAGTGCATCACGGCTGATTGCAGGAAGGCCCCCCGCGGGGGGCCTTCCTGCGCCCTGGTTTATTTCTC
>Ga0194121_10011208_pt1 | contig 10725 bp, 12 predicted proteins | sample TA2MahCa50mmetaG_FD_148609 | JGI IMG/M metagenome (GOLD analysis project Ga0194121, IMG submission 148609) | Freshwater microbial communities from Lake Tanganyika, Tanzania - TA2015020 Mahale Deep Cast 50m | ecosystem: Environmental > Aquatic > Freshwater > Lake | place: Tanzania: Lake...
TGACGCCGCCGTGCGTCAGCGGGGCGCGCCCCGCGGCGAGCTCGCGTCGCAGGATCGCCCACACGCGAGGATCGCCGCGCTCGATCGCGACGAGGGCCCCCGCACCCAGGACGATGGTCACTCCGCGCGCCGCGCCGGCTTCGCGCGTCTCGGGCGGCCCGGCGCGACGCGGATGGCGCGTGAGCGGCAGTAGCGCTCCGCGCTGCGGATGTCCTCGTCCGCGATCACGCCGAACTCGGCCTCGTAGCCGCGGACGGCCTCGGCGAGGGCCTTCATCCTTCGGTCGTGCCCGGCCTGGCGCTTCAGCGCGCCGTTCACCCATGCGCTCAGGCTCTCGCGCGGCTGTCGGCGACCGCGCGGCGCGCCGCCTTGAGCACGTCGGCCTCGACCGCCGCCGAAAGACGCCGGCGGACCGTGATACGAACACCCTATTCGGCTACCACTTGCGTGGCATCACGCACGCTTCGTCAAGACGAGCTGCCGCGTCGCGAGCGCGGCGGCCTCGGCCTTGTCGTGCGTCACGAAGACGATCGTGCGCTTGTGCTCGCGCCAGATCCGCAGGAGCTCGTCGCGCAGGCGCGCGCGCGTCGCCTGGTCGAGCGCGCTGAAGGGCTCGTCCATGAGGAGCACGTCCGGCTCGACGACGAGCGCGCGCGCGAGCGCCACCCTTTGGCGCTCGCCGCCGGAGAGCACCGCGGGGTACCGGTCCGCGAGCGCGGCGAGGCCGACCATGTCGAGGTAGCGCAGCGCCTCGCCGTTCGCGCGACCGGAGCGCAGCTCTTGCGCGAGCCGCACGTTCCCGAGCGCGGTCCGCCACGGCACGAGGCGCGGGGCCTGGAACACGTAGGCGCAGCGCCGCCACGCGCTCTCGGCGGGCTCGCCGCCGATCCGCGCCTCACCCGCCGTCGGCCGCAGCAGGCCGCCGATCGCGCGAAGCAGCGTCGTCTTCCCCGAGCCGGACGCGCCGAGGACGCAGAGCAGCTCGCCCTGGACGACCGTGAACGTCAGCCGGTCGAGGACGGCGCGGTCCCCGAAGCGGACGACGAGGTCACGGACCTCGATCACGGCCGGAACACGACGTCCTTCACCGCCGGGTAGCTCTGGATGTCGCCGATGCTCTTCGCCGCCTCCCAGGTGGCGGTGATCTGCGCCATGTCCTGGTCCGTCACGGGGCCCGCGGCGAGGTCGAGGACGCTGAAGATCCACTCGAGGAACGCCTGGTCGACGCCGCGCTTCGCGGCGACGTCCTTGAACACCTCGGCCTTGTTCGCGAGGAGGTACGCGCGCGACGACGCGAGCATCTTCTGCAGCTCCGCGAGCGCGGCCTTCTTCGCGTCGGCCTTGTCGCGGTACGTGACGACGACGCTGTTCACCGGGCGGTGCCCCGAGAGGCGCGTGAACTCCTCGGTCACGTTCGCGAGGAGCTTGTGGTCGGGCGAAGACCGGAGCCGATAGTACGCGAGCTGCGCGAGGATCGCGGCGTCGAGCTTGTTGTCCTTGAGCAGCGTCGCCGTCGCTTCGACCGGCGTCTCGCTGAACTTCACCTCGCCGGTGCGCAGGTCGGTGTTCAGCCCGTGCGCCTTCTGCAGGACGTAGCGCGTCTCGAGGACGAACGTGCCGCCGAGCGAGGCGAGCCCCACCGTCTTGCCCTTCAGCTGCGCCGGCGACGAAGGACCGTCCTTGCCGGTCATGAGCGCGGTGCTCGAGATGTTCACGAGGCCGTTCGAGAGGATGAGGAAGCCCGGCTCGGCGCCCGGCGCGCGCGGCAGCGCCAGGGGGGACGCCTCGAGCGCGTCGTACTGCTTCGTGTTCGCCGCGGGGATGATCTGCGCGAGCGGCAGGAACGAGACCTTCACGTCCACGGTGGGGGAGGTGGCCTTGCCGTTCACGATCGCCCACAGGAGCGCGTGGCGGCTCGGGTCGTCGGCGTAGGCCACCTCGAGCGCCGTCTTCTGGGCCGGGGCCGCCGGGGCGGGCGCGCACGCCGCGACGAGGAGCGTGAGGGCGATGAGGACCTTCATGGGGACATCCCTCCAGCGAGAGTGGTCGACGCGGTGTCCGCGCGGTGCCGCGTGACGAGCCGCTCGAGCCTGGAGAGCACGAGCCCGTCCGCGGCGAAGACGAGGACGATGATGACGAGGATCGCAGCGTAGAGCAGGGCGGTGTCGAAGACCGTCCGCGCGTAGGCCATGAGGTAGCCGAGCCCGCTCGTCACGCCGAAGACCTCGGCGACGATGCCCACCTTCCAGCCGACGCCGTACGAGATGCGCAGCGACGAGACGATGTCCGGCAGGAGCTGCGGCAGGACGATGTGGCGCAGGCGCCGCGCGCGGTCGCGCGTGAACGAGCGGCCCATCTCGTACACGTCCTCGTCGAGCGTGATGAGGCCCGACCAGACGTTCGCCATCGTGAACGGAAGGAGGATGGCGATGACGACGAAGATGACCGCGACGTCATTCACGCCGAACCAGAAGACCGCGAGGAGCGCCCAGCCCACGGTGGGGAAGGCGTTGAGGATCGGCAGGACCCGGTGCGCGATGAGGATCCGCGTGAGCCGGACGAAGCGCGCGGCGATCATGAGCGCGGTCCCGGCGGCCACGGCGATCGCGACCGCGACGAGCACGCGCAGCAGCGACGCGTAGGTGTGCTGCGCGAGCGCGGGATCGACGAGGAGCTGGCCGGCGAGCGGCAGGACGCGCGCGGGGTCGGGCGCGATGGCGCTCGGGGCGCCGGCGGCGCTCGAGGCGACCCAGAGGAGGGCGACGGCGGCGAGCGCGCCGTCGGCGACGAGCCGCTGCGCGCGCAGGGAGGGGCGGCCGGGTCCGACGGCCCAGGCGGGTGCCGCGCTCACCGGACGATCGAACAGCCAGCCAAGCGCAAAGTCAAAGTGCTGCCCGCCCGCTACGTGACGGGCGAGCGGGCGCGCCGCTCATGCTCGTGCCCGGATGACGGTCTCCCCGCCGCAGGGCGTCTCCGTGGGCCCGGCGCGGCCGGCCGAGATGCCGCGCACCCCGCTGCCGCCCGAGCCAGTCGGTCGAGCGGACCGGCCTCCAGCCCGGTCTCCTCGCCGACCTCGCCCTGAAGACCCTCTACCTGCGCGGGCAGATGACGCTTGGCGAGATCGCCTCCGCGCTCGGCCTCCCGATCACGAACGTCACCGAGAAGGTGATGGACCTCCTGAACGGCGAGCGCCTCGTCGAGATCCGCGGCGGCTCGGGCCTCTCCGCGGCGACCTACCGGTTCGTCATCGTGGACAAGGGCGCGGAGAAGGCCCAGGAGGCGCTCGCGCGCAGCCAATACGTCGGCCGCGCGCCGGTGCCGATCGCCACCTACGTCGCCGCGGTGCAGCGCCAGGGCATCGCGAACGTCACCGTCACGCAGGGGGACATCGCGCGCGCGTTCGCGCACCTCGCCGTCCCGCGCGAGACGCTCACCCAGCTCGGCCCGGCGACCAACCCGGGGAAGCCGATCTTCCTCTTCGGCCCTCCCGGCAACGGCAAGACGACGATCGCCGAGGTCATGGTGGGGCTGCTGCGCGGCGAGGTCGTGCTTCCGTTCGCCGTCGAGATCGACGGCCAGGTCATCAAGGCGTACGACCGGGTGTACCACCGCGCCGCCGTCGGCTGGGCGGTGCAGGACCGCGCGCGCTTCGACCACCGCTGGGCCGTCTCGAAGGGGCCGATCGTCATGACCGGCGGCGAGCTCACCCTCGAGACGCTCGACCTCATCTACGACGGGACCTCGAAGATGTACGAGGCGCCGTTCCAGACGAAGGCGAACGGCGGCATCTTCATGGTCGATGACTTCGGCCGTCAGCGCGTCTCGCCGCGCGACCTCCTGGACCGCTGGATCGTGCCGCTCGAGAAGCGCGTCGACTTCCTCACGCTGCACACGGGCAAGAAGATCGAGATCCCCCTCGACATGCTCACCGTGTTCTCCACGAACCTCGATCCCGCCGACCACGTCGACGAGGCGCTCTCGCGGATCCTCGCCTTCTGCCGCAAGAAGGGGCTCGAGCTGCGCTCGCGCCACCCGCGCGACATCCTCGACCGGATCATCGACACGGCGCGCTTCCTCCAGAAGCGCCCGGCGCTCGAGCCCGACCTCGTCGAGATGGCCTGCGAGTCGTATCTCGTGTCACTGAACGCCGACGGGGTGCCCGCGACGCACACGTAGCGTCAGGCCAGGCGCACCGCGAGCGCGAGCGCCGCGACGAGCACCGCGACCGCCGTCAGCCAGCGCAGGCCCGTCTCCGCCGCGGCCACGAGTAGCGGCGCGTCGAGCCTGCGGTGCCCACCGTCCCGCAGGCGGATCTCGCCGGACACGCTCTCGGCCTTCCGCCGCACCAGGCGCACCCAGGTGCTGAGCGCGCGCTGCGCGTAGCTCATCGCGACCGCGTACGCGGCGCCGGCGACCGCGGCGGCCGTGAGCGAGCCGCCGCTCGCGTACGCCGCGGTGAGCACGGGGAACGCGCCCCATCCGAGCGCGAACCAGAGGTCGCCGTGCAAGCGGCCGCGCACGAGCTCGAGCGGATACGCGATGGCAAGGAGCGCCCCGACCGCCATGAACACGGCGAGGCCGCTCCCCACGACGGGCAGCGCGGCGGCCCCGAGCGCGAGCGCGCCGCCGAGACCGAGCGCCGCGAGCGCGACGAGCGCCGACCGCGGGATGCGCGTGCCGAGCGGCCGGCCGTGCAGCTCGTCGAGCGCGTGCACGCCGACGCCGAGCGCGAGGAAGAACGCGGCGAGCGTCCCGGCGAGGCGGTCGAGGGGCACCTCGCTCGCGAGCGCCGCGCCGAGCGCGACATACGAGAGGTGCCACAGCGTGTACGGCGGGTGCAGGAGCGTGACGTAGTCGCGCCATCCGCCCGGCCGCAGGGCGTAGAACGCCGGCGCGGCACGCGCGGTCGCGGGCGCGCCCGCCGAGGTCACCTCGGCCGCGCCGAAGAAGAGCCGGTCGGTGCGCACGTCCTCGGCGCCGGCGTCGGCCCACACGCGCCGCATGTCGTAGCGGTCCCAGAAGCGGTCGATCGAGCGGCCCAGGAACCCGCCCACCGCGCGCCAGTCTGGGGAGAGGAAGGCCCCGAGCGCCGGCAGGACGGCGCGCGTGTACAGCCACCAGCCGAGGCGGGCCGGCAGCGCGCGCGGGCGCCCGAACTCGAGCATCGCGAGCCGCCCGCCCGGCCGGACGACGCGGCGCAGCTCGCGCACCGTCGCGACGGGGTCGTCGACGTAGCGCAGGAGATACGTGACGGTCAGCCCGTCGAAGGCGCCGTCCCGGAACGGCAGCCGCTCCGCGCGGCCGAGCACGAGGCGCTCGCCGGCAGCGAGCGGCGCCGCGCCGAGCATGCTCGCCGAGAGGTCCACGCCGACCACGCGCGCGCCGCGGCTGCGGAGCTCACGCGCGACGAGGCCCGTCCCGGTCGCGACGTCGAGCCAGAGCTCGCCCGCGGCGGGCGCGGCGCGCTCGACGAGGCGGCGGCGCCATCCGGCCTCGAGCCCGAGGCTGAGGACCGCGCTCGCGCGCTCATACGTCGGGCCGAGCGGCGCGAACAGCTCCTCCGCGGCGATGTCCACCGGCACCTTCGCGGCGAGCGGCACAGGAGCGGATGCTAGGAGCGGCCGGTCACGCGCCCGGCCGCAGCGCCCTCCGAACGCGCCACGTGTCGGCGTTCGGGGCGATGAGGAGGAGGAGCATGATCCCGTAGAGCGGGAGGTGGCCGAGGAGCTCCGGCCAGCCGAACACGAAGAGCGTGCCCGTGAAGATCGCGGCGCCGGCGGCCATCACCGGGCGCGTGACCTCCCCGACATGATGACCGCGCCGATCGCGAGCTCCGCGCTGCCGGCGGCCCAGATGAAGAGCTCGTCCGGGATCCCGACGACGCGGTTGAGCGCGATGTGCGGATAGCGCTCGGGGAGCGGCCGCGCCCGCGCGCGTCGCGATCCCGAGGATGATCGAGAGGCCCGCGACCGCCTCCATCACGAGGAGCGCGGACCCCAGCGTGTCGGGGGCTACGCGCAGGCTCGGCGCGAAGAGCAGCCCGAGCGCCGCCGCGACGAGCAGCGCGATCCCGACGTGGATGCCGAGCGCGAGCGGCCCGTAGCGCGCGGACCGCTCGAGGACCCGGACCGGCGCGGGCTCCGGGACGTTGTGCTGGACCCGGTACGCGACGCCCACCGCGGCGAGGGCGGCGGCGATCGCCGCGAGGGCGGGCAGCGTGAGCGGCCGCTCGTACTGCGTGGGGCGCGTGGCCGCGCCGGTGAACCGCCTGACGTGCTCGAGCACTACGTCCTCCGTGCCTGCGGGACCACGGTCAGGCGCTCGGGCAGGATCCGCCGCAGCGAGCGCGCCGCGATGACGACGCCGCGATAGAAGCGCCGCTCCGCGGTGCCGAAGCGGAGACCGAAGGCGTCACGCAGCGGCGCCGGCAGCAGCGCGGCGGCGAGCGCGTCGACGGGCCAGTACGCGGCCGCCGGGAGCCATGACAACGGGCGCAGCACCCCGCGCGCCACGTCGCGCGAGGTCGCGTCCGGGCGGACGGCCGACGCGAGCATCTCGCGCTCGTAGCGCTCGAGGTCGCCGATCGTCTCCGGCATCAGCTCCGCCGGGATCCCGAGCAGGCGGGCGACCGGCTTCGTCTCGTCCCAATACGCCTGGCGGTCCGCGGCCGGGAGCGGCCCCATGACGTCCTCGTAGAGACGGAGGGAGGTGAGGACGAGCGTCGCCTGCACCCAGAGGAGGAGGTCCGGGTCGAGCGCGCGGTAGGGCGCGCCGCTCGCGGATGTCCCGCTGACGCGCGCGTGGATGCGGCCCATCCGGCCGATGGCCGCGCGCGCCGCGCGGTCGTCGCCGAAGACGACAGCGAGCGTCGTGTTCGTCGTGCGGACGAGCCGCCCGAACGGGTCCGACCGGAAGCCGGAGTGCTGGTCCACGCCCGCGGCGACGAGCGGATGTGCGATCTGCAGGAGCAGCGCCGCGGCGCCGCCGAGCAGGACGAACATCTCGCGGTCGATCCGCCGGGCCACCTTCACGACAGGAGTCTGCCGCTCCCCGGGCGCGCAGACCGAGCGAAGACGAGGTCGAGCACCCGGGCCCGAGCGAGGGCTCATCCCAGCGAGGGTCGGATTCTAGACTCACGTCTCATGAGCGAGATCGACCCGAAGGTCGTGCGGTACGTCGCCGATCTCGCCCGGATCGCGCTCACCGACGACGAGGTCGAGCGGTTCACCGGCCAGCTCGCGGTCGTCCTCGATGCCGTCGGCAAGCTGCGCGAGGTCGACACGGCGGCGATCCCGCCGACGGCCTCCGTCCTCCCGCTCGAGAACGTGATGCGCGAGGACGAGGTGCGGCCGAGCCTCGCCCTCGAGGACGCCATGCGCAACGCGTCGGCTCGCGAAGGCGACCTCTTCCGCGTCCAGACCGTCATCGAGGAGCGCCCGACCGGTGGCTGAGCTGCCGGCGGCGGTGACCGAGGCCGCCGCCCTGCTGCGCGCACGCCGGACGAGCGCGGTCGAGCTCGCGCGCGCCGCGATCGACCTCGCGCGGCGCGATCCGTGGAACGCGTGGCTCGCGGTGAGCGAGGCCGAGGCGCTCGCCCAGGCCAAGGCCGCCGACGAGCGCATCGCGCGCGGCGACGCGCCTCCGCTCTGCGGCGTGCCGTGGGCGTGCAAGGACATCATCGGGACGAAGGGCGTGGAGACGACGGCGGGCTCGCGGATCCTCGACGGCTACATCCCGCCGTACTCGGCCACGGCGGTCGAGCGGCTCGACCGCGAGGGCGCGGTGATGATCGGCAAGACGAACCTCGACGAGTTCGCGATGGGATCGTCGAACGAGAACTCCGCCTTCGGCGCCGTCCGCAACCCGTGGGACCGCTCGCGCGTCCCGGGCGGATCCTCCGGCGGCTCGGCCGTGGCGGTCGCCGCGGGCCAGGCGCTCTTCTCGCTCGGGACGGACACCGGCGGCTCGATCCGCCAGCCCGCCGCGCTCAGCGGGATCGCCGGCATGAAGCCCACGTACGGGCGCGTCTCGCGCTACGGCGTCATCGCCTTCGCGTCCTCGCTCGACCAGGTGGGGCCCTTCGCGCGGTCGGTGCGCGACATCGCGCTCGTGTGCCAGGCGCTGTTCGGGCACGACCCGTGCGACGCGACGACGATGCCGCTGCCTCCGGAGGACCTCCTGCGCGACCTCGACCGCGGGGTGCGCGGCATGCGCCTCGGCGTCCCGAAGGAGTACTTCGTGAAGGGCATCGAGCCGGGCGTCGAGAAGGCCGTCCGCGACGCGATCCGGGAGCTCGAGGGGCAGGGCGCCCTCATCGAGGAGGTGTCGCTCCCGTCCACCGACTTCGCCCTGGGCGTCTACTACCTCATCCAGCCGGCCGAAGCGTCCGCGAACCTCGCGCGTTACGACGGTGTGCGGTACGGCCTGCGCGTGGAGGGCGCCGACCTCCTCGACACGTACCGGCGCACGCGCGGCGCGGGCTTCGGCGCCGAGGTGAAGCGCCGCATGATCCTCGGGACGTACGCGCTGTCGACCGGCTACTACGACGCGTACTACGTGAAGGCGCAGAAGGTCCGCACGCTCATCAAGGCGGAGTTCGAGAGCGTCTTCGAGCGGGTGGACGCGCTCATCACGCCGACGTCCCCGACGGTGGCATTCCGCATCGGCGCGAAGGCCGACGACCCGCTCGCGATGTACCTGAACGACGTGTTCACCCTGCCGGCGAACATCGCCGGCCTGCCCGGCATCTCGATCCCCTGCGGCCTGAGCGAAGGCCTGCCGGTGGGTCTGCAGGTGATCGCGGGATATTGGCAGGAGGCGACGATGCTCCGGGTCGCGAACGCGTACGAGCGGGCGACGGCGCACCATCGGCTGCGTCCGCCCCAGCAGAAGGCGGCCTAGGGAGGGAGCCATGGCGCTCACGAGGCGGCCCCTGACGAACCAGCGCGTCGGACGGATCCCCGCGAGCGGGATCCGCCGCTTCTTCGACATGGTCTCCGGGGTGGATGGCTCGATCTCGCTCGGGGTGGGCGAGCCCGACTTCGTCACGCCCGACCGCTTCCGCGAGGCCGCCGTGCGCTCCATCACCGAGGGCCGCACGAAGTACACGTCGAACTACGGGATCCTCGAGCTGCGCGAGGCGATCGCCGCGCACACCGAGGGACACCGCGGCGTGCGCTACGACCCGAAGAGCGAGATCCTCGTCACCGTCGGCGTTTCCGAGGCGGTCGACCTCGCGCTCCGGGCCACGCTCGACGAGGGCGACGAGGTCGTCCTCGCCGACCCCTCGTACGTCGCGTACGTCCCGGGGATCGTCCTCGCCGGCGGCGTGCCCGTGCCGGTGGCGACGTGCGAGGAGCACGACTTCCGCCTGCGGCCGATCGACGTCGAGCGCGCCATCACGCCCCGGACGCGCGCCATCCTCCTCGGCTTCCCGAACAACCCCACCGGCGCGGTGCTCGAGCCGGCCGACATCGAGGGCATCGCGCGCCTCGCGCGGAAGCACGACCTGCTCGTGTACTCGGACGAGATCTACGACCGCCTCGTGTACGGGGCCGAGCACCGCTCGATCCTCGGCGAGCCCGGGATGAAGGAGCGGACCGTCCACCTCGCCGGGTTCTCGAAGTCGTACGCGATGACCGGCTGGCGCGTGGGGTACACGTGCGCGCCGGCCGAGGTCGTCGAGCAGATGATGAAGATCCACCAGTACACCGTCATGTGCGTCCCGACGGCGGCGCAATACGCGGCGCTCGAGGCGCTGCGCGCCGGCGAGCCCGAGGTCCGGCGCATGGTCGCGAGCTACGACGAGCGGCGCCGGCTCATGTGGCGGCGGCTCAACGAGATCGGCCTGCGGACGTTCGAGCCGCGCGGCGCGTTCTACTGCTTCCCGAACGTCACCGGCACGGGCCTGGGCGACGAGGAGTTCGCGGAGCGGCTGTTCAAGGAGGAGCGCGTCGTCGTCGTGCCCGGCTCGGCGTTCGGCGAGCGCGGCCGCGGGCACGTCCGAGCGTGCTACGCGACGGCGCTCCCGCGGATCGAGGAGGCCTGCGACCGGATCGCGCGCTTCGTACAGAGGCTCCACTGAGCGACGAGGCCGCCTGGGAGGCCGAGTTCGAGCGGAGGGTCCGGGGCGCCGACGTCCTCGGGGCGTCGGACGTGCTGCGGCGGGCGGGGAAGGACGGCTGGGTCCGCAAGGCGCAGCACGACCGCGCGGTGGAGATCATCGACAGCGTCGCGCCGGCGCCGATCGTGCGCCGCGACTGGGCGCTCCGGCTCATCGCGCATCCGGGGCGCGTGGACCGCGAGCTCGCCTGCGCCATCCTCCTCCCGCTCGCGCGGTCGCATCCGCGCGATCTCGAGCGCGCTGTCGAGCGCCTGCGCGACGACACCGACCCGGCCGTCCGGCGCGCGGTGCGGCGCCTCGAGCGCGCCCTCGCCCCGGCAGCCGAGGGGACCGGAGGCTGAGCGGCCACCGGCACGACGAGCCGGCCGACCACTGGGCCGATCCCGTCTCGCTCGACCCGACCCCGGTGTGGAAGCAGTACATCCTCGTCGCCCTGCTCCTCCTGGCGTCGCTGATCCTCATCGCCGCGGTGTCGATCCCCGCGCTCCTGCCCACGCTCGTGACGCCGCCGGCCGCGGTGCCGGGCGGCCGAATCGTGCTGGCGCTCGCGGACATGCCCGCGGTCGGCGCCGAGCCCAGGCGCATCGGCGCGCCGCTCGTCG
>Ga0194121_10011210_pt1 | contig 10723 bp, 10 predicted proteins | sample TA2MahCa50mmetaG_FD_148609 | JGI IMG/M metagenome (GOLD analysis project Ga0194121, IMG submission 148609) | Freshwater microbial communities from Lake Tanganyika, Tanzania - TA2015020 Mahale Deep Cast 50m | ecosystem: Environmental > Aquatic > Freshwater > Lake | place: Tanzania: Lake...
CCGACCCGGCCGGGCCGGCGGGGCGTCAGCCCGCGCCGGCCCGGCCTACTCTCGGCGCACGGACCTCCTCGCCAGCGCGCGCGTCGCGCACCTCGCGACCTCGGACCAGTACGCGCGCCCGCACGTCATCCCGATCGTCTTCGTGTGGCGCGAGCCGCACCTGTACACGCCGATCGACGCGAAGCCCAAGCGCACGGATGACTGGCGCCGGCTCCGCCGCGTGCAGAACGTCCAGACGAACGGGCGCGCGAGCGTGGTGATCGACGAGTGGAGCGAGGACTGGTCCGCGCTGCGCTACGTCCTCCTCGAAGGCACGGCCGACGTGCTCGAGTCCGGTGCGGAGCGCGACGGCGCCCTGGCGCTCCTCGAGGCGAAGTACCCGCAGTACCGCGCCATGCCGCTCGGCGACGCGCCGGTGATCCGCCTCACCGTCGAGCGGCGCGTGGAGTGGCCGGGCTAGAGCTGTCCCGTCTCGGCGTAGCGGTCGGCGATGGCGAGCGCCGCGTCGATCGCGCGGACCCCCACCTGGATCTGCTCCTCTGTGACGATGAGCGGCGGCGCGATGACCATGAGGTTCCAGCGGCACATGACGTACACGTCGCGCTGCATGCACGCGTTGCGGAGGGCGGTCGCGAGCTTCTGGCTCGGGCCGTTCCAGCGCTCGAGCATCTCCTTCGTCCCGCGATCCTTCACCAGCTCGATGCCCCACATGAGCCCCTTGCCGCGGACGTCGCCGACGGAGGGGTGGCGCTCCATGAGCCCGCGCAGCTCGCGGCCGAGCACCTCGCCCATCGCGGATGCGTTCTCGATGACGCGCTCGTCCTTGTACGCCTGGATCGTCGCGACGCCGGCGGCGCACGCGAGCGCGTGTCCGCTGTACGTCAGGCCGTGCCAGAGGACGTTGTCGTCGAAGTGCTTCGCGAGCGGCGCGTCGACGATCGTCCCGCCCAGCGGCACGTAGCCGGAGTTCACGCCCTTCGCGAAGGTCATGATGTCCGGCACGACGTCCCAGTGCTCCGCGGCGAACCACTTCCCCGTGCGGCCGAAGCCGGTCATGACCTCGTCGAGGATCATCACGATCCCGTAGCGGTCGCACAGCTGGCGGACGCCCTGGAAGAAGCCGTCGGGCGGGACGATGAGCCCGCTCGCGCCCACGATCGGCTCGCACATGATCGCCGCGATCCGGTCCGGACCCTCGTACCAGATGACCTCTTCCACGTGCGCGAGGGCCTTCTGGACGTCGTTCCCGAAGAGCGAGCGGTACGGGTCGGGGTTGAGGAACCGCACGACGCCGGGGATCCCCGGCTCGTTCGCCCAGCGGCGGTTGTCGCCGCCGGCCGTCATGGCGCCCTGCGTCTGGCCGTGGAAGGAGCGCCACTGCGTGAGGATCTTGTGGCGGCCCGTGTAGAGGCGGGCCATCTTGATGGCGTTCTCGACGGCCTCGCTGCCGCCCGTGGTGAAGAGCGTCTTCACCAGGTCGCCCGGCGTCACCTCGGCGATCATCCGCGCGAGCGTGGCGCGCGGCTCGTCGGTGAACGCCGGCGCCGCGTACGTGAGACGCTCGGCCTGCTCGACGATCGCGTGCACGACCTTGGGGTGCTGGTGGCCGAGGTTCGTGTTCACGAGCGTGGAGGAGAAGTCGAGGATGCGCCGGTCGCCGGAGAGGATCCACGACCCCTCGCCGCCGGTGACGACGAGCGGCGCGATGCCGCCCTGCGCGAGCCACGAGATGAGGACGTGGTCGCGCGTGTCGCGCTCCACCTGCTCGAGGTCGACCGCGGTGCGGCGGCGCGTGGTCACGGCCATGAGGCGCGAAGCATACGAGGCGCCGCGCACCGTACGCTGTGGACGACGTGCTCTTCGGCATCAGCCTCTGGCCGTCGAACGTCGCCTGGCCCGCGCTTCGCGAGGCGGGGGTGGCGGCGGAGCGCGGTGGGTTCGACCACCTGTACGCGTGGGACCACTTCTACGCGCTCATCGGCGACCAGGAGAACCCGAACCTCGAGTGCACGCAGGTCCTCGCCGGCTGGGCGACGGCGACGGAGCGCATCAAGATCGGTTCGCTCGTCCACGGCATCACGTACCGCAACCCGGCGGTCCTCGTGAAGACGATCACCGCGCTCGACCACCTCAGCGGCGGCCGCGCGATCATGGGGATCGGCGCCGCGTGGATGGAGCCCGAGCACGTCGCGTACGGCATCAAGCTCGGCACGAAGAAGACGCGCTCCGACCGCTTCGAGGAGGGCGCGCGGATCGTCCGCTCCATGCTCCGCGACCGCTACACGAGCTTCGAGGGCGAGCACTACACGCTGAAGCAGGCCCTGAACGAGCCGCGCCCCATCCAGATGGAGATGCCGGTCCTCATCGGCGGCGGCGGCGAGACGCGCACCCTCCGGACCACCGCCCTGTACGCCGACATGTGGCACGGCTTCGGCTCGCCCCAGGACGTCCGGCACAAGATCGAGGTCCTCCGGGGCCACTGCGCGAAGGTGAGGCGCGACCCGGGGGCGATCCTGCCCCTCGCCGGCGGCTGGGTCGTCGTCCGCGACCGCCCCGACGACGTCCAGGCCTACCTCCAGCAGGTGGCCGACCACCACGGGATCGCGGCACCCGTGCCGCGCGCCAGCGGCGACCCCGACACGGTGGCGAAGGCGCTCCTCGAGTTCTGGAAGGCCGGCGCCCGGGGCTTCGTCATGTCGGGAGCCCACCCGTTCGATCTCGAGACCGTCGAGCGGATCGGCCGCGAGGTGCGGCCGCGGCTCACGGAGCTCATCCGTGCCGAGCAGTAGCGCCATCCCGCTGATATCTTGGAGCTCCCCATGAGGATCGGCGTCCCGCGAGAGACCGCGCCCGCAGAACGGCGCGTCGCCATCGTCCCCGAGACCGGGGCCAAGCTCGCGAGGGCGGGCAACGAGGTCCTGGTGGAGCGCGGCGCCGGCACCGAGGCCTCGTTCGTCGACAGCGCGTACGAGCAGGCGGGCGCGCGGATCGTCGACGACGCCTTCCACGCGGACCTCGTCATCAAGGTGCAGAAGCCGACGGCCGACGAGGTCGCGAAGCTCCGCCGCGGCAGCATGCTCATCGCTTTCCTGCAGAGCCTCATCGACCCGCGCTACGCGCAGACCCTCGCCGACCGCGGCGTCACCGCGCTCTCGATGGACGCGATCCCGCGGCTCACGCGGGCGCAGCCGATGGACGCGCTCTCGTCGCAGGCGACGGTCGCCGGCTACAAGGCCGTGCTCCTCGCCGCGGCGCAGCTCCCCCGCTTCTTCCCGATGCTCACGACCGCGGCCGGGACGATCGCGCCGGCGAAGGCGCTCGTCATCGGCGCGGGCGTCGCGGGCCTGCAGGCCATCGCGACGGCGCGCCGGCTCGGCGCGGTCGTCGAGGCCTTCGACACGAGGCCCGTCGTCGCCGAGCAGGTGCGCTCGCTCGGCGCGAGGTTCCTCGAGATCGACCTGGGCGAGTCGGGCGCGGGCGCGGGCGGCTACGCGAAGGAGCTGTCGGAGGAGGCGCACCGCAAGGAGGTCGAGCTCCTCGCGAAGGCGGCGCGCGAGAACGACATCGTCATCACGACCGCCGCGATCCCCGGCCGGAAGGCCCCCGTCCTCATCACGGCGGACATGGTGCCGGCGATGCGGCCGGGGTCGGTGATCGTGGACCTTGCCGCCGAGACCGGCGGCAACTGCGAGCTCACCGAGGCCGGCAAGGTCGTGGTGAAGCACGGCGTGACGATCATCGGGACCACGAACCTCCCGAGCACGATGCCGTACCACTCGAGCCAGATGTACTCGCGGAACATCGCGAGCCTGCTCGCGCTCTTCCTCAAGGACGGGAAGGCGACGCTCGACATGGGCGACGAGGTCATCAAGGGCACCGTCATCACCCAGGACGGCAAGGTCGTGCACGAAGCGACGGCGAAGCTCCTGCAGGCGGCGGGGGCGGCGGGCTAGATGGATCCGCTCACGATCCTCGGCGCGTACGTCTTCATCCTCGCGGTCTTCGTGGGCTTCGAGGTCATCTCGAAGGTCCCCTCGACGCTGCACACGCCGCTCATGAGCGGCGCGAACGCGATCCACGGGATCATCGTCGTCGGCGCGATGCTCGTGGTCCTCGCGCTCCCCGGCCCGTTCGGGACGGCCCTCGGGTTCCTCGCGGTCGTGCTCGGCACGGCGAACGTGGTCGGCGGCTTCGTCGTCACCGACCGCATGCTCGCGATGTTCCAGCAGCGCCCGAGGCGTCCCGCGCCCAAGCCGGAGAAGCGGTAGTGGACATCCAGGCCTGGATCCCGGCGATCTACCTCGTCGCCGCGGTCACCTTCGTCCTCGGCCTGAAGGGCCTCTCCGGACCGGCGACCGCGGTCGCCGGTAACCGCATCGCCGCGGCGGGCATGCTCCTCGCCGTCGCCGTGACGTTCTTCGACAAGACCTTCCGCGACCACGGTCCCGCGGCCCTCTGGCTGACGCTCGGCGGGATGGCCGTCGGCGCGGTCGCCGGGGTCGCCGGCGGGCGCCTCGTGAAGATGACCGCGATGCCGCAGATGGTCGCCCTGTTCAACGGGGCGGGCGGCGGGTCGGCGGCGCTCGTGTCGATCCTCGAGCACCTCCACGCCGCGCACGGCGGCGCCCACCCGGGATGGGCGGGCGTCCTCAGCACCGTGCTCGGGCTCATGATCGGCGCCGTCTCGTTCTCGGGCAGCGCGATCGCGTTCGGGAAGCTGCAGGGGATCATCTCGCCGCGCGCGCACAAGTACCTCGGTCAGACGATCGTGACCGTCGGCGTCTTCGCCGCGATGATCCTCGCCGGGCTCGCGCTCGTCGCCGACGCCGCGGGGATGATGGCGCTCGGCGCGACGGCCGAGATGTGGCTGTGGGTGCTCCTCGCGCTCGCGCTCGTCTTCGGCGTCGTGCTCGTCATGCCCATCGGCGGCGCGGACATGCCCGTCGTCATCTCGCTGCTGAATGCGTACACCGGCCTCGCCGTGGCCATGGCCGGCTTCGTCCTGAACAACCACCTGCTCATCGTCGCCGGCACGCTCGTCGGCGCGTCGGGCACGATCCTCACGCGGCTCATGTCCAAGGCGATGAACCGGTCCCTGGCGAACGTCCTCTTCGCCGGCGTCGGCGCGGCCGCGGGGACGGCGGTCGCCCAGAAGGGCGACGACACGCGCGCGGCGCGCGAGGTGAGCGCCGAGGACACGGCGATCCTGCTCGGCTACGCGCAGGAGGTGATCGTCGTCCCGGGCTACGGCCTCGCCGTCGCGCAGGCGCAGCACGCCGTGCGCGAGCTCGCCGACCTGCTCGAGTCGAAGGGCGTGAACGTGCGGTACGCGATCCACCCCGTCGCCGGGCGGATGCCGGGCCACATGAACGTCCTGCTCGCCGAGGCGAACGTGCCGTACGAGAAGCTGAAGGACATGGACGAGATCAACGACGACTTCAAGGACACCGACGTCGCGCTCGTCATCGGCGCGAACGACGTGACGAACCCCGCCGCGCGCACCGACAAGAGCAGCCCCATCTACGGGATGCCGATCCTCGACGTCGACCAGGCGAAGAACGTCATCGTCATCAAGCGCTCGATGCGCTCGGGGTTCGCCGGGATCGACAACGAGCTCTACCTCGACGCGAAGACGGGGATGCTCTTCGGCGACGCGAAGGCCGCCGTCGAGAGGATCATCGCGGAGCTGAAGAAGGCCGCGTAGCGGCCGCTGGACCTCCGCGAGGCGCAGCGCCTATTGGGGTGGCGATACGCTCCAAGTCTCCAGACGGTTGAGAGGGAGGATCTCAGGGGAATGAAGCGCACATGGCGCACTGGCCTCGTCGCTGCAGCAGCGACCGCCATCGTCGCGACCGCATGCGGCGCGTCCACCACGCCGAGCGGCGCGTCGCCGGCGCCGACGGCGGCTGGCAAGCCAGCGGCCGCCGCGACCCCCGCGATCACGAGGGGCGGCGCCGCGATCGTCGCGATCTGGCAGTTCCCCGCGACGCTGTCGCCGCACTACGCGAACCAGACCGTGACGCAGATCGTGAACTACGGCGTGGTCGAGGGGCTGGCGCAGACCGCCGACAGCGGCGAGTACGTGCCGATCCTCGCGAAGTCGATCCCCACCGTGACGAACGGCGGCGTGACGGTGACCGGCACGAAGATGGACGTGAAGTGGGAGCTGAAGCCCGGGATCAAGTGGTCCGACGGGACGCCGCTCACGAGCGCCGACATCAAGTTCACCTGGGAGATCTGGATGAAGGACCCCAAGGTGAACACGCGCACCGGCTTCGACCAGATCGAGGCCATCGACACGCCGAACGAGCTGACGGCGGTCGTGAAGTACAAGATGATCTACGCGCCGTACCCGCTCAATTTCTCGGACCTCATGCCGAAGCACCTCCTCGAGAAGGAAGCCGACGTGAGCAAGACGGACTACGTGCGCCGTCCGCTCGGCACCGGACCCTTCAAGGTCGTCGAGTTCAAGACCGACGACTCCATCACGCTCGAGAAGAACCCGAACTACCGCGACGCGCCCGAGAAGCCCTACCTCGACAAGGTCATCTTCAAGAGCACGCCGTCGGTGCAGGCCGCGATGGCGCAGCTCAAGGCGGGCGAGGTCCACGCCGTGTGGAACCTGACCGCGGACCAGGCCGTCGACCTCGAGAAGGTCCAAGGCCTCGTCGTCCAATCCGTTCCGGGCCCGACGGTGGAGCGGATCGAGATGAACACGGCGCAGAACAAGGAAGGCACCGATCCGAACAGCAAGCACCCCGTGCTGAGCGACATGGAGGTGCGCAAGGCGCTCCTCTACGCGACCCCGAAGCAGCAGATCATCGACAAGATCTTCTTCGGCAAGGCGAAGGAGGGCACGTCGCCCGTCTCGCAGGGCTGGGCCGCGTACAAGGTGCCCCAGGAGGGATACGACCCGAAGAAGGCGAACGAGACGCTGGACAAGGCGGGCTGGGCCAAGGGCGCCGACGGGATCCGCGCCAAGGGCGGCGTCAGGGCCTCGCTCACCTACGCCACGACGACGGGCGACGCGACGCGCGAGAAGGTCCAGCAGGTCCTCGTCGACGAGTGGAAGGCGGTCGGCATCGAGGTGAGGATCCAGAACCAGCCGTCGAGCGTGCTCCTCGCGGGCTCGTGCACCGGAAAGGACCCGCGCAAGCTCGGCACCTTCGACCTGCTCCAGTACGCGTCGTCACCGGGCATCGACCCGCACGCGACCGTCTTCCAGCGCTACCACTCGAAGAACATCCCCACCCTCGCGAACTGCGCCGGTCAGAACTACACGCGCGTGAAGGTCCCTGAGATCGACAAGGCGATCGACGAGGCCGGCGCGACCCTCGACCTCGAGAAGCGCAAGGCGGCGTACCAGACGGCGCTCAAGCTCCTGAACGACCAGGTCGTGATCATCTGGCTCTACGACCGGGCCGACCTCGACGGGCGCCAGGAGATCATGCGCGGCTGGGAGCCGAACGCGTGGCAGCGGTTCAGCTGGAACATCCAGAACTGGTGGCTCGCCAAGAAGTAGCGGAGCAAGAGAAGGAACGGCACCGCGGTGGGGAGATACGTCGCACGACGGCTCATCCAGGCGGTGCCGCTCCTGCTCGCGATCAGCGCGGTCTCATTCGCGATCCTCAAGGTGACCCCCGGGGGTCCGCTCGCGGCCTATGAGGGCAACCCCGACTTCACCGACGACGACCGCAAGCGGCTCGAGGCGGCATTCGGCATCGACCAGCCCATCCCGCTGCAATACGTCGCGTGGCTGCAGCGCTTCCTCACGGGTGACTGGGGCACGTCGTTCGCGAGCCACCTGCCCGTCCTCGACCTGATCCTCGAGCGGCTCCCGAACACCGTCTACCTGATGGCCACCGTCTTCGTCGTGGTGCTGCTGCTGTCGATCCCCATCGGCGTGCTCGCCGCGCTGAAGCAGTACTCGTGGTTCGACCACGTCATCACCGGCGCCACGTTCGCGTTCCTCTCGACACCCACGTTCTGGCTCGGACTCCTGCTGATCGTCGTGTTCGGGCTCCAGCTGCGGCTGTTCCCCCTCGGCGGGATGCAGACGCTCGGCTCCGAGTTCGACCCTGTGGATCGGATGAGGCACCTCGTGTTGCCCGTGGCGACGCTCGCGCTCGTGCAGATCGGGTCCAACGTCCGCTACCTCCGCGCCTCGATGCTCGAGACGATCGGCCACGACTTCATGCGGACGGCGCGCGCGAAAGGCCTCGCCGAGCGCGTCGTCGTCCTGCGGCACGCCTTCAAGAACGCCGCGATCCCGCTCGTCACGGTCGTCGCGCTCGACCTGCCCGAGCTGTTCGTCGGCGCGCTCGTCACCGAGCAGATCTTCGGCTGGCCCGGCATGGGCCGGCTCTTCCTGGACGCCGCGTTCCGGTTCGACTATCCCGTGCTGATGGGCATCCTCACGGTGTCGAGCGCGCTCATCGTGCTCTCGAACCTGTTCGCCGACGTGCTGTACGGCTACCTCGACCCGCGGATCCGCTACTCCTGATGGCCGGGCAGAGCATCGCCGTCCCCGGCGTGGCGCCGGCGGCCGAGGTGCGGCAGCGGTCGCAGTGGCGCATGGCGTTCGAACGCTTCCGCGCGCACCGTCCCGCGGTCGCGGGGGTCGTCGTGCTCGGGACGATCGCGCTGCTGTCGATCGCCGCGGGCGTCGTCTCGCCGTACGACCCCGAGAAGACCGCCCTCCTGCTGCGTTACGAGCCGCCGTCGCTCGAGCATCCCTTCGGCACCGACGGGCTCGGGCGCGACCTCGCGACGCGGATCCTCTACGGCGGTCGCGTCTCGCTCGCGGTCGGGCTGCTCGCGGTGACGGTGGCGATCTCGGTCGGCACGCTCGTCGGGACGATCGCGGGCTTCTACGGGCGCTGGATCGACGGGATCCTCATGCGCTTCGTGGACATGATGTTCTCGTTCCCCCGCCTGTTCCTCCTCATCCTCTTCGGCGTGTTCTTCAAGGGGATGACGCTGCCCGTGATCGTCACGGTGCTGGGCCTGCTCTCGTGGATGACGACGGCGCGTCTCGTGCGCGCGTCGTTCCTCTCGCTGAAGGAGCGCGAGTTCGTCACGGCGGCGCGCTCGGTGGGCGCGCGCGACGGGCGGATCATCCTCCGCCACATCCTCCCCAACTCGATCGCGCCGATCATCGTCGCGGCCACGCTCGGCGTGGCCGGCGCGATCATCGCGGAGAGCACGCTCTCGTTCCTCGGCCTGGGCATCCAGCCGCCGACGCCGTCGTGGGGGAACATGCTCCGCGACGCTCCGAACGAGATGGAGAAGGGCCCGTGGCTGGCCATCTTCCCCGGCCTGTTCATCTTCCTCGCCGTCGTCTCGATCAACTTCATCGGCGACGGGCTGCGCGACGCGCTCGATCCGCGCCAGGTCATCAGCGGCGGGCGGGCGCGCAAGTAGCGGCCGAGTCCCTCCGGATCACATCTCCGGAGGGTGAACAGTGGTGAAGCTCGTCCTCGCGATCAGCGCCGAGAACGCCGACGCCATCCTCGACCGCCTGCGCATGACCGACCACCGCACGCGCCCGCCGCGGCTGCTGCCGGCGCGTGCCTACCTCGCGGTCCCGCGCGTCGGGATCGTCGGCGAGTGCGACTTCGGCGAGCCCCGGCGCACCGACGACGGCTGGGCGATGCCGGTGATCTCCTCGAAGCGCTACGCGCGGCCCCGCCCCCTCGAGCGCTTCGGTCTGACGAAGACGCCGCGCAGCTTCCGGTACGTCTAGTTGGCGGGCCGCCACTCGAAGGTGACGCGGGTGATGAGCGAGCCGTCGGTCTCGAACGTCCAGGTGGTGTAGTTCGCGAACTTGCCGGGCGCGCGCGTGAGGCCCTTCAACCGGATGACGTTCCCGCGGACCTCCTCGTCGCGCACGATCCGGACGAAGGGCGGGGCCATGCGCATGAGCTGGCGGGCCCCGTCCTTCCCATGCAGCTCGTTCTCGCCGCCGGGCAGCTCGATGACGACGTCGTCGGCGCACACCGACGCCGCCTTCTCCGGCGCCTTCTCCGTGAGAGCGGACATGAAGGTCTTCGCGGCCTCGAGCGGCGTCACGTGAGCGCCGGCTCGCTGCGCAGCCGCTCGATCCCGCCGAACACCCACTCCTCGCGCATGCGGACGCCCATCACCCCGAGCGCTAGCGCCGTCGCGATGCCCGTCGCGACGACCTCGCGCGCGAGGCCGTCGAGCGCCGGGAACGCCACGTAGCGCTCGCCCCGCACGCTGAAGGCCAACTCGGCGCCGTCCTCGCTGATGGCGTGGTCGCGCCCGCCGATCATGGCGGGGATCCCGAGCGCCGCGACCCGCTCCTCCACGTACGCGCGCGTCCCGTCCGCGAGCGACGCCACGACGACGGGCCGGCCCTCGGGGACGAGGGCGAGCGCGCGGTCCACCGCGGCACGGTCCACGGACCCGATGACGACGAGGTCCGGACGCACGGCGTGCACGGCGTCGTCCGGCGCGACGGCGGCGTCGATGAGGAGCGCCACGCGCTGGCTCGCGTCGGCGAAGGCGTTCAGGGCGAGGATCGTCTCGGCCTCGCGCCGCGTCAGCTCGCCGAGGTCGCGGCCGCTGTCGGCGAGCTGGTACCCCGACGCCGCCGTGAGCGTGCCGGCCCGGGCGAGGAGGGCGTCGTCGATGGCCGCGCCGTCCACCGCGGCCGTCGCCAGCCCCGGCCCGAAGACGCCCGTCGGCGCGCCGGCCGCGC
>Ga0194121_10011216_pt1 | contig 10720 bp, 10 predicted proteins | sample TA2MahCa50mmetaG_FD_148609 | JGI IMG/M metagenome (GOLD analysis project Ga0194121, IMG submission 148609) | Freshwater microbial communities from Lake Tanganyika, Tanzania - TA2015020 Mahale Deep Cast 50m | ecosystem: Environmental > Aquatic > Freshwater > Lake | place: Tanzania: Lake...
CCTGGTCTCTCAGCTCCAGGTGAAGCGAGTCCACCGAGAGAAGGTGCACAAGCTGACTGGCCACAGAGGCGTAGGCCTCCGCTGGTTCCTGGGCGGTCGCGACGGCCCGCCCCATCTCGGCTAGAGCACGGTGTTCCTGGACTTCGCTCCGCAGTTCGGCGACGACGATGTCCTGCTCAGCGGCGCGCTTCAAATCGTCCATGGCCGCAGCCTCTTTCGGCACCCCGGCCACGTCCTCCCCAGACTCATCGCCCAGGCCCCTATTGTCGTTAGTGCCCCTTCTGTGATAGCCGCGATTTCGGCCAGCGCCGCAGCCGTCACGGGGTCAATCTCTTCGTCCTTTGCCTTCACTTTAGCCACCGGCACAGGCAAAGGCGTGGGCACTCGCAGCGGACTCGCCGGTGGGGGGTTCAGAGACGCTGGCTCAGCGGTCGGCCGCACGAAGGCCGACGACGGACGCTCCTCTTCTTCGGTTGATGTTGGTTTCAGAACGACCCGGCGTACGATGGGTGACCGTTGCCGGACAACCCCGATGCGTGATTCGGTAACGGGGCCCGACATAAGCGCCGCCACCCTATGGGCGAGTATGAGCTCAACCTGCCAGTAGGCCTTGGGCCTTCTCGACCGCATCTCCAGCGTACCCACAACGCTGTCCTGGTAAACCAACGGCACAGCAACGAGTGATGGTAGTCCTGATGTTGCCGCGGCCTGCTGTGCTGGGTGTTGGGCAACAGCCCTGTCGTCTGAGTCCGTCCCCAACAGCAGCCCTCGGCGCCCTCTGACGATGGACTGGAAAAGCGTGTCCTCGAACTTCGCCTCGAATCCCGGGAAGCCTCCCGGCAGGTCAACGCCAACCGAATAGACGACGGTGAGCGTCCCACGCTGCAGGTCGGCGGTGCTCATCATGATGCGGTCGAACGGGATGAGGCGTCTGGCCTGCTCCGCGACGCGGTCGTAAGCCAGGCCGATATCGTTGACTGACGATAGCGTCTCAGTGATCTTCGCCAGCGCCTCCTGCACATCCGTGTCGGACGGCTGCGCACCGCCTGGAACGGAGGCAGCGACGGATGTGGAAGCCGGCGACGGTGGGGCCGCCACACCCTCGGATGGCTTGGCCATGACCACCGGCGGCGAGGCAAGTCTAGCGGCTTGGGCCTGCGCTGGAGGACGCATCTGCGCCGCCTTTTGCGTCATCAGCGCCGCCGCCCGTTCCACAAGGGCCAGGTCCTGCTGGGTGAAGGCGAGTTGCTTTGTCGAACGGAGGTGGAGCGTCCCGACCACGCGTCCGTCGTGAAGCAGCGGCGTGGCCATGAACGACAGGATGCCCGCGCTGACGTTGGGAAGCAGACTCGGGAATATCGCGCTCTTCTCCTGGTCGTTGGCCGGTTGGACCAGCCGCCCCGTACGGGAAGCGACAACGGTCTCGGTGAAGGTGCCCGCTAGTCTGCTGACATCGCCCTGGCTACGCCCCGGCACATCGATGCCGAACAGATAGACGTCAGTGAACGTACCGGCCGTGGCGTCCACGACATTAACGGTGGCCTTCTCGAACGGGACGGGTTTCCGCAGGATTTCCAGCACAGCCGCGCATAAGACGCTTAGGTCTTTGGCACCCTTAACCGCCTTCGAAACGTCTTTGAGCAGCGCATCCTCTTCTTTCTTGCTGCGCGGCGGTTTCGGCGGTGTTTGAGCGGCGACCGGCGCTGGAGGCGCAGCCGCCTGAGCCGCTGCGGGAGGAGCGGCAGCAGCGGCCACGGGCGCTAGAGCCGGCGGGGGAGCTGGCGCAGACTGCGCGGGTGGAGGCGGTACGGCAGGCGCTGGGGCTGGTGGTGGGGCGGCAGCCTGCGGCCGGGGCTGCACCGCGGGACGTTTGACCTGCTTCGGGCCAGAAGAACGCTTGGCTAGCTGCTGGGCGATGAGTCGGAAGAGGATGGGGGAGGCGGCCCCACTCGCGAGGATAACCACTAGAGGGAGCCCCAGTTGTTTGAGCGTCGAAGGGTCGAAGGCCTCCTGCTTGAACGCGAACATGTGGGTCATGAGAGTAACCAGGAAGGCGGCCAGGATGACCAGCGCCCGGCCCATGACGGCTAGGCCGCCGGAGAAGATGATGGGGATGAAGAGGACAAGGGCGAGGGCGTCCTTGCTAACGACAAGGACGATCAGGGAGAACAGAGATGTGAGGCCGCCCGCAAGGTAGGGGTAGCTTAGGAAGCTCAACCCACCCGAGGAGAGGCCCCGTTTTGGAGCCTTAGCTGGTTGCTTGGGGGGGCGGGATGTCGCCATTCGCCAAGGCACACCTTCGGCGCCCTACGGACGCGGCCGTGGAAGGAGCGCCACTTGGGCTAACGATAACCGTACCACAGCTACGCGTCAACTTGCACGCGGATGGCAAGCGATCCGTGTGCTATTTTCCCGCTCCGTTAGCTACGAACGCCGGGGGAAGGGTATACTTGTCCGGTTGCGAGAGCCCCATGACATGAAGAGGCCCTGATGATCAGCATTGAGCTTCTCCGGGAGAACCCCGATGCCGTCCGCCGCGCCATGGCCGCACGGGGGCAGGGCGCTCCCATAGACCGCATCCTGGAGTTGGACTCCCGGCGGCGCGCCATCATCGTCGAGGCCGACCAGCTTCGTGGCCGCCGGAACACCGTCAGCCGCGACCTGGGCAAGACCAAGCCTCCCCCGGCAGACCTCGTGGAAGAGATGCGGCGCGTGGGGGCACGAATCAAAGACCTCGAGGGGGAAACGAAGGTCGCTGAGGACGACATGTCGGCACTGCTGCTCACCGTGCCTAATCTCCCGCGCGACAGCGTTCCGGTAGGGAAGGACGAGCACGACAACCGTGTGTCGCGGTCGGCGGGCGAACCGCGCAGGTTCGACTTCGAGCCGCTGCCCCACTGGGATTTGGGGGAGAAGCTGGACATCATAGACCTCCAGCGTGGCGCCAAGCTGTCGGGCAGCCGCTTTTTCGTCCTGAAAGGCATGGGTGCGAAGCTCCAACGGGCGCTCACCGCCTGGATGCTGGATATCCACACCCGGGAGCACGGATACCAGGAGCTGTATCTGCCCTTCCTGGTCACCACCGCCACAGCGACCGGCAGTGGACACCTGCCCAAGTTCGCTGACACCATGTACCACGACCAGGAAGACGACCTGTGGCTCATCCCAACCGCCGAAGTTCCGGTCACCAGCATGTTCGCCGGCGAGATTCTCCCTCCCGGCAGCATCCCCAAACGGTTCGTTGCCCAAAGCCCGTGTTTCCGAAGGGAGAAGGCCGCCGCCGGAAAAGACACGCGCGGCATCAAGCGCGTCCACCAGTTCGAAAAGGTGGAGATGTACAAGTTCGTCGAGCCAACCGTATCCGACCAGGAGCTTGAGACGCTGCTGGCCGACGCCGAAGATGTGTGCAGCCGCTTGGGGATCGCCTACCGGGTCATCGAGCTGTGCACGGGCGACCTGGGCTTTTCCGCGGTGAAAACCTACGACCTGGAGATGTGGGCGCCGGGCAGTAAGGAGTGGCTGGAGGTCAGCTCATGCTCCAACTGCACCGACTTCCAAGCGCGGCGCGCCAACATCCGCTACCGCGCGGCCGAGGGCGAAAAGGTCCAGTTTCCCCACACCCTGAACGGCTCCGGCTTAGCCCTGCCCCGTGTCATCGCGGCCATCCTGGAGAACTACCAGCAAGCCGACGGCTCCGTGGCCATCCCTGAGGCGCTGCGTCCGTACACCGGCTTCGACCGGATAGGGTAGCACGCGGTCACCCTCGCGGCTCTAGAATCGGACTGACTCTCCGAACTGCTCCCGGAGCGCGCGCTTGAGCACCTTGCCGAGCGCATTTCGCGGCAAGACGTCTGCCACGATTACCGATTCAGGCTTCTTGAAGCTGGCGAGGCGCTGGCGGCAGTACTCGACGACCTCGGCGTTGTCGAGCACGCATCCCTTCTTCGGCACAACCACGGCGCGCACGGCCTCGCCCCAGTGGGGGTCGGGCACGCCGATGACGGCGGCCTCCTCGATGGCAGGGTGCGACTGGAGCACGCGCTCCACCTCTTCGGGGGAAATCATCTCGCCGCCGCGCTTGATGAAGTCCTTCGCGCGGCCTGACAGGTAGATGTACCCATCTTCGTCCATATACCCAAGGTCGCCCGTGTACAGCCACCCGCCCCGGATGGCCTGCGCGGTCGCGTCCGCCCTGTTCCAATACCCCTTCATCAGCCGTGGCCCGCGCGCCACGATCTCGCCCACATTCCCCGGCGGCACCGTCACGCCGCCTTCGTCCACGATGCCTACCTCCACGTCCTCAAGCGGCCGTCCGATGGAAGTAAGCCTCCGCAGCTTCTTCTCCACCTCTTCCGGCGGCCCTGTCAGGTCGTGGTCGTCGGGAGGTAGCATCGTGATGGTGGCGCCCGTCTCAGTCTGGCCGAAGGCGTTGATGAACCGGACGCCGGGAAGGCTGGTGATGGCCCGCTTGATAACCTCGAGCGGCATCGGCGCCGCTCCGTACGATACTACTTCAAGGCTGCTCAGGTTGCGCTGTGGAAACTCTGGATGGTCCATCACCATCTTGAGCATCGTAGGCACCAGCGTCGTTCTGGTGACACGCTCCCGCTCCACCAAGTCCATCCACTGCACCGGCTCGAACTGGCGTTGAACCACAAGGCTCCGTCCGCCGAATACTGCGGCCATCATGCTTTGCATGCCTGCCACGTGGTAGAGCGGGACCGAAAGCAGTGTGCGCTCCTCCACCTGCGGGTCGGCAGGCTCGACGTTGCTCAGCAGATAGGACGAGAAGCTCTCGTGGGTCAACATCACGCCCTTCGGCGTGCCCGTCGTGCCAGCTGTGAACAACAGCATCGCCGTGTCTTGCCCATCCACGGGCGAAGCGTCACCTCCGCGATGCGCTGCGTCAATCAACTCATCCAGCGACGGCCATCCGGCATGATGCTCCCCCAAAGACACAGCTTGTGAGACCTCGGTGAGGCCACTCCTCAAAGAGGCCACGAGGTCGCGGTAGGCGGGCCCAACCAGCAGCGCCTTGGCGCCGGAGTCGTTGAGCATGAACGTCAGTTCATCCGCCTTAGCGCGGAAGTTCAAGGGGACGAAGACCGCGCCGAGCCGCGACGAGGCGAAGAAGGCGGCGATGTAGTCATCCGAGTTCACGTCAAGGACCGCGACGCGGTCGCCTTTGCCTACACCCAAGGAGGCTAGGGCGCCAGCTATCCGGGCGCTTCGGTCGCGCAGTTCGGCAAAACTACGTGTTCGGCCTTCGAACAGCGTGGCTGGCCGGTTCGGTACTATCTCAGCGGTGAGGTCGAGAAACTCGGAAACGTTCATACAGTGGCACCGCCAAGCCGCGCCGCTAGCCTCCGCTCCAACCTCAAGCCCGTCTCCAACGGCATATCCATGCCTTCCACCACAGCCCGCTTGACCGCCTCGACAACACTCGGCTTCCATCGGGCCAACTGCCGTGCGAGCCGCTCCGCCTCATCGAACAGCGCATCCTTCTCTACGACCCGCTGTACCAGGCCGATAGCCAACGCTTCTCTAGCACTGAGCCGTCGGGTGGGCCCGGCCAGGAACATCTCCACCGCCCTACCGAGCCCGATATCACGCGGGATGGTCTGGCTGCCTCCCGCTGCTGGGACGAGGCCGAGGGACAGCTCCGGCATCCCGAACTCGGCATCAGTGGCCGCGAGCCGAACATCGCAGAAGCAGGCCATCTCCATGCCGGTGCCGATGACATAGCCGTGCAGCGCGGCCACGATAGGCTTGCGGAACCGGCGCATCAGGTCCCATAAGTCCCGCTCCCAGCGCACGTCGCGGGCAACGGCTTGTGATGGAGCGGTGCCGAACTCCGTCAGGTCGGCCCCAGCGCAGAACCCTCGTTCCCCGGCGCCGCGCAGGACGACTACCCGCACATCACGATCCTCGCGGGCCCACTCCAGGGCTTCGTACAGCTCATCACGCATCCTCGTGTTGAAGGCGTTGATAACGTGCGGACGGTTGAGGATCACGTGTGCTGTGACGCTTCGCTTGGAGCATTCGATAGTCTCGAAACCCATTCAACTGGCCTTGACCCCGAAACGCGCTTGGGCCTCTTTTATCACCTTAATGGCCGCGTCGCGGTCCGCCCATCCCTCGATGCCGGTCTTCTTCTTCTCCAACTCCTTATATACAGCGAAGAAGTGCTCTATCTCTTTAAGCAGATGCGGCGGCACGTCCGAGAGACGCTCGATGTGGTTCCAGAGTGGGTCGGCTACAGGGACGCAGAGGATCTTCTCGTCCTGGCCTTTCTCGTCCCACATCCTGAACAAACCTATTGGCTTGACCTCCATGATGCAGCCTGGGAACGTCGGCTCCCACACAAGTACGAGCGCATCCAGCGGGTCTTTGTCGAGCGCCATCGTGTTTACCACGAAACCGTAGTCGCTGGGGTAGTGGACGGCGGAGAAGAGCATCCGGTCGAACCGCAGCGCCTTTTTCTTGGTATCGTATTCGTACTTATTGCGGCTCCCTTTGGGGATTTCCACCATCACGTCCACGGTAAGGGTCTTGGATGTCTCGACCATTTAATAGGCTCCTCTTCGTCCAATCACTTCCCACGGAAGGCCGCTGGGCGCCGTTCGACGAAAGACCGTAGGCCTTCGGCACGGTCAGCGGTACTGTGCAGCAGGATACTCAAGTCTGCTTCCAGGCGAAGCCCCTGGTCAAGCGGCATGTCCAGGCCTTTGAGCACGGCCTCTTTAAGGTAACGTGTGGCAATCGGCGCTAGTCCTGCTATGGCAGCCGCCAGCTCGTGGGACAGTTCTACCGCGCGGCCCTCAGCCGCGACCTCGTTGACCAAGCCGATGCGCAATGCATCGGAAGCGTTCACGACCCGTGCGGTCAGCAGCATCTCCAATGCCCGCGCGCGCCCCACGAGCCTCGGCAGCCGTTGGGTGCCGCCGTCCCGTGGCATAGTCCCATGCGCCAGTTGCGTGAGGCCCATCCGCGCGTGCTCCGACGCTATGCGCAGGTCGCAGGCCATCGCCAACTCCAGCCCCTGATCCATGGCGTCGCCGTTGATGGCGGCGACGACGGGCTTTGGGATTGCAGCGATGTGCTCTGCGACCGTGAAAGACTGAGGCAACGTCTTCGTGGGCGTTCCGCTACGGTAGCGGCCGGCGAATTCCACGCCTGCGTAGAATACATCGCCAGCGCCGGTGAGTACCACCACGCGAACGGAATTGTCGCTCGATAAGCCGGAGCAGGCGTCTCGAAGCTGGGACGCCATGTTCTCATCTATCGGATTGCGGGCCCGGGGACGGTCTAGAGTCAGGGTAGCCACCGCGCCCTTCAGGTCAACCCGCACTCGGGGAGCAGCCACAGACGAAGCTCCTAACAGCCAGTGACCCGACTCAGCCGCCTAGGGCTGTTCCTCATCGTCAGGCTCAGACCCGACTTCCGAGCCGCGCTGGCTACGCACAGGAGGCCGCCCGCCTCCGAATTCCCGGCGTGGGCGGACAATCACCTGCCGGGTCGTACCCACACCGGTGCTCTCCGTTGTGACCTGCTTGTTCTCCGCCAACGCCAGGTGGATGATGCGCCGCTCGTTGGGCGGCATCGGTTCCAAGGTGATAGGCCTTCCTGTACCCGTGACGCGCTGCGCCACATTCCGCGCCAGATAGGTGAGCGCCTTGTTCCGCCGGTCTTGATAGCCGGCGACGTCCACCACGATGTTGGGCCTTGCGCCTAGTTTAACGCTGCTCAGGAAGTTCACCATGAACTGCAGGGAGCGCAATGTCTCGCCCTTGCGCCCGATGAGGAGGCCAGAATCTTCGCCATCCACACTAAACACCGGCCCGCCAACCTCCGCCGCCTGGGCGTGTTTGACGGTCCCCAATGCCTCCACCTGCATGAGCGAAAGCAGTTTATCGAGCACCTCGGACGCGGTCTTCACCACGTCGTTGGCCTTGTCTATCAGCGTGACCCGTACGCGGGCAGGCTCGCCGCCGATGCCCAGGATGCCAGACTTGCCTCGGCTAACGACGTTTATTTCGACTTCCGCGCGCTCGGCGTTGAGTTCCTTTAGCGCCAGCTCGATCGCGTCGTCCACCGTTTTCGCCGTCGTCTCGATGGTCTTCATCGTCTCTTGTGACCTCCTGCTGCTCCGGGACTGCCAGTGCTGCGGGTGCCGTAACCGCCTTGTCCCCTTTCCGGAAACGGAACACGCTGGTCAGTGGCTCCCATCCCGTGATGAACCCTTGGATAGCTATGCCGATAACGTTTGAGACGATCCAGTAGAGGGCCAATCCGCTGGAGAACTGGATGGTGAAGAAGCCAAACATGATGGGAAGCATCCACAACATCATCCGGTTCGTTGACTCCTGGCTCGGCGATGTCGCGGGCGTCATGCTCATCTTCTGCATGAAGAACATCGAGACGCCCACAAGGATCGGCAGCACGATGACCGAGGGGTCGGGTTTAGCTAAATCTAGCCATAGGAATCCCGAGGATAGGGGGATGATGTCGTGCACGATCTGGGCGTCCCAGAAGTACAAATGCTGGGAGAGGTCCGCCAGACGATCGGGTGTGGTAGGGAGCGCTTGGCTGATGGCCTGGTAGAGGCCTATCCAGATGGGGAACTGGATGAGGACAGGGCCGAGGCAGCCCAGCGGGTTGAATCCGGCCTCACGATAGACCTTCAGAGTTTCCTGAGACTGTTTCTGTCGGTCGTTGGCATGCTTGGCCTGAATCTCTTTCAGTCTCGGTGCCAGATCCGCCATCTTCTTGGTGTACTGGGCCTGCTTAACGGTCAGGGGCAGCATGAGTATCCGGATGATGACAGTGAAGACAATGATGCTCAGCCCAAAATTGTTGAAAAAGACGTGATACAACAGCACCAGGCTGTTGATCATCGGCCTGAGTATGACTGTTATCCAGCCATCAACGAGGACTTCCAAGCCTTACTCCCTATCGCCCTTTTCTATCAGTAATACTGGTTAGTCCCGCTAGCAGACCCGGCCGTGCTCCACGTCCCGCCAGTCTTGCTGCCAGTTCTTCTTGTCAGTCACGTGGTACCAAAGTTCTCCGGGGTCGCCATTGCCCGCGATGGTGATTGCCAGCACCGAGCGGTTCCATGCGCCGACAAAGACCACTCCACCCTTCTCAGCAAGGTTGCTGCGAAGGCGCTCACCTATCTCACAGCGGCGCACGTCGCCACCATCGGTCAGCCTAGCGACGTAGAGGCTCCGGTCGTCCGAGGCCACCACTAGCCTGTTGTTGGAGACAACGGGGACGCCGGTTATCCCCCCCTCTGTCTCCAGCGTCCATCTCAGCGCACCACTCCCCTTGTCCAAGGCGTAAACTCTCTTGTCCAACGAGGCGACATAGAGGGTTCCGCTGCTCTCCGTGGCCGACGCCCAATACCAGTTATCGGCCCCTTCGAAGGTCCAAAGAGGTTGCCCTGTTTGGAGGTCGAGGGCGTAGAAAACGCTGTCGAAAGAACCAACGTAAACAACATCGTCGAGTATCATGGGTTTGGCGGTGATGGCGCCTTTGGTGGGATAGCTCCACCGCTCCGTGCCTTGGAGCAGGTCAAGCGCGTACAGCTTCTTGTCCAGAGAGCCGATATAGACGACACCATTCGCAATCGCGGGCGTCCCCCAGACCTTCTCTCCGGTCTCAAACCTCCACAATTCTGTGCCATCCTCCGCGTTGAACGCGTACACACGGCTGTCCGACGACCCCACCACAACTACTCCGTCTGCCTCCGCCGGCCCACCCACGATGGGTTGCTTCTCCCCTCCCACGGGGACCGACCACACATCCTCCCCGTCCGAAGAGGCTGTCTCAGTGTTCAAGCGGTAGAGGTAGCCATCGTACCCACCGACATACAGGCCGGTCCCCGATAGAAACGGTGTGCCGTAGATCGCGCGGAGTTGCTCGTCGCCTTGGAGGTCGAACTGCCAGCGGGGTTCGCCGTTCTCGGTGTCTATAGCCAAGATTCGGCCACCCATGGTGCCGACGTACAAGGTGCTGGTGTCGCCGTCAACGACGCCGCCCGCCCAGCCTTCCGGACGCACAACTCCAGTACAAGCGCCGCCGGACTGAGGAGCACAGGCAGCGACTACTAGGACTAGCAGCAGCACTGCCCAGCGCCAATGGCGCGGGCAAACTCGAATCAAGGGAATTGAAGTCCGCCTTTCACATTGGCCGAGTCTAGGGCTAAACGGCCCATATTCTCACAAATCCTCAGGTAGATGATTAGGGCACCGGGTCATAGCCGAATGTCCCGAATGGGCGGCAACGGCTGAGTCGGCTGATAGCCAGCCGCGTCCCTTTCAAGGCCCCGTATTTCGATACCGCTTCCTGCGCGTACTGGGAGCAGCCAGGGTAGTGTCGGCACGTGCCTCCGAAATAGGGTGAAAGGGTGACCCTATAGAGTTTGATGGCGGCTAATGCAGCTATCTTCATGATCCCTATTTGCATGGTTGGTTTACCGGCTCCGCCCGCTTGACGAGCCCGGCACGCACCAGAAGGGCATCTACAGAGGCAACCAACTCATCGTAGGCGGCTGCACCTGCATCCTTCCGGGCGATGAAAACCAGATCACAGCAGTCCTCTGACTGAACCTCTCTCACCAATTCCCTCAACCGGCGTTTGACCTTGTTACGTACAACTGAAGTCCCGACGCGCTTCCCCACTGAAAAGCCAAAACGGCTGATCTCGAGGCCGTTCG
>Ga0194121_10011222_pt1 | contig 10716 bp, 11 predicted proteins | sample TA2MahCa50mmetaG_FD_148609 | JGI IMG/M metagenome (GOLD analysis project Ga0194121, IMG submission 148609) | Freshwater microbial communities from Lake Tanganyika, Tanzania - TA2015020 Mahale Deep Cast 50m | ecosystem: Environmental > Aquatic > Freshwater > Lake | place: Tanzania: Lake...
TTCTACCAACAGGACAGCAGGCGGAAGGGAACATCCTCGCGCGGCGTGCATCAAGGCAGGCAGCGAGGGGGTCAATGGGGTTGATCTAAGCTGCAGCGGCCAGTTTCCCGCCGATGCAGCAGAAGGCATGCACACCGGTTCTTGCAATCATCGAGGCGCTACGCATCGAATTCCCGACCATGAACGATCCGCACGCCGACAACGCTTCAAAGAAGTCCGAGAGCCATTTCAAGAGGTTGTTCGAGTCCGCCAAGCGCTATCCGGTCGCCAAGTTCCGCACTACCCGCACCGCCATTCCCTACATCCAGAACCGCCGCAGCGGCTTGTGGGCCTGTCGCGAGCGTGACATGCGTGTCGCGGTCACTTACCCTCTGTCCCTTACCCTGGACGAGGGCCGGAATTAGGCAGCCTGGTCACGCATCTGGGAATTCAAACATGGCATGTTGGAATTTCAAGGTAAGGAGGTAAGTTGCTGGGATGATCAAACGCTTTGCCGAGCAGGAGTTCAGTAGGGCGCTCGACTGCCCCGCCGCGGTCGACCGTCTGGCTCCGCCACACATCCGCAAGACGACACTGGCCCGTTCCATTGCCGATGAGGCGCGGGCTTGGTACCTCGATCTCTAATCCTCGGTCGATCGCGCTAGGCTCGATGAGCCTGCAATATTCTTTCGCGCCAACCAGGACAAGCTCGTGGTACTCGAGAAGTCACCGCGTCCCGGAAGTCTTTCATCTACTTCGCGCGCTGACTGACGACGGCCGGCGAAAGGGGGCCAGGCGCCGGGATGTGTTCCAAGACAGTTAGCCGGGTTCGACCGCAGCCAAGCGCCAATCAGGGGTGGCGGGATCGCGGATGAGGTGCCAGACTTCCTTCACCTTGCGAGGAATTGGGTCGCCGTGGTGTTCGTCTGCGGTGTACTGCACACTAGCGACGTAGCGGTTGACCTCTTCGAACAGGCCGACCAGTTCGGCCTTGAGGGCTTCCACTTTGGGTTTGGTTTTGGCGATTTCGCTGTCGAGAATGAGCGAGATCGCCATGTCTTCGGTGCAGTGCCGCAAAATGTAATCGTGGTCCTTTCGCCCACTCGCTGCACGCAGATCAATGTAGAACGGTTCGGCGCGTTGCAGCAGATCCTCCCGTAGCTGCGCGCTGGATAGCGCAACTTCAGTGGGCTCCAGGTGCAATACCGGATCGATGGGTTCAGCGAGCGGTGAGTCGTCCTCCGGCACTCGCCGGCGCCGCTGCAGCAGTACCGCCGCCAGTGAGGACAGAATGGGAATGCCAATCCACGCGGCCAGGGTGCCGCTGCTCAGAGTGGCTGGTGCCGTGGTGGAGGTGGCGGGCGTCGCAGGCGCGGCGGGCAGTGTCGCCACTGGACTGGCGGCCGCTAGCGTAGAAGGTGCGGAGGAGGGCGTTGTCGGGCTGGCAGTGGCGGGCCTCGCTGCCAGCGGCTCCAGCGGTTTGGCGCCGCGCAGCGATTCAGCGTTGCCGTTGGAGCGTCTCGCGGCAGTGGGTGCCCCCCTGCTGCTCGCCGACTTCACGGTGTTGCGTTTCGACTTGGCCAAGGCATTGCCGCGCGCGCTCGACTTGCGCGCTTCCACAGCCGTGCGCTTGCTCTTGGCGACCACCTTGGTATCGCGCTGTTTTGCCACGCTCTTGGCGGTCTGCTTTGCAGAGGCCTTGCGCGCAGCGGATGCTTTCCCCTTGGCTTTTGATGCGGACTCGGTGCGGGTGGATTGGGCCTCGGCTTGCGGTGGCGGCAGCCAGCATAGCAGTGGCAGGATCAACAGTGCCAGGAGAAGCTTCATCTTTCCCCGCCTGTGAGGGGAATTCACCGCAAGAGGACTGCGCGCGGCCGGGTGGTTCCGAGCGGTCAGACTTGTTTGCAACGGGGTCTGCTCTCCATCCATCGTCGTGGGCGGGTCGGCGGTGGCGCATTCATGTGTCGTCGCCACCAGTAACTATCCGCTGCTTGATCGATCTGTGTTCGATCAGTATTCGATTTGAATTCGATATATGACCGCCACATGATCGATACTTTTCCCACTATTCTATAGCGTCATTCCGCTGTCATGTCTACTCTCGCCACGAAATTTCTGGCCTTTGGGTCGCAGCTTGATGCCGGGACGCAGATCGCGCCACGGATACTCGCTGGGGTCGGCAAGCATGGGTCCGGGCGCTTTGCAGACCAGGATCTCACGCGCGATGGGGGCGAAATCAGCTCGGAAGTGCGCCGAGCTTTTCACCGCCAGAATGGCCTGCTGCGTGGGCTCGATGCCGATGAATCGATACATCTGCTGATCGGCCAACTGGACCTTTTCCGTGCTCACGATCACCTGCACACTGCCGACGCGCAGCCTTGCGCAGGGGCCCAGGGTCATGCGCGCGCCGCGATAAAACGGGCCTGTGCCGGTGAGTTTGCCGTCGGAGAGCTGTTCGACACTGTAGCGCGCATGCAACGGGGCATCGCCTGCGATCCCCGATTTGCCGCCCAGTGCAATGTCGAGGCTGCCACCTTGACCGACGGCGTGGGCAGCGCGGGCGGCTTCGGCGTCCGCGATCAGGCCGAGGGCTGCGCGTTCCGTGTTGGACGACACCAGGGCTCGCAACAATCCGGTGGTGTCCGAATCACCGCCGGCGCCTGGATTGTCTTGAGTATCGGCGATGACCACTGGCCGGCCGTCGCCGCGCGCCATCGCCTGGGCACGGCGTATGGCCTCTTCCGGTGTGAACACCGGTAGGTCGAAGTCGGCTTCGTGGCCTTCGACGCGCTCCGCCAATGTGTGCACGGCGCGGGCGGCACCGTTGCCGTAGGCGAAGGCCAGAGCGCCGCATTCGGGAAAGTCTGCCGCCGGAAATCCCGGCGTAAACGACACGCTGTCGACGCCCGCCCCCTCCAGTTGTGGCAGCCAGGCGTAGAGCGACTGCGCCGGTTCGAGCATGGTGGATTGCGCCTGCAACGGAATCAGATAGGAAATGGGGCGGCTCGCCACCACCGCGCGCGGCGCGCCGGCCAGGCGGCGCTGAAGAGAATGCGCGACCCGCTGGCCGGTGTCGGCCATGTCGACGTGGGGGTAGGTCCGGTAGGCGATCAGAATGTCGGCGGCCTGCAACATGCGTTGCGTGACGTTGGCGTGCAGATCGAGGCTCGCCACCACGGGCAGGCGATCGCCGACAAGCCTGCGCACCCGCGTCAGCAACTCGCCTTCGCCATCGGGCAGGTGCTGCGCCACCATGGCGCCGTGCAGATCGAGGTATACGGCGTCGATCGCGCCGGCGTGGGCGATGCTCTCCACGATCATGCCGGCAATGCGTTCGTAGGCATCACGCGTGACATGGGCCGAAGGACTGGCGGCGGCCCAGGCTGTCGGCACCAGGGTGTGGCCGCTGTCACGCATGCCTTCGATGAAGCCGGCGATAGGCAGATTGATGCCAGCCACGCCATCGAAAATATCGCCGCCTTGCAGCAGTGGCGGCCAGCCGCCGCCGCGGGCGAAATCATCAAAGGTGGCGAGGCTGGGGGCGAAAGTATTGGTTTCGTGCTGAAAGCCGCCGATGGCGATGCGCATGATGGATTCCGATTGCGAGTTGAGTGATGATACTCACACCGCGCTGACGTCCAGCTCCAGCCAGGGGTCCAGCGCTCGCCGCAATGCGGCGACGTCGTTATGCTTCAGAACTTGATGATCGGATAGCACGCGGCGAATCTCGCGGGCGCCCGGCTGACCATGGAACAGGCCCAGCAGATGACGGGTGACACCGCGAATGGGTGTCTGCTGGCGTTTGGCGTAGTGCAGCATGTGCGTCAGCACCGCAGCACGCGAAGGCGGAGGCGTATCTGCCGGAAACAACTGCGCCTCGAGTTCCGCCAGCACATAGGAATGATGGTAAGCGGTGCGCCCGAGCATGACGCCATCAACCTGTTCGAGGTGCAGGTGGGCCTGGCGCGCCGACTCGATGCCGCCGTTGATGATGATCTGCAGCGCGGGGAAGTCGCGCTTGAGGCGGTAGACGTCGTCGTAGCGCAGGGGCGGCACACTGCGATTATCCTTGGGGCTGAGTCCTTTCAGGATGGCATTGCGAGCGTGCACGATGAAAGTACGGCAACCCGCCAGCGCTACGGTGCCGACGAAGTCGCGCACGAATTCGTAGTGCTGGATGTCGTCGACGCCCAATCGATGCTTCACCGTGACGGGCAGGCTGACGGCGTCGCACATGGCCTTGACACAGTCAGCCACCAGTTCGGGTTCGGCCATCAGGCAGGCACCGAAGGCACCCCGTTGCACGCGCTCAGACGGGCAACCACAATTCAAATTGATCTCGTCGAAGCCCCGCTGCGCGCCCAGCCGGGCAGCGCGGGCGAGGTCGGCGGGTTCGCTGCCACCCAGTTGCAGCCCGATGGGGTGTTCCTCGGGGGAGAAGTCCAGGTGGCGGGCGACGTCGCCGTGAATGAGCGCGCCGGTTGTGACCATTTCCGTGTAGACCAGAGCGTGCGGACTCAGCTGACGGAAGTAGTACCGGCAATGACGGTCGGACCAATCCATCATGGGCGCTGTGCAGAGCTGGCGGGAAAAGGGGGTCACACGAGAGTCCTGGACGGGGGACGAAGTCTAGCCCGCCTTTTTGTGTGCGGGGGGCTATGCAAACATCATAAAAAGCGTCAAAATAAGAACACACTACGGCGCGATCCTGAAGTAGGTCTTGTGAATTTCAAGACGTGCGATTCGCGACCAGAATCAGAATAGCTGTACGGCAGTGCTTACCTTTACGCTGGGAGGAAGTCGCGTGGCTTAATTTTGCATCGAGTGCAGTCAGCTCTTCAATTCCAAGGACGCCGCCAGTTGTTTTCAGTGCAACGACCAGTGGGGCGGCGAGGAGTCCTTGGTCGGATTCCTCAGCGACATAACGGGGACTGCGAATCCCAACCTGGCAGACCGCGCGGCCTATGAACGAGCGCAGGCCGACGCCCTGTATCCACCGATGCTGCGCACGGGCACCTGACCGCTAAACTGCCGCCCTTCACGACATCGAACAGGAAGGGTGGCAAGCGTGCTGAAGGGCAAGACGGCGCTGGTGACGGGTTCGACCAGCGGAATAGGGTTCGGCATTGCGCGCGCCTTGGCGTCGCGTCAGTGCAATGTGGTGCTGAACGGATTTGGCGATCTCGCACAGATCGAGAGTTTGAGGTCTGGCATTGAACGGGAGTACGGCGTAGCGGTCGCCTACGTGGCCGCTGACATGAGCCGTCCGGCAGAGATTCGCACCCTGGTGGCAGCAGCGCATACGCGCTTTGGAGGCGTGGACGTGTTGGTCAACAATGCGGGCATCCAGTACGTGGCGCCGGTTGACGAATTTCCCGATGATCGCTGGGATGCGATTCTGGCCATCAATCTCTCCAGCGCCTTTCGCGCCATCAAGGCCACGCTTCCGGGCATGCGCACGCGGGGATGGGGGCGGATCATCAATATCGCTTCGGCGCACGGCCTGGTGGCCTCACCCAACAAGTCGGCCTATATTGCCGCCAAGCATGGACTGGTAGGCCTAACCAAAACCGTGGCTCTGGAAACCGCTCGGCAGGGGATCACCTGCAATGCCGTGTGCCCGGGTTTCGTCCTCACGCCGCTGGTGGAGCGGCAGATCGTCGATCAGGCCGCAGCACATGGGATCTCGCGCCAGGCCGCCATTGAAGACGTACTGCTGGTGCGTCAACCGAGCAAGATCTTTGTTCAGATCGACGAGGTGGCGCGGGCGGTGTGCTACTTCGCCGATGATGAGGCGGCTTCCACCACTGGCACCACGCTGTCGGTCGATGGTGGCTGGACAGCCCAGTAGCACCGCCCTTTCCCGCACTTTGACAAGGAGCTCAGCCCCATGGCCAACAAGGTAACCCTCGGAGTCGACGGCCCGCTTCACTTCAGCGGAACGATCGACCTGCTTGCCGCGGACGGACAGTTCATCAAGCAGGAGCAGGAGGTCTGGATGTGCCGCTGTGGCGCATCGAAAAACAAGCCCTACTGTGATGGCAGTCATCGCGGGAGCGGGTTTCGCGACACCGCGCTTCCGGCAAGAACAGAGTTTGGCGAGGCGGGGACTGGCGGGCTGTGCGTGACGCTACGAGCCGATGGTCCGCTGAAATGCGTCGGACCCTTGCAGATTGACGATGCTGCGGGTGCCACGGTCTGGCGGGGCGAGGACACGGCCTTGTGCCGCTGTGGCGCCTCGACCAGGAAGCCGTTCTGCGATGGCAGCCACCGCCAGACTGGCTTCAAGGCTTGATGCCGGGAAGGGATAGTATTGGTGCGGAGTCCGTCACGTGAGTAACCAGCGGCGCCGGGGAAAGTGCGCTGGAGTGGGCCACCAACTACTCAAGGGCCGTGACGAAGCTCCGCGGTACGAACGTTACCGGCTGTAGGACAGTATTCCTATATAACTGAAGTTATAGTCGTATCGCTCTTGCCAGCACCTCGGGGTCGAAACCCACCCAGATCCGCCCGGATCGCTCGACGACGGGCCGTTTGATCAGACTCGGGTGGGCCGCCATCAGGGTCAGTGCCTTGGTTTCGTCGATTTCGGCGCGCTCCGTTTCGGTCAATCCGCGCCAGGTGGTGCCGCGGGTGTTCAGCAGCGTTTGCCAGCCCACCTGCTGGGTCCAGGTCCGCAGCCGGGCCTCGTCTATGCCCGCCCGTTTGTAGTCATGGAACCCGTAGTCCACCCCTTGATCCTGCAGCCAGGCAAAGGTGCGTTTCATGGTGTCGCAGTTTTTGATGCCGTATACGGTGAGGGTCATGGGTTTCAGTTAGGGTGGGCCTAAAGTCGGCCTGGATTCTATCGGCCGCTATACTCGTTCAGGTGACCGCCCCCTCCCACGCTGGCGCTGATAGGCCGCCACCATCGCCTGCCGCGCGTCGCGCCGCCCTGTGGATGATGGTCGCGCTGGTGTTCAACTGGGGATACGCCTGGCTGGTGTCGAAAGTGGCGCTGTCCTTCGCCACGCCATTTGTACTGGCGACGCTGCGAATCGCAGTCGCGGTGGCCGCAATGTTTGCCGCCCTGGTCTGGGCTGGACGCGTGCTGCGACCGCGCAGCTTGAAAGGTTGTGTGGTGGTCGGCCTGTTGCAGACGGCGTTGTTTCTGCTGCTCAACAACTGGGCGCTGGCGGGTGGCAGCACGGGAAGCATCTCGATACTGGTATTCACCATGCCCTTTTGGGTGCTGCTATTCGCGTGGTGGGGATTGGGTGAGCGCATTGCGCCGCTGGGATGGGTGAGTGTCGGTTTGGCGGCCGTGGGCCTGGTGGCTCTCATGGAACTGCCGATGAAGTCTGCCGGCCTGTTCAGCAAGCTACTTGCGGTGGGTGCTGGCGTCGCCTGGGGTCTGGGCGCGGTGCTGGCCAAGCGGCTGCATCGCGAGGTCGAACTCGATCTGCTCAACTTCACGTTCTGGCAGATGGTATTTGGACTCATTCCGATGGTGCTGCTGGTGGTGGTTTCTGATTGGCCGCCGATTCAATGGACGCCTACCTTCATCGCCTGTGTGCTGCTCCTTGGTATCGTCGCCACCGCGGTCGGCTGGTGGCAGTGGTTTTATGTGCTGCGAGCGCTGCCCGCGGGCGTGACGGGAATGAGTTCACTGGGTGTGCCTGTAGTGGCGGTGCTGGGCGCTTTCGTGCACTTCGGCGAACGCCCCAGTGCCATGGAAGCCTTGGGCACCGTGCTCGTCCTGTGCGCCATCGCGCTGTTGTGCTTTGACGGATGGCGACGCGTACGTCGCGCTTGACACAACTTTTTTGTTCATCATCACTCGTCATGAAACCTAGTCAATCACGCTTTATCGATGTTCGCGGTCTGCGCTATCACGTCCGGTCTTGGGGCGATCAAGATGCGCCCAAGTTGCTGCTTCTACACGGGTGGATGGACGTGTCCGCGTCCTTTCAGTTTGTCGTCGATGCGCTCCAGCACTCGTGGCATGTGCTGGCGCCCGACTGGCGTGGTTTCGGAATGTCGCAGTGGAATCCAGGTGGCTATTGGTTTGCTGATTACCTCGCGGATCTCGACGTTTTGCTGCGGGAACTTTCACCTGATGCACCCGTCAACGTGGCAGGACACAGCATGGGCGGTAACGTATTGGGACTGTATGCGGGAGCACGACCGGATCGAGTCAAGCGCATCGCCTTGCTGGAAGGATTCGGATTGCCGCGCACGACTCCGGAGAAGGCGCCCAAACGCTATGCGCAGTGGATGAATGAGTGGGCACAACCGCCCAGCTTGAAACCTTATGCTTCCAGGGATGAGGTGGTGAACCGATTGAAGAACAATAATCCCAAACTCAGCGATGCGCATGCTCGCTTCCTGGCGCCGCATTGGGCCAACGAGCAAGCTGATGGATCCTGGGCCCTGGCGGCCGATCCGCGCCACAAGATGGTGCACCCGGTGTTGTATCGATTGGAAGAGGCCATCGCCTGTTGGAGGCAAATCACTGCTCCCACCCTTTGGGTATGGGGCGACGGCGAATGGATGAAGAAGTGGTTTCGTGCTGGGTACGACAACGATGAGGTCGAACTGAACGAGCGCCGCGCCGCCATCGCTCATCTGGAGGAAGTGCGTATTCCCGAGGCGGGTCACATGCTGCACTTCGACGCGCCTAAGCGCCTGGCGGACATTCTGGAAACGTTCTTCATGCGGCCGGCATAGCGCCCGGCATCGGGCCCCGATATTGCAAAGGCATAAAAAAATTAACCTAAAGTCCACGAACTGACATCCGTGATTCAAAACGTAGCCAACAATAAACCCGAGGGGAGTTTGCTCTAGTCACAGGGAGTTTTCGCTAAGGAGGCGATACCACATGACGCTCATCGAAGGTTATAAGGCCAAGTACTCGGCAACACGCGAAGAAGAGTTGACGCTGGAAGAGTACCTGGCGCTGTGCAAGCAGAATCCTGATGTCTACGCCTCCGCCGCCGAGCGCATGCTGGCCGCCATCGGCGAACCAGAGTTGGTGGATACACGGCACGATCCGCGGCTCTCACGGCTGTTTGCCAACCGCATCATCAAACGCTATCCGGCATTCTCCGAGTTCTACGGCATGGAAGACGCGATCTCCCAGATCGTTTCCTTCTTCAAGCACGCCGCCCAGGGACTGGAAGAGCGCAAGCAGATCCTCTATCTGCTCGGCCCCGTGGGTGGCGGAAAATCGTCGATCGCCGAGCGCCTTAAACAGCTGATGGAACGTCGCCCCATCTATGCCCTCAAAGACTCACCGGTCAATGAGTCGCCCTTGAGCCTATTTCCACCCGAGCAGTATGGCGATGTGCTGGAGTCCGACTACGGCATTCCCCGCCGCTACCTCACCGGCATCATGTCGCCCTGGGCCATCAAGCGGTTGCAGGAATTCAACGGCGACATTTCCCAGTTCCGCGTCGTCCGAGTCCAGCCGTCGGTACTGCGTCAAACCGCGATCGCCAAGACCGAACCGGGTGACGAGAACAATCAGGACATTTCCTCGCTGGTGGGCAAGGTTGACATCCGCAAACTCGACCGCTATTCGCAGGATGATCCAGATGCCTACAGTTACTCGGGGGCCTGTGCTTGGCCAATCAGGGGTTGCTTGAATTTGTCGAGATGTTCAAGGCCCCCATCAAGATGCTGCACCCGTTGTTGACCGCGACGCAGGAAGGCAATTTCAAGGGCACGGAAGGCTTCTCCGCCATCCCTTTCAACGGGGTCATCCTGGCGCACTCGAATGAGTCCGAGTGGCAGTCATTCCGCAACAATCGCCACAACGAAGCCTTTCTCGACCGCATCTACATCGTCAAGGTGCCCTACTGCCTGCAGGTCACCGAAGAGGTGAAGATCTACCAGAAACTGCTGCAGAACAGTGCGCTCGACAACGCGCGCTGCGCGCCCGGCACGCTTGAGATGATGGCGCAGTTCGCGGTGTTGTCGCGCTTGAAGGAACCCGAGAATTCCAGCCTGTCGTCAAAGATGCGGGTCTACGATGGAGAGAGCCTGAAGGACACGGATCCCAAGGCCAAGAGTTATCAGGAGTACCGCGACTACGCCGGGCCTGACGAGGGTATGGGGGGCGTTTCGACGCGCTTTGCCTTCAAGGTGCTGTCGGCCGTGTTCAACTACGACCAGACCGAAGTGGCGGCCAATCCCGTGCACCTCATGTACGTTCTAGAGCAGCGTATCGCCCGTGAAGACTATCCGGATGAAACCAAGCGCAAGTACATGGAATTCATCAAGGGCTGGCTGGCGCCGCGCTACGCCGAGTTCATCGGCAAGGAAGTGCAGACCGCCTATCTGGAGTCCTACTCCGAGTACGGTCAGAACATCTTCGACCGCTATGTGACCTACTCCGACTGCTGGTTGCAGGATGAGGAATATCGCGACCCGGATACGGGCGAAGTGTTCGACAGGGCCGCACTGAACACCGAGTTGGAGAAGATAGAGAAACCGGCCGGCATCGCTAATCCAAAGGATTTCCGTAATGAGGTGGTGAACTTCGTACTGCGGGCGCGCGCCAACCACGGCGGCAAGAATCCCGTGTGGAACAGCTACGAGAAACTGCGTGAGGTGATCGAGAAGAAGATGTTCTCCAGCACCGAGGACTTGCTGCCGGTGATTTCCTTCAACGCCCGCTCGTCGGCGGACGACCAGAAGAAACACGACAGCTTCGTCGCCCGCATGGTGTCCAAGGGGTATACGGAGAAACAGGTC
>Ga0194121_10011224_pt1 | contig 10713 bp, 8 predicted proteins | sample TA2MahCa50mmetaG_FD_148609 | JGI IMG/M metagenome (GOLD analysis project Ga0194121, IMG submission 148609) | Freshwater microbial communities from Lake Tanganyika, Tanzania - TA2015020 Mahale Deep Cast 50m | ecosystem: Environmental > Aquatic > Freshwater > Lake | place: Tanzania: Lake...
TGCATAACTCTAAGTTATTTAAAGACTATATCTTTAAGTCATTTTTTCATCAATTTTTAAACAACATAACCAATACTTTTTTGATTTCATATTTTATTAATGGGACAATCATCTAGTCGATTTCAATCCGAATCGTTGCATAATAAAATAATAGAAGAGGTAAAAGAATTAATCTATAAATACGATTTTTGGACAAAGGAAGACATATGTGATAAGCTTGCACTTGTCTATTATGATAAATTAATTCAATTTAAAAGTTCAGATATTTTAGATGCATCGGCATCTGTTGGAATTGTGTATGATAAAAAAGTAGATGATAAAGAAATAGATAAACATGAATTATGCGCAAAAATTATCGATCATTATCGAAAAAGAATAGAATTATTAAACGATATTAAAACTGCTGTTGAGGAGGGATATTTAAAATTATTAAGAGCACAAAAGGGTCCGATATGTAAAAATGCTGATAAATACGTTGGTGATTTTTTAGAGTGTCAAAAAATAAAAGGGGTTTGGTTAAATGAGGATCAATACGGAAAAATGATAGAAAATTTAAAGAAAAGTGGTAATTATGATGAATGGAAAACTCATATCGTTAATTTAGATTCATCATGGAAAAAAAATCTACAAAAATTATTGGATGTTATTGAGATAATTAAAAGAGATATCGATAACAGTATTGATGAAAGTAAATTTACAGAATTAAAAAAACATACTAATGAGACTATCGAAAAGATAGAAAAAATGGCAAATATATACTATTTACTCGCTACTAACTTCGCTTGATTCCGACTCTTCATTATCTGTGTTTGAATTTGATTCGGATGTGGTATCAGTTGTATCTTCTCGTTTTGTTTTTGGTGCCATTATTTTTTTCATTTTGTTGCTATTCTTATCTCGTTCAAGATAAGTGTTGCTATTGAACGTTTTTTCATATGTCAAATCTTTATCTTTTTTAGGTTTATCATCAATTAATGCATAATCGACAATGTCAAATACATGTTCGACAATAATTACTCTAAAGGTATCATCGAACATTTTTGGATTCTTCTCTTTTATTTTGATATAGTCATCTTCATTTTCTTTCGGAACAAATACTAAATTTACATTTGCTCTTTTTGCTCCGGTTAATTTGTATTCGAGACCACCAATTGCAGTAATTCTTCCATTTAATTCAATTTCACCCGTCATCGCAATATTATGTTTAATTTTTTTACCCAATATTCTTGATATAAATGCAACGGTGAATGCTGATCCAGCAGAAGGTCCATCTTTCGGCGTGGCTCCATCGGGAGTATGTATGTGTAAACCAGAAGGATATGAATTGATAAACATTGTGATATATTTATCTTTAATCATATTCATTGCAATCGTGAATGCAAACATAATTGATTCTTTCATTACTTTACCTTGACTTCCAGTAAGTTTTAATACAAATTTCTGATCTTTACCCATATGATGTTTATAAATCAAAATTGGAATAATACCACCAGAACCAACTGTTGTTGCGTATAAACCATTAATAACACCAATTTCATCAGATGTATGAACTTTTTTGATATGTATTTGAGGTTTTTTAAGATAATTATCTATCATGGTCTGTGTTACTACAATTGGTGATTCTTTACTAAATATCTTTCCGGTATTAAACGGTTCGCGAGCATAGATACGATCCATATTAAGTTTTAAGAATAATGTTTCTAATTTTCTCTTTAATTCTCTCACACCTGCTTCAAATGTGAATGATTCGGTTAAATAATTAATTTCAGGATCATTAATAACAATAGATCCAGTATCAATTCCAATGCCTTCGGATATTTCTTTGAGCATATAATCTTTAGTAATTTTAATCTTATCATCCATGGTGTAAGCCATGATCTCTATTTCTTCCATACGATCCAATAAAATTTTATCTATTTTATCTCTATCATTATATGAAAATACGAATAATACTTTGTTCAAAGGGAATGTTACTTCTTGGAAGAATTTATCATTGAAATGTGCATTTGTATTTGAATCGGTTACATGAATTAGAACGTTAAACACTTCATTTATTCCATGTTTAGTACACGATTTATCTAATTCATCGAAAAACATAATACATCTCGGACTTCCAGCATCGATCATCTTTCTTATAATTATGCCAGGCTGTGCTCCACTATATGTGAATGAATGTCCTGATAAAACAGATCCATCTTCAACGCCACCAACGTTAATTTGAGTAAATGGAATACCTAATACATCACCTAATCCTTTTGCTAATAAAGTTTTACCGACACCTGGAGGACCTCTCAATCCGATTGCTTTACCCATACTATTTGGATTTGTGAACCATTTACCTAATAGTTCTAATATTACAGATTTGCATTCATCATGACCATACACTATTTTATCTAATTTGTTTTTAGAATTGTCTAAGAATGATCTACATTTATCAAGATCAGATTTCATTGTTGTAAAAACATCGGTATCATTATCTCCAATCCAAGGATAATCTATTAATATTTTAACGTATTGCATCTGTTTGTAATATTCGCTACTTCCGGATTTCATTTCTTCTATTTTTTCTAACGCTATTTTTTTGACGTGTTGTGGCATATTTTTATTTGTTATGATTTGTTTCTTCATGTCAATATCTTCATAATTAAGAGCCTTTAATCTTTCTAACTCTTGCTTTATTAAAACATTGGATTTTCTGAGTTTGATTTGGGCGGGATAATTAAGATTTTTATATATGATATCTGCAATTATTGTAGGTTTAGATCTATTATCTTTAGAATCTTTATAATCTTTTGTTAACCCAAAGAGTAATCCAGCAACGTTGATAGATGATGTCTGACCCATAAGTAAAAATTTAATTATTTGGAATTTAGTTTTAAACTCAACTTGGAGAAACTCCTCCATAACTTTTTTAAAATTCATATTAGAATATTTTATATATTTGTAATAGTCATCAGTTATTTTTTTCTTGATACTTTGGTCATCTAAACATAGAATATCACCGAGAGATAGATTCTTAAGATATATAGTTCTAAATCCTTTTGCAATATTATTCAGTTTATCAACTGCATCAGATATTTTCTTTTTTCTTTCATAAATAAAATTGATACATATTTGAGAAGTTCTTATGACAGAATTTAAACAATCAATATTCATATATCCAAGTATTTCATACGATTTATTAGGTGATTTTAATGATACTGTCAATACAAATACATTTTCCAATAATATTTCATAATGATCATCATTGCCTTCAAAATAATTACACGAAATATTATCAGTAGATGTTGATTTAATTTCCGTAATTGCTAGAGGGATTAACATTTTATTGTAGATTGCTAATGTTTTCATTACATTTTCTGGAATAACATGATTATAACACGGAGAGTAATAAATAGACAATATATCATTCAATGAACCCAATCCGTATTTTGATCCGATCATTTTCAATTGTTGATCTATTTGTTTAAATTCTCCCATTCTTAATTTTTTAATTATCGATGGATTATATGTTCTCAATAAATTGATTATGTCCGTGATAGAATCAATATTGGTTATACTTGTTCCAATAAAATCTTTCAACGGAGCATCAAGATTTTGAAATAACGCATCATCTTTCGTTTTTGGATTTAGTGCGTTTGTTTTAATTCGTGCTAAAATCGTATTATACATTTTATTTAATACTTTTATTAATTCGCTTATGTCCCTCTGGATTTTCTTTTTATCATCGGAGCCAATAATATAATCATCATATATCTTTTCAATATGTAATGATAGGTCATTAGCTATCCCTGCTCTTATTGTATAATCTTTCTGTAAAAAATGTAAAATTAAATCTCTGAAAGATAACTCCGTCATTACTATAATATATAAAAACAAATAATAATGAGATATAAGCTAACACAATAGAACTGGTAATTTGCGTATTTTTTGTTATAGTGGTGTTATAATTATATAGTAATAATTTTTGAAGTGTGTTTCTTTTGGATTTTTTTTCTTATAGAATGATATTAGTTATAAGATGCCAAAGAAGACTAACGTCTCACAGCCTACGCAAAGCTCCGGAAAGAAGTCCGCTTCTGCCCCAGTTCAAACTCAAAAATCTGCACCTGCTCCAGTAGCACCAGTACAATCGACCCCAGTAAAGAAAGGTAAACAAGTTAGCAAACCAGCCAATAAACAAGTCGGTGGAGAAGTACAACAGAATGCTCCTGTAAAGAAATCCGATCCTCGCTACTTTAAATGCATCTATCGTACATCTGAAGGCGATGTGAGATGTGCAGGAAGATATAGTGGTAAGAAACCCAAACAAGCAGCGTGCAAGGCATTGACTGCTATTATCAAATCTTATGATGGTGGATGTGATTTCCCAATTAAGTTTTTGATAACCGAATGCACTCGTGGTAGTCGCAAGAAGGTTTATTCATATGCTGGCCATCAAGAAGATCTCGAACATCCCGTCGAAGTTAAAATTACTAAGAAGGATGGAACGACTAATACTATTACTTATAAACGCACCAATGTTCTCAAGAAGGTTGCAATGACTGAATGCGAAGATTTGGTTAATGCTGATGTTCCCGATGATGAAGAGGAAGTTCAACAAATGGGAGGCAAGAAAGCTAAAAAACCAGCAAAGAAACCAGCCAAAAAACAAGCTAAACAAGTCAAACAAGCTCCAAAGCAAGCACCAGCAGTAGATGTTAAGGTAAAATCGAAACAATCTGCTTCGAAGGGAAAGAAAGCTAAGACTTCCAAGACTTCAAAGCCTTCAAAGAAAACCAATTAAATAAAACATTTATAAATTTTAATTTTGTTGCTACGATATCGAAGATATTGTAGCGAATCGTGAAAATATTTTTAACGAACCAATTTATAAAAGAATATGTTAAATACTAGTCATCCAATAAGATCAGAACATAAAACAGAAAATATCGGGGAAAGTTTAATTGAATCACATAAAACAAAAAGTGAACCCCATTTAATTAACGATAAAGATGATGTTTTTAAAAATGTTAATGATAACAAAGATAGTAAAGATAGTAGAGATAATAAAACAGATGTCAAACAGGATATAAAAATAGAAAATAAGAATCAAATATACAACAGTATAAATGTGAATAACGATTCGGGATCTATTTTGGTTAAACATGATCAAAAAGAAGCATCATATTCATTTTTTAATAGAAATAGAACATTATTAGGAACATTTAGAGTATTACATTTATTAAAATACATAATTTCTGATTTCCCTGATTTTCTTGGAGTTGCCGATATTGGTGGATCTGTCGATGTTATCAAAACTTATATATGTATCGTTGAAAAACAAAATAATACTACTAATATTCGATTATTAAATCAATTAGAATCACCATTTATGGGTAATATCGAAATGTTAATAAAATTGTACAATGGAATTTCACAATATCATAGTTTTATGGATAAAGAACTTCAAAAATATATCCCGAAAGATCGAAATTATATTGAATTTACGATTAAACAGTTTGTTCATCAACTATTGAATCATATATTGAAAATTATAGCTAATATTAGTGAGGCCATTAAAGATGATAATGATAAAAGAAGTATGAAAGATAGATTATTAAAATACACAGTTGCGATTGTTTATAAAATATCCGGTATGATAAAAGATGATTTAGATAAAAAAACAACGGAATATAAAAGTTTACAAGAAGATTTAGTAAGATTATCTAGTGTAAAAGTTAATATGTATTCTAAATTAACGGAATTACAAACATTAGTAACGGCACAAAATGCGAAAATAGATAATATGGTTTCATTATCTACACAAACACCACAAAAAGGAGGAGATAACTCAACAACAATTACATCTTCTAGAAATAGAACAAGTGATAGAACTAGTCGTACAAGTGATACTTCAACGATTGTATCAAAAGATAATAGGGAGAAAAAATATACATCTGATACAGAGTCAACAACTATAGAATCAAATGATCTTAGTGATGTTTCATTGTCAGAAATAGGAAGAACTACAAATTCAACAACAAGTTCGGTAAGTAATACTGGAAGTACAACTGGAAATACATCTCATCATACTAATTATTATTATACAGAACCAATAAGTGAACAAACGGAATCATCGATAGAATATTTAACTACGGATAATATATAATGAACGAATTGAGAGATATAAATAAAAATAATAAAAATGTATTAAATAATATTACCAAATTTATGGATCTAATTAGTAAAATAGAAAGCACATTAACTGAAAAAACAGAAATAAAAATAACAGAGATAGAAACATTAAAAATAAAATTAGAAGAAAATATGGAATTAATGCATCGAATATCAGTTAACTTGACCTAATTATTTTAATCAATTTTTATATTATAATAATGCCAAAATGTCCCGACGAAAAAGATGTTTCAGAAATATTACCTAAATTATGGCTCGGTAATGCTCAAGCCGCGATGAGTAAAGATTTTATAAATAAATACGAAATAAAAAGAGTAATCAATATAACAAAAGAAACTCCATGTTTATTCTCAGAAGTCAAATATATGCATCTTCAATTGGATGATTTAGATACTTGTCAAAGAGATCTCAATAGTTTGTATGATAGAACGACCGATTTTATTTACGATTCATTGAAAAATAGAGAACCTATTTTAGTTCATTGTAAAATGGGTCATCATAGATCTGCATCAGTTGTTTGTGCTTTTCTTTTTAGATATTTGAATATAGATTATATTGATGCTGTATCATATATTAATTCTATCCGTCATTGTGCATTAGTTAGAAATACGTGTATGATGAATGGATTATTCGGTTATTATATTACTCTATTACATTCTAGAGAAAAACAGAATTGTAAATGTGAATATTGTAATTGTAAGTAATCTTTATTTTTCTCAATACAATTTATGATAATGGATTATAAAGATATTTATCATGAATTAAAACATAATGATTATTATGGAAAAGAATTCGAATACATAAATAATATTGGTTGTTGTGATTTAATACCAGAACCATTGTTCAATGATATCGAAAAATACGATTTTTTTGAGCCCATCAACAGATTAATGACGTATTATACCGATGTTGAATATTATAAAGAGTTGTATGATCAAAAAAATAACAAAGATATAATTGATATATTAAATAAACTTCCACTAAAAATAACTAATGAAAATAGCCAAAATATGAAGTATATCGATGAAATACTATTAAATTATTTTATGTGTTTCCCAAAATTAAAAATGGGAATTTATATCGATAACGTTAATTCACCTACCGCAATTTGTATTAAAAATTTATCTTTGACTAAAAAAGAAACAGAAGGCGTCATATTTCAATTGATGATAAAAAATGAAGCTTTTACAAGTTATGATTTTGTAACAAAATGGGTTGAACAAAATAAATTAGGAAATGCAGTTAATTATTTAACCGTTGTTATTGGCGAAGATGTACCAAATAATAGTATTATTACATACAGTTTTTCTGAAGATTTTATTGACGCATTAAAATTATTATTCAATAGAAGTAGTATCGATATTCTCAATTATCAAAGATTAGATAGATTTATCGGATTTAGATGTACATATTGTGAATACATACATAATACACTAAAAAATTTTATTTCAAAAACAGTTAAATTAATTGATAGATGTAGATTTTTAATTTTAAGTATGTCAGTATTATATTCGCTCGGAACATCAATTACGAGGGATTTAGATTTACATATTCATCCTATACCAACTCATTCCGAAACTCCAAAGTTTATTGATAATGTATTGACTCATTTGATAGATAAAAAAACTCGTTTTCCTTTTGTGGATGGTTATATGAGAGGGTATGATGGTTGGGTTATAGGGGGAGATAAAGAGTATATGTTTGATTGGACAGATCGCGAATGGCCAAATATGTATGGAGCAGTATCAATGACACAAACATCATTTGATCCACAATTTCATTATTATTTTCGAGGATTAAAACTTATATGTTTAGAAGCAGAAATACAAAGACGCGCAAAAAGAACTCGCGCTAACGGTTATGTTGATCTGATAGCAATGAGAAAATTCAATGGAATATACCGTAAAATGCCACCGTTGCCCGAATTTACTTATATATCACATAAAAAGGTAATGATTGATGATAGATTTTTGAATAGTATTTACAGATTAATCCAAATAAGATTAAAGGAATGGTTTAATATAAATCTATCTATTGACGATATTAAGGGATTCATATTGAATAAAAGAGAATTGAAACGATTAGAAAGTTATGAAATGTACAAGGATGTTGGTAATAATGATCCAGAAACTAAGTTTATTAAAAGATTTAATAATAGATTAAAATCTGATTATATTCGCAGATATATGTTCGGTATAAAATTATTGATAGATATCGGAAGTGGTAAATCTTCTGATCTATTTAGTTTTAATTTAAATAGGATTAAAAAAGTAATAGCAATTGAACCATCACAAGAATCCCATAATATCGCAATAAATAAATATCAAAGTATGAAAAATAGTAAAAATAAAATGTTTCAAACAACAGAAATGGTGTATATAAACGGATTAGGACAAGAAAATTGGCAAGATGCAAATAAGTTTACGTTATCAGAAGAATCAAAGATAACGGCATTACACACATTCAAAGAACCAGTAAATGCAGACGCAATTAGTTTATTCCATGTTATTCATTATATGAATACATCCGAAAATGAAATATTAGGTTTAATGAAAAATATTACAACACAATTAAAAAAAGGAGGAATATTAATGATTTTATGTATGGATGGAGAGTATATACACAAAAAATTAAAAGATAATAATGGAATATATCAAATAATTAAGAATAATAAAACTATCTACAGTATTGAAGCAAAATATGATTTAAATACAGATATTACAAAAAAACCGTACAATAATATCATCAACGTATTTTTCTCAGGTGTATTCGGTTTGACACAAGGAATTGATGAAACATTAGTATCAATCGATCATTTAATTAATCTTATCAAGAGACACGGATTCACCGTTATTGAGAATAACTCCTTTATTGATGTTAAGAACCGAGTTAGAGAGACTTCCACTATTGATCAACTTGTCACTGTTGACTTCAATATTATCAGATTGTATCGCGCTCTCGTTTTTAGGAAAATTTACACCCTTGAAGATTTAAAATGAGACAAAAATTTTTAATATAATAAAAACCATTTTATAAATTAATATTTATTGAATATAACATGATTTAATAAATTTTTATTAGCTATTTAAAAATTACTTATCATTATAATTATAATGAAACTAAAGAGTGAATTATATAAAAAAGAACAAGATGAAATTACTAATAAAATTATTAATATTTTGGAACTTAATGATAATTCAATATTATTGTATAATTTAGATAATGATAAAACTAAACAAGACAAACTTTTAGAATTAATACCAGATATAAGAAAATATTATAGTTTTACATCATCCATTGGTGCTTCTGAACCAGACAAAGCAAAAAGACCATATGTTTCAATTATTAGACAATTTACAAAAAATAAATTTAAAATGATTAGTTCTGATTTCAAACTTAAAATAGATAATGATAATATTATTAGAACAAAAAAATATACTTTTGTAAAAAAATAAAAATATATGGTAAAATTAAATATACGCGTTTTTTTAAAAAATAAAATATCTATATAAAGATATATAGATATAGTATTATATAATGAGTGCTATAGAAGAAAAAAAGACTAAACCACCTGACAAACCTACTGATTATTTCAAATGTGTAAAGATACCTCTTAAACATGTTTTGAAAAATCCAGATATTAATTTACCTAAAATTACGGATGCTGTTATTAAATGTAATAAAATTGTTATAAATACATTAATGTTTATGAAACTTTATTTATTAGATTATTTTGAAAAAAATAATAAATTACCTGAAATAGATAAAATATTTGTTAATTCGTGTATGAAAATTTTATGTAATGAAAATGCATCAAGAAGACCACCAAAGAAAGAAATTAAAGAACTAAAAGATAAATTAACTGCTTTTTATAATTCTGATTATAAACCACTAATTAAGGATACAGATTTAGATTATACACATCTTAATACAGTTTTAGATTATCTAACAATTGGAATAATTACAATGTATGAAAATAATATTAAATTACATTATGTTGAATATATTGAAAGATATGTTAATATTATTTGGAAAAAGAAAGAAACAATAATAAAAATTAAAGAGGAAACTAAATATGAAGAAAAACAAAAAGAATTAGTTAATGAGTTTTGTAGGCAATTAAGAAAAATTAAAATTGACATATTAGAACCAGTTAATAAATATAAATCAGATGAAAAATATCATAATTGGATTAAAGAAATAAAGAAAACAATAACCCCAAATAAAGATAAATACCAAAAAGATAGTTTATATTATGATTTACAATGTAATCCACAAGATTATTTACCGTGTATGATTAGAATGATGAAAGAAGTTGAAAAAGATAAAGTTATGATTTATAATGTATTTCCTATGAGAAATGATATTATTATGAAATCAATTAAATTAGATACAACAACATTAGTTCATTTATTATTTACACAAAAACAAGGAAATAAAACTGATTATTTATTAGAAGGTAATTTGAAGAAATTTGAAGATAAAATTTGGGAATTTTTCTTTAGGACAGAAAGACAATGTTTTAAGAAACCTAAA
>Ga0194121_10011229_pt1 | contig 10711 bp, 7 predicted proteins | sample TA2MahCa50mmetaG_FD_148609 | JGI IMG/M metagenome (GOLD analysis project Ga0194121, IMG submission 148609) | Freshwater microbial communities from Lake Tanganyika, Tanzania - TA2015020 Mahale Deep Cast 50m | ecosystem: Environmental > Aquatic > Freshwater > Lake | place: Tanzania: Lake...
GGTAGAGGAGACGGGAGCCGAGCGCGGGCAGGGAGAGGCGGGAGGCGGTGGCCAAAGGACCCGAGGCTAAAATCGCCAGGCGCATATGCGGCAGGGTGAGCAAGGGTTCCGCCAGCGTGCGGAGGTCGCGCGTCCGCCGAGCGAGGCCGACGATTTTGTAGACGGCGGCCCGTGTTTTGCGGAAATCCACCAAAAGCCTCTTCAGGCGAAGAGGCGTAAGTTTTCTCTTCAGGGAGTGGGAAGAAAGGATGAGGTCCCGTTTGGAGCGGCGAACAGCCCGGAGCACGCGACCCAAGCGGGGCAAATTGGTCAGCTCTAGATCCACCACGTCGGCGAAAGACAGGAAGGCGAGAAAGAAGAGGACCCGCTGGCGGGAGCGCCAGTTGAAGGACCCACCTTCCTCCCGGGTGCGCAGGGTCAGCAGGATGGGAACCTCTTTTTTGGCCATGGCCGAGAGGATCTTTTCCGGTTCCACTCCCTTGGAGAGGAGGAGATCCAAGCGCACTTCGGCCAGATCAATGCCAGCGGGTGGATTGGCCAAGTTGTCTAGGCCGGCTTCCGTGGAAATGGTGCCTACCGTTAATGGGGTAGTTTTCCAAGAAACGGTCCGGCGAGCTGGCGGGGAAATCTGGGTTTTGATGTCCCCGATGGTGGGATTATTTTTCAAACGGATATCATAACGAAACTGCCACAATTATCAAGAGAAATATCCCTAAATAGCTATTGCGCATACCCAGCCTATACCCTTGGGGTCAGTTTTACTTTCAATCCGATCTCGGGCCTTAAGTTGGGGATTTAGATTACTTAATTTCGGAGATCTTTTGGCACAGCAACCTTAGCCGCTCGGTGAGGCAGGCAGTTTCCAGGATTTTTTGCCGGCTGCCGGGATCCCGCAGAAAGCAACCGGCCACAAGATCCACCAAGGCGTGATGGTCTTCCAAGTGACGGAGAAACTTTTTCATCTCGCCCAAACCCGCTTCGCTGGGAATTTCCACTTTCTCCAAGTGCTCCAGAATCTTTGCCACGAGGGCATCGCGGACCACCGTGTCGGATGGAGGTTGGGGTTGGGTGTCTTCGACCGGCTCAGGCGCGGCGATGACATACGGGCGGATCTGCACCAGATGGTGGAGCCGGACCCGGGCGACTCCTTGCAAAATCAGGTTGGAGGTGCCGTCTGGCTGGGTCACACAGGATCGAATCAACCCCAGTCCTCCCACCGGGGAGGTGGGCTGACCGGGTTGTTCCATGGCCACCGCAAACATCCGCGAGCTTTCCAAGGCCTTGGCCAGCATTTCCCGGTACCGGGGCTCAAAAATCCGCAAGGGAAGAAGATGATGGGGAAAAAAGACCGTTTGGGGCAAAACCATCACCCCCACTTGCTCGGGTAGGTTCATAAGAGTCTTCTTACTACTGTGGAGGGGGTTGCGATAGTGGGAAAAGGGCCTTTTGGTGATTGACGGAAGGGTTTTGAGGGGAGAGACTTACTTTTTACACATTTATGTTGGATAAGCTTTTTCCCTTTTTGGAGAACGACATGGGTGTCGATTTGGGCACGGCCAACACCCTCGTCTATGTCCGTGGCAAAGGGGTGGTCCTGCGGGAGCCTTCCGTGGTGGCCATGGACCAAGCGACCCGCCGGGTGCTGGCCGTCGGGGACGAAGCCAAGCGGATGTTGGGCCGCACTCCGGGATCGATCGTGGCAGTCCGGCCCCTCAAGGATGGGGTGATCAGCGATTTCGAGGTCACCGAGGCGATGCTGAAATGTTTCATCGAAAAGGCCACCAAGCGGCAGAACCGCTGGCGTCCACGCCCGCGTCTGGTGATCGCGGTACCTTCCGGAATCACCGAGGTGGAACGTCGGGCGGTTTGTGAATCCGCCGCCCACGCCGGTGCCCGTAGCGTCCGTTTGATTGAAGAGCCGCTCGCCGCCGCGATCGGGGTGGGCCTGCCGGTGCAGGACGCTTCCGGCAACATGATCATCGACATCGGCGGCGGCACGACCGAGATGGCCATCATCTCTCTCGGCGGCATCGTCTTCAGCCGCAGTGTCCGCGTGGCCGGCGACGAGTTGGACGAGGCGATCATGAACTACCTGAAGCGGGCCTATAACCTGATGATCGGGGAACGCACCGCCGAGGACATCAAGGTGAAGATCGGCTCGGTCTACCCGATGGAGAAGGAAACCTCCATGGAGGTGCGGGGGCGGGATCTGGTGGCCGGGCTACCCAAGACCCTGACGATCACCTCGCAAGAAGTGCGCGAAGCCCTGTTGGAACCGATCCAGATCATTTTGGAGAGCGTGCGGTTGACCCTGGAGCGCTGCCCGCCCGAACTTTCCAGCGACCTGGTGGAACGCGGGGTGGTGTTGGCGGGAGGCGGGGCGTTGCTGCGGGGACTGGACCGACTTTTAAGCGAAGAAACCGGGCTGCCCATCCACGTGGCCGAAGATCCGCTGAGTGCGGTCGTGGAAGGCACCGGCAAGGTGCTCGACGAACTGGAGTTTTTGACCAAGCTGACGATGGCGGACGGACGGAGTTAATCCGTTCCCCCACGGCAGACGACGTCCTCCTCCGCCTTTTCCCTGATGTCGCGCACCTGGATGTATGTCAGTTCGGCCGCGGTTCTCGCCGCGGGGGTGGTGGCCCTTTTTTTCGCCCCGGTGACCAACCGCTGGACGGAGCGCATCACCATTGAAACGATTTCCCCAATCGCGCGGACCTGGGCAGGTCTGCGGGACCGGTGGATCGATTTCCGCCAAAGCCTCCGTCAGTACGACGCCCTCGAGGAGGAGAACCGCAACCTGCGCGCGGAAAATGTCCGGCTGCAGACGGAGATCCGCCAGATGGATTATCTGCGAACGGAAAACGACCGTTTCCGCGAAATGCTCGGCTTTCGCGACCAGCAGTCCTACCGGTTGTTGGCCTGCCAGGTGGTGGAGCGGGATCCGTCCAACTGGTGGAACTCGGTGTTGGTGGACCGCGGCTGGAAGGATGACCCCAACCTCGCCCCCGACCAACCGGTGGTCACCCCCCGCGGGGTGGTGGGAAAAACCGGGACGGTGGGGCGATCCACGACCCGGGTGATGTTGATTTCCGACGAGAACTGCAAGGTAAGCGTGTTGACCGAGGGGTCCGGGGCCCGCGGCATCCTGCTCGGGGACACGCCACTCAACGGGGGGCAGCCCGTCTGCCGGATGACCTTCGTCACCCGGGAAGCCAAGTTCGACGTGGGGGAGCGGGCGCTGACGACCGGATTGGGAGGCACCTTCCCGCCGAATCTGCTGGTGGGCACGGTCAGCGACGCGCCGCCGCTGACCACGGAGAAAAACTCCGGCCTGTACCGCGAGGGGACGGTGACCCCGGCGGCCGACCTCAACGACCTGCGGGAACTTTTCATCCTGACCGGCTCCACCACGGTGAAAAAATGAGAAGTCCCGCCGCCAAACTGACCGTGCTGGCCCTGGGGGTATGGTTGTTCCGGGCGATCGGGCCGGAGGGGTACGGGACTTGGGCCTTGACGACAGACCTGCTGGCGGCGGTGGGGATTCAGGCCGGGCTGTGGCTGGGTCCATGGGGCCTGGCCGGATGGGCGTTGCTGGCGGGAACCTTCTGGGATTTCACCACCTTTTCGCCGGTGGGGCACTATGTCATGGTGCTGGGAGGGATTGGGTTCCTCGTGCGAAGCCAGCGGGGCTGGTGGAAAGGGGCGTCGGCCGGCGAGCAGGCCGCCGGATCGGTGCTGGCGGCGGTGGCCTTCTTCGCCTTGAACCGTTTTCTCCACCTACTGGAAACCCGATCCTGGGACTGGCCCTTCGCCCTGAGCGTCGCGATGGTTTTGGCGGGGCTGAGCAACGGCGCGGCCTCGGTCCTGATGGGTTGGTGGCTGGAGCAGGCCGCGAGGTTTCCCCAGACGACGCGCCGGCGGAGGGTGTCCTGATGTTGCTGGCCCTTCCCATGGCCAACATTCCCCGCCGGATGCAGGCGGCGATGCTGGTGGTGGTGGTGGCCGCCGCCATCCTGATTCAGCGTCTGTTTGTGGTGCAGATCGTGGAGGGCGACAAGCACGCCCAGAGCCTGATCAACCAGACGACGATCCCGATCCTGCTGCCCCCTCCGCGCGGCCTGATCCTCGACCGCCACGGCATGCCGCTGGCGGAGAACCGCGCCCGGTACGACGTCGACCTTTACGTGCGGGAACTTTCCGGAAACTACGCCCGGGCCCATCGCGGCCGGCTACCGATGACACTGGTGGAGGTGGGGGTGGGCGAGAAGCGACGCAAACAGCGGCAGGTGGATATTGAAAGAATCATCCAAGAGACAGCCGTCGAACCTCTGCGGAATCTGGGCATCCAGCTGAATTACGATTTGGATGAATTACGTCGTCATGCCCACCAGCGACCCAACACGCCCTTCCAGCTGGCCACGCAGATCGACTTCGCAACGCTTTCGCGGATGGCGGAGCGGGATCCGCGAATTCCCGGGGTGGATGCGGCCGCCCGGCCGGTCCGTTGGTATCCCTACGGATCCTTGGCTTCCCATATTTTGGGCTTTGTGGGTGCGCCGGAGGAGCAGACCCTAGAAACTTTCCAGCCGGAGGTCATCGGCAAGGAGGGGATTGAGAAAGGTTTCAACGCCGACTTGGAAGGCGTGCCCGGCGGAAAAATTCTAAAGAAAAACAACCTCGGCTTCATCATGGAAGAGCAGGGTTACCAGGCGCCGCAGGCCGGCAAAAATATCTACCTCACGTTGGACGCCCGCATTCAGACGATTGCTGAGGGCGTGATGCGGAGGGTCGGGCGGGGCGCCTGTGTGATCATGGATCCGAACACCGGGGACATCCTGGCGATGGTCTCTGTCCCGAACTTTGACCCCAACAGTTTTGTGCCCGGGGGAACCGATTCGCGGGACGGTTGGAAACGAACCCTGACCGATGAGACGAAGCCAATGCTGAACCGCGCGATCGGCGCCTATGCGCCCGGATCCACCTTCAAGACCCTGACGGCGCTGGCAGCGCTGGAAAATCCCAATGCCAAGTTCACGCCCCAGACGATCATCCACAGCCCCGGATCGGTCTACATCGGGGACCGTTGGTGGAAGGACTGGAATCCCAGCGGGCAGGGATCGATCGCCCTGAAACGGGCCCTGGCGATGTCCTGCAACACCTTCTTTTACCAGTTGGGGGTCCGGACGGGGATTGACTCGATGACCGACATGGCCAAGCGGATCGGGTTGGGGGAACGGATGTTGGTGACACCGGACGGCCAGCCGGAGCTGGCCGGGGTGGATCCCGGCACCATGCCCGGAAAAAAGTGGATGGAGGAACGCATGGCGGACCGGAAGAAAAGGTACAAGGCCACGATTGAAAAATGGGTGGCCGATGGCCGGCCGGGGTCCCGCCCGTCCCCGCCACCGGTGGAGCGCTGGAGCGACGGGCACACCGCCAACACCTCGATCGGCCAGGGCTATGTCCGCGTCACGCCCCTGCAGATGACCGTGATGTCCGCGGCGGTGGCCAACAACGGCACGGTTTACCTTCCCCGTCTGGTGCAGGGGGTGGCGGTTTCGACCGAGGCGGGGGTGAAACCGATCCGCGAATTTCCCGTGGCCGTAAAGCGGGGCGATCTGGGCGTGAAACCGGAGAACCTGCAGGCGGTTCGGGAAGGCCTCCGCGCGGTCGTGACGGAAGGCACCGGTCGCAACGCAGCGGTGAAGGACGTGGAGGTGGCCGGCAAGACTGGATCCGCCCAGTTCACCACCCGAATCGGGGGAGGGCTGGTCAAGGATACCCGCACCTGGTTTACGGGTTTCGCCCCGCTCAAGGATCCCAAGTATGCGATCACTGTAATTGTGGAAGGCGGGAGCTCCGGCGGCACCACCTGCGCTCCGCTGGTTTCGGAAATCCTTTTCAAGATTTTTGAGATGGAGAAGGGGACCCCTCCGGCGATGGTTTACCAGGCCCCGGTCACCGGCCATTTCCATGGGGTGACCGCCTCGGACGGCTCCTACGTGCCGGGACAAGGCGGGGACGACAATACGGATGGCGACGGGGATGGCGGCGTCTTTGGCGGCATCTTTAACTGGTTTGATGAGGGTAATAACACGGGCGGGGCCGGGCGGGGACTACGGCGGAACCGATAATGGCCAAGACACGTTTCTGGTCCGGGTTCCATTGGCCGAGCCTCTTCCTGATGCTCGGGCTCTGCACGGCCGGGATCCTCATCATCTATAGCGCTACCCACGGCAGCGAGATGGCGGACTTGAAAAACGCCTCCATCCAGCAAGCGGCCTGGGTCGGGCTCGGGCTGGCCTGCTTTTTTGTCCTGGCCTTCTCCGACTATCACCGTTGGGTCGCCCAGGGATGGTTCTGGTTTGGGGCTGGTATTTTTCTTCTCTTGGTCGTGTTGATTTTCGGGCGCGAAGTAAATGGTGCCAAAAGCTGGCTCCGTTTTGGCCCGGTCGGATTCCAGCCGGCCGAGGTGATGAAACTTGCCTTTCTCGTGGGGTCCACCGCACTTTTGGTCGCCTTGCGGGAGCGCATCGGAAAGTTCCGGACGGTGCTGGCCTTGGTCGGGCTCGCCCTGATTCCGGTGCTGCTGATTCTCCGGCAACCGGATCTCGGTTCGGCCGCCGTTTTTCTGCCGATGTGTTTCGGGCTGCTTTTTGCCGGCGGCACCCGCTTGCGCTTCCTGCTGATTCCCGTCGGCCTGGGCTTGGCGGCATTCTTGGCGATTTATCTGTGGGTGGGGCAGTACGGGAAAGAACTGCCAGGGCTAAAAACCTACCAAAACAACCGAATCCGCACTTTTTTTGATCCCAACCTAGATCCGCTGGGGGCGGGCTGGACCATCCGGCAGTCGATCATCGCGATTGGGTCGGGCGGCTTCACCGGCAAGGGATTCCTACGCGGGGACCAAAACCTGTACGGGTTCCTTCCGAAGAACATTGCTTACAATGATTTTATTTTTTCCGTTCTCGGGGAGGAGTGGGGGTTTGTGGGGGGCGCGCTGTTGATCCTGGGCCAGGCGGCCTTGCTGATCTGTATCGCGTGGATCGGCCTGCGGGCGCCCGATTTCGAGGGGCGGCTGCTGGCCGGCGGGGTGCTGGGCATGCTCTTTACGCATTTTTTCATCAACGTGGGGATGACGATCAAGGTGGTTCCTATCACCGGCATCCCCCTTCCTTTTGTCAGCTATGGAGGAACCTTCCTGGCCGTGTGCATGGCCGCGATGGGGTTGATGCAAAGCATCTGGCGGCAACGGCGTCTGGGCTGACGCGCCTTTGCCCGAAAGGAAAGACGATATGATTCTGGAAACCATCAAACGAATTTTCCGGGGCAAAGCCCGGGAAGACCGGCGCAGCCTGCTGATCTCCGTGGAGCCGCTCGAAAAGCGGGTGGCCCTGCTGGAGGCCGGTACGGTGGAGGAGTTCTCCATCGAGCGGGAAGGGGACCGCAGCATCTCCGGCAACATCTACAAAGGTCGCGTGCATAATGTGGAGGGATCCCTCAAGGCCCTGTTTGTCGACATCGGCCAGGAGAAGAACGCCTTCCTGCATTTTTGGGACGCCGTGCCGGCGGCCATGGATGAGCAGATTGAAGCGGTCGAGAGGCGGGGCGGACGCGGTCGCAAGCCCCGGATCACCAGCAATGACATCCCCAAGCTTTATCCCGCGGGCGCCGAGGTCATTGTCCAGGTGAACAAGGGGCCCATCGGCACCAAGGGGGCCCGGGTCACCACCAACCTCAGCATGCCTGGGCGTTATCTGGTGCTGATGCCTTTCGGCGAGATGAGCGGCGTATCCCGCAAAATCGAGGATCCCGCGGAACGGTCCCGCCTTCGCAAAATTCTGCAGGAACTGGACATCCCCGACGGCATGGGCGTGATCCTGCGCACCAACGGTGAGGGGATGCAGGCCCGGTACTTTGTCCGCGATCTCGCGTTGTTGCTGGAGCAGTGGCGCCGGGTAGAGAAAGGGATGAAGACCAAGAACGCGCCCGCGGTTTTGCTGGAGGAACCGGATCTGGTGGAGCGTTCCGTCCGCGACTTCCTGACGGAGGAGGTGGACGAGGTGGTCGTGGACAACGAGGAGGCCGAGCAACGGGTCCGCCACCTGGTGGGCCTGATCTCCAAGCGTTCGCTGAAAAAAGTGAAGCGCCATCTTGCGGCCGAGCCGCTTTTCGAGGCGTATGGGGTCAACCGGCAAATCGAAAGCGCGCTGCGGCGGCAGGTCTGGCTGAAGTCCGGGGCCTCGCTGGTCATTGACGAGACGGAGGCGCTGGTCTCGATCGACGTGAACACCGGCAAGACCCGCGGGGGAAAAGACCACGACGACACCATCCGGAAAACCAACCTCGAGGCGGCCGAGGAGATCGCCCGGCAGCTGCGGCTGCGCAACCTGGGCGGCCTGATCGTGATCGACTTCATCGACATGCGTGCCCGCAAGGACCAGAACGCGGTCTACGAGAAGTTCAAGGAGTGCCTGCGTCGCGACCGGGCCCGGACGCACACCCTGCCGATTTCGCCGCTGGGCCTGCTGGAGATGACCCGGCAGCGGGTCCAGGAAAGCATCCGTCGGGCGGTCTACATGGAGTGTCCGGCCTGCCGCGGGAAGGGCATGGTGAAGTCCTACGAAACGATGAGCGTGGAGATCCAGCGGGAGATCAGCCGCATCCTGCGCAAGCATTCCGAGGTGCATGAAATCAAGGTGGTGGTGCATCCGGGGGTGCTGCACCGTCTGCGGACGGAGGACGACGAACTGCTGGTGGAACTGCAGCGGCGTTGCGCCGGGCAGTTCAGTTTCAAGGCCGATCCGGCCGCCAACATCGAGGACTTCAAGATCCTCAATGGGGCGACCGACCAGCCGCTGGAGTAAGGGAGTGAGCGGTCCCGCGGCGCCGGGTCCGGAACCGGGGGAGGTTCGCACCGCCGGCCTGCGGGCCGTGTTGGCGAGCATGGAGTCGACCCTGGGTCCGCAGGCACCCTCCTCGGCCTGCCTCGACATGTACCGTGAGTTTCTCCGTATGGAGGAAAAACGGCTGGAAGAGCAGGCCCGGGGCGGGACTCCGGGCCTGGATTTGGCCCACCGGCGGGCCCAGTTAATCACCGTGGTACTGGAACGGCTTTGGGAAAATGCCGGCGGTCCGGCTGCCGGCGACGGGCTGGTCCTGGGGGCGGTGGGTGGTTTTGGCCGGCAGGAGATGAGTCCGGCTAGTGACATCGATCTGGTTTTCATCCGGGAAGGCGCCACCGACCGGACCGCGGAGGAGGTGGTGAAGCAGATCCTGTATGTGCTTTGGGATCTGGGGCTGAAGGTGGGGCACGCCTGCCGGACCGTGGCGGAGACGATCGACCGGGCGGAAGCGGAGCCGATGATCAAGACCGCCCTCCTGGACGCGCGACCGCTGGGCGGCTCCGTCGCGCTGTGGCAAAAGTTTCTGGAGGAGTTTCAGCGCCGCAGCGTGGCCAAGGGAGTGGAGGGATACCTGGCGTGGCGCCTGGAGAATCAGGCGAGCCGGCACCGCAAGGAGGGCGGCACGGTTTTTGTGCAGGAACCCAACCTGAAAACCGGGGTGGGGGGCCTGCGGGATTTTCACAACCTGCGCTGGGTGGGGCGGGTGGCCAGCGAAGGAGCCACCCTCCCGGAGCTGGTCCGAAAAGGCTGGCTGGGTTCGGAAGAGGCTGCGCAGGCGGAGGCGGCTTTTGGATTTCTGATGACCCTGCGGGAGCGGTTGCACCATCTGCAGGATGGTCCGGGGGATGTGCTCAACCTCCGGCTCCAGGGGGAGTTGGCCGAGGCGATGGGATATCCCCAGCCCAACATTTTGCGGAAGAGCGAGGCGCTGATGCGGGAGACCTACGGGCATCTGCGGACCGTGCATCTGGTCTGCAACGCGGCGGCGACGCGGATCTGCCAGCAGAAAACGGGCCGGCCGCGGGGCCTCTGGTCGTTTTTTTCCGGGTGGACCGGGGCGCGGCGGGCGGTGGACGGATTTGTGCTGCACGGGGCGGAGCTGGGGGCGGAGTCCCCCGAGGTGTTCCGGCAGGATCCGGTCCGGATGATCCGGGTGTTCCGCATTCTCCAGGATCAGGGATCGGTGCCGGGGGCGGAACTTTCCTCGTTGGTCCGGGCGAACTTTTCCCTGCTCACGGAGGAGTGGGCCCGACGCCCGGAGGTGCGGGAAACTTTTCTCCACATCCTGCGCCAGAAGGGAAAGGTGGGGCGGATTCTCCGCTGGATGCATGAGGGGGGCGTCCTCGGAAGAATGCTGCCGGAGTTCGCGCCCCTGACTTGCCTGGTGCAGCACGAATTTTTCCACCGCTACACGGCTGACGAGCACACCCTGGTCTGCCTGGAACAGCTCGATGCGATGCTTGGATCGAAGGAGCCGGATCTGCGGAAATACGGCGATCTCTACTCCCGGGTGGAGGTGCCGGAGATCTTGGCCTTGGCGGTGCTGCTCCACGATACCGGCAAGGCGGAACTGACCCGGAATCACGAGGAGATCGGGGCGGTCCATGCCGCCAAGGTGGCGCGCCGCTTCGGTTTCCGCGGGCGGGAGCTGGCCCTGATGACCTTCCTAGTGGACCACCACATGACCCTCGGGGTCTTTGCCCGCAAGAATCTGGACGAGCCGGAAACGATCCGGGCCTTTGCGCGGATCGTCCAGGACGAGGAGCGTCTGGATCTGTTGATGCTGATCTCTGCGGCAGATG
>Ga0194121_10011233_pt1 | contig 10710 bp, 10 predicted proteins | sample TA2MahCa50mmetaG_FD_148609 | JGI IMG/M metagenome (GOLD analysis project Ga0194121, IMG submission 148609) | Freshwater microbial communities from Lake Tanganyika, Tanzania - TA2015020 Mahale Deep Cast 50m | ecosystem: Environmental > Aquatic > Freshwater > Lake | place: Tanzania: Lake...
AGGTCGAAGCGGCCGTTGTAGCTGTCCAAGGCTTCAGCATCGTATATGTTGCAGTTCACCAGCTCGGCGCGGCCCTTGGCCATGAAGCTGGACAAGAGCTCCCGGGCATAGCCTGACTTGGTCGCATCCAGCTCGATGCCCACCACGTTGCAACCCCTCTCCAGGAAAGGCACCAGCACGCCGCCCTCTCCACATCCGATCTCCAAAATCTCCATATCCTGATGGATCTGCAGCGCCTGCTCAATGAAAGGCACCATGTAGTCCCGGGCATTGTCTACCTGCTGTTGGTAGCGGACACGAAAGTCGGTATGCTGGATCAGAGTCATCTAGGCTTGCTCAAAACCGGCAGGGTGACGGTATCTTCGTTAAAAGTACGGATTGACACTGGAACACTGGCAGCTGCCTTATGCGGAAGGACGGGTCTTGCTCATCGACAAACCATTGCGGTGGACCTCCTTCGACGCGGTAAAAAAAATCCGGATCGCCACCCGGATCAGCAAGGTGGGGCATGCAGGCACTCTCGACCCGCTCGCTACGGGACTGCTCATCATCTGCACCGGACGCAAGACAAAGGAGATATCCTCCTATATGGCCCAGGAGAAAGAATATGAGGCCTGCTTCACCTTGGGATCCGTGACGTCTACCTACGATCTGGAGAGTACTCCCATAAATTATCAGTCGATCGATCATCTCACGGAGTCTGATATCCGAAATACCTTGGCAGGCTTCCTCGGAGTGCAACTGCAAGTGCCGCCGGCCCATTCTGCCATCAAAAGGGAGGGAAGGCCCGCCTACCTAGATGCCAGAAAAGGCCGGGAGGTGGTTCTTGAGCCGCGACGGATAGAAATCCGAGAGCTGACCTTATTGCGGCTAGCGCTTCCGATCGTGGAAGTAAAGGTTGTATGCACCACGGGTACATATATCCGAAGTCTGGCCAATGATGTCGGCCATCGACTGGGATGCGGAGCCCATCTTAGCACGCTCCGTCGGACGCGGATTGGGGAAATGCCCGTCTCGGGGGCTCTTTCTATTGATGCTTTCCTCACGCAACTCGAGCAGGAGAAGGTCTACCATCAGAAAGGATAGCCGATGGCGAACTGGAAGACGGGCTTGTTCCAAATTCCTGAGACGAACCATCCCCCGGCTGTGGGAGAATAGTAGCGCTCTGCCAGCGGCGTGCCTTTGTTCTGTGGCCCATAGCGAGGGTCTTTGATCGGGAAGCCGAGGTCGAACCGCAAGAGGAAATAGCTGAAGTCTACCCGCAAGCCAACCCCTGAGGCCATGGCTAGGTCGTGGTAAAACTGGCTGGCCCGGAAGCCTGCCCGGGGGAGCTGCCCGGAGAGGTCGTTGCGGAACCATATATTTCCCACATCCATGAAGGCTGCACCTCGCATCCAAAAGCCATAGAAAGGAAATAGGTTGAAACGGTATTCCAGGTTGCCTTCCAGCTGGATGTCTGCATACTTGTCGTTCAGCCGTCCGTCGAGTGTGGTGTCAAAGCTTATGTTGGATCCGATACCAAGCTTGCGGAGCTGCCAGCCTCGCATGCTGTTTGGTCCACCGGCCACATAGCTCTTAAAGAAGGGGAGGGTCACCTGCCCTTGTCGGCTGAGGGTAGGGAAGGCCAGCCCATAGCCACTGAAGAAGCGTAAGTGCAGGCTCGACTTGCCATAGTCGATCACCTGCCGGTAGTCCAGGTCCAGCTTAAGGAAGCGGTATAAGGTCGACAGCGGACGGCCTTCTGCCGTCAGCCCTTTGAAGAGGATGCCCGACAGGAGTCCAGACTCCTCCGCATAGACCCTCAGCAGATGGGTGCGCCGAGACGAGCCGGGAGAGAGGTTGCGGGTGTAGCTCACATTAGACCCGATAATCAACCCGTTATTGTATGTATAGAGGAGCAGGGGGAAGTCTTGCAAGGTCTCCAGAAATAGGCTGTCTGGGTCGAAGCGTGTGTATTCGAAATTCAAGGGGCGGAACTGCCAGCTTGTATTCGTTCCCTGACGCCACTCGTATCCAAGGAAGGTATTGAACGTGCGCAGTCGGAAGAATTTGAACCGGTCGATGTAGGAGTAGTCGGCCGAGGTAATCGTCTTTCCATTGCGGACGCGGCCCTCCAGGCTGCTGCCGTAAGGCATCGCCAGCCAGGGGATGGTGAGCCGGTTGGTGAGGCTGACCTCTCCGGTCAGCAGGCGTTGGAAGTTGTTGAACTCCACGCCTGTCCGCAGATTATTCTCCAGCTGGATTGCCTTTTGGGCAAGGTTCCGATTCCGGAGGGTGAAGTTCACGGCCGCGCCGATGCGCCCGCTGCCAACCTGGATCGACTGTGTGTTGTTGATGATGGAGCTGCCCTCCAGTCCCGCCTCAAAGAACTGGCGCTTGGCAGGTGTCAGCCGCAGGGTGTAGTTGATTTGTTGGGTGCTGTCGACATTCTCGGAGAGGATGTTGATATTCTGCCAGGCGCCCAGGCGGTTGAAATTATTGAGTGTCTGGCTATAAGCCTGCCGGGTATACGGCGCGCCAGGCCGGATCTCGACCTGGTCTGCAATGAAGCGCGTGGCGAACAGTTGTTGGGTGGAGACCACTTTGATGGAGTCGTGATATACGATGGTGCCAATGTCCGGCGCATTGGGGTCTGCATCCGGCAGCCAGTCGCTGTACACCGTGAAACGCCCGATCTGATAGGGCAGCAGGTGTGTGGAATCCCTGATGTTGTTGAGTCGAATGCGGATGTCGACCGTTGGATTTTTCAGACTGTTCCTGGCTTCTGCCAGCAATCGTACGAATTCAAAGGGGTCCAGGCTGGGATCGATCAGCTTGGAGAAGGTGGAGTCGGCTTCTACGATGATGTCTTCCCGGGTGAATTTCTGATAGCCGTTGTTGTTGAACACCCCCACGAGTCGGTCCAGTTCCTGGTCGATGCCGGCATTCTCAAACGGAGCTCCCTTCTTCAGCAGGCATCCTGCCCGCACCTTATCCGCAATTCGTTGCAGTTGGCTGTCAGCCAGGGCATATTCGACCGTAGTCGGCCGGCCTCCACCTGGTATTCCAGGGTGATGCGCTGCTGATCTTTGAAGGAATGGAGGCTGGAGTCGACCCGGACCGTGCTACCCTTGTAGCCAAGGCTGCCCATCAGGAAGCGCATGTTGCGGGTGCTCTGCTCCACCGCTTTCGGCTGGTATGGATTCGGGGAGACGATGATGGGAACGGGTACGATCCAGGGGAAGCGCGGCCAGGGGATCTTGGAGGCACTGACGACGCGGGCACTGTCTTCTATCTGTTCTTCAAGGCGGGACCGAACGGAAGCGAGTTTCTCTCTGTTGGCGATACCGCTTACCTTTATCCGGTTCTCGAAAATGAATGGACGATCAGGACGGTATTCCCTAACAATGGTGCAGGACAGGATGCATAGGCTGCAAAAGGCGGCAAGAAAGATGCGGGGGGGGGTGCTGTTCATGCTCCAGGTGCGACTGTAATGCCCCTTGCTATGGTTTCCAAATCAAAGGTCAGGTTTATACGAGGTTTGTGCCAAAAAAAAATCAGGCAGCAAACCGATCTATATATCGTCGAAGGTCCTCACATGGTGGAAGAACTCCTCCAGTGGCGCCCTCAGGATGTGGAAGAGATCTTTGCTGAAGAAGCCTGGGCTTCCGCCTATGCATCGACATCACCAGCATGCAAGGATCGTCTACATACATCCTCACTCCATTATGTGGTGGGTGACGAGCTGGCCTCCATGAGCTGCCAGCAAGCGCCTAACCAGGTGCTAGCGCTGGTGCGAAAACGTACGCCGGCTATTGCTGTCGCATCGGCCGATCAGATCACTCTGGCGCTAGACGCCATCCGTGACCCTGGTAACCTGGGGACCATACTACGGACGGCCGACTGGTTTGGCATTCAACACGTGGTCTGCAGCCTAGACACCGCAGAATTGTATAACCCAAAAGTCGTGCAGGCTACCATGGGCAGCATCTTCCGCCTGTCGGTGGCGTATGTCGACCTGGCGGTCTGGCTGCAGGGCCTGCAAGGGCTGCCCGTGTATTGCACTGGCTTACAGGGCGAATCCATCCGATCGCTTTCGCCGCTGGCAGAGGGGGTCCTGTTGATTGGGAATGAAGCCAGGGGTGTCTCAGAAAATCTGCGTGTCCTAGCCACTCATCAGATCACCATACCGCGGTACGGTCATGCTGAATCCCTCAATGCGTCTGTCGCCGCCGGCATCCTCCTCGCGCACTGCGGCAATGGCTAACCCGCATATCCGGTATCTTCCAGTAAGGAAGCACCATCGGCAGCGGCCGTCGCCAAGGCATCACAACGGTTGTTGTACGGATTGGTTTGATGCCCTTTCACCCAGATGAAACGGATATGGTGCCGCTTAGACAGCGCATGGTAGCGCAGCCATAGGTCGCTGTTTTTCTTGCCGCCGGCAAAATGGGTGCGGATCCATTTCTCTAGCCAGCCTTCCGTCACGGCCTTGACGACATACTGACTGTCAGAATACACGACAATGTCGAGGCCATCCTTGTTCAATGTCTCCAGGGCGGCGATGACAGACATCAGCTCCATCCGGTTATTGGTCGTGTGGCGGTAGCCGGCGGAAAGCTCTTTGACTTGCCCCTTCCAGATCAGGATCGACCCATACCCACCCCGTCCCGGGTTCCCCCTGGCAGAACCGTCTGTATAGATGGTGAGCCCGTTCTCGTGGATCATGTCAAAGGTGTATCTGACCTTGCAGATACAGGCGAGCATCGCCTGTTAGTAACACCCTCTCGCCCGCGAGGGTACATTCCAGCGATCCGCCTCTGGCAGAGAGCTGTCGGGCCTGAAAGTGGGTGATGCCTTTCATCTCAGCCCAGAAGGAGGTCAATGTACAGTGGGCAGAACCCGTTACTGGATCTTCATCAACCCCACAGGCGGGGGCAAAGAAGCGAGAGACATAGCCGTCGGGTGACGACCAGGCGGTCACAATGATGCCACGCGCCTCGAGGCCTGCCAGTAGCGGCATCTTGGGGGTAAGCCGCTGCACCTCCGCTTCCGTCTCAAGCCGTACGAGGTAGTCGAAGCGACCTTTCCAGACGGACGTTGGGATGGTCCCAAGGGCTTCGCCCAGCAAGGATGGAAAGTCGAAGACAGGAGTGGGCATGTCGCAGGGGAAGTCGAGCGTGTACCGGCAATCTCTGTGTCGGGCGACTTCCAACAGGCCACTCTTTGTATGGAAGTGAATGCGTTCACCGTGATGCCCTCGCTCACTGCAATGCACATGGGCCGCCGCTAGGGTTGCATGCCCACAGAGGTCGACTTCCACGCGGGGGGTGAACCATCTTAGATCATAACCTTCAGAGACCGGCACAGTGAAAGCCGTCTCCGACAAGTTGTGTTGAGCGGCGATGGCTTGCAAGCGGTCATCTGGCAGCCAGGATTCCAGCGGTACCACAGCCGCAGGATTCCCACGAAAGGGGGTATCTGTGAAAGCATCCACGATGTAGACGGGTAATATCATCTTGCTGATTATGGCTTCGGTCTGGCCTCGCTAGGGTCGCTTCAGCTCACACGGGTGACCTTAATCATATTCGTGGGTAAGTGCATTTCTACCGGGATGCTGCCGGTATTCACCACAACGTCGCCTACTTTGAGGAACCCTCTTTCTTTTAGGATGGTGACCTGGTCGACCATAATGTCGTCAATGCTCTCCTCCTCTTCATAGAAAAATGCGCGTACCCCCCAGCTCAGGCTCAGTTGGTTGACCAGCGTTCTTTCTTTGGTGTAGATATACAACAACGCTTTCGGGCGGTAACTGCTCAGCATGAAGGCCGTATAACCGCTTTGCGTCATCCCGATCAGTGCCTCTGCTTCTGTATCCTCTGCCAGCTTGCAGGCATTGTAGCAGACTGCATCGCTCAGGAAGGTCGGAGAGTGGGGGAGGGGCTTCAGGTCTTCGTCTCGGTTGAAACGGTATTCGTTGCGTTCCACCTCGAGGATGATCTTCTTCATGGTCTCTACCACCAGGGCCGGGTGATTGCCAGTCGCCGTCTCCCCACTAAGCATCACTGCATCTGCACCTTCTATGACGGCGTTGGCAACGTCGGTGCTTTCACTGCGATTTGGCTTGGTACGTTCCATCATGCTTTCCATCATCTGGGTGGCTACGATGACTGGTTTTGCTCGGTGCAGGCATTTGCGAATGATCTGCTTTTGGATTAAAGGTACCTGCTCTACCGGTAGTTCCACCCCGAGGTCGCCCCGGGCAATCATGATGCCGTCAGACTCAAGGATGATTTCCCGAATGTTGGTCAGTGCCTCCGGCTTTTCAATCTTTGCAATCACTTTTGTCTTACTGTTCCGCTCCTGCAGTTTGCTCTTGATGATCACGATGTCTTCAACACTCCTAACAAACGATAGCGCCACCCATTCCAGCTTTTGGGCCACGATGAAATCCAGGTCGGCAAGATCTTTCTCCGTCAATGCTGGTAAGGAGATCTTAGTATCTGGGAGGTTGATGCCTTTCTTAGACGAGAGGATGCCGCCTAGCCGCACCTGCACTTTTACATCTCCTTCTCGCGTGATGTCTAATACCACGACTTCAATCTTCCCATCGTCGATCATGATCGTATTGCCGACCTTTACATCGTCTGCTAGGTTTGGATAGGAGACGTAGATTTTCTCCAGTGAGCCGACGACTTTCTCATTGGTGAAGGTCAGGATATCGCCGGCGTTCACTTCCAGGGCATTGCCTGTGATCTCGCCTACGCGCAGCTTTGGACCCTGGAGGTCTCCCAAAATGGCGATGTTGTAGGGCTCCGTTGAGTTGATGCGGCGGATATGCTCAATGATGCGGGCCTTGTCTTCATGCATTCCGTGGGAGAAGTTGAGCCGAAATACATTCACCCCGGCACGCACCAGCTCCAATAATTTTTCATACGTGTCGCAGGCAGGCCCGACTGTCGCAACGATTTTGGTGCGATGTACCCGATGGTCCAGCCCGGCTTTGACGTCCATGTCCTGATACAGGTACTTGCTGATTTTCGTGCTCATCTTTTAGTAGGGTTCTCCTGTCAATTTTTATGTGATGGATGCATACCAGATCTGTCTCAACTGGCCAGTATCTTAAAGATTTTCATCCAGTCTTCGCTGATCCGCTGCTTGGCTTTTACGGCATTGTCGAGGGGGGTATAATGAATCCGGTTATTGACAATGCCCACCATCACATTATGCCGTCCTTCGATCAAGCTGCCTACAGCAGCATAGCCCATCCGGCTGGCGATGACCCTGTCAAGGCAAGTGGGTGACCCTCCTCGCTGGATATGTCCCAGGATGGCGACTCTAATATCCGTATTGGGTAGCCGCTCGCGGATGATCTTGGATACTTCATTGGCTCCGCCGAAGTCATCCCCTTCCGCTACGACCACCAAGTTGACCAGCTTCCGGCGTTTCTCCTTCTCCTGCAGGGAGATGAGTAAGGCCTCCATGTCGGTCTTTCTTTCTGGTATGAGGATGTGTTCTGCCCCGGTGCTGATGCCGCTATGTAGGGCTATGTATCCCGCATCCCGTCCCATCACTTCAATGATAAACAACCTGTCATGGGCATCTGCCGTATCGCGGATCTTATCAATAGCCTGCACTGCGGTGTTGACCGCTGTATCGAAGCCGATGGTGAAGTCTGTCCCCGCAATGTCCTTGTCGATCGTGCCCGGCACCCCGATGCAGGGAATGTTAAACTCATTCGAAAACGTTTTTGCTCCATGAAAAGATCCATCTCCGCCAATGATCACTAACCCATCAATGCCATGCTTCTGCAAGTTGGCATAGGCACGTGTCCTGCCTTCCGACGTGCGGAACTCTTTGGATCTCGCAGTTTTGAGGATGGTTCCCCCACGTTGGATGATGTTGGCCACACTTTTCGAATCCATCGGCTGGATCTCGTCATCAATCATGCCCGAGTAGCCCCTCAACACGCCGAATACCTCCAGGCCATGAAATAATCCTGTTCGGACTACCGCCCGAATACAGGCATTCATACCTGGTGAATCACCGCCGGAGGTGAGCACGCCAATCCTGCTGACTTTCTGTCCCATTTTTATGCATTACAAGTTGTTTGGATGGCGCAATCGATCACAGAATGTGTCGGATAGTACTTCGTTTCAAAAATACACAAAACATTCTGCCTGGAGATTGAAGGTACATTGCTTTTTGAAATTACCGGAGGGGCTTCTACGATTCACAGGGGTGCATTACATTCGGGAAGGTTAAACGAAGAGATGTGCGGATACTGGTAACGGGTGCCAATGGCTTGTTAGGCGGCTTTCTTGTACCGGAGCTGGTAAGCCACGGGCATGAAGTTTTGGCCACGGGACTAGGCCCCTGTCGCTTATGCTTCCCCTCCGGCTCAGCCTATGCATACAGGACACTGGACATCACAGAGCCCATTCAGGCTTTAGAAATCCTCCAGGATTGGCGGCCGGACCACGTTGTGCACGCTGCGGCTATGACAGAAGTAGACCCTTGCGAGCTGGATCCGATTGCCTGCTGGCACATCAATGTGACGGCCACCCGTTTCATCGCCTCGGCGGTGGAAGCGTTGGGCGCCAGTATGACCTATGTGTCGACCGACTTTGTCTTCGACGGGCAAAAAGGGCCCTACCGGGAGACAGATCCGACCGGTCCGGTCAATGTCTATGGCTGTTCCAAACACATCGCAGAAAAAGCGGTAATGGAAACCGTGACTCGTTGGAGCATCGCCCGGACGGTCCTTGTCTATGGTCATTCCAGCAATATATCACGCGCCAGCCTTATGACTTGGGTGCGGTCCAAGCTCCAGGCGGGTGAAACCATTCGAGTGGTGGATGATCAGATACGAACACCGACCTATGCGGGGGACCTGGCCATGGGCATCCGGCTGCTGGCAGAGTGCGGCGCCATAGGCATCTTCCATCTGTCAGGCTCTGATGTATTGACTCCGTGGGATATGGCCCTTCAAACAGCTCGGTATCTGAACCTGGATGCTTCGCGTATGCTGCGAGTGAATGCTGAGACCTTCTCCCAGCCTGCTCGCACGCCCCTGCGCACCGGCTTTCTCATCGAGAAGGCCCGGCAGGAATTGGGTTATCGTCCTGTGGCGTTTGCCGAGGGGCTCCGGATGAGCTTTGAACGCTGAGGTCGCCCGGTTAGAAATAGCTCGAGTTAAATATCTCAGCTATCATGCAGCGGGCGCTGCCGCCGCCATGCGTTTCGATGGTCGTCAGCGGCGTATGTATAATTTTTCCATGCTGGGCGAGCCGTTCCAGCTGTTCCGGCCGGTAGGCGGCAAAAGCCCCGCTGGACATGACGATAAGGATCTCCTTTTGGGCCGACTGCAATTGTAGGATGTTGCCGGCAAATGCATTCATCTGGCCCATGTCGATCTCGATCACTTCCCGGCCATGTCTCTCCAGCCTTTCCTTCAAGGCTTGTCTCTCCAGGTTATCATGTAAGCTTTCCAGGCATACTAAGGCAAAAGCGTCTCCTACAGACATCATAACATTCGTGTGGTAGATGGGGTTTCCCTCCGCATCAGACGCATAAAAGGTTACTGCACGATAGCCCATCTTTTTGCTGAACCGATCGACCAACGCAGCATCGGTGCGTTCAGATAGGCAAGCATAAGCGAGATGATCTTTTCTGTCCAACACCAGACTCCCTGTCCCTTCCAGATACTGGCCTTGTTTTTCATGCTCGGTCAGGTTCAGGATGCTTTTTACCCGAAACTTATCGCGAAACCTTTCAATCATCTGCGGACTCCGTTCGAGCCTTCTGTTAGGGGCAAACATGGGATACAAGACCAGTGTGCCATTGGAATGAAAGGATATCCAGTTGTTTGGAAAGACAGCATCAGGCTTCGGAGGTGCTGGCGTATCATGCATGATGAGCACTTCAACTCCGTTTTCTTCGAGCAGACGGGCCAGTCCATCGAATTCTTCCAACGCAGACGCCTGCACGGTCGCCGAAGGTTCCCCCGGTTGCTGAAACGAATTGTTGACGGCCGTCTGTGCGTTGTAATGAAAGGCAGATGGGCGCACCATCAGTACATGGGATGCACATTGCGATTTCATGGAGTGGTGTTATTATTTAAAAATGATCTCTATACAAAGGCATACTCATACAATGGAAACCTCCCCTGGCCCTAGACAACTCGGCAGAAGGCATTAAGATCAAGGTATCCCGGACATGATCTGGATCAAGGGTGCCTGCCTCGAATTGGTTGATTAACTCCTGAACGCCGATGGTATGAAAGCCATTTTGACGGAAGGCTTCTATCGTTTTATCATTCCGATCGTACCCCAGCACGACGCCCTCACGCAGCGCCAGTAGGTTGCAGGAGTCGGTCCATTGCTCCCTAGCATCGAAGGGGAATTCATTGTTTCCGGAGCAGATAAACATTGTCTCCTCGCGGGCACCCAGGTCATTGCGGCTGATGTCGTCCAGCAAATCTTCCAGATGCTCGAACGAAAGAGGCTGGGAAGGAGCATTGCGGTGGAACTGAAGAATGCGGAGAGGGTCTTCTTTTCGCTTGTCAAAGGGGCTGGACGACAGCAGGCCGGGAAACTCCTGCCTGCCAGGATTCCGAGAAAAATGGCCTAGCATGACCCAGACATTCCTTTTAACCTGTGTGAACAGTGTGTCAATGTGCATATATTCCCGCTTTTTGGGGATCTGCACAAGGGTGGCCTTCTCCACGAT
>Ga0194121_10011238_pt1 | contig 10707 bp, 9 predicted proteins | sample TA2MahCa50mmetaG_FD_148609 | JGI IMG/M metagenome (GOLD analysis project Ga0194121, IMG submission 148609) | Freshwater microbial communities from Lake Tanganyika, Tanzania - TA2015020 Mahale Deep Cast 50m | ecosystem: Environmental > Aquatic > Freshwater > Lake | place: Tanzania: Lake...
CATGTTTATGACTTTATGGACGAGCAACCAGCCCGCCATCCAATACGCGTTCTCCGAAGACCTGGTAGACGAGGAATCAACTATCGAAACAACCATCCGTGATTTTCTCGGTAGTCAGGATCCTTGTTGCCAATTCATTGATTCCGTGATCGAGGAGTTATTTGCCCCAGAGCTATGCCTCAAGCAATTGGAAGATGGCTCGGTGGTCGTAGATCTTTCTGGTTCTATCACGGTTAGCTAAACTCGTTTCTTAGTCACAGCTGGGATGGGGGGGTAACAGTTATCACTAGAACATCTGCTACTCGCCCAGCCCTCTGAGACAGTTCCCAAGAACCAGTTCTGGGTTATTTGTCAGATTCTCTCTGAGTGCTCCGTGCAAAGCGCAGTCTCGAAGCTCCCTCGCGCCATCCTTACGAAGACTATCGGCGACCCAAGGCAATCCAAACAGTAGAATCAGGAAAACAATTCCTGCCCAGTGCGATGGGATCTCAATAGTCTTCTTGGCATTTGACATAAGACTGTCTGAAGTTCACTGTGTCTACTTGAAGCCTTGAAGCTAGTCAAGAAAGTGCCCAGCTGGCTACTAGCTCAGGAGTTCCAAAAAGTTCTAGCCAAATAGGCTTGCTACCTACCTCTTCTTTGATTAGATACAGACCGCCCACACGTGCAGCCATTTGTAGTGTGACTCTGCGGTTACCACCTTAAACCCTTTGCTTTCAATAATATTGCTGAACTCTGCTGCATCTTTGCCACTTGAGGCTGTCCAGATATGGACCTGACCGGTGGGCTTGAGGCATCGCCTCGCTTCAACCAATTGGTCAGTCCAATTCGGACCCATTAACGACAGAGAGAAAATTGCTAGATCTAACGACCCATCAGGTAGTGGAACACCTGCTGCGATGTCACAAGCCACAACACCCTCATTGATAGCGATGTGATCAAAGCTATGCACGGTATGGCGTTCCTTGAGTGCTTCGGCAAGTTGTGCCGTCCCGCAACCAAAATCGCCGATCACTAGACCTTGTGACTTTGAGCAGTGATTGATTGCTTCTTTTAAGGGATCAACGTCCCATTCCTGGCGAAGGGTTTCTAGGTCAGTGTGATACAGCTCCCACTCCTCAGGGTTCCGTTGAAGGCGTTGATGCAACTTGCTACTGGCTTGACTATTCCAGCGACCGTTGCAGCTGCTCCACGTACCGAACCGAGCACGAGCCTTTTTCTCTTCTTCTTCGGTGTCAAAGACCAAGGGAACACGAATCGGTCGGCTGGGACGAACAAGAGCGCCTTTGGTGTTCAGCCGTTCCAACCACTTGACTAGTTGCTGACCGGCTTTGGCTTCAGTGATCTCTTCACTCTCTGGAACCAGCCCATCCATGACGGCATCCATGAGCCTCTGCTTGCAGGCGATGATGCTTGCGCGGTAATCGCAGAAGCTCCACCTAGCTGTTCTGTCTCAGCAGTTCAGTAGCCAATGAGGTGTGAGGTCGCTACCGGTTGAGGTGTCACCGCCCAACCGAGACCTCACGCCCCATGCATACACATGCCAATGCCCGTCTGACGCAGAAGGGCCGGCTGCGATTGGTTTCTCAACACCTGAACGACCATCGCCCCTTGGCCGAGCTGGCCGCCGAGGCAGGGATTTCCCTGCGCTGTGCCTACAAGTGGCTGGCCCGCTACCGAGTAGGCGGTGCATCGGCTCTGGTGGATCGACGCAGTGTTCGCCGCACCCAGCGGCGAACACTCGATCCGCAGCACCTCCAGCGCGCTGTGGAGCTACGCCACCAGAGGCTGCACTTGCGTCATATCGCCAGGATGGTGGCTGCCCCCTTCTCCACCGTGGCCAGGACCCTGAGCCGCCTTGGCCTGGGGCGGTTGCGCAACCTGGAGCCCAAGCCTGTGGTGCAGCGTTATGAACGCCAGATACCGGGCGACCTGATTCACATCGACGTCAAAAAACTGGCTCGCTTTCGCAAGGTGGGGCACCGCATCACCGGCAACCGGCAGCAGGGCCGTTCCCCCGGCCTCGGCTATGACCGGGTTCACGTGGCCATCGATGACGCCACACGGCTCGCCTATGTGGAGGTTCTCGCTGACGAGCAGCAAGCCACAGCGATTGGCTTCCTGAGCCGAGCAGTGGCCTGGTTCAACGGCCAGGGCGTCGATTGCAGTCAGGTGATGAGCGACAACGGCTCGGCCTACATCTCCAAGGCGTTTGCCAAGGCCTGCAGGGTCCTCAGGCTCAAGCACATCCGCACCAGGCCCTACACGCCGCGCACCAACGGCAAGGCCGAGCGGTTCATTCAGACCCTCTGCAAGGAGTGGGCGTACTCAATGCCCTTCCAGAACTCCATCGAGCGGAATCTCTGGCTTCCCCGGTATCTCTCGATCTATAACCGCCTGAGGAAGCACTCAGCCCTCGGCGGCCAATCACCTCAGCAGCGGCTCCATGCGCTGCTCTGCTGATCAACGTGGTGAGACAGAACAGCTAGGGCGCAGTTTTGAAAGCAGTTGCCACCAGCAAGACTGTTGCGGAGGCTGAGCGCAGGGATCTGTCGATGGAAACGATTTGGCGGGGTGACTCAGTCATTCCCATCTTCGGCCTCCGAAGGGATTGTGTGCTTGGGCCATCATTGTGACCAACAACACTCTGTTCCTACGGGCTTATGCTGCATCTCGACTCTTGTCGGGCATGATGGAAGGGCTTGATCACAAGGGTTTGTCCAATTCTCCAAAGGCCCCCCCTGCACCGGCTCTTCCACTCGAGTCGCTTGCCGCACTCGCACGTTACGGGGTTCTACGTACCTTTTTGCGGCAATATCTCATTAGTGATGCTTTATCTCAGGAGCCCATCAGCGACGAAGATCGTCAACAGGCTTTAAATGCATTTGCGCAAGAGCGCAAGCTTTCTGATACTGAAGCACTGGAGCGCTATCGTATAGCGAATGTGCTTACATTAGAAGATTTGCAGCTGCAAGTTGAGCTTCCAATTCGCCTAAGACGTCATTGCGATCGTTTGTATCGTCCCAAAGCTGAAGTACGCTTCTTGGAGCGCAAACAACAGTTAGACCGAGTCGTATACAGCTTGCTGCGATTGAAGGATTCAGGATTGGCTAGGGAACTTTATTTTCAATTACAAGAAGGCGAGGCAACATTTGCGGACCTAGCCGCTGAATTTGCGGAAGGCCCTGAGCGTGTAACTCGTGGAATTGTAGGCCCCGTTCCCTTGACACAGGCTCATCCTCAACTGGTTGAACGGCTTCGTACGTCGCCAATCGCCGAGGTTCAAGAGCCTTTCCAGATTGGTGAATGGTGGTTGCTTTTTCGATTAGAATCGATGACACCGGCAACGTTTGATGAGTCCATGGCCATTCAAATGAGTCAAGAATTATTTGAACAATCTCTTGAGCAGGCTGTTGAGGCAACTCTCGCACAGCTGCGTTCCAAATTACATCATCCTGCATCTGCCCAATCCTGATGTCTCAGCTGCATCTCAGTGAATTATTGGATAGCCATCCAGCATTTGCAGAGCTCTCAAGGCCGGGCCGAGAGTCTGTCTCTTCCAAGCTCATTCTTCAGGAGTTTACCACTGGGCAGGATCTTAGCCAAGCTGATCGTATCTCAAGCAATATTTTTATTATTGCATCTGGACAGGCACGTTTGCTATACCGCGAAGATGGGAAATTAAGAACAGTAGAGAAGCTCACCGCGGGCTCTTTTATTGGTCTAGCCTCATTGCTGCGTGCCCAGGCTTGTGAGTCGGTCAGCTGTGCTGGTCCAGTACAGGCTTGGGTCATGGAAGATCAGTTCATCGTAGAACTGCTGGCTTCAGAACCCACTTTTCTTAAATGGTGTGCAAGTCATTTGTTTACTTCTGAATTGCTAGCACTAATCCAGCAGCTTCAGAGTGCGCACCCGACAAAAGCTTCAAATGCAATCCAGCTGCTTGAAGGCATCAAGCCTTTGGCCCGACTTATCCATCCAAGCGGGGATTCCATCAGGGGACTGTCGCCGGATCTCGTCTTGCTAGTTGCTAGTAATAATCTTTCCGCGCACCCTATTGGATCCAGACTAGATCCAGAAGCAGGGATGCCGGGGGCTAATCCGCCCATGCCAGCGCGTCTGATTTCAGTACCATTGGAGTGGTATGTGGAGGTCGTAGATCCACAGCAGAGAGCAGATCAAACGCTGACAAACGAGACTAATCCTTTACTCACAGTTAACACTCCCGCGAATGTTGTTGTTGCATCAGGCTCTACACCTTTGGCTTCTGCATTAGATCTTGGTCAGCGAGATCAACTGCCATTTCGCCTCTTGCGTGGTGAGGGTCCCCTCGAGGAGACGCTTGCTTGTTTCCAGATGATTGCCACAGAACTCAATTTGCCATTTCGTAAGGATGCGATTGAGAAGATCCTTCGTGACGCTCTCAGGCGTGGTCAGAATCCAGATCTTCAATTATGTGCCAATATCGCCGCCACGATGGGTTTGCATGTAAGTGGTGTTTTGGTTCCATCTAGCCAAGGAACACGTTTGCAGACTCCTGCCCTGATTCCTTGGAAGCAGGGTTTTGCTCTTGTTCGAGATGCCAACGTCAGAGGTTTGCATGTTGCTTCTCCTAAGGATGGCGTTGTCGTCGTTTCACCAAGTGAACTTCCGGAGGTGTTCCCGGAAGGCATTCAGGTACTGCTTTTGGAACGCCGTAATAGTTCTCCTGACAAGCGCTTTGGCTTTAATTGGTTTTGGCCTGCATTACGCCGTTATCGAGGAATATTGAGTCAGGTTTTGATCGCATCATTTGTGGTTCAGCTATTTAGCTTGGCCAATCCATTGTTGATTCAGGTCATCATTGACAAAGTTATTAGTCAACGTAGTCTGGACACCTTGCAGGTTCTTGGCATAGCGTTAGTTGTTGTGACTATTTTAGAAGGTGTTATAGGCTCGCTGCGCACATTTCTGTTCACCGAAACCACCAATCGCATCGATATGCGATTGGGAGCAGAGGTTATTGATCATCTTTTGAGATTGCCGCTTGATTATTTTGATAAGCGTCCCGTGGGTGAGCTGGGTACACGAATAGCAGAGTTAGAAAAAATTAGAAACTTTCTGACAGGTCAGGCTTTGACAACGCTCCTAGATACCGCCTTTTCAGTCATTTATATCATTGTTATGGTTATTTATAGTTGGCTTTTGACATTGATTGCTTTGTGCGTTCTGCCCATACAGATAGGGCTAACTGTTGTTGGTGCGCCTTTATTTAGGCGCCAATATCGCGATACAGCTCAAGAGAACGCAAAAACCCAAAGCCACCTTGTTGAGGTATTGACAGGCATTCAGACGGTTAAGGCACAAAATGTAGAAATGATCAGCCGCTGGAAGTGGCAGGGTCTTTACAGTAAGTATATAAGTCGCTCTTTTGAAAAGACAATAACTGGAACTGCCCTAACAGAAACCTCGCAAGTTTTGCAAAAGCTTTCTCAATTACTGGTTCTGTGGGTTGGCGCAACCTTGGTCTTGAAGGGTGAGATGAGTTTAGGTCAGTTGATTGCATTCAGAATCATTTCCGGATATGTCACGCAGCCGCTGTTAAGACTAAGTTCTATCTGGCAAAATATTCAGGAGCTTAAGGTTTCTTTTGAGCGCCTTGCAGATGTTGTTGATACCCCTGAAGAATCGAGTGATGCTGATAAGGCAAAGATTCCCCTTCCCCCAATTCAAGGTTTAGTTCAGTTTGACGACCTTTGTTTCTCTTTTCAGTCAGGAGCCCCTTTAACTCTAAACCATATCACCATCACAATCCCACCGGGTACCTTCGTTGGAGTTGTTGGTCAAAGTGGTAGCGGCAAAAGTACTTTGACAAAAATGTTGGCTCGACTCTATTCACCCCAATCTGGCCGTGTGTTGGTTGATGGTTACGATATTGACAAAGTTGAGCTCTATTCTTTAAGGAGGCAAATTGGAATTGTTCCCCAAGAACCACTTCTATTTACAGGATCCGTAGCTGAAAATATTGCACTCACCGATCCAGATGCCAGTAGCGATGCAATCGTGAAAGCTGCGCAACTGGCATGCGCTCACGACTTTATTATGGAACTGCCAGGGGGATACAGTTCGAATGTTGGTGAGAGAGGAACTAATATTTCCGGTGGACAGAGGCAGCGTCTTGCTCTTGCGCGAACGCTCTTGTCTGAGCCACGTCTCTTGGTTCTTGATGAAGCAACAAGTGCTCTCGATTATGACACCGAAAGGCGGGTCTGCGACAACCTACTTGATAATCTTCAAGACTCAACCGTCTTTTTTATTACCCACCGCCTTTCAACTGTGCGACGAGCTCAAATGATCATCATGTTGCATGAAGGTGTGATCGTCGAGAGTGGTACCCACGATCAACTGATTGCACAACGAGGTCGATATTATGCGTTGTATCGGCAGCAGGAGGCTGAGTAAGTGAAAAAAACACGCAATCCAATGACTATTGTTCGTTCATTTCAAAACTTAATTGAGAGGCGGGTTGAATCAAATCCTGAGGAGTTAGGTCTCCGTCAGTCACGCTTCTTTGTTCGTACGATTGTATGGGTTCTGCTTGGGACAACTGGTTTTTCACTGGCATGGCTTGCCTTCGCCCAAACCGATGAGGTCGTCGTCGCTCCAGGAAAACTAGAGCCTATTGGCGATGTAAAAACCGTTCAAATGCCTGTTGGTGGTGTTTTGGACGAAATCCTGGTCAAAGACGGCCAGAGAGTCAAGCAAGGTCAGGTCTTGATGCGACTCGATAATGAAGCAACTGTTGATCGTGAGAATAGCACAAGGGAAGGTATTGCGGCTAAGCAGCAGCAGTTGCGCCTCAAGCAGACGGAAATGAGTCGCTATTTATCATTAAATGATACTGAGCAAAAGGTTCTTCTTCGTAATCTAGAACTCGAAAAGAAGATTTTTATGCGTCTCGCTTCACTGCAGAAGGTAGGGGCGTTGCCAGAATTGCAGTACCTTCAACAAGCAAATAAAGTTAGAGAGGTTGAAGGCGAGCTTGAGAAAGTACGTGTAGATCGTTTTCGTCAAATTTCTATCCTTCAACAATCGATTCAGCAGCTGCAAGCGGAGCTTTCGGAACTGCGCAGCAAGCTCACCGAATTATCGGTGAATATCCGCTACCAAGACCTTCGCTCTCCCGTGGATGGCGTCGTTTTTGATCTAAAGCCGAAGGGTAAGGGTTTTGTGGCGCAAACCAGTGATCCAGTGATGAAAATTGTCCCTTTTTCTGCGCTCCAAGCAAAGGTTGAAATTGAAAGTTCCCAAATTGGATTTGTTCGAGTTGGACGCCCTGTTGAGATTTCTATTGATTCCTTCCCGTCCACCGATTTTGGCGTCCTTCAGGGACGTTTGAGCAGCATTGGCTCTGATGCCCTTCCTCCGGATCAGCTGAAACAAAGTTATCGTTACCCTGCATCGGTTCGTCTAAGTTCTCAGCAGTTCAGGCTTCGTAGTGGCCAGTTGTTGCCGCTCCAGGTGGGAATGTCCCTGACAGCTAATATTAAGCTCAGGAAGGTGAGTTATTTGCAACTAATGCTAGGTTCTTTTCAGGATAAAGCTGATGCCCTACGGAGACTTTGATTTTAGGTTTGTGGGGCAAGATCCCCCGCTTTGACGAATATGGCTACTGAATACCAAGGATTTTATGGCTTTGCAGGCTGAGTCGCCACTCTCTGTTTGACATTGCAAAGTTCATCGCCAAGTCCTTGCCTATCTTGCTCTGCCAACCAGGTTGAACAATGAGAATTGGATTCCTCGGCGACAGCTCTGATCGAGTTTTGGCTTTCTTTGCCATTTCCACGGCAAATACAAGGTCATCCTCCGTGTGAACGATCATTTTCAGTTCGTTGCACAGAGCTGTCATTGATGAGAGAGGTGGCTTGTGCCGTTTTGGCGACAGGGTGACCCAATCAAATCTGCCGCTCAGGTTTGCCGTGCCGCTGGTCTCAATGTGAAGCGGTAAGCAGGTTTGCCTAAGCTCCTCGCACAGGCTTGTCAAGTCATGTTCAAGGGGTTCACCGCCCGTGACCACTATGAAGCCTGCACCGTCGTCTCTGGCTTGATGCGCCTCATCGACGATTTCTCTGATGCGTCGCCTGCGATGATCTTCTGCAGCCCATGAGTTCTTTGTATCGCACCATGTGCAGCCGACGCTGCAGCCTGCGAGCCGGATGAAAAGTGCGCTACGTCCGGCGTGAAATCCTTCGCCCTGGAGTGAATGAAATATTTCCACGACTGGAAGAGACTGATCGCTCATGAGTGACGCGCTGTTTTCATCGTCATCTCAGGTTTTACGCCATGATTGCCGCTCATCATGTACCTAGGCTTCGGACTTGTCTGTACCTGCTTGATCAATCGTGTTCAATTGATTGCCGATCGTTCAGAATTGAATAGGACTCCTTGGCCGTTGCCAAGCCCACTTCCCCCCCCCAGCCCTTGTCTGATACTCCGATGTGCTGACGCTGGACTGCCTCGATCAGGCCGCGGAACAGGGGGTGGGGTCGGCCCGGGCGGGAGAGGAATTCAGGGTGGTACTGGCAGGCGGTGAAGAAGGGATGGTCCTTGAGTTCGATCAGTTCCACCAGGCGACCATCGGGGGAGGTGCCGCTGATCTCGTAGCCCGACTCCAGGAATAGGTTGCGGTAGGCGTTGTTGAACTCATAGCGATGGCGGTGACGCTCGTAGACCACTTCATCGCCGTAGAGGCTGTGGCCCATGGTACCCGGGGCCAGTCGGCAGGGGTAGATCCCAAGGCGCATGGTGCCCCCCAGGTCGACCACGTCCTGCTGCTCTGGCAGCAGGTGGATCACCGGATGGGCCGTGTCGGCATCGAGCTCGGCGCTGGTGGCCCCCGTGAGGCCGGCCTGGTTGCGGGCCCACTCGATCACCGCACACTGCATGCCCAGGCAGAGCCCGAGGAAGGGCACCCGTTGCTCCCGGGCCCATTGGATCGCCGCCACCTTGCCGTCGACGCCGCGGTTGCCGAAGCCTCCCGGCACCACCACCGCATCCATGCCCCGCAGCAGCACATCGGCCCCTTGCTCCTCGATCTGCTCGGCGCAGATCCAGTGCAGGTCGAGGGCGGCATCGCGGTCGATGCAGGCGTGGCGCAGGGCCTCCACCACCGACAGGTAGGCGTCGTTGAGCTGCACGTACTTGCCCACCAGGGCCACCTTCACCGCGGGGCCGGGGTTGCGAAGTTTGGCCACCATGGCGGCCCAGAGGGCCATGTCGCTGTCGTGGTCCGCCAGGCCCAGAAGGTCGAGCACCTCACGGCAGAGGCCCTCCTGCTCCAGGGTGATCGGCACGGCATAAATGCTGTCGGCGTCGAGGGCCTGAATCACGGCCCGTTTGGGCACGCCACAGAAGCCGCCGATCTTGGCTTTGAGGTCTTCGCTGATGTTGCGGTCGCTGCGGCACACCAGCACGTCTGGCTGGATGCCGATGGAGCGCAGCTCCTTCACGGAGTGCTGCGTGGGCTTGGTCTTGAGCTCGCCGGAGGTGCCGATGTAGGGCAGCAGCGTCACGTGCACGTAGGCGATGTCGTTGCGCCCCACATCGCCATGGAACTCGCGGATCGCCTCCAGGAAGGGCAGCGATTCGATGTCGCCTACGGTGCCGCCGATCTCGGTGATCACCACATCGGCGCCGCTGTTGGCCGCCACCCGTTGGATGCGTTCGCGGATCTCGCCGGTGATGTGGGGGATCACCTGTACGGTGCCGCCGTTGTAATCGCCGCGGCGCTCCTTGTTGATCACCGATTGGTAGATGGAGCCGGTTGTCACGCTGTTCAGGCGCGACATGGCCGTGTCGGTGAAGCGCTCGTAGTGGCCCAGGTCGAGGTCGGTTTCGGCGCCGTCTTCGGTGACGAACACCTCGCCGTGCTGGTACGGGCTCATGGTGCCCGGATCCACGTTCAGATAAGGGTCGAGCTTGAGGATCGAAACGCTGTAGCCCCGGCTCTTCAGCAGTCGTCCGAGGCTGGCGGCCACGATGCCCTTGCCGATGCTGGACACCACGCCACCGGTCACAAAGACGAACTTGGCCATGGCAGCAGCAGCGACCCTTCAATCTACCGGGCCCCTCCAGGGGACCCTCAGGAATCCCCCAGATCGTTGTCCAGGCTCGGCAGGTAATCGTGCACGCGGCAGCGCCGCTGGGGTTGCCGCAGCTTGAGCAGGGCACGGCATTCGATCTGGCGCACCCGCTCCCGGGAGAGCCGCAGGCCGGCCCCGATTTCGGAGAGGGTCTGGGGCTGGTCGTCTTCGAGCCCGTAGCGCAGCCGGATCACCGCCGCCTCCCGGCTGGTGAGCTCCGTCAGCAGGGCCTCCAGGTCGGCGTGCAGTTGCTCGCGGGTGAGCTCCTGCTCCGGGGTGGCGTGGCTGTCCTCCAGCAGTTCGCTGAGCTCGGTGTCCTGCTCGCGGCCCACCCGCGTGTCCAGGGACACAGCCCGCGGCACCCGCATCAGGGTGAGGCGCACCACCTCCTCACTCAGGCCCAGCCGCTGGGCCAGGTCGGCCACGGAGGCCAGCCGCCCCTGCTCCGTGGCGATTTCCCGCTGGGCCTTCTTGATGCGGTTGAGCTTCTCGGTGACATGCACCGGCAGCCGGATGGTGCGGCTCTGGGTGGCGATGGCGCGGGTGATCCCCTGGCGGATCCACCAGTAGGCGTAGGTGCTGAAGC
>Ga0194121_10011241_pt1 | contig 10703 bp, 7 predicted proteins | sample TA2MahCa50mmetaG_FD_148609 | JGI IMG/M metagenome (GOLD analysis project Ga0194121, IMG submission 148609) | Freshwater microbial communities from Lake Tanganyika, Tanzania - TA2015020 Mahale Deep Cast 50m | ecosystem: Environmental > Aquatic > Freshwater > Lake | place: Tanzania: Lake...
CCTTTGCGGAGATGAGCAGGATATCTTCGCGGCTGCATCCGAGAAGCTTCATCACTTCATGACTCACGCGTTCGGGATCCGCGGAGGGGAGATCGATTTTATTGAGCACGGGAATGATCTTCAGATTGGCCTCAAGCGCCATGTAGAGAACCGCGAGCGTCTGCGCCTGGATGCCCTGCGATGCATCGACAAGGAGGATTGCGCCTTCGCAGGCGACAAGGCTTCGGCTGACTTCGTAGCGGAAATCCGTGTGACCAGGAGTATCGATGAGATTCATTTGGATACCCTTCCATGTCATACGCACAGGCGTCAGCTTGATGGTGATGCCGCGCTCACGCTCCAGCTCCAGCATATCGAGGTGCTGATCATTCATCTCCCGCTTCTGGAGCGTGCCCGTGATCTCCATCATGCGATCACTGAGCGTCGACTTGCCGTGATCGATGTGTGCAATAATGCAGAAATTTCTTATCTCCATAGAATAAAGGAGAAATCCCGCCCCTCCGAAGCTCCGCAGAGCGAAGGGGGGTGATCGATGTGGGCAATAATGCAGAAGTTTCTAATGTCCATAAGAGAGGGGTGGGCGACTTGCCCTGAGCGAGTCCGCGTAGCGGACGAGTCGAAGGGTGATGCAGAAGTTTCTAATGTCCATAGAAGAGTGGGTGCGCGACGTGCCCGTCTGGTGTTCGAAGCGAGTGAAGAGTGAAGGAGAGAAGAAGGTACGAATGTCCATAAGCTCCCCAAATCTGGAATCCTTCATGAAGCCTCAAGGAGAACCAACACAATGGGAGTACGTGCGATACCTAAGTACTGCATATGGTACTTACGCATACCAAGGAATGCCAGCACCTAGAGTGATTACCTGTCAATTCCCTGCTGAAGTCGCTCGAAACGCTCTGGTGGAAGATCACCCACGATCAAGATGCGGCTACTGAGCAGCCTCTCTCGCAACCCATCAAATCCATCATTTTTCACCCAAGATTGCATGAATAACGGCATCTGCGCCTCATCAACAGCGATGCTTGTCGCAACGTTGCGTAGCGATGAGAGTGGCTGCCACAGTCCCGATACATCGAGGAAGCGAAGATCCTGTTCCCGTTCTTCCTGCACCCGCATCCTCTGGAATGCATCCACTGCTGCCCGCTGGCGCTGAGCCTCCTTACGACGGGCATCCACACCAAAGGGGTCAAACATGCGCCCAGGGAGACCAGGACAATTTCCAAGAAACTCGAAAATCTCAACAGACTCAGACTTGGGCAAAAGGGCATTCCTATACGCTTCGTAGGACAGTATGACCCTACCGGGTTTCTTGGGGTCATAGACATACCCCGCAAGTCCGCGCTCAGCAAGACGATAGCGCTCAGTTGTAGAAGAGAAATCGAAGGGGCGATCTGTTTTGCGACGCACGGCACTCTGGGACTCCTTGAATTGACGTTCATCGATGAGCGTGGGGTACCCCCGGTCTTTCCATGCACAGAGCGTCTGGAGGTTTGCTGCGGTACGAATATCTGATGCTGACCCCGTAATAAAGTATTCTCCTCTGCGCCAGCGACCGACGTATTTGTTGTAGAAATCTTTGTGCTCAGCGCAGCGAAGATACAAACGAATATCCTCATCATTGAACCTCTCCAATGCAGAGCGCAAATCGACATCTGTCTCGTATTTGCTGAGCGATGACAGTGAAACATCGATCCTGTTGAACGCTCGAATAGTGGGTGCAATTTTTGCATTGAAGGCTGCATCATCTCCCCATGCTTCCATCTCCATAAAGGACAAGGGCAAATTATTGTGCGATGTTGCGTAGTTCTCAAGCCAATGCTCTAACTGAGCCATATGTTGAGGCTCAACGTAACGGTTCATGAAATCTCGGAAGGAAACCTGTCCTTTTGGAGCCTCATATCCCATCATGGCAAGATCCTGGGATGACACATCACCAGAGAGTCCCCCTGTGGTCTTCGCGGCAATGATACGTTCGGCGAGGGTAGAACCTGTTCGTGGCAATGTTTTTGGGTGAACATTGAACACGTAGAAGGAAGATTTATTCCTCTCGATTTCCGCATGGAATTGTTCCATGAGAAATGCCTTGTATTCACCATCGTAGAGTGCATTGCTCTCGATGCCTTCGATTGCCGTTCGATACCTCTGCTCACGGCGATGGTGGACGTAGAAGAGCATGGCACGACGACCGGCTTCCTTGAGAACATCGTCATCGACTCCAAGTCCCAAAGCGAAAAGATCGACATTCTGCAAATCGGGAAGAACCAGCGCATCGATGGATTGCACATCGATATTTCGAGCATCAAGGAGAGCTCGAGGGGAATGCGCCGCAGCCTGTAACTGCAGAACAATGAGAGGACGAATAATCTTCTCGTAATCCCCTCCCGAACCGAGGAACTCCCCACCGTCAGCAAGGAGCTCCTGCACTGCACCATGGCGTGGGAGCTCATGCACAAGATCGGGGTGTTCGGCTGCAAATGTTCGATACGCCGAAGCAGAGAGGGTTTTTTCCCGCACCCCCTGCTTCTCTCGTTCTCGCTGTTTCCCCATTGTGAGAGTTTCCATGCTCCTCGAAGCAGTGAGAAAGGGCCCCGTGAGGGGGTTGAAGGTGAGTCCTGCCTCTGTCCAGCTCCGGGGGAGAAACTCCGAACGCATGACACCGGTATGCTCGCGAATGACATCCTCGCTACTTTGACCAACGAGTCCTTCTGGAGGGATCATAGCAAGGAGCCATGGCGGAGCTGCTTTGAGGAATTCCGAACGGCGGTGTTGATCGATGGATCCTTCTACAACACTTATGCCTACGTGCACGGTGATGATGACACCGGAAACGACGAGTCCTGCCGCAAGCCCTGGGGGGGCGGCAACTCCACTGACTACAAGAATGGAGGTTGCCGTTGTGCCAACAAGCGCAGCGGAATCCACTCCTGTGCGCAGCCAGTTTGCCTCCACGGCAGCGGCTGTCATGTTCTTCAGTTGCTCAACATCGATCGTGTATCCGGGACCTTTGTAGGACTTCCCATCTTTTTCCATGAGCCCTTGAGCGACGAGTTGATCTAGAGCATCAGTTATTCCCTTCACCTGCTTATCTTGACGATCGTACGACTGAACGAGCTCATAAATATCGTAACCCACCATCGCAGCTTCAATGATGGGCCCAACAATCATTGCTCCGGTTTCTAAGCCCCCCAATGCCCGAGGAGCAAGGCGCTGCAAGCGTGCTCCATCATCCAAGAGCTGCAGACACTCCGTCGCAGAACGTCCTGCGCCAAGCCTGGCCGTGGCAAGACCCAAACGCGATGCTTCATCACTACTCGATACAACCATTTTGACCATGGCGAGATCTCTGGCTCCCGCCAGAGCGACATCATCTCCAAGGCCTGCCAAATACTGTGAAGCGCGAATGGCACCGGCTTTTCCGCCTGATTCGAACGCTGCTTCAAGGAAGCGTAGCGACTCAGGGTTCCGAGCCAGTTTCATCACTATTCTCGATCCTTCAGGTAACCCCATCGCGGTTATTTTTGCGAGCACTTCAGGTGCGAGATGTGCCGCTTCGTGCATTTTTGCAATGGCCAAAGAAACATCTCCCGCAATGCCACTCCGTGCAAGATACGTTACAGCCCTGGAAGCATCATCGGCATTCTCAAAGATCTGCCCCATGGCTGAGCGCAACATGCTCACTTTCGTCGTCAAATTTTCTGCGAGGTGCGCCTCCCAAATCATCCGGAGTACGTTATCGGTTATCTTGGAGGCATCATCCACAATACCAAGGGACGTCAGCATCTGTTTTGCTGCGTCGAGACGAAGCACGCGCTCGGCACGCAGCAATTCGGTGATTTGAGTTTGCAGGCGAGCCACATCATCGGCATACGTTGCAGGACGTGCGGCATCTTCCATGCTGAGAAGTGTGCGCATCTGACTTTCTGCCGCACGCACCGATCGCTGGCTCTCCGCAAGTCTCCCCATCACTTCCGCGCCTTCACCTTGGGTAAACCTGGCAAGATCTTGAAGGACTGCGGCCCTGCGAGTCACAACACCGGCTGCCTCTTGCGGCAGCTGATCTGCCATTTGGGCAAGTTGCTCGGTGAGGGCCAAGTTCCTTGCAGTGAGTTCAGAAGCTTCTTGTGTGAGCTCTGCAATGCGCGCCTGCCTGGCAGCCATTTGCTCTGCCGTTGCTGCTTCTGCCTGTTGCAATCGCGCAAGCTCTGCTTCTAGCGCTGTAATGCGGCCAGCGTTCTGGGCTAACTCCCGAGATTGAGAAGCCATTAAACGTTGTGCCTCAAGTGCCTCTTGCTGAATCCGCGGTACATCTCGTGCAGATGGAATACGTGGAAGTGTAGGCCATCCCCTTCTACGAGCTATTAAGTCATACATTCCAGTAACTGGCCTCGTAGGTAAATTTGCAAGCCCCTCGATTCTCCCCAACACCCACCTTGCCTCACCCAAAGGAGAAATTCTGGGAATGTAACGAGAGGTTCGCAATGGTAATGAAAGTATGGATTGCACAGATCGTAGGCCTCCACGCTGACCTAACTCTGAAAGAACATATACTCCTCCAACACTAATGGCAGCACCCGTTGCCCATGTCTTCCAACTATCTTTGAGACTTTCGAGCTGGTGCTGCGTCGACACGGCAAGTCCAACACTGTCATGGAGTTCAGACTGCAATGTCTTCATGGCTTCAACGAGTGCGGGCCCACGCACTTCGCGCAGGTGACCGAGAAGGAAGAGGTTGGCACCAATGAGCTTCAGCTTCGCCTCGTTGAGAGCTGTGTCTGCGTTGTTAAGCTCCTGGGGATCTGCCTGAGCATTTCTCCGCAGCTGATCGTAACGATCCTTCGCCGTGCGGTACTGCCCTAAGATCAACGTGATGTACCCCTGCATATCGCCCATAGCCTCCTCGGGGGGGTAGATAGGCTTCCCTGTGGAGAGACTGAGATCTTTGGAGGGCACACCTGCCTGCAAGACCTTGAGATGATTGATATCTGCACGAATGGCATCGAGGAGCGGGCCATGTGTGCGGAGAAAGTTTTGATAGATCGTACGGACGGTAGCTACACGCTCCTGCATCTTCGCTAGTTCGTCGCGAATTTCCTGAATGCGCGCTTCTTGTGCCGATTGGCTGAACCCCAATAGCTTGTCGATACCCGCCATCCGCGGTAAGTACCAGGTGATGTCCGTCATCACCTTGTCGATGGAAGTGCCAAGCTCACCAAGCTTCGCATACATCTCATCGCCAATACCACTGCCGTCCTCCCGAAACATCTTCAGAAAATCAAGGAGTTGAGGATTTCCTCGCGCAAGCCCTTCGATCTCCCCCGTGTACTGCTCAACTCCTCCAGCATACACCATCCACTCGGCATCCAGGCTCTGCTGCAATTCAGGCGAAAAACCCCTATACGACTCCAGTCGTGCACGCTGGCCATCAACGGTGTATGGTCGCGTTTCCGGCCCATAGTGACGCTGTGGCACAAGCAAGCTCATAGCCTTCATACTGAAGTTCACGCGATCTTGGAGACGCTGAACTTCCGCGTTGGCATTGTCACGAAAGAGTCCCCACGAAGAGATGAAGCCATCGGGGCTGTCCATCATGCGTGGCAGCAGCACTTCTCCTTTGACACGCAGGAGATCGCCTTGGAGACTGTGGGCAACACTCACTTCGCGCTTGTCACCGGAAGACTGCTCATGGGTCACAGATTCCTTCATGCGGTCGCGTAAATACCAGTCCACATGATCTGCATATGATGCAAGTTGTTCACTCGTGGGGGGGTTCGCTTGCTCCACCTCCGTTGCCAATCGCATGAACTCTGCACATACACGCTGACGCTCCGTAAGGAGGAGCCTGCGCTGCGGCGAAAGACCCTGCGTCGCAAGCTCAGTGGTAATGCGATCCGCCTCAGCCTTCGATTGCAGCAGCATCTGCGGCACATCGTTGCGAATACCCTGCGAAAGACTTCCTATCCATCCATCCAGCTGACCACGTACCGCAGCCGCATCTTCCCAGTAACCAATGCCTTGGAGTTGCGTCTGCAAGTCCACGACAAATGGTTGAATATCTTGGGAGGAATCATTGCGACCAAACTTCTTTCCCTCAAGGAGAATGGTCACCGGGATGTCGTGCAACGCGGCAGGGATGAGCGACAGCACCTCTTGGAGCGCTGTATCACTTGCAAGCTCAGATCGGGCTGAAAGCTGCTTGAGCGTGAGACCGCCATAGTCCCCTCGCCTGCGAATCTCGTTGAGGAGAGTCACCGACCTGTCCTCCTTGCGCATCCCCTCGAACAACCGCAAGAGGACAACCCGCATGGTTTGCCTGGCAGGAACTTCAATATCTTTGAGGAGTTGATCGAGTCGGCGCTGGGCCTCTGGAATCCTCTGCAGAAGGGTATCGATTGCCTGTATGCGTTCACGGAGTTGTCCTGTGACGAGTGGATTTTGCTCCGATGCAAGGCGCGCTTCCATGGACTTCTTGGCTTCTGCAAGTTTCGCAAGAGGATCACCCCCCAGCTCCTTGGTCATCGCCTCATACTGCGCGCCAAAGCGCTCTGCAGCTCCAAGGATATCGTCTCGGAGAAGCTCTTCGTACTGCATGAGCGTAACGATGCGATCCACGTGAGAAATTTGGGGTTCAAGAGCATCTGCAAGATCTCTGCTTTCTGGCGAACGATATGGTCGCGCTCTTCCCTCATGAATTGGATCCACTTGATTTCGCGCTCTTGCGGCATCGACTCTCGCTCGTAGCTGAGAAAGCTCAAGAGTTTGCTGCTCCATCACCGCACCCTCCTGAGTCTTCTGCATGAACCCTTCCAGAATGGATCGCGCTGTGTCGCTATACTCCGGCATGATCCGTCGCAGATCAACAATCGTGCTCGTAGGCTCTACAGAGCCAGGAATGCCTTGCTTCTCGGCCATGGATTTCCCATCCGAGAATCCCAGCGTTGCGCGCAGCATGCGTGCACGCTCAGCGATGTCCTTTGGAGTTACCTGCTCTTGTGACCGCTCCACGCGCGATGCTGGCTCTGGATCTGCCATGTGTCGGTAAGGTTGTTTGTGCTTAGAACCTAGTTCACTCTACTGGAACATTGAAAGGGATGTCCGGATTTGGATTCATGGGAAAGCCAGCAGATGAAGCGCCTGGCGGAATAGCTGGGGCTAGCCCTTCGGGAACCGATGTTGCGGCAGACCCAACTCCTTCAAGCGCATTAGGCACCTCTAATGCTGTCCCCGCCTCAGCCGCTTCTGCAACTTCCCCCGCAGCAGCAAGTCCTCGAGCCTCCCACACCCCCTGCGCAAGAGCAATGATCTGAGGCCAGTAGTAGTACCCAGCGACTCCCACCGCAGCCGCCGCAGCAAGCAGCGTCGTCACCACCGGATGCCGCTTTGCAAACCCCTTTACGCTCTCAAATGCCCTTTGAAACATTCCTGCCTTCTCCGGTGACTGAGTGTCTTGCTTGTAGCTCTTATGTGCGCGCTGCATGAATGCAAGCGTGTCGAGATACTCACTGAGAACATCCAGATCCTTCTCCAGCTGCTCTGCAGCAACACCAGGAAAGAAATCCTCACGCTTTTTCTGCAAGCGCTCGAAGATCTGTCTGCGCTTATCTCGGTCGAGTAAATGGGAAATTTCGTAACGCTCGGGCCCGAGATACTGCAGGATATTCCCCTGTATCAGTTTCTCATGGAGTTTACGCACCCTGTCTCGAGTATCCGGATCGACTGCAACGACGCCAATATCCGGCTGTGCTTCCGGTTCTGTTGCAGTGTGTGCCATAGATTAACGGGGAGAAGAAACCAAAGCTGCGTAGAGGGAACGCCGTATCGTTGTCAGAGCGGCGATGCCCTCGATATCGGCATGCGTTTTGATCGTGCCAAGCATCAACGTAATGAGCTTGCCCACTACAGCAGGACCGAGCGCGAAGAAGAGCTCGGAAATGTCTGAGTCCATGACTCCTTGGAGATCCGTCTCAGAAAGAAGCTTCGCAAGAGCATCTGCACTTGCCGCTGCTTTTGCATGCTCAATAAATGCCAAAAGCTTCGGATCCTGAAGTTTCACCAACTGCATACGCATCTGTCTGTACTGAGGACTGTCACGCCAGGTTCCGCTCTCTGTTTCCACCGACCATCCCTTTTGGAGCGCCTGGGGCACGTTTGCCCAGAGGAGCTGCTCCGCCGTCGTGAGATGGAGAACGGTCATCATTGATCACGATTATACCAGAAATGCTCTATAAGAGGAATACGGCGCGCAATGCCTGTTCCCCTACTTCGATGCGTGTCAATGCTTCGCTGCGATCCACTCCCTGAAGTGCGTCCAATTTATCTCCCGCATGCTGCGCAACAGCCGTGAGCGCAATTCCCATTCCCAGAGCGGCAATGGCTCCGTGATACCGCTGCGTAAGGACAAAAGCAGCGTCACCCAGGGCATCCTTCAATGCCTCAAGCGATCTTGCGGGAACAACCGTTGTCTGTAGCAAACGCGCAAGAGATGCACACGCCCTGTGCTCATCGGCATTGTCCGGCTCCAGGGAAACGATGCGCGCACCGTCCCATGCTCCTGTTCTCTGCTCCCACATCTTCATGGTGGCATCATGGAATTCCTGCGTGGTGCTTGCTCGGGGAATCACGACGAAGATGCTTCCAGTGGCATCTCGCTTTTCCACGGCAAAGAGGGACAAGACCGGATCAAAAGACAGGACACAGTGTTGCTTTTGCCACGAGGCAATTCTCGAGAAAGACTCCGCATCACGAAGTATCACCAGCTCTGCGCGCGCAACAACCCATCGACTGCACCACTCCCCTACTCTCGTACGAAACGGCCCGATGCCCTGAAATGCCAGAATGATCTTTTTACGAAGGAATCGCGCCCACAGCGCATGCCACCACCATAGGAGCGGCGCTTTGAGGGATTCAATATCCGTAAAGAGTGTACCACCCCCAAAGACCATGCCATCGCAGCGCCGTAGTGCCCCAATCGTCCGCCACCAGGGAGTCTTGAGAAGGGAACGGAGGCCGAAGGGAAGACGGGGAACGGAACAGTAATCCGTACTATGTATGGTGTATTGAGTATGATGGGCTGAAAGGACAATCCACTCGACCTCCCGAAATGTCTTCAGGAAATACTCCCGGAGCAGTTCATCGCCGAGATTTTTGACGCCGTAGTTGCCGACGAGCAGGAGGCGCATGAGGAGAGTATACGTCGACTACTGACGAGGGTGTGAAGTTTGCAGAGTTTGCGAAGATAGCAAAGAGAGCCCCTGCGACGAGTGCAATCCGACAGAACTACTGTACCTTCGTCTCCTCAGCCACCTGATCCACTGATTCTTCTACAACCGGATCGGCAACAGCAACACCAAACTCTTCGCTACTCGTAAACCGCTCCGAGAGTCGAGCTGCCTTACCTGCACGTCCGCGGAGGAAGAAGAGCTTGGCGCGGCGAACCTTCGCGATCTTCTTCACCTCAATCTTCTCGATCATGGGGCTCAAGAGCGAAAACATCTTCTCCACGCCCACGCCCGAGGCGATGCGGCGCACCGTGAACGTAGCATCTGTCGGTGTGTGACCTCGATGGACAGAGATCACGAGACCCTCGAAGATCTGCAAGCGCTCCTTTTCCCCTTCCTGGATCTTCTCGTGCACGCGAACAGTGAACCCAGGACGGATATCGGGGACCTTTTTGAGAAAGGGCTTTGCCAAGTCATGGAGCATCTGGGACGTCATTCCGGTGAAGCCTACCCGTGCACGCAGGGCCTGTAAAGCTAGGAATGAGAGCTTTTTACACAATGATGTGCCATCCACACCTACGCCCTCGCCTCCTCCATCTCCTTCGCAAGGTGGTTCGCGACGATCATATGACGCGGATCGGAGACGATTTCCGTAATGAACTTATCCTTCAGACTGAGGCGGTAGAGGAAGTCTGGCTCAGAGAAGATCGAGTAGCGGACGTTTTTCAGTTGGGGGTCTTGCAACAGCAACGCCTCTAGCATCTCCTTCTTCAGATCTCCGACGATGAGCAAATCGACCTTACTCTCGGTTCCCACGAAGGATCCGGCGAGGATGGCCAGTCGAATATGGGGAAGCTTCTTAAGGCTGCCCACAACGGGGCTATCTGCCTGGATCTCCTTGGCAAAGATGCCTTTGAGCTCCGGAAAAAGAGAGAACTCCGTATCGACGCGGTAGTACTTCTTGCGGTTGCGTTGACGGGACTTTACAAGCCCGATACGGCGGAGATTTTCCAGCTCGCGACGAATCGAGTTGATCTGCTCCGAAAGGAGACGCGTGAGCTCGCGAATGAAGTACTCCTGGTCCGGATGCAGGAGGAATGTGGAAAGAAGCTTTATACGCGTTTGACTTGAAAACAGTGCTTTGAGGATGCCGGAAGACATATTGTTCACAAAGAGTAGTCACGAGTACGGATATAGTGCAAGAAATGTACTCAATTTACTGAATACTAAATGTACTCTGTGTTTTTCTCTTGTTAAAGCCATAATTTCATATTATTATCCTTTTATTGCAAACTTATTGAACAATTTTTGTACTCGCAGTATTACCAATATGTTATGCGATATACACATTTGTGCCCGGCTAGTGCCGTAGTAAAACATGGACTTTTAGGGTATAATTATGGGAATGCCCTCAAAAACCAAAACCATCGCTGCAACCCTCGGAACTCTCCTCCTCGTGCTCTGCATTGTGCAGGGAGAATTCCTCATCCC
>Ga0194121_10011242_pt1 | contig 10702 bp, 8 predicted proteins | sample TA2MahCa50mmetaG_FD_148609 | JGI IMG/M metagenome (GOLD analysis project Ga0194121, IMG submission 148609) | Freshwater microbial communities from Lake Tanganyika, Tanzania - TA2015020 Mahale Deep Cast 50m | ecosystem: Environmental > Aquatic > Freshwater > Lake | place: Tanzania: Lake...
GAGGTCCTTGAACAGCCGCAGCAGGCCGAGTGCGCCGCCGCACTCCGCGCCGTGGATCGCGGACTGCACCCACAGCACCGGTCCGGGCCGGGCGCCGCACAGGATGTTGACCGGCGTGGTGATCGGCGCATCGGGATATTCGCCGAGCGTGAGCGTCCCCGTCGTCCAGGCGCCGGGCCTGGCGCGCGCGGTCCCGACCTTGAAGGAGAGCGCTTTCGCCATCTCACACCTCGCGCGGATCGAGGCCGATATGGATCAGCGTCTCGCCGCTGCCGATCATCGGGCCGGGATGGATGGCGAGCACGATGCCGCCTTTGGGTGCGAGCGCCTCGCCGTTCGGTCGGCCGTGGAGATCGTAGTACTGGCCGAGCACGCTGCCCGGCTCGATGCGGTCGCCGCAGCGCACGCTGCGCTGGAACAGCCCGCCCTTGGTCGCGTGCACCCAGGCGAAGTTGGAGAAATAGTTGAGCTTGCCGTGGTCGACCACCGCACCCTTCACCATGCCGAGCGCGCGCAGGATGTTTTCCAGGCGATCGGCGCCGTCGCGCATCGCTTCTTGCGTGAAGGCCGGGCCCTTGCCGCCGCACTCCACGATCATCGCCGGGATACCATCCTTCGCCGCGGTCATCAGCGCGGAGCCGCCGAGGATCGTCGGCGGCGCCGGGAGCGTGCTGCGATAGCCGAAGGCGCGGGCCATCTTCTCCGACTCCTTGCCGGTCTTGCCGCCGACATCGGCATAGAGCGCCCAGGCGACGTCCTCGGTCATCGCGGTGTGGAAGTCGACGAGGTGGGTCGCGTGGCGCTTGAGCGGCTTGTAGATCGCGTAAGCCATCTGCTGCGTCAGGGTGCCGGTCGCGTCGCCGGGGAAGTTGCGGTTGAGGTCGCCGCCGGCGAAGCCTTCGAACGGGCTCATGCGCTGGCCTTTCTGGAAGGCGGTGATGTTGAGCGCCGGCAGGGCCACGACGGTACCGGTCAGCGCGGCCGGTCTCAATCGCGACAGCATTTCGTGGATGATGAAGGTGCCGCAGTACTCGTTGCCGTGGACGCAGCCATGCAGCCACAGCACCGGGCCCGGCTTGCTGCCGCGCACGATCACGACCGGGATCTCCATCGGGCTGCCGTCGGGGAGCGTGCCGATGCGCAGGCTCCCCTTCTTGCGTCCCGCCGCCTTCGAGATTGCGGTTCCTACGACGATCTCCTTCATGGCCATGGCATTCACTCCGTGGCGGCGGTCTCGAGCCGCGGCTCGAGACCGATATGGACGAGGATGTCGCCCTGCGGCAGCAGGGGACCCGGGTTGATGGCGAGCACGACCCCGGTCGCCGGCGCGCGCTCGTCGGCGACCTTCTCGCCGTGGGTGTCGAAGAAGGTGCCGATGACACCACCCTTCTTGACCGGCTGGCCGCAGCGCACCGCGGGCTTGAACAGGCCGCCATGCGCCGACTTGCACCAGGCGAAGCTGCTGACCAGCGTGAGCCTGCCGTGGTCGACGACCTTCTCGGCCAGCACGCCCACCTGGCGCGCGACGTTGCGCAGGCGATCGGCGCCCTCGCGCACGGTCTCCGGTGTGAAGGCAGGGCCGATGCCGCCCGCCTCGATGATCAGCGCCGGGATTCCGGCGGCACCCGCCGCCATCATCGCGCTGCCCGCCAGCATGTCGGTCGGCGTCGGCAGGCAGGGCGAGTAGCCGAAGGCGCGCGCCATCGCGAGCCCGTGTTCGCGCACCTTGCCGGCATGGCCCGCGACCAGCGACCAATGCGTGTCGGCGGTCAGCGCGGTGTGGAAGTCGACGAGATGGGTCGCATGGCGCTTGAGATGCGTCCACACGACATGGCCGATCTGGTCGGTGAGCCCGCCATCGGCCTTGCCCGGGAAGCAGCGGTTGAGGTCGCCCACGTTGTAGCCCTCGAACGGGCTCATGCGCTGATTGCGCTGCGAGGCGGTGAGGTTGAGGAAGGGCAGGGCGACGACGGTGCCGCGCAGCGCCTGGGGATCGAGGCCGCGCAGGAACGCCTGGATGATGTAGGCGCCGCAATACTCGTTGCCGTGCACGCAGCCGTGCAGCCACAGCACCGGCCCGTCGGCCGGCCCCTGGACGATGGTCACCGGGATCTGCATCGGCTGCCCGTCGGGCAGGTCCGCCACCTTGAGCATGCCGTCGACGCGGACACCCGCCCGCGAGACGGCGCTGCCGATTTCGATCGTCGCCATCTTCTCCCCCTTCGCGCCTAGAGGCGCATGACCTTGCGCAAGCCGACCAGACGCTCGATCGCCAGACCGAGCACGATGATCATCGCCATCTGCACCGTGGTGATCGCGGCCACGACGGGCGAGCTGTCCCACAGCATGTAGGTGAAGATCTCGATCGGCAGGGTCGTCTTTCCCGGGCTCGACAGGAAGAGCGAGATGTAGACGTCACCGAAGGAGACGATGAAGGCGAACAGCATCGACGAGACGAGGCCCGGCGCCACCAGCGGGATCGTGATCTCCCAGAGGATGCGCAGCCGCGAGGCTCCCAGCGTCCAGGCCGCGAGCTCGAGCTGATGGTCGACGCCTTCGAGGCTCGCGATGATGCCGGCGATGGTGAAGGGCAGGCAGATCATGACGTGGCCGATCAGCAGCACGCCGGCCTCGGGCAGCGAGATCTGGGTGATCAGGAGCAGCAGCGACAGGCTGATCAGGATGTGCGGGATCATCATCGGCATCAGCGCCAGCGCCTGGCCGAGCGCGCGCCGGCGGCCGAGGAAGCGGACGATGCCATAGGCGGTGACAAGGCCGATCGCCGTGGCGGCGAGGGCCGCGACCAGGCCGAGCTGCAGGCTGAACTTGAAGGCGCTGACGAAGCCGTCGCTGGCGGCGAACTCGCGATACCAGCGCAGCGACAGGCCGCTGCGGGGCAGTGCATTCGCCTGATCCGGATTGAACGACGCCGCGACGACGATCACGATCGGCGCCAGCAGGAAGAGGTAGATCAGCGTCACCGCGAGCCCGGCGCCGAAGCGCTGCAGCGGCCCGAGCTCGAGACGCGGCGGCGCGGGCAGGCCGCTCGCGAGGCGCGTGCCGGCCGGCGTCTCAGCCACGGCGCCCGCTCCGGAACTTGGCGAGGATCACGAGGAATTGGCAGAGCACCAGCAGCGACGCGGCGGCCGAGGCGAAGGGCCAGTTCAGCGTCGAGCTCACCAGCTCGTAGATGAGCTGCCCCAGCACCTTGGCGTCGCGCGGCCCCATCAGCGCCGGGGTCACGACGGCGCCCGCTGTCAGCGTGAAGACGAGCGCGCAACCCATGACGATGCCCGCGCGGCTCAGCGGCAGCGTGACCTCGAGAAAGACCGTCCACGGCCGCGCGCCGAGCGTGCTCGCCGCGCGCTCGACATTGCGGTCCATGCTGGCGAGGGCCGAGAAGATCGGGAATACCATGTAGGGCACGAGGATGTGGACGAGGGCGACGACGACGGCGAGCTGCGTGTTCATGAGCTGCACCGGGGCGGCGACCAGGCCGAGCGCCTTGAGTGTCATGTTGATCAGCCCCTCGCTGCCCATGAGCACGATCCAGCCATAGGTGCGCACGATCACGCCGCTCATCAGCGGCGCGATGACGAGGAACATCAGCACGCCGCGCCAGGCCGAGCGCGTGCGCGCCAGGAACAGGGCGAGCGGGTAGCCGATCAGGAGGCTGAACAGCGTCACCAGCGCCGCGATCTTCAGCGTGCGCCCGAGCACGGCGAGATAGAAGCCGTCGAGCAGCAGGCGGCGGTAGTTCTCGAGCGTCGGGATCGGCAGGAAAAGTTCGTTGGGGTGGTACTTCGCCACGCTCAGCGCGAGGAAGAAGCTGACCGGCGCGAGCAGGAACAGGACGTAGATGATGCCGATCGGCGCGAAGAGCAGCCGGCCGAACCAGCGCGTGTGGGAAGTGGCGGCGGTACTCATGACGAGTGGCGCTCATGGCGGTGAGGCCCCCACCCCGACCCTCCCCCGGTCGCTTCGCTCCGGGGGAGGGAGTTCGGTTGCATTGCTCGCGTATCGCCGCGAGCAAGTCGCAACGTGTCTCTCTCCCCCGGAGCGAAGCGACCGGGGGAGGGTCGGGGTGGGGGCTTCGCGGCCGGGTGCACGTTCACGGCACCGCCAGCGCGCGGCACTCGACCGGGACCGCGCGCAGCCATTGCCCGGGTGCCAGCGCGCGAAACTCGCCGATGCTCGGCTTCTTGCACAAGAGCGTCTGCCCGCCTTCGGTCTTGAGGGCGAAGGACACGACCTCGCCCGAGAACACGCGCCGCTCGATCTGCACGCGCAGGCCCGGCGCACCCGCGTTGTCGGTGGCGAGGTTCACGCGCTCGGGCCGCACGAACAGCAGGGCCTTGTCGCCGACGAGCGGGCCCGCCTCGTCAGCGATCGCGCCGACGACCACCCGGCCCGGCAGCTCGATCGATGCCTCGCCGTCGCGCCTGCCCACCACCTTGCCCTCGAGTAGCGAGGCCTCGCCGATGAACTCGGCGACGAAGCGCGAGGCCGGCGCGTCGTAGAGCGCCTCGGGCCGGCCGAGCTGCTCGATGCGGCCGGCATTGAGGAGCGCGACGCGGTCGGACATCTCGAACGCCTCGTCCTGGTCGTGGGTCACGAAGATCGTGGTGATGCCGAGCCGGCGCTGGATGTCGCGCAGCTCCAGGCGCATGCGCTTGCGCAGCAGCGCGTCGAGATTGGAGAGCGGCTCGTCGAGCAGCAGCATCGCCGGTTCGATGACCAGCGCGCGCGCGAGCGCCACGCGCTGGCGCTGGCCGCCGCTGAGCTGGTCGGGGTAGCGCGCCTCGACACCGGGCAGTCCGACGAGCTCGAGCATCGCCGCCACCCGGCGCGCGATCTCGTCCTTCGTCACGCGGCGCATGCGCAGGCCGAAGGCGACGTTCTCGGCGATCGTCTTGTGCGGGAACAGCGCGTAGTTCTGGAACACCAGCCCCATGTCGCGATAGGGGGGTGCTACGCGGGTCAGGTCGCGCTCGCCCATCGTCACGCGGCCCTCGTCGGGATGGAGCAGGCCCGCGATGATGTGCAGCGTCGTCGTCTTGCCGCAGCCGGACGGGCCGAGGAGGGTGAGGAATTCCCCCTCCTCGACCGCCAGCGAGATCGGCCCCACCGCGACGGTGGTGCCGTAGCGCTTGGTGACGTCGTTCAGCGCCAGGATGGTTCGCGCCACCGGCCCCCTCGCCCAGCTTCGCGTCGCCAGCGCGGCGCGTCAGCCGCCGCTGACGACTTCCTTGTTGAAGCGCTCGACGTGCTGGTCGCGATAGGAGAACAGCGCGAGATAGTCGGTCTGACGCTGCAGCTTGCCGATGGCGTCAATCTCAGCCATCGGGATGCGCAGCTTGGCCATGTCGGCCGGCAGGTTGTTCATCGCGTCGATATTCGTCGGCGGATAGAGCGTCAGCTTGCTGAAGGCGAGCTGCTTCTCGGCTTCCAGCGTCGTGTTCAGGAACTCCTCGGCGAGCGCGATGCTGCCGCCCGGCCGGTTGGCGATGATGGGCGTGTTCCAGATCCAGCTGAGTCCGCCCTCCTTCGGCATGACGAACTCGACCGGCGCGCCCGCCGCCGCCGCCTGCTCGGTGCGCGCGCCGAAATACGGGCAGATCCACACCTCCTCGGCGATGAGCAGCTGACGCGTGTGCTCGACGTTGTTGATGATCTTCGCCTGGTTGGCGCGGAACATGTCCTTCACCTTCGCCACGCCGGGATCGATGTTCTCGGCCGTGCCGCCGAACAGCGTGTTGAGCGCGTGGAAGACCTCCTCGCCCATCCACGGCCAGGCCGGGAAGGCGACCTTGCCCTTGAACTCCGGATCCCAGAGGTCGAGCCAGGACGTGATCGGCTTCTTGATGCGCTTGGTGTTGACGCAGATGCCGTAGGGCGTGTGCACCTTGCCGGCGTTGTAGTCGTAGACGAAGGAGGGATGCACCTTCGCCGTGTTCGGAATGCGATCCTTGCTCCACTCGCGCAGCAGGCCCTGGCTGCCGAGCCAGGTCGAGCGTGACTGCGACTGGTGGACGATGTCCCATTGCGGGTTGCGACGCTGCGCCAGGATCATCGGCTCGTGGCTGAGGCCCAGCCGATAGACGAACTCGACGTTCTTCTGCCTGGCGAAGGGCTCGGCGAAGACCTGGTGGAAGAAGTCCTTCCAGGTGCCGCCGGGAAACAGGATGCGGATCTCCTTCGCCTGGGCGCGCGCGATCATGGGCGCGGCGAGCGCGGTTCCGGCGGCCGCGATTCCGACTGCCAGCACGCGACGGCGACTCGACTTCAACGACGTTGACATGGTTTTCCTCCCGCGTTGCGATCCCCTGTGACGGCGCGTATTGTGGCACCGGCGTCGCGGTCCAACAAGCGCGACGTGGCGACGGCCATCCATGCGCGCGCCTCGCTTGCTGGGCGCGCCACGATCTACCCAGAATGCGCACAGGGACGGCGCGCGGCGCTGCGGCAGGGGGCTGAGGCATGATCCGTATCGGCATCGACATCGGCGGCACGTTCACCGACTTCGCCATCTGGCGCGGCGATGCGGCGGGCTACACCGCGCTGGGAACCTACAAGGTGTCGTCGACGCCGCCGCGCTACGCGCTCGGCGTGATCGAGGGGCTCGAGCACCTGATCGCGACCTACGCCATCGACGACGGCGTGCCGGTGATCGTGGTGCACGGCACGACCGTCGGCACGAACACGGTGATCGAGCGCAAGGGCAGCAAGCTCGCGCTGCTGACCACGGTCGGCTTTCGCGACATCCTCGGAATCGCCCGGTTGCGCCTCGACAAGTCGGTCGACCTGTTCAACCAGCGCGTCGTGCCGCTGATCCCGCGCGAGCGCGTCTTCGAGATCGACGAGCGCGTCCTCTCGGGCGGCGGCGTCGACCGGCCTGTCGATCTCGACGGCGTGCGCGAAGCCGCGCGGGCCGCAGCCGCGCAGGGCGTGGACGCGATCGCCGTCTGCTTTCTGCACAGCTATCGCAATCCGGCGCATGAACTCGCCGCCGCCGCTGCGATCCGCGAGACCGTGCCGGACATGGAGGTGGTGCTGTCGCACGACGTCTGGGCGCAGCAATCCGAGTACGAGCGCGCCATCGTCACCATCCTCAACGCCTTCGTGCGCCGGAAAATGGGCGACTACATCGGCGAGATCGAGGCCTGGCTCGCGGGGCGACTGAAGCGCGCGCGCCTGTTCATCACCCGCTCCAACGGCGGCGTGATGGCCGCGGGCGAGGCGCGCCGCTATCCCGTGCATACGCTGCTGTCCGGACCCGCAGCCGGCGTCACCGCCGGCAAGACGCTGGGGGCGCTGCTCCACGCCGACGCGCTGCTCACCATGGACATGGGCGGCACCAGCACGGACATGTCGCTGATCCGCGACGGCGAGTCGATGGTGTCGGCGCAGGCCGCCGTGGGCGACTTCCCGCTGATGATGCCGGTCACTGCGATCGAGGCGATCGGCGCCGGCGGCGGCTCGATCGCCTGGCTCGACGGTCCGGTGCTCAAGGTCGGGCCCCAGAGTGCGGGCGCCAATCCGGGGCCGGCCTGCTACGGCCGCGGCGGCAACGACGCGACGCTGTCGGACGCGTATCTGCTCTGCGGCTATCTCGGCGCCGAAGGCCTGCTCGGCGGACGGCTCAAGCTCGACGCCGCTCGGGCCGAGGCGGTGCTGAGGCCGCTCGCCGATAAGCTGAGCGTCGACATCGTGGCCGCTGCCGAGAGCTGCCTCGCGGTCGCCAGCTCGAACATGCTGTCGAAGGTCCTCCCTTTCCTGGCGCGGCTGGGCGTCGAGCCGTCGGAGCTGTCGCTGATGATCTTCGGCGGCGCGGGCGGCATCCACGGGCCGCTGCTCGCCGAGGAGGTCGGCATCCGCAGCATCATCGTGCCGCGCTGGCCCTCGGTGTTCTGCGCCTATGGCTGCCTGGTCTCCGATCTCGTGCAGGACACGGTCGAGACGGTGCAGGGCAAGCGCATCGACGCGGCGGGGATCGCCGCCGTCTTCGACGGGTTGCGCGCGCGCGCCGAGGCCTGGCTCGACAAGCAGGTCGAGCGGGCGACCCTCACCGGGGTGCGCCACCAGGCGATCGCCGACATGCGCTATGCCGCGCAGTCCTTCACCGTCGCGACGGATGTGGGCGCCGAGGTCGCGGCTCGCGCGCCGGTCGCCGCCTTCGCCGAGGCGTTCCACGCCGAGCATTTGCGGCTGTTCGGTCACAACGATCCGCAAGGCCAGGTCGCGTTCAACGAGCTCAGGCTGCGCCTCTCGGCCGCACTGCCCAAGCCCGGGGCGACGCCCGATCGCAACACGGGCGGGAGGGGAGCGGTCGCGCCGATCCGCCACCGGCGCGTGCGCTACGCGGGCGCCTGGCATGAGGCGACACCGGTCTACGCACGTGAGAAGCTTCCCGTCGCGTGGACCGGCAAGGGCCTCGCGATCATCGAGCAGGACAACGCGACGATCCTGGTGCCGCCCGGATTCGCGGCCAGGGTCGGGGACTACGGCGACCTCGTCATGACCAAGGAGAGCTGAGATGGACCCGGTGCGCACCGAAGTCATGAAGAACCGCCTCTCCTCGATCGTCGAGGAGGCGGCGGTGGTCGCCTACCGCACGGCGCACACGACCTTCGTCAAGCAGACCCAGGATTTCCGCGTCTCGCTGGCGACGATCGACGGCGAGTTCTTCGCCTGCCCGATCCAGACCGGCGTCACGTCGGGCGTCGGCCACACCGTTCGCCCGATGATCGACTGCATCGGCATCGACAAGCTGGCGCCCGGCGACGTCATCATCTCGAACGACCCGTTCTCGACCGGCGGCCTGGTCACGCATTCCATGGACATCCACATGGTGCGACCGATCTTTCGCGACGGCGTCTTGCTGTGCTTCGCGTGGTCCTTCATCCACGCCTCGGACATCGGTGGCGCCGTGCCCGGCAGCATCTCGCCGACCAACACCGAGATCTTCCAGGAGGGATTCCGGCTGCGGCCGATGAAGCTCTATCGCGGCGGCGAGCTGCACACCGAGCTGGTCGAGATGCTGATGGACAATTCGCGCATCGGCGAGGAGATCTGGGGCGATCTCAGCGCGATGATCGCGGCGATGAAGCTGCTCGACCGCCGCGTCCAGGAGCTCTGCGACCGCGTCGGCGTCGACAGCTTCAAGTCCTCGGTCAAGGACGTCATGGACTACGCCGAGATGAAGGCGCGCCAGGTGATCGCCAGCCTGAAGGACGGCGTCTACAGCTTCTCGGACTACCTCGAGGGCATGGGCCCGAACGAGGTCGTCTATCTGCAATGCCGGCTGACCATTCGTGGCGACGAGGCCGAGGTCGACTTCACCGGCAGCGATCCGCAGGCGCAGGCCTCGTTCAATTTCGTCACCACGGGCAAGTCGCATCCGTTCCTGGCGCTGGCGCTGACCAACTACATGCAGACGGTCGAGCCGACGATCCCGATCAACGGCGGCATGCAGCGCCCGATCAGGACGCATGCGCCGCTCGGCACCGTGATGAACGCGGCCTTTCCGGCGGCGATGGGCAATCGCTGGGTGGCGGTGATGCGGACCTACGACGTCGTGCTGGGCTGCCTCGCGCAGGCGATACCCGGCGGGCTCGTCGCCTGCGGCGCCGGCCAGGCCGGGATCATCGCGGCGGCGTGGCAGGATCCGGCGACGGCCAAGCGCCGCGTGTCCGTCGTGGAACCGTTCTGCGGCGGCTCGGGCGGCCGGCGCAGCAAGGACGGCGTCGACGCCACCGATGCGATGATCGGCTATCTCAAGAGCACCCCCGTCGAGGCGGTCGAGGCCGAGGTGCCGCTGGTGGTGCGTCGCCACTCGCTCGAGGCCAACAGCTTCGGCCATGGCCGCCACCGCGGCGGTGCCGCGATCTGCATCGAGATGGAGAATCGCGCGGTGGAACTGGTCATCACCGTGCGCGGTCTCGACCGCTTCCGCTTCCAGCCCTGGGGCGCGCAGGGCGGCACCTGCGGGCGCAACGGCACGACCTGGCTCAACCCCGAGAGCCAGAACGGCCGCGAGGAGCTGGGTCGCATCCGCGTGCTGACGATGAAGCAGGGCGACGTCCTGCGCATGAACTCGCCCTCGGGTGGCGGCTTCGGCGACCCGCTGGAGCGCGATCCCGACGCGGTGCTGCGCGACGTCCTCGACGACATGCTGAGCGTCGATCTGGCGCGGCACGCCTATGGCGTGGCGATCGCCGACGGCAAGGTCGATGCGGCGGCGACGCGCGCCGAGCGCGCACGGCAGGCGGCGACCGGCCGCGCAATCGCGGCCTTCGCCTTCGGTCCCGAACGCGAGGCGCACGAGAAACGCTGGCCCAGCGCCGCGAGTGCCGCGCTCGCCGACGCGGTGCTCGCCTCGCCTGCGGGCCTGCGGCCCTACCTGATGGCGAGCGCCAAGCAGCTTCTCGACGCCGACGCGGCCGTGGTCACCGCCGATCTCGCGCGGCGCGCGATCTCCGACCTGCTCGCGCCGCTGCGCAGCGCCGCGGAATGATCCGATGCGCCGATCGAGCGTCGATCGCGGCGGATTGAAATCGACGCTGGATCGGTTTCTGGGGGGATCGGTTTCTGGGATCGGTTTCTGGGCGCGCGTGAAAGCGATCCCGCCGTGAAAGCGATCCATCGTCGCTTTCCACTTTTCATCCGCGGGGAAGTCGACGCTGATCGAGTTCCTACCAGC
>Ga0194121_10011245_pt1 | contig 10697 bp, 6 predicted proteins | sample TA2MahCa50mmetaG_FD_148609 | JGI IMG/M metagenome (GOLD analysis project Ga0194121, IMG submission 148609) | Freshwater microbial communities from Lake Tanganyika, Tanzania - TA2015020 Mahale Deep Cast 50m | ecosystem: Environmental > Aquatic > Freshwater > Lake | place: Tanzania: Lake...
CAGCGGCAACCCCACCTCCGGCACCGGAATGGAATTGAAGATGATCGCTTCCGTGGTTGTCGGCGGCGCCAGCCTGCAAGGCGGACGCGGCTCGCTCGCGGGTACCCTGCTCGGATCGCTGATCATTGCCAGCATCTCCAGCGGCTGTACCCAATTGGAGCTCAAGAACCCGATCCAGGATATGCTGATCGGCGCAATCATCATCGGAGCGGTGCTGATCGACCGCTCGCGGCAGTAACTGCGGATCGGAATGGTCAACGACCGAGCGTGGTGTTAACCGTTGGCGACGAGTGTGGAGCGGCGGGAACGGCGTTCCGCGCGCAAGCGAGATCGACGCTTGATTTCGCTGGGCTTCTCGTAATATTCGCGACGTCGCATTTCCTTCTTGATTCCGCTGCGCTCCACAAGTTTGCGGAATCGACGAACGGCCTCCTGAATACTCTCCTTATCACGGACTACCAGCTTAACCATCTTCCCTCCAAAGTACTTTCCACAAAAACGACAAATTCCACAAATATTCACTTCATCGTCCGAACGGGGCAGCTAGTTTACCGCTTTTTGCTATCCGCTGTCTAGCCTCTTCGTTCCCGTCCAGAAACAAAACCGTGATTTGTAGCACGGGAAATCTTGTTTGTCCGAGACGGACCAGATGTCCGTCCTACGGTCCTCAGCGGCCAATCGGGTGAAATGGCCATGCCGCCGGTGTATAATGCGACCGTTAAAGTTCTCCCAACTCCCATAAGCCAATCTCGACGCATTATGGTCCAGACTCGATCACGGCCTAACCGATTTCGGAGAGGTTCCACTGCAAAACCGCCCGCCATCAAATCGTTGAGCCCGGTCATGGATGAACCACAGGCACGTCGAGAATTGCTACACGAAATCGATCAACGGCAAGATTCTCTGCTGAATCAACTCGACCAACTCAACCACCGCCTGGAATCGCTGATCAAGGCCGCTCTTTCGGAACGATCCGAAGGGCCGTCGACCGTGGAAGGCTGAAATCTGGGTTACGGGTTACGGGGAACGGTCCTTGCTTGACATCGTCTTCCAACTTTTCCAAGATCGGTCGCATTATAGAATATAGCGATCGGAAAGCGATGGAATTGGGGACGGGAAAAGATGCGGTTCGGTGGGGTGCTCGGATTGGTCGGTTGGGTTTCCAGTCTGGCGTGTGCGCTGCTGGCGGGGGACGCGCTGTGGGCGGCGGACAGTGCTGCACAATTGGCCCCGGCAACTCGGCCCAATATCGTTTTGATCCTTTCCGATGATCAAGCATGGACCGATTACGGGTTCATGCATCATCCGCATATCCGAACGCCGAATCTGGATCGGCTTGCGGCGAGCAGCGCCGTTTTTCCGCGGGGCCATGTGCCGACCGCGCTTTGCCGGCCGTCCCTGGCCACACTGGTTACAGGTCGGTACGCTCATCAGCACCTGATTACCGGCAACGACCCTTCACCAATGCTGGCCGATCCTGGTTCCGCTCGCTATGCCGAACTTCGGCACCGACTGATCGAAAAGCTGGATCGGTGGGACACGTTACCCAAAGTTCTGACGCGCTTGGGATACCGCAGTTTTCAATCCGGCAAATGGTGGGAGGGTTCTTACCAGCGCGGCGGCTTCAGCCACGGCATGACGCGGGGGTTTCCCGAGCCGAACGGCCGCCACGGTGACGCGGGTTTGGTGATCGGCCGCGAGGGAATCTCGCCGATATTGCAGTTCATCGATCAGGCGATTGACGATCAGAAGCCGTTCTTTGTCTGGTACGCGCCGTTTCTACCGCACACGCCGCACAACCCACCCGAAGATCTGTTACGACGGTATCGATCGGAGGTTCCGTCAACGCACGTGGCGAAGTACTTCGCGATGTGCGAGTGGTTTGACACGACGTGCGGCGCGTTGTTGGACGGACTGCAGCAGCGCGGGGTCGCCGACCAAACGATCGTGGTCTACCTCGCCGACAACGGTTGGATTCAAGATCCCGATTCGGCCAAATTCGGGCCTCGTTCGAAACAATCGCCGTACGAGGGTGGTGTGCGGCAGCCAATCATGATTCGCTGGCCGAACGTGATTCGTCCTGGCAGCCACGAGCCGTTGATCAGCAGCATCGATATTTTTCCGACGTTGTTGAGTGCCTTGGGAGCCGACGCGCCCGGCGATCTGCCGGGCCTCGATCTCCTGCCGATGCTGCGCGACGGATTGCCGTTGAAACGCGACGCGATTTTCGGGGAAGCGTTCGCTCACGATGTCGCCGACCTCGACCGACCCGAGGAATCGCTGCTCTTCCGTTGGGTGATCGAAGGGAATTGGAAGCTGATACTGACCTACGACGGGCAACTCGGCCGGTACGCCGAAGTGCACGACCGCAGCGATCCACGTCCGCAGTTGTACGACTTGCAGAGCGATCCACACGAACGAACCAACCTGGCGAGGAGTCAGCCGCAGGTTGTCGCCAAGCTGGCGAAAAAAATCGCCGGCTGGTGGGATGTGGGCGAGCGGCGGACCGTGGAGGAGTAGGGGAACGGGGAACGGGGAACGGGGAACGGGGAACGGTAGAGTGGCTGGGGCTTCCAGCCCCAGCAGGCAAACTCACAATTAACGGAATCGGCGTGGGCAAGATGCCCCAGCCAGTGCGTCTGTGAAGGCGCTTGATCCAGCAGGGTGAAAGGCCAAGCAACCATTGACCGGAGAGCCGAATGCGGGAGAACCGCTCGTACGGTTCGGAGGGAGTGCCCGAACTCAATCGGGTCTCCTACCCCTATCTGTACCGTTCCCCGTAACCCGTCTACTCTTTTTGCGCGATTCCGTAGCGGGCGATTTTTCGATCGAGCGTGGAGCGTTCGATGCCGAGGATGACGGCGCTGCGGCTTTTGTTCCAGCCGGTGGCGTTGAGAGTTTGTCGAATATGACGGCGTTCGACTTCGTCGAGCGACAGGGGTTCGTAGCCGAGTCTTGGTGGCGTGACTTCCCCGGATTCGCTGGCGGTTGCCAGGCTGGTCAGCATCAGGTCCTCGATGCCGATGACGTCGCTGCGTGACAGCACGACGGCTCGTTCCACGACGTTTTTCAGTTCGCGGATGTTGCCTGGCCAGCGGTAGCGCTTCATATGTTCGACGGCTTCGGTGCTGAAGCCGCGGATCTTGCGGCCGGTTTCCTGATTGAAGCGGTCCAGAAAATGCAACGCCAGTTCCAGCACATCGTCGCCCCGTTTGCGCAATGCGGGCGCATTCAATTCCACGACTCGCAATCGGAAGAACAGGTCCCGGCGGAAGGCGCCTTCGTTGACGGCCTTTTCGAGGTTGCGGTTGGTGGCAGCGATCACCCGCACGTCGACCTTGATTGCCTGGTTGCCCCCGACCCGCTCGAACGGATGGCCTTCCAGGACGCGCAAGAATTTGGCCTGGATCGCGGGGCTCATTTCGCCGATTTCGTCGAGCATCAGCGTGCCTTCGTGGGCGGCTTCGAATTTTCCGAGCTTGCGTTCGGTGGCGCCGGTGAAGGCGCCTTTTTCGTGTCCAAACAGCTCACTTTCGAGCAGTGTTTCGCTGAGCGCGGCGCAGTTCAAGCAGACGAACGGGCCTTTCTTGCGCGGGCTGGCGAAGTGAATGGCGCGGGCTACAAGCTCTTTTCCGACGCCGCTTTCACCTCGAATCAGCACGGTTGCCCGGCTCGGTGCGGCACGCTCGATCTCCTGCTGCAGCTGCAGTACGGCGGGGCTTGATCCGACGATCTCGCTTTCGGCCCCCAGCCGCTTACGCAGCTGCTGCACCTCTCCCAGCGTGACGGAAAGATTCTCCACGAGTTCCTGTTGCTTGGAGAGATTCTTCAGCGCCAATGCGACGTTTTCGGCGACGGCCAATGTAAATTCCAGGTCGACGGGATCGGGGATGCGTTCGGATACCGTCGAGTACAGGTGGATCAGCCCGATCACTTGCCCATCCTGCCGGATCGGAGCGCAGATGACGCCGGTCGAGTAGATTTCGCCTTTGCTGTCCCGACTGCCGAAGGTCGTATCATCCTCCACGTTGCGCGCCAGGACCGCCTCGCCTTCGCGTAACACCGTTTCGGCCAGGAATCTCGAAATGCGATGGTAGGTCGGTTTGTAGTCGCTGCGGGACGCGAGAATCCGCAGGCTTGCGACGTCGGGGCGAGGTTTGCCCGCCGGTGGATCATGGAGGGTCGCGTTCCCGGAATTGGCGACGTCGGCCTGAGCGGCGGCGTCCGCAGCAATCAACAGAACAGCGCCGGCGTCAACACTGGTGCTTTCAAGCAAACCATCGAGCGCCGATTTGGCGACGGCCCGCTGATCGGGTTGCTTGGCAAGAATGAATGCCAGTCGGCAGAGTCGGGCGGCAGCCTTGCCGACCATCGCGCCTCCATCCTCCTCGCGACCCCGTTCGAGAAAGCGCGTTTGCTGCCGGCGGTGCGTTATCAATGCCGGCCCTTCATCCTCGCCTGGATCTGTGACGTCGCCTCGAACCGCTCCCGCCGCTGCCGGCAGCGGCAAGGAAATCCCACTGCCGGTTCCAGGGCCGCTAGAGTCGCCGGCATCGTGGATCGACGCGGAATCGACATCAGGATTTTCGAAATCGGACGGGTCGTCGAGTGCTGCCTCGCCGCCCGCGTCCTGGGGAGAGTTGCCCGCCGCTTCCCCCGTTCCGTCCGCAGGCAAACGACAGATCGTGCCGGAATCGGCGAATGCCAGGGCGACGTCATGCACAAAGGCCATCTGGCAGTGCGCGATGCGTACGATATCTCCCGGGGTCAAGCGATAGTCGCCACGTACTTTCTCACCACCGACTTGCGTCCCATTGCGACTGTCGAGATCCCTTAGGATCCATTCCCCTTGGGTCTGGAAGATCTCCGCGTGAAAGCGGCTGCAACGTTCGTCCTTGACCACAATCTGATTGGTGTTGGCTCGGCCAATCGTCACGGTTCGGCCGGGCACCAGCCGAAATACGTCGGTCCATTTCGTGCCTTCGCGGATCACGAGATAGGCTTGCAGACCACGGTCATTCATGGGCTAAGCACCCTCGAGTTGGGCGGCCGCCGGTCGGCGGGGCAGAGGGGGATGGCCGCCCGCAGGCAGCAGGGACTGCAGGGGAGGGGCCGCGGGCCGGATTTCGGGCTTGCAAAACGGATGGCAAATTCGGAATTTCTCACCCCCTGACGCTTTTCTTGCAAATTCATCGGAAGGTAACTATTCTAGTTACTGTAACCACGTCTGTAGAGATGCTCGGTGTGGCACCAGAGTATGCCGGGCGAAATCAGCGGTTCATGGGCCCGGTGAGCGGCCTGCACCAATCAACCTGCCCCATTCAAGGAGTACTTACGATGACGATCAGCCCTCGAATCCTACGCCTTGCGACCGCCGCATTCCTGGCGGTATTGCTGGTGGCAAGTCCGCTTGCGGTCCGGGCTGGTCATTTCGGTTTCCGGGGTGGGGCGGTCGGCGGAATCTCCGTCGACGGCGAGGGCGTGGTGCGGGAAGCCCAGGTCGCCTCGCAGAACCAGCTTCGCGAAGCCATGGAACGGGAATTGAAAAAAGCCACCGGCGACATGAAGAATCCGGTCGGTTTCCGATGGATTTCCCTGAAAAATCTGCACGCGGCGATCGTCGATTCGCGGGCGAACAATCACAAGGAAATCCCTGACGAGATCCGCTACCTGGCGGGACTGACGCGAATTCAGTTCGTCGTGGCGATGCCGGAGGAAGGCGATATCCTGCTGGGCGGCCCGGCGGAAGGCTGGCGAATCGATCGCAAGGCTAACGTCGTCGGCATCACGTCCGGTCGTCCCATCCTTCAACTTGATGATCTGCTGGTGGCGCTGCGAAGTGCCCATCGCGCACGCACCGAGGGGATCAGTTGCTCGATCGATCCAACGCCGGAAGGCCTGCAGCAGTTTGCGAAAGTCCAGAAGGCGATCGGCGGGCAATTCTCCAATGAGGCGGTTCAGGCGCTGCAGGATGCCATGGGTCAATACAAGATCAGTTTGCAAGGTGTGCCGGGTGACAGCCATTTCGCCCGAACTCTGGTGGCCGCCGATGTCCATATGAAGCGATTGGCGATGAAGATCGATCCATCGCCGATTCCGCAACTGCCGAGCTACCTCGATCTGGTGAAGAACAGTACGAAAATCAGCAGTTCGCCGCGTTGGTGGTTGGCCTGCAATTACGATGCGGTGCTCAAGAGCGAAGACGGTCTGACCTGGCAGCTGCAAGGTCAAGGCGTCAAGTGCCTGACCGAAGACGACATCGCGAATGCTGACGGAACCGTTACGCGCACGGGCAAGAGCAGCCCCAAAGCCCAGGAGTGGGCGAACCTGATGACTAAGCATTTCGATGCGTTGTCGCTGAAGAATACGGCTTTCGCCGACCTGCGCAATGTGATGGACTTGTGTGTCATCGCGGCGATCATTGAGAAAGAGGGGCTGGCCGACAAGGTCGGGCTGAGCATTCCTTTGATCACGAGTTCCGACAGCGAGTTGAAGACGCAGATCTGGGCGATCCCGACGAAGACCGCGGCGCAGTGCACCGCGCTGCAATCGGCAGGCCGGATCGTGCTCACGACCTCCGGCGGCGTCCAGGTCGATTCCTGGCAGGTCGCGGCCAACGTCGAGACGTCGGCGAAGGTGGCCGAGATTCGCGAAAAAGCGGGTGAATACCAGCCGAAGTCGTGGTGGTGGCAGCCCGCGAATTGATCGTTTCCAATCCGCTCGGAAAAAACGCCGGGGTGGGTTCGATTACGAACCGGCGGGAGTACGTTTCGCCAGCGCGTCGCGCAATTCCCGTAGTTCGCGCTGAAATCCTCCGCTGAGGATCGGGAAGCGACACCAGGTCTTCGGATCGAGATTTTCGTCGTCGAGGTGAAACGAGGGGGCGTATCTTTCGCGTTTCCATTGGTTCCGTGACCAAAGTCGGAAGAACCGCTCGATCCAGACCCCCAACTGCTGGGGCGTGTAATCGGGAAACCGGGATTCCATCAGCAACTGGATCTCCAGCGGCGCGAGTTTGTCGCGAATCGCCGCGCGCTCGACCGCATCCAGCAGCTCGTAGGGCATCAGGTCGGCTTCGTCGGTCTGATGCTGGTCGGCGGGCCGCAATTCCGCGGTCGGTTCCAGTTGATTGACGGCGCGGAGGAACGGAAAGGGCCCGACGCCGTGGGGGCCACAGTTCTCCATCCACCGCAACCAATGACGCAGGTAATGCTTATCGATCCCCGCGATCGGCGCCAACCCGCCGCAGGTGTCGCCATCCATTGTGGCATAGCCCACCGCGGCCTCGGAACGATTGCTTGTCGACAGCAACAAGGCGCCGCGAATGTTTGCCAGCAGCCAGACCCCGGGTGCTCGCGATCGCGCTTGGATATTCTGCAACGCGAGGTCGTCCGTTGCCCAATCGAGCGCTCGTCCGAGACTCTTTCGGACGATCTCAAGATATCCCTGCACGAGCGGTTCGACGTCGAATTCCAGCCAGCCGACATGCAATCCGCTGGCGATCTGGTGGGCGGCGTCGCGGGTTGTTCTCGAGCTGTAGCGGGTCGACTGATAGACGCAGGTGATCAGTTGACTGAGGTAATTTCGGGCTTCCGACGGAAATGTGGTATCAAGAAACGGGAGCTTCTGTCGAAGTCCGGAGTCGCCGAGTTCCTCGGTCGCCAACCGGATCGCCAGCGTCGTGAGTGTCGCGACGGCGGTGGAATCGGCTCCGCCGCTGAGTGAGATAATGAAGCCGCGCGAGTTGCTCTTGCGCAGGTAGTCGAACAGGGCCAGCGCTTCGGCGCGGGCGAATTCCTCTTCTTTGACATCGGGGCCGGATTCCCACGCTTCGCCGCTGGTGATGGACGGTTCGGGCCGGATTTCGGGGAAATCAAACTCTCCGCTGACGATGGTGACGCTGGCACGATCCAATGCCGGTTCGAAGCTTCCGGTTCGAGCGCGTTGCATGCGCGTGGCATCGACATCGATCTGGCCGGTGGTGAGTTGAAAGTCGGCGAAGGAGAATCGCCGGCCGCGTGCGATCATCTGGCCGGCGGAGGCAAGGAAGGCTCCCCCGTCATAAATCGCCCGCCCCGCTTCGTTGCCCAGCAGATTGGTGTAGATGTAGCTCACACAAAAAGCGCGCGACCCTTCCAGTACAAATCGTTCTCGTACCTTGTGCTTTCCGAATGCGAAATGGCTGGCGCTGGGGTTCAGGATCAGGTCGGCGCCGTTGACCGCCAGGTCGGCGCCAGGCCGGCTGGCGACCCAGGCGTCCTCGCAGATTTCGAAGCCGATCCGCACTCCACCGCATTCGAACATCAGGTCGCCGAGCGGATAACACTGTCCGCCAAGTTCGGTCTCGGCGCGGACGTTGTTTGGCCAGCGTTTAAACCACCGAGGCTCGTAATGGATCCCCTCCCCGGCCAGGTGCTGTTTGCCGACGAAGCCGAGGATTCGCCGATCGGCGACGAGGCAAGCCGTGTTGAATAAGCCGCCGTTGTGCAGCAGAGGAAGCCCAAGCGAAACGATCATGCCGGAGGTCTCGTCGGCCAGTTCCTCGAGCATGCGGGCGGCGGTCGCGGGAACAAAGAGGCCATGGAAGGCGTCTTCACAGCCGTAGCCGGTAATGCACAACTCGGGCAGACAGAGCAGGGAAACGCCCTCGGAGCGCGCGGCATCGATTGCGGCCAGAATACGAGCCCGGTTCCCTTCCCAGTCGAGCGGGGTCTGGTTCAGAACGGCGGCCGCTACCTTGATCAGCTTCATCGCGTCTCCCTGGAGGCAGTGGCGGATTCCTCCGCCGGTTGTGCCATTGCCGATTGTGGCGGTCGTAGCGGTCGGTTGGAAGCGGGGGACGGCGTCGATTCCCGCTCGGCGGCCGGCGCCGCGGCCACTAGAATAACCTGGAACAAAAGTGGTATTTCCAAGCGTAAGATTGGTAATCCTTCCTCCCATTACGCGGCGACGCCCTTTTCAGCGAAAGATTCGGACAGTTGACAGCCACGCCCTCTGACGCGACCGCTTCCCATGCGACTTCCCCGCATGCGACCGCTCCCCTGTCGCTTGCCGAATTGCGGCAACTGGTGCAGGCCGCGGATCCGGCCGCTATTCTGGTCGAGCCACGGATTCTGCGCCGTGTGATCAAGCAGGATCGGCGCATGGCGGGACTGGCGCTGTTCGTGCCGCACCGCAAGACGTACGTCATTCAGCGCGAGCGGCTGCAGGTCATCGCAAGCCGGGCCGAACTGAATGTTCCGGTGGACGTCGAACTGCCGCAAAAACTGATTCTGCTTGCCGATCCCAGCGACGACGAACCGCTCGACGTCCTGCCGCGCGACGACGCGCTTTACCTCTACTGGCGGCTGCTGTTTCATGCGCAGGTCCATGTGGAAATGGAGAAGCGCCTGGCCGACGGCGCGCTCGACGCGCAGGTGGTGTTTGAACGCATCCAGGAAATCGGGCTGTTGGAGTTCGAGGAAATTCGCTCGGTGCTGCAGAAGGACGCGATGTTATTGTCGCCCCAGGATGACCAGGAGACGTACATCGAGTTCGTCGCGGTCTTCCTCGAATTGCGTTACTTCGCGGAAGCCGATCTGCCGCTCTACTTTCCCGCGATCCGCGACTGGGAGCGGATTCGAGAGCTGGTATCCCATGATTTGAAGGCGGATGAGCTCTACCATGCGACGCGGTTGCACGGCGCGCCGACGGCGATTCCGCGCATGCGCGAGATTCACGAATTCACCGGTAATGAGGAAGCCGACCAGCGGCACTCGGACCCGTTGCAGCCGTCTCCGCCACAGTACTGGCGCTTGCTGGCGCGCGCCGAACGCCAGGGAGCGCTGGGCAATGGCGTGAAGGCGGCGATCCTGCGGACGCGCGCGGTGCGCATCGCGCTGCCCGACCGCGTGACCGAAACCAAGCTGGCGGCACAGGCGGAAATCGCCCGCCTCGCCGGACGCCTGCGCGACGTATTGCAGTTGAGCTCCCACGAAGCCCAGCAATGGATCGACGCGCTCCAACCGCTGCTCGAACCGGCATCGCGCGGTTTCATCGCCAAGGAAGCCAGGTTCCTGTACGACCTGCAGAAAGTCTGCGTCGAGCACGAACGGGGAGTCTATTCGATCGACTTGATCGAGTACGTGCGATCGCTCGGCCGTCGGCCGCTGCGACGCCGCCTGCCGCTGCTGCGGGAAGTGCTGATTACCAAACATCTGCGCACCGCGAATTACCGCCTGGCGTCCGCACGGGTCTCCGTAGCCGCCCGTGAACGGATCGCTGCTCTGCTGGAGTCGGCCGTCGATTGCATCGAATGCCAACTCCGCGATCGGATTCGCCCCAGCGTCACCGCGGTCATGGACACCGTGGGCCTGATCCCGAACAACGTCCCGGAACGAGTCGCCCGACGTAAACTGATCGAAGAACTGCTCGACGGAATCGTCGAAAACGGCTTCATCACCATGGGGAATTTGCGGGATGCGCTATCCCGAAACAACCTGAAACTGCCCGATGTCGCCGGCGTCAAGGAACTGCTGCGCGGCGACCAGTTGCTGCGTGCCGACCGGCTGCTCAAACAGAAACTCGACGGTGTCTACCGCGCCGGGGCGATTTACCTGCGCATCCCGCAGACATTGAGTTCGCTGGCCTTCGGAACCAACTACGGACGCATCGTCACGCAATTCGTGATTTTGCCGTTTGGTGGCTCCTTTCTGGCT